>Ga0209874_1000587_pt1 | contig 10830 bp, 13 predicted proteins | sample GWRWN1_20_30_FD_187216 | JGI IMG/M metagenome (GOLD analysis project Ga0209874, IMG submission 187216) | Riverbed sediment microbial communities from areas with no vegetation in Columbia River, Washington, USA - GW-RW N1_20_30 (SPAdes)... | ecosystem: Environmental > Aquatic > Freshwater > River... | reverse complement strand
AGTGGTAGAGAGGCAGGACGATCAGAACAAAGAGATACGCTTTCACCCACCCGTTCCGATAGAGCGCCCCGGTGTCGGTAATCCAGCCAAGCGGTAGCGCAAAGCCGACGAGGATGATGTGAACGGGAACCAAAAATGCGGCTACTACACCTCCCGCTGAGAAAAGTCCCCACCAAAGGGGTTCTGTGGTTTTTTCCGTAGTCATGGTTTAGTTTTTAAGTGCAAGAAACAAGATCAAAATTCCCAGCGATACAATCACCCAGGCGCCGATGTGCAGTGCGGTAACAATCTGGCGCGGGACCAACCGTTCTCCTAACCGTACAGGCAACACCACGGCCGTGGATTGAAACCACGTAACGCTGTGATACACGGCGAACAAGAAAGCTATAAGATTAAAAGAAATCCACCCTGGCGAACTCAGTCTTCGAGTGAACGCGACGTATGCTTCGGGTCCCTGGGTCAACTGATAAATCTGGTAGAGGTAAACGAGGAGGAAGAGGGCGATAAAGACGCTTGAAAGCTCGCGCAGCATGAAAAGAAAGTAACTCTGTTTCTGTAGCCACCAGGTGGCGGGCATCTTGCGATGATAGAGCTTGGATGGATCAGGCCGCGTTCCGGTCATCCTTCGATCCTCCTCAGGACTTCGAGTCGTGAGCGCCTCAGTCGAACGATGACCGTGACCTTAGTCGAATGGGTCATCGTTGCCCCCAAGGCATCAATATTGACTGAAACCAATTCTTGGTAACGTCCACTTTAGAGCGCTGGATCGCCGCGGCCGGATCCACATGCTTGGGACACACGACGCTGCATTCCCCGACAAACGTGCAGTCCCAGATGCCATCGTGGTTGCCGATGATTTCGCGTTCATCCTTCCCCTGGTCGCGGGAGTCCATGTTATAGCGGTAGCCGAGCGCGATCGCCGCTGGGCCCAAAAACTTCGGCTCAAGCCCGTAAACCGGGCAGGCCGCGTAGCACAGCATGCAATTAATACACTGGGTGAACTGATGAAACGCCTCGAGTTCGGCCGGCGTTTGTAAATATTCACCTTCACTCACAGGTTTCTCTTCTTTGCGTATGATCCAGGGTTTAACGCTCTTCAGTTTTTCCATAAAGTCGGTCATATCGATGACCAGATCGCGAATGATCGGAAAGTTGACGAGAGGCTCTACGCGAATCTCTTGGGGGTAATAGTCCCGAAGGAACGCCGCACAGGTGAGCTTAGGCGTGCCGTTCACCATCATACCGCAACTACCGCAGACCCCCATACGACAAGACCAGCGGTAACTCAGAGTCCCGTCAATTTGGTCCTTGACGTGGTTTAAAGCATCGAGAACGACCCAATCCTCCTTGTAAGGGACGGCGTAGGCTTGCGTTGTTGGAGCCTGATCTTGCCCAGGCCGATAGCGGGTAACGTTCAATGTAATGGTCGGTTCAGCCATTGTCTCCTCGTTGCGACGGTTTCGAGTTTCGAGTCTCGCGTTTCGAGTTGGAACTTGAAACTCGAAACCCGGAACCCGAAACAGCGTTCAATACTTCCGCTCCTCCGGTTGCCATCGGGTGATGGTGACTGGCAGATATTCGATTCGCGGTCCGTCGGCTGTTCGGTAAGCTAAAGTGTGTTTCAGAAAGTTTGCGTCGTCGCGTTTGGGGAAGTCTGTGCGCGTATGGGAACCGCGCGACTCCGTGCGCTTGAGCGCGGAATTCGCGACGGTCTCGGCCACGTCGAGCATGTAGTCCAGCTCGAGCGCGTTCATGACTTCGGTGTTAAACGTGCTGTCTCGATCTTCAATGATGATGTTCTTAAAACGCTCGCGCAGAGCCCTCAGCGTGTTGCAAGTCTTCTGCATGCTCTGTTCATCGCGATAGATTCCTGCGCCTTTCTCCATTGTTTTTTGCATCTCTTGGCGAATGGTAGCGAGTTTTTCCTTGCCGCCGTCCTTCTTTAAGAACTGGCGATCGAGACGCCTTTGTTCGTCCGCGCCCAGTGCCTGAATCGTTCCCGAGGCGGGCATGGAAGCGATAGTTGCATGGGCAGCAGCGGCGCGTCCTGCTCGAGCCCCGAAGACCAATAGCTCGGTCAGGGAGTTGGAACCCAACCGGTTGGCGCCGTTAATCGAAACGCACGCGGATTCTCCCGCGGCGTAGAGTCCTACGAGATTTGTTTTAGCGTCTATGTCTGTTGAGATTCCGCCCATCATGTAGTGCACTACCGGGCGTACTGGAATCGGTTCATATACCGGGTCAATGCCGACATACTTGCTTGCCAACTCTCGAACGAAGGGTAGTTTCCTATTGATCATTTCTTCGCCGAGGTGACGCAAGTCGAGATGGACGTAATGGCCGTAAGGGCCATCGAAGGTGCGGCCTTTGGCGAATTCCTGCATATGACAACGCGAAAGAATGTCACGCGGGCCTAGCTCCATTTTGCGGTGCGTAGGTTTATCGGTCGGCGGACCGAGGCCGTAGTCCTGCAAGTATCGATAGCCGTCTTTGTTCTTTAGCCACCCGCCTTCACCGCGCGAGGCTTCGGTAATCAAAATGCCGGTTCCTGGCAAACCCGTGGGATGGTATTGAACAAACTCCATATCCTTCAGTGCGACTCCTGCCCGATAGGCTCCCGCCATTCCGTCCCCGGTGTTGATGGCCGCGTTGGTGGTGAAAGGGAAGATGCGTCCTCCTCCTCCAGTACAGAGGATAACAGCTTTGCCGGCAATGACATCAACTTGACCCGTATAAAGATTGATCGACGTGACGCCGCACACCTTGCCACCGTCGACCAATAATGACGTGAGAAAGCATTCGTCGTAGCGAATAATATTTTCATATTTGAGAGAAGTCTGGAACAAGCTGTGGAGCATGTGGAAGCCGGTTTTGTCCGCAGCGAAAAGTGTGCGATCGACGGTCATACCACCAAAGGACCTGACGCTCACACGACCGTCAGGATCGCGGCTCCACGGACAGCCCCAGTGCTCGAGTTGGATGAGTTCTCCAGGAGCTTCCTTCACGAAAGCCTCCACCACGTCTTGATCGGCCAAGAAATCGGCACCGAAAATCGTATCCTTGGCGTGGAAATCTAGGTTGTCGAACTCGCGCAAAACCGCCGCCGCGCCGCCCTCCGCGGACACGGTGTGGCTGCGCATAGGATAGACTTTAGAGACGATCGCGATGGACAGCTTGCTCGACACTTCCGCCGCCGCAATCGCGGCGCGCAAACCAGCGCCGCCACCACCAACAATAACGATGTCATGAGTAAACATTTTGGGTTGTATTATGTGCTGATCCAGTAGGTGTCAAGTTTGTCGCAGCATTCTTGGAGGCCGACAATCGGTCGCAGGCTTGGTTAGTTAGGTTTTTTAACAATCGTATAACCGAGTTCTTCTATCGCAGCGAGGATATCGGCGACCGCGGTGAGATCTTGGATCTCCGCGTGACCCATGCGGACCTTTACCGCGTAGTTATAACCGTATAGGTGTTTCTCCTTACGAAATTTGATGATCTCCTGGGCCAATAGGATGGGATTAATCTTTTTTTCCGCCGCTTCCATACAGGGTGGGGGAGTAATGGAGTGTTGGAGTATTGGAGTGATGGGTGTTAGGAACAACACTCCGTTAGCCCATTACGCCTTTACTCCAATACTCCAGTTTTCTTTCAGGACATCATGCTGACCTTCGACTCGACGTCAGTAGTCGAGACGATATGCCGCTTGAGGTTCATTTCGTTGGGGTTAAAACCCAGGGCCAAACCTACGAACTGAGGCAAGTGGAGAATCGGCAGATCGATCTCTTTTCCTGTTTGTGCCTCCGCCCTCGATTGGTTCCCGTCCAAGTTTAGATGGCAGAGGGGGCAGGGGGTAACCATAAAATCGGCGCCCTTCTCTTTGGACTCGCCGGTGTGCTTTGCCACCATGGCCAGAGAGTTTTCCTCGTTGGCCGAAAGGATCGGAAAGCCACAGCACTTTCCCTTGCCGCTAATGTCCGCCATTTCGGCGCCTAGAATACCTATGAGTTCATCCAGATAAGCTTTGCGCCGGTTAAGTTCTTTGGTTGGAGTTATGGCTTCAGGGGGGCGGCGCAAATAGCAACCATAAAAGGGTGATACCTTGAGACCCTTAAGGGGTCTTTGTATTAAAGACTGGAGCCGCTCGATGCCATAGTCTTCGAAGAGAACCCACAGCAGATGTTTCACCTCGGTGGTTCCCTTGTACTCCAACCCCTCGTCCGCGAGGTACTCTCGGTTGATCTTAGCGCGGTAGTTTGGATCGTCTTTGAGCCGGTAGTTCGCTTGCGCCATGACCCCCGTGCAGGTGCTGCATATGGTCATGATGGGCAACCCCAGCTGTTCGGCTTTGGCGAAGGTTCTAGCGTTGATCGGATCGGTGATGTTTTGGGGAAGAACGCCGGCTCCGGTACAACCTACACTCTTCAGCTCGTCAAGTTCGATTCCCAGCTTGTCAGCGACTTTGACCGCCGATGGGTAAAGCTCCGGGCAGCCTCCGCGGGAGACGCAGCCGGGGTAGAACGCGTATTTCATTTTTCCTCCTGCTCAGCTTTCTCAAAAATTTTCTTGATCTTATCAGCGTCGGGCCGCTTCGAATGCATGTAGGGAATGGGCGCCTTCCCTCGGGCGAGGGCTTTCGCTGCGGTGGGAAGAAGTTTCATGAGGCCTTTTACGTTTGTCAGTCCCTCAGATTCAACGGCCAGCCTTCCCTCGTCCAGCCAACCGCTTTCCTTAACCGATGCGGCAAAGCTCGCGTGGTGCCGGGCGACGGCCTCATGAGTGATCCCAGAGTTGAAGGCCCTGTCTCTCAAGGCAACAATGCGCTTTGTCGGTTCAATGCCTCTCGGGCAATGTTCATCCGCCTCGTAACAGTGGACGCAATCCCATATACCCTTGGGTTTTTCAACGATCTTCACTTGTTCCCGAGAATCTTTGTTCCGTGGATCAAAGGCGAAGCGATAGGCCTTAGTAAGAGCTGCAGGTCCGAGGAAATCAAAATCCACCGGCAGGACGGTGCAACCCTCGTCGCACATGCCGCAGTAAAAGCAACTCATCACTTTTCTTAGATCCTGCATTGCAGCGTCCGCTATCAAGTTTTCGCCGTTCACAGGCGAACCCTCAGTTTCCAGCCACGGCTTCACCTCTTTAATCTTATTCCACATGAAGGCGTCCCAATCGAAAACAAGATCCTTGATGACGGGGACGTTGCGCAGCGGGTCGAGTGAAATTTCCGGACCCTTCTTGATATAGTCAGGCACCTTCGCGGTGCAGGCGAGGCGGGCACTACCATTCACGCGCATCATGCACTCGCCGCAATAACCCCGGCCACAACATCCGCGAAAGGCTAGTGTGCTGTCGCTCTCGTCACGGATTTTTAGCAGAGCGTCTAAAACCGTGGCATCCTCTGCCAACTCCAGGGTATAGTTGGAACGCCCTGGTTTGCCGTCTTTCTCAGGGTCCTTGCGATAAACTTTGAAAGTAACTTGCATCTAAACCTCCTCTCCCGGTCTTTACCCGGCGACAACCGGCTTCTTCTGCGGTTGCCCTAATCCCCCTACCAAGCTCACGAGGGTGTGGCTCTTCCAGTTGGTATCATCTCGTGCTGAGAAATCCGTCCGCTGATGCGCCCCTCGGCTCTCGGCCCGTGCCCAAGCTGCCGACGCCACAACCTCCGCTAACGTTAGCATCGAGCCCAGCTCAAGATAGGAGGTAAGCTCGTAGTTATAGATCCTGGATGGGTTCTTGACTCGAAGCCTTGAGTAGCGATCCTTCAGATTCTGAATCTGACCCAATGCCTCTTGCAATCCCGTGCCGCTCCTGATGAGGCCAACTTTTTCGTTCATCAAATGTCCCAGTTCGCTGTGGATCTTTCCCAAAGAATCCTTAGACGACTCCGCTGAAAAGATCCTGGCGAGCTGCTTTTCTTCGTCCGCTACCTTAGCTGCTGGAAAGGTCTTCTTTGATCCAGCCGTCGCGTGCTTCGCTGCAGTCTCTCCCGTCCTTCGTCCAAAGACGACCGCCTCGGTCAAAGTATTTCCCGCCAGCCGACCAGCGCCGTTGAGACCGTTACATGCGCACTCCCCGACCGCAAATAAGCCCGGTACGGAGGTCTCTCCAGCCGCGTTAGTTTCAATTCCTCCGATGGGCCGGTGCGCCAGCGGCCGAATAGGCACGAGGTCTTTCGTAGCGTCCAGGCCGACAACGGTCCGGAGCAATTCCTGAGTCTGGGGAAAATAGCCGCGCAGTTTTTCTTTGCCGATGGGTCGCAGGTCCAGGAAGACGCCGCCGCCTCCGTTCTGCATAGCGTGATGGATGGAAAGACAGATTTTGTGCCGTGGCATCCCTTTTAGATCAGTTATTGATTCACCTTTCTGATTGACAATCAGCGCGCCTGCGTTTAGGGCTGCTTCGGTGATCAATAAACCTTGCTTCTTGGGAAAGACTAAAGGATGGAACTGAATCATCTCCATGTCCATCAATCTTGCACCCGCTTCATAAGCGAGAGATTGGCCGTCTCCCGTCGTTCCAAGAGAAGCGGTGGAAGGGAGATAGAAGCGAGTGAAGCCACCGGAGGCCAGGATAATCGAACGTGCAGAAAACGAATCTAATTTACCACTCCTTAAACCCAGAGCGATGGCTCCGAGGCAGATTCCTCCCTCGACCGCCAATGAGGTAACAAACCACTCTTCGAATGATGGGATTTGCTCGCGCTGAAACTGTTCGTGAAGGACTTGCAGGACGATGTACCCGGTTCGATCATCGGCGTAGCAAGTTCGATTCCGGCTGTTTGACCCAAAGCTTCTAAGATCCAGTCGTCCTTCCTTGTCTCGATTGAACGGCACCCCCATGCGTTCAAGCCAGATGACCTCTCTTGATGCCTCTTGGGTAAATGCCTTAACCACATCACGATCGCACAATTCGTCTCCTGCTAGAAAGGTGTCCGCCGCAAAACTGTCAGGCGAGTCGTCCTTGCCCAACGGTGCGTTCAGACCACCCTGTGCGATTGCTGAGTTTGTTCTCAGCGGGTGAACTTTTGAAATGAGTCCTACTGAGGCTCCCGCGCGTTTTGCTGCGATGGCTGCCCTCAGCCCTGAAGCTCCACCACCGATGACCAATACATCAAATTCTGGCATTTCAGTATCGCTTTTCTTGAGCGTCGCTCTTAGTTAAACTCTTTGACCCTATAGCAGATGGCTTTCCGACCGTCAAGGAAACGGAGAGCGAAAACGCTGAAGATTGACGATCGAGGATAGAGAATGGATTTGTGATCGATCCTCTATCCTCCATCTTCGATCCTCGATTCTCCGTCTTCAATCCTCAGTCCTTCTCCGGGATTCCCGGCTCCGTCATCCGCCACGGCTCTAAAATTTTAGCGAGCTTCTCCGGAGCTAGAATTTTACGAGCCAGCGCGACCTCTCTTACGGTCTTCCCGGTGGTGAAGGCTTCCTTGGCAATCTTCGCCGCGTTGTCGTAACCGATAACCGGCGCGAGCGCGGTGACCATGGCGAGACTTTGCTCCACCATGGCTTTACAGCGCTCTTCGTTCGCCTCTATGCCTACTATGCACTTTTCCGTCAAGGCTTTAACCACGTTGGCGGTGAATTCTATTGCTTCAAGCAGACGCAACGTCATGACCGGCATCATGACGTTCAACTCGAAGTTCCCGGCTTGGCCGCAGAGGGTAATCGTCGCGTCGCAGCCGATCACATGTGCAGCGACTTGAAGCACCGACTCACACATCACGGGGTTCACTTTCCCAGGCATGATGGAAGAGCCTGGTTGGGTGTCCGGCAGGCCGATCTCGCCAATGCCGCATCGCGGACCGGACGAGAGCCACCGCAGATCATTGGCAATTTTGGTCAAGCTAACGGCCAAAGTCTTTAAGCTGCCGCTCACTTGCACCACGGCATCTTTCGCTGCCTGCGCTTCAAAATGGTTCTTGGCCTCGCGGAAGGGTAGTTCGGTCACTTGAGAGATCCTTTGATGGTCCTGGAAGGAAATTCAGGGTGAGTGTTGATTCCTGTCCCCACTGCGGTTCCTCCAAGCGCCAATTCCTCCAAACCGATTGCCGCGCTCTTGACTCGTTCAATGCTCAGTTCCATTTGCCGGGCATAGCCGGCGAATTCCTGCCCCAACCGGATCGGCGTGGCGTCGGCCAAGTGTGTCCGGCCGATCTTCACAATGGGATCAAATTCTTCTGCTTTCCGTTGGAGCCCGGCGTGGAGCCCTTCAAGTGCCGGCAAGAGCTTCCTTTGAATCGCTTTCAGGGCAGCGATGTGCATCGCTGTGGGAATCACATCATTGCTGGACTGGCCCATGTTCACATGATCGTTGGGATGAATGTCCTTGCTGCCCGGCGGCTTACCTAGCAGCTCCAGCGCCCGGTTGGCGATGACCTCATTGGCATTCATGTTGGTCGATGTGCCGGAGCCTGTTTGAAAAATGTCGACGACGAATTCCTTGTCGAGTTTTCCTTCCATGACCTCGGCAGCCGCTTTGCGGATCGCATCCGCGATCGTCGGTTCCAGTAGTCCGAGTTCTTCATTGACTGCGGCCGGAGCGTATTTAGTCGTGGCCAAGGCGTGAATAAATTCCGGCGGGAAGCCGATGCCGCTTACGGGGAAATTTTCAACTGCCCGTTGCGTTTGGGCGCCGTAGTAGGCCTCTTTGGGGACTTTAACTTCGCCCATGGAATCCCTTTCTATGCGGTAACTTGGTTCAGCCATATTCGTCTCCTCCTTAGTGCTTTAGCGGTTCCTGTTCTCAAGCAAAAAGTGCGAAGCCGGGGTAGGTGGTTGAGTTTTTCCCCATCGAGGAAGTTTATATTATTTCTTACGCAGTTATCAGCACCTCTTCCAGAAAACTTTGTTTCGTTGTCGGCTCGCCGCGTACCGGGCTCGGCGTTGCCGAATCTGAATTTATGTTTTTGGGCGTGAAAATAGTGCTTGAGATTTCACCGGAACACTGTGAACCGCGCGACGCAGCTTAGGGTAAGGACGATCGCTATAGCTTACCGAGTCGGTTGCCCCGAAACTCGCGGAGGAAGAACAAGGTTTGGGTTGAGAAACCCCAATATGGCAAGGGGAGCGTTGGAAATTTTTATCTGCCCTCTATCACTTCCAGCTCGCGCGCGATCTGAGAGCATTGGAGCGATAGTGTGGGATGGTCCGTTAACAGCTGCTTGAGAAGCCGCACTGGGCGCTCATCGGAGGGATTAATTTTGATAGCTTCGACTAAACACAACGCCGAGCCTCTCAAGTTGCCTTGACCGTGACGGGAAACCGCTAAATTCCCGTAAGCCTCCGGTCGCGTCGGGTTTAGGTCGATAGCGCGCCGGCAGTAGCTCTCTCCTTCGGAGTAAAGCTCCAGCGCGTTAAGGCAATGGGCCGCATTGTTGAAAAGAGAATATCTCGTCTTGGTATCTTTCGGCAAAAGTGACAGGCCGATTCCGTAATTCTCGAGAGCGAATCCCCATTGCTCCTGGGCCTCAGCTACTTCACCCCGCGCGAGATAGACGTTAGCTACTTCCGAATTCGTAATGGAGATACCTTGTGGCAGTAGGGTCCTGTGGGCGGTATGCATGCCCTACATAAAAGAGCAAAGGGCGCGCCATGAAGAAAAGCATAGAAATGCGTAGTTTTTTGGAGGGCATCGTCAGACAATTTGGCAGCTCCTGGTGTCAAATTGCCAGCCTATGTCACGATCGGCAGCTCCCTCGCAGTGCTTGTACTAATTGTCCGATTTCGGATGCTAGCCCGCTGACTTTTTTCTCAAATCAGAGTCTATGTTGGGTTTGACCTGCAGCGGGACTCGAGTTTAGGTGATGCGTTCGGAGCTGTAGCTGGGTACTAAGAATATGTGATCATGGTTTTCTTGTATGAACATTCGTCCAGTTTTTAAACATAAGGTTTTGTGGCCATCGAGCGCCTGAAGTTGTGGAGGCCGAGTCTTTCCTGGGTAAGTTTCGGCGATACTCTGTTTCTCCAACGGACCGTTGTCTAAATGAATGCGAATGCGCATGGGATGCACGGCACCACATTCGACGCAGCGCACGTAAATGTCATATTGAGGCACTGGCAGTCCCCCTTTGTCTAAGCCTACTTTGGCGCATAGATAAGGACTGGTCAACATCACATCCAGTTTGTTTTGCGCTCTCAGAGATAAAGACGCAAGCCCATCATCTCAACGCGCGCTCGAATCTCCAATGCGCCAAAGATAGATCGTTCGCACGAAGCCGGCCGAATCGGTCATCCGCTCCACCCGATCGGGCTGCCAATCCCCCATGCTAAAGTCGTGAGAAACCACCCTGGAGCCCGGCTTCAACTGGCGCATGATCGCGGCTCTCAGGCGCAGGTTGGCTCCCGGATACAGATACATCGTCACCACGCTGGCAGGCGATAGGTCCACGGCGCGGACGTCCTGCTCGAGAATTTCGGCGAGAGCCTCCACGCCGGCTTCTTTGATATTGCGCTTTGAATGTGCCACCAGCGCAGGGTCGATCTCAAAACCAACGGCCTGGGCCCCGTATCGTCTGGCCGCTGTAATCACGATTCTTCCATCTCCCGATCCAAGATCGTAAAGAAGGTCCCCCTGGCTGACTTGAGCCAAGTCCAGCATCCGATCGACCACTTCTTGGGGTGTAGGCACGAACGGAGCGATATACGTCGAGTCGCGGTCCTGCTCCTCCGCATAAGCGAGGCCGACGGAATCATCGCCGTCCGAGTCAAATTCCATGCCGCCGATTGTCACGAATAGAGTTACAGAGACCAAGAATAAAATCCGAGGCCATCGTTTCATCTGATTGCCTTCCTCCATGCGTATCTTTTAGTTTCT
>Ga0209874_1000586_pt1 | contig 10845 bp, 11 predicted proteins | sample GWRWN1_20_30_FD_187216 | JGI IMG/M metagenome (GOLD analysis project Ga0209874, IMG submission 187216) | Riverbed sediment microbial communities from areas with no vegetation in Columbia River, Washington, USA - GW-RW N1_20_30 (SPAdes)... | ecosystem: Environmental > Aquatic > Freshwater > River... | reverse complement strand
GACCGGTCTCTCGGGGCGCCGACTGCGCGGGGCTACAGTCGCTCATACTGCCGGTCAGATGAGCGACACCGCGGTGCAGTATGTTCGGATGGCAACGACATCGGCGCCAGCCCGTGGTGATCGAACGACACTCGACGGCCCGCCGCTGGAAGATCGGCGGTAGTGCACTCCGCACCCCGCCCGCTTGATCACCCGCGTCTCGCTCGCATCGCCGAGCGCGTGGGGTTCGAAAACTCGGTCATCGGCAGGGGCGGTTGTCACGCGGCTGCTTCGTATTCGTTGATGAGGCCGCCCAGCAGTTCGTGTTTGCGGATGCGCCCCGCGGGAGCCCGGGCGGCCGCCGACGCGGATTCGTCAGGCGGTTGAAGCGAGAGTGATCGGTGCGGCCGGTGCCGGTTGTAATGGGCGGTGTAAACGCGGAGCACGTGCTCGAGCTGGCGGCGGTTGACGATCAGGATCCGGTCGAGGCACTCGCGCCGGAGCGTGCCGACCCAGCGCTCGGCGTAGGCGTTGGCGTTTGGCGCTCGGACCGGCGTGCGGACGATCGTCATGCCTTCGCTGCGGAGGATCTGGTCGAAGCCGCCGCCGAACTTGCTGTCGTGGTCGTGGAGGAGGAAGCGGAAGGACTGCTTCCGATCGTCGAGGAGCATCAGCAGGTTCCTCGCCTGCTGTGCAACCCAGTCACCATTCGGATTGGCCGTGCTCGCGACGAACTCGACCCGGCGGCGCTCGAGCGAGACGAAGAAGAGGACATAGATGCGCGTCAGCCAGACGGTCTCGACGGTGAGGAAATCACATGCGAGCATCGTTGCCTCCTGCTGGCGCAGGAACCGTCGCCAACTGGCGCTGCCTCGTTGCGCTGCCGGCGGCAGCCCGCGGCGGATCAGGATTGAGCGGACAGAACTCGCGGAGAGCGTGATGCCAAGTCCGCGAAGCTCACCAACGATCCGCCGGTAACCCCAGGTTGGGTTCTCGCGCGCAAGCCGAAGCACCAGCCCTTGCACGTCGGCATCGATTCGTGGCCGCCCTGGCCGCCGATGCGGGTACGTCCAGCGGCGCGCCACCAGCCGCTGGTGCCAGCGCAGCAGCGTGCGCGGACTGACCGAGAAGACCGTCCACGCGTGTCGAGGGAGAGCGCGACTTAGCGCCGCCAGCAACAGCCGGTCCGCGTCGCAGCTGCGGTCGCCGCGTCTGGCGGCGCAAGATCGAGAGTTCGTGCCGCAGCACCAGGATCTCCAACTCCTTCGACCCCGGCGACCGACAAAGGAGCACGACCAGCTCGAACAGACGGCGAACGACCACGTACGCAAGCGACCACAGCACGCGCGACCTCCAGAGGGCGGGAATCGCCGACGCTACCTCGGCCGCCAGCTCAGCACCGCCTCGACACGGGTGACCGAGTTTTCGAACCCCACGCGGCAGGAGACCACATTCCGATCGGTTCCTGGTTCCCGTCGGGGGTTAGGTACTGAAAGACGCGAGTCTTCGGGACCGCCTGCTCGGAAGGCGCTTCCGGGGCGGCGGTCGCCGGGGCTTCGACAGCTCCGCTGGCGGGACTGTGCAGGACTGGAGTAGCGCCTGGCGGCAGGTCGTAGACGACGATCGAGGGCGTCGACGGCCGCTGCGCCGTCTCGGGCTCATCCTCCTCCGGCGGCAGCGCCGCGAGGGCACGCACGGCGGCGAGGCGGGCGGGCCAGTCGGGCTGGCCGCTCGCCTTCGTTGCCGTATTGAGCGGTGCGTTTTGGCGGTGGCTCGGCGAGAGTTCGCGGAAGAAACCGGACACGAAGTCCCCAACCACCCGCTCATCGATCTTGGACAGATCACACAGAAGTCGGGCAAGCTCGTGCTGGGGTGGGCACTCCAGGGAGACCTTTTCGACGAAGAGAGGCCGCGCACTGGACGATGGGCTGGAGCTAGGAGGCTCGCGCCGAGGTGTCGCCTCCCCCTCGCGTGCGTTCAGCCGGGTCGTCCGCTTCAGCCTGGCCGACAAGCGGAGGCGGCGCGTTCGAGCCGTTTGACGCGGAACAGTTAAATTACGACGCCGCATCCTGGCACGGAGCCCTTGCCAACCGCCGACACCCGATCTAGAACCTGACCCGCCGCATCCCGCAGCGCTACCTAGAGGGAGCATGACTGAGGCCGCCGAAGATCGCTGCTGGAACTGCGGCATGGTGCCGAAGCGCTGGCTCGACGTTACCCACCCCGGGCGCGATGAGGAACGGCTTCTCTGCTCGAACTGCTTTGCGGCAACCACTCGGCCGCGCATCTACTACGGCTGGCCTAGGTCGTCGTCGCCCGATTGGAACGATAATGACGAGGACGAGACATAGCTTTGGAGCCGGTGGCTGATCGAGTCTCGGTGGCTGATCGACAGCCTCGAACAGTGCAGCGCCATCTTCCCCTCTTGGGGCAAGGCATCCCTATTATTCCTCCACAGGCGGAGGTTGGTGAGGGCCCAGAGCCGCGCACTGACCCCGACGAGAGGCAAGGACTGACAGGCCCCGGCCACAGGGTCACCGTCGCAGTTCCAACAAAGGGCGACGGCAGTTCAATCGTCGGGCGGAGGGGTATCCGTCTCGGCTTCGCGCCGACGCGATCGACACGGTCAGAAGTGCTTACCGCCCACTGAACTTGGCAGTGCAAACCGCGTAACGACGCGGTAGGTCAGCATGCTCTCGGAGCTCGCGTTGACGCGCAGCTCCCTGATCAGCAACCGGGGCAGCGCCTTTCGCCCGCTCGGTTCCGCCTCGATTGTCTGCTCGAGCCGGTCGGCAGCGGATGTGCCCTCACTGGGTGTTCGTCAGGCCCGGCGATATAGTCGCCGAGTGTTCGCCGTCGCGGAGTGGGACGGGTGCGGCAGCGCTCTGTTCGTCAGTCGCAGTCTTCACACCGTGGTGCGGCGCCTGGCTGAGCTCACGGCATCGACGCTCGAGTTGCTCGCCTGGATCGCCGATCGGCCGCGAACCCATGCGGAGGTGATGGATGCTTGGCGGATCTCCTGCCGGCGGCTGACCGTCTGGGAGGATGCGCTCGAGGACGGTCTGGTTCGGGTCATCCGCGACCGGAGCGCGGCCGGCCAGGCGAGCGTTACGCTGACATCGCGGGGCCGGGCGGCGTTGGGATCGCGATGAGGATCTCGATCCTCGACGACTACCACGACACCCTGCGCACGCTTCCGTGCTTCAGCAAGCTGGAGGGGCACGACGTCACGATCTGGAACGACCACGTCCAGGACGTCGATTCGCTTGCGGAGCGCCTGAGGGATACGGAGGTGCTCGTGCTGATCCGCGAGCGCACGGAGGTCCGCGCCCCGCTACTCCAGCGCCTGTCGAAGCTCAGGCTGATCAGCCAGCGCAGCGCCTATCCGCACATCGACATCGACGAGTGCACGCGGCTGGGCGTAATCGTCTCCTCCAGCCAGCATCCCGACACTCCGTCCTACGCCGCCGCGGAGCTCACGTGGGGACTGGTGCTCGCGGCCGCGCGCCAGATCCCACAGCAGATGGCGGCGCTGAAGGCGGGGCGATGGCAGATCGGCGTCGGTAGCACCCTGCGCGACAAGACGCTCGGAATCTACGGCTACGGCCGGATCGGCAGCGTCGTCGCAGGCTATGGCAAGGCGTTCGGCATGAAGGTGCTCGTGTGGGCGCGCGAGACGTCACTGACTCGTGCGCGCGCCGACGGCTATGCCGTGGCGCCCAACAAGGAAGCGTTCTTCGAGGAGTGCGACGTCCTCTCCCTGCATATGCGGCTCGTCGAGGCCACGCGGGGGATCGTCACGGCCGCCGATCTCGCGCGCATGAAGCCGGACGCCGTGCTCGTGAACACGAGCCGGGCGCCACTGATCGAGCCGGGGGCGCTCCTGAACGCGCTCCGCGCTGGACGCCCCGGCTTCGCGGCTGTGGACGTCTACGAGCGCGAGCCACTACACGACGCCAACGACCCGCTCCTGCGCATGGACAACGTCGTCTGCACGCCGCACATCGGCTACGTGTCACGCGACGAGTACGAGCTCCAGTTCTCCGACGTCTTCGATCAGATAGTCGCCTACGCCAGCGGCACGCCGATCAACGTCGTAAATCCGGGCGCACTGGACCCTGCGCCCCGGAGCTGAGTGCGGCCCAAGTCGGAGGTGCCGCGAACCGTCGCGACGTGGTGCGCATGCTTGCCGCGATACAGCCTGTTGAGACTGCGGTGGTGGCGGCGGCTTAGTGGCCCGGCGCGAGGGACGAAGCTCTGGGATGATCCTCCTTGTTGAGCTGGGCTCTTGTCGAGTTGCTAGATGACGGAACCGTGCTTCATAAGGAGTACGAAACCGAAGGGGAGGCGCAGGCAGTTCTCTGGAAGATGCTTGACGATGCGCCGGACCAGGAGCAGCGGGATCGGCTTAGCGACGTTCTCCGTATCGAGAAGTGGTAGAGCGGGAGTGACTCACCGTCGTCTTTTGGCGGAAGGGCGACAAATCGTGCCCGCGTCAGTCACCCTGCTGAACTTATTCCGATTGCATTGGTTGAGCTAGAGGTTGGTCAGATACGCGCAGACTCGTCTGTCCTGGGGGAGGGGCGACAACGCGAGCTTGGCGACGATTAGTCGAGCGCGCGGGGTGTCCGGGAGCTCAAGTACTTCGCCGAGGGCTGGGGCGGAGCCGGAGAGGTCGTCGCCGTCGCGGCAACACGCATCTTCTTCAGAGAGCTCCCCACCACGCCAGCGCCGCGGTGGCGGTGAGGAGCACGGCGGGACCGGGGTGGCGGAGCAGGGATCGCGGGGATCGCGTGTAGGCAGCCCCCAGCCCCACCGCGACCGCCGCGAAGCCGGTGGACGCGCCGGCGGCGACCAGGCCGATCCCCCGGGCTGTATCGCCGTGGAGGACCGAGCCTGACAGGAGGAGCACGGAGCCGACGGTGAGAAAGGCGATGGTCGTCATGTGCCACGTGACGTGGATCATCGTCTTGGTCGTCCTCGGACCACCGAAGCGACTGGACGGCAGCATTCCCGGCGACAGCTTTCTCACCACGAGGACCTCGCCTCCCACGCCGTGGACGGCGGCGCCGAGGATGGCGAGGGATCCGGCGACGATCAGCGGGACGTTCACGCCGAGCCCTCAACGATCCGAGCGATCCTGTGGAGGAACTCTCGTCGCTTCCCCGATCCGGGATTTGGAATCAACCATCTGAGCTCCGCGTGCGCCGGTGTCCGCTCGCCGAGGCGCGCCCGCCACTCCCGTTCGATCTCTCGCAGCATCGGCGGGTACACGATCAGGTGCCGGAACGGCCTGATCGCGGCCATGTAGGAGGTCCCGAACAGTCCGTTTGGCTTCACCAAGACGGCCATCTGGCCGCGGTAGTCGCCGGTCCCGTCTGGGACCCAGCCTATGTGCATGACCCCCTGCATGGTCCGGTTGGCGATCTCCGCCGCCCACTCGTCGTCGAGTAGGTACAGCGAGGTGAAGGGGAGCGCGGCGAAGTCCGGGCCGGATGGGGCGTCGCGCAGATCCGCCGGCAACCGGTCGCGCAGGGTCGGCACCCTGGAGCCGAGGCCGGCGTCCGGGCCGTCCCAACCGAGCAGCTCCCCGAGCTTCCAGCGGATCGCGAAGAGCGTGCGGACGGCGCGGGAGGAACTCTGCGACGGGTCGCCCGAGGCGATCCCCTGCACCAGCCGAGGGAAGTCGTCCGGGCCGCCCGTCCCCGGCAACGCCCACACGTCCTCGAGCCGGAAGTCGCGGGTGAGCTCGTGGATCCGCCAGGGCCGGGAGATGTGCGCGCTGTCCGGAAGCCTCATTCGTGGACCTCCATCCATCACGGGGGCGCCGGTGGAGTACGACTGCGCCGGCCGCCGCGAGCGCAGACGAACGCAATGGGCGGGATGATCATGCGATAGAAGATCTCGAACGCGACACCCTCCCAGTGCAGGTTGGTGGCGGACCACCCAGCCACGCAGTGAAAGTCGGCGGTGAGCTCTCGGCGGGGAAGCGTCGCGAGCTCGGCCAGTGGCGGAGCGAAGGACTTCCTGACCATGGGCGTCTCAATCGACAAGTGAAGGCCGAGTGTCCTTTCGGTCGCAGAAGGGTTGCTGCCACCGCCGCAGCTTCGCTTCGTAAGCTACTGCGTCTCCTATCCGTGGTTTCCCGGCCCATTCTGGTCGAAAACTCCTTCGATTTGCCATTTCGTAATGGGAGCTCGGCCCGGATCATGTCGGCATGGCGACATGGACGTGCCGACGGTTTCGACCATCTCGCAATGGCGCGGCTGGCGGGGTGGCGCCGCTCCGCGAGGCGGATACGACGGCCTAGGCTGCAGCCGATGGAACACGTTCGACTCGGCAACACCGGTCTGCACGTCTCCCGCCTATGCCTGGGGATGATGAGCTTTTACGACGGCTCGGCCAGTCGGCCATGGATGCTCGATGAGACCACCGCCGAGCCGATCATCCGGTGCGCCGTCGAAGGCGGCATCACGTTCTTCGACACCGCCGACATGTACTCGCAGGGCGGGAGTGAGATCGTCACCGGCCGGCTGCTCGGCAAGCTCATCTCTCGCGACGAGGCCGTCGTCGCAACGAAGGTCTACTTCCCGATGACGCCGGGGCCGAACGGCCTGGGCCTGTCGCGCAAACACGTCCTTGCCGCGATCGATGCGTCGCTGACGCGGCTCGGCGTGGACTACATCGACCTTTACCAGATCCACCGCTGGGACCCGCACACGCCAATCGAGGAGACGATGGGCGCGCTCCACGACGTGGTGCGGGCGGGGAAGGCGCGCTATATCGGCGCGAGCAGCATGTACGCCTGGCAGTTCGCGAAGGCCCAAAGGGTGGCCGAGCGGCACGGCTGGACCGAGTTCGTCTCGATGCAGAACCACTACAACCTCCTCTACCGCGAGGAGGAGCGGGAGATGATTCCGCAGTGCATCGACCAGGGGATCGGCGTCCTTCCCTGGAGCCCCCTCGCCCGCGGCTGGCTCGCCGGCACCCACACGCGCGAGGGCGACCGCCGCACGAGGCGCGCCGAGACGGACGCCTACGCCGACCAGCTCTACGGCCGGCCGGAGGACTTCGACGTGATCGACCGCGTCGCCGACGTCGCGGCCGAGCGCCGCGTACCGCCAGCGCAGGTTGCCCTCGCCTGGCTCCTACACAAACCCGCTGTGACTGCCCCGATCGTTGGCGCCACAAAACTGCAGCACCTCGAGGATGCGCTCGCCGCGGCCGAGCTTGCGCTCTCATCAGAAGAGATCTCACGTCTCGAAGTGACCTACCGACCGCATCCCGTACTCGGACACGACGACCCGAGAGCCGAGTCCGACCGGTGACGTAGCTCGCCTCGGGAGCTCGGGCGGCTCGGTTGGCTACGGCCAACCGGCGCCCGGTGCGGGCGCCTCAGCCGAAACCCGAACGGCTTTCCGTACGGCTCTCAAACGCGAGACGCGACACGTCGAACCTGAGAGCTCGCAAGCAGCTCCATACCTACTGCACGCTGGCAACAATGCAAGTTCAATCTGAACGAGAAAGCCGTGCGTCGCGAGACGACATCAGAAACGACACGCACGAGTGTCCGTTCTGTGTCCGCGGTCTGGTGTCACACCGGGCAACAGAGGTATCCAGCCCGTCGGGTGACCGAGCTTCGTCCTGACTCGCGTGCTTGGCGGCATCTGGAGTCTGCGGTGACGAGGAAGGCTGTACACGTCGAGGACGCCGCGCGATCGAGCAAGGCTGAGGATGAAAGCGTCCGGCGAGATCCGCACCCGGCTCGTCTGCAAGCCATGGCCGCCTGTCAGCAGCGCGCACCGAGCCAGTCGATCAAGCCATGACATAGCACTCTGGGCGGGTCCCACTCGATGCGGGCTGTCGCAGCTCTCGAAAAAGGCGACACGTCGACTCACGAACTTCTGACGCTGGTTGCCCTCGCGCGCTGCTTCAGCCTGTGTCGCTCCATCCTCGATGAGTTCCGCCGATGCCGCCCCGTCGGCAACTGACTGAACGCCTTCCGTAGAGGCGACCTGACCTTCGGCAGCCGCCTTCGGCCGCGGAGGGACGAAACGATCGAGAGTCCCTGCGGTTCTCAGTCGGAGCTGTGGTTCTCGACAAGCGGGAGCGGCCGGTTCGCGATGGGCGCCGAGTGGATGATCGAGGTGGTCGTCTGGCCGTAGACGACGAAGCGGTCGAGGATCTCCTCGAGGTCATCCATCGAGTGCAGGTGGAGTTTGAGGAAGAAGCAGTCTTCGCCGGTGATGCGGTAGCACTCGACGACTTCTGGTGTGGCGCGGGCGATCTCGGGGATCTTCTGCAGCTGCCGGCTGGCGGGCCGGACGCGCACGACTGCTGCGATTGGGTAGCCGATCGCTTTCGGGTCGACGATGGCCTGGTAGCCGGTGATCACACCGGTCCGCTCGAGCCGTTGCACCCGCTCCGCCACCGCGGGCGGGGACAGGCTGATGCGTCGGCCGAGCTCTGCCATTGTGAGCCGCCCGTCCGCTCCCAGCTCCTCCAGCAGCCGACGGTCGATTCCGTCCAGAAGCGACGCTTCGTAAGCGTTTGCGCGTCTCTTCCGTTGCTCCTTAGGCATATCTAAGCAAGCACCTTAGCTCGTCCCTTTCGCTGGCGCGCGCTGGAGGCGAACCTTCAGGCATGACAGGTTTGCGATCGCTGGATCCTGCGCTGGCACCGGAGCACGTGCCCACAACGCTCCAAACCGGGGCACCGCGGGCTGGACTTTCGCGGCGGCTGGCGGGCGCACCGCCGGCGAGCTTCTTCGTCGGTAGCGCGATCTTCCACTACCTCGGACCCGCCTTTGCGGTCCTGCTGTTCGCGCGAGTCGATCCGCTCGGCGTCGCCTGGCTGCGGATCGTCAGCGCTGCCGTCATCTTCGCCGCCTGGCGCCGCCCCTGGCGCGGGCTCGCCTCCCTCGACCGCGAAGGCAGGCGCACCCTGCTCGCGATGGGCGCTGTGCTCGCGGTCATGAACGCCTGCTTCTACATCGCGATCGACCACCTGCCGCTCGGCACCGTCGCCGCCATCGAGTTCCTGCCCGTGATCGGGCTCGCCGCGCTGGGCGTGCGCACACCGCGGAACGCGCTTGCGCTCGCGCTCGCCGTACCCGGTGTCTACGTACTCACGGACCTCCAGCTCAAAGGAGAACCGGTCGGCGTCGCCTTCGCCTTCGCGAACGCCGCCCTCTTTGCCCTCTACATCGTGCTCGCCCATCGAGTCTCACGCGGCTCGGTGATGGGGCGAATCGACGGCCTCGCAGCGGCGATGATGATCGCCGCGATCGCGATCACCCCGATCGGCGGCTGGAGCGCCGCTCCGGCTTTGCTCGACCCGATCGCCGTCGCGGCCGGCATCGGTGTCGGCATCGCTTCATCGGTGATCCCGTATGTCTGCGACCAGCTCGCCATGGCCAGGCTGCGCCGCGCCACCTACTCGCTGATGGTCTCGCTCCTGCCGGCGACGGCGACGGTAGTCGGCATCGTAGTACTCGCACAGATCCCCTCGTCAACGGAGATCTTGGGCGTCGGGCTCGTGGTCGCGGCGGTCGCCACGCATCGGGAACGCAGCGAGGCAGAGGCGCCGATAGACAAGGTCGCCGCCCCGCGACCGCGGGAACAACGTCCCAAGCAACGACCCGCAGGCGCGGTCGACTAGTCCGATGGCGGCGCGCGACTCCGATCTCACCACCGCAGCCGAAGCGGCCGTGCAGTGTCTCGGCATCGGACCGACCGACGATGTCCTCGTCCTCTGCAATGAGGCGCAGCGCACAATCGCAGAGGCTCTCGCCGTGACAGCCGACCGCCCGGCGCGAAGCGTTCGCGTCCTCGAATACCCCACCCTGACGCGTGACGGGGAAGAGCCGCCTGTGCTCGTCGCAGAGGCGATGGCGGAAGCAACGGTGATCTTCGCACCGACCACCTTCTCGATCAGCCACACCCAAGCTCGCATCGAGGCGACCGGCCGCGGTGCACGAATCGCGACAATGCCGGGCATCACTCCGGAGACCTTCGGGCGCGCCCTACCCGTCGACTACGCTGGCCTCAAGCGAGCGGGCGAGCGGATCGCGGCCGGGCTAAGCGCCGCCTCGACCTGCCGAGTGACCTCAGCCGCCGGCACCGACCTCGTCCTCAGCCTCGAGGGACGCACGGCGATGTGCGACGACGGCAACCTCCAAGCCGAGGCAGCGTGGGGGAACCTCCCCGCCGGCGAGGCGTTCATCGCACCCATCGAAACAAGCGGTGAAGGCACGATCGTCTTCGACGGAGCGCTCGCAGGGTACGGCATGCTGCGCGAGCCGCTCCGCGTCACGCTCGCCGTCGGCCGCGCGATCGACGCCGACGGCGAGGCCGCACAATGGCTGCTCGACACGCTCGACGCAGGCGGCCCGACGGGGAGACTGATCGCGGAACTCGGGATCGGGACAAACCCGCTGGCGATCATCACCGGCAACATTCTCGAGGACGAGAAAGCTGTCGGGACCGCCCATCTCGCGTTCGGGACGAGCGCCTCGTTCGGAGGAACCAACGTCTCGACGGTCCACATTGACGGGATGTTGCTTCAGCCGACCGTCGAGCTCGACGAGCGTCTGCTGATCCAAAAGGGACAGCTGCTCGACCTCCGGGAGAGCCAGACAGCGCCGGCTGATACCGGTGTTAAGGAGGAGCTCCTCGGCTGAAGGAGCTCGAGCAACTCGGGGAGCCGAGAGGGAGGTGCGGAGCACCAGCGCCGTGAAGCAACGTTAGCGGACCTAGATTGCCCTGTTCTATTCCTTCATGCCAACACAGGGGAGATCGAGATGGATAACGAAATGCAGGCCGAGGCGACTGCCAGGGACTTCGACTTCTGGATGAGCCGCTGGAA
>Ga0209874_1000585_pt1 | contig 10859 bp, 19 predicted proteins | sample GWRWN1_20_30_FD_187216 | JGI IMG/M metagenome (GOLD analysis project Ga0209874, IMG submission 187216) | Riverbed sediment microbial communities from areas with no vegetation in Columbia River, Washington, USA - GW-RW N1_20_30 (SPAdes)... | ecosystem: Environmental > Aquatic > Freshwater > River... | reverse complement strand
CGGCGAACCGCGCATCTGCACGGTCATTTACACACAGAAAGGATGCCTCTATGAAGTTCGTGACACTCCGCGTGCTCACCGGCAATCCGGCCAAGTACTAAGTAAGTTCGACCGAAGAGAATCAAGATCCCTTAGCCGCCGGCGATGGCGCCGACGATCATAAAGGGCTCCGCTCCCGACGCAACCGCGTCGGGCAACGGGGTATCCGGCGGTTCGTGGGAGAGATCCTCCTGGCAGGCGAAGAACCGCACGAACGCCCGGCGCTTTTGCGTGACCTGGTCCCGAATCGTCCCACGCAGCATCGGATAGCGGGCCTCGAGCGCGTCAAGCACCGCGCGCTGCGTGACCTGACCGTCGACTTCGAGCTTCACCTCGCCGTCGACGTGCGCGAGCTTGCGCAGATGGGCCGGGAGCGTGACTCGGATCATGGCAGCGTCTGAACCTCAACGGACACCACGGCCGGAAGATCCCGGACGATGGGCGCCCAGCTGTCACCGGCATCGGCCGACGCGTACACCTGCCCGCCCGTGGTGCCGAAGTACACGCCGCACTTATCGAGCGAATCGATCGTCATCGCGTCGCGCAGCACGTTGACGTAGCAGTCGCTTTGTGGCAGCCCTTTGGTCAGCGCTTCCCACTCGTTGCCGCCGGTGCGGCTGCGGTACACGCGCAACTTGCCGTCGGGTGGAAAATGCTCCGAATCGCTCTTGATCGGCACGACGTAGATGGTGTCCGGCTCGTGCGCATGCACGTCGATCGGGAAGCCGAAGTCGGTCGGCAGGTTGCCGCTGATCTCGCGCCATAACTCCCCGGCGTCGTCGCTGCGCATAACGTCCCAGTGCTTCTGCATGAACAGCACGCCCGGACGCGACCGGTGCATCGCGATGCGATGGACGCAATGGCCGACCTCGGCTGTCGGATCGGGGATGTAGAGCGAATGGAGGCCCCGATTGATCGGCTGCCAGGTCTTGCCCGCGTCGTCGGTGCGGAACGCGCCCGCCGACGAGATCGCGATAAAAATCCGCTTCGGGTTGCTCGGATCGAGAAGGATCGTGTGTAGGCACATCCCGCCGGCTCCGGGCTGCCACGCCGGCCCGGTCCCGTGGCCGCGCAATCCGGCCAGCTCCTGCCACGTCTGTCCGCCGTCGGTCGAGCGGAACAAAGCGGCGTCTTCCACGCCCGCATAAACAGTGTTCGGGTCGGTCAGCGACGGTTCGAGATGCCAGACTCGCTTGAACTCCCACGGGTGCGGCGTGCCGTCGTACCACTGGTGCGTGGTGAGGGGTTTACGGTTTCAGGAGAGGTGTCGTAAACAAACTTGTTGCTCACTCCACCCGGCGGATCGTACGGGTCAGGTATTTTCTCCCCGCCAGGCACCTCCCACGTCTTCCCGCCGTCATCCGATCGCTGAATGATCTGGCCAAACCAGCTGCTAGTCTGCGACGCATAAATTCGATTCGGATCGGCCGGAGATCCTTTGAGATGATACATCTCCCAACCCGCGAAGTGGGGGCCGCTGACATCCCATTTTTCGCGTTTTCCGTCCGCCGTGAGAATAAACGCGCCCTTGCGCGTGCCAACCAGTACTCGTACTCCGCTCATGTCTTTCTCCCTCCTGAGTTTCGCTCTATTCTATTGTTGCTCGTGTGCTCTCTTCAAACCTGCGATGTCGAGCTTTTCCATTTGCAGCATGGCATTCATAACTCGCTTCGATTTCTCGGCATCCTTGTCTTGCAGCAATTGACCCAGGACAGTCGGCACGACCTGCCACGACACACCGAATTTATCTCTAAGCCAACCGCATCTCTGCTTTTCCCCGCCCTCGGCGAGCTTCTCCCAGAACTTATCGACCTCTTCCTGCGTCTCGCAGTGCACGAAGAACGATATGGCCGGTGAGAAGGTGAACATAGGACCGCCGTTCAATGCGATGAACTCTTGTCCCTGGAGTTCAAAGGTCGCGGACATGACCGATCCTTTCGGTCCGGGTCCCGCCTCACCATAGCGCATCATCCTCACAATCTTTGAGTTTGGAAAGATCGCGGTGTAAAAGTTCACAGCCTCTTCGGCTCTGCCATCGAACCACAAAAACGGTGTGATTTTTTGCATATCGTTTTTAATCCTGTGCTAATTTTAAGGCGCAACCGTGACCATCCAGCCGACGCCGAAGCGGTCGGCGACCATGCCGAAGCAGGGCGACCAGAAGGTTTTGCCCAGTGGCATTTGCACCTGCCCGCCCTCAGCCAACGCGGCGAACTTTCGACTCGCATCGGCTTCATTGGCCGCCGTGAGCGAGAGGGAAAAACCCTGAAAGTCGGCTTGCCCCGTGCAGCGCCCGTCGGAGGCCATCACCGAGGCATCGCCGATACGGATGCACGCATGCATGATTTTGTTGTCGGAGCCAGGTGGGATCATGCCCGGCGGCTGCGGTTCCGGACTCTCTTTGAAGCGCATCAGCATGAGCACTTCCGCGCCCAACGCCTTCTTGTAGAACTCGACGGCCTCCTCGCAACGGCCGTTAAAAAATAGATAAGGTTCGATAGCCATAATCGCATCTCCTTTTTGTGGGTTGGTATTTCTTGATCGTTCTAATTCTTTTCTTAAACCGCCCCAGGCTTGCCGGCTCGACGTTGTCGAATGAAGTCGGGCGCCACCGCTCGTTCACGGGATCTCAGCGGTATTGACGTTCGCTGTAGATTCCTCGTCGAGCGGACGGATCTCGAAGGTCGCCACGCGAATCCCCGGATGTTTCGACATCAACTCGGTTGCGCGATTTAGATCGTTGGCATCGAGCAAGAGAATACCGCCTATTTGTTCCTTGGTTTCAGCGTACGGGCTGTCCGTGATGGACACCTTGCCGTTCCGGTAGCGCAGGGTTTTGGCGTTTTGCGCACTTTGCAGTGCCTCCAGGCGAACGAAATTACCATTCTTTCGAAGGATGTTGTCATAAGCGAAACATTCCTTGATGAAGGTCTCACGCTCGCTTTCAGACATGAGGTCCAACTTCTGCTCATCCAAATATGAAAGGCAAAGAAATTTCATAATTTTATTCCTTGCGGTATTTACCGATATCCAGTAGTCGTTCAGCGCGCTGCCGAATCGACATCCTGGATTTTCAGCGAACGAAAAATACTAGATCCACCAGCAGCTTTCACTGTAATTCAGCACTCCAACTCTGCAATGCAACGCACTTCGACCGTGCCCCCCGCCGGCAGCGTCGGGATGCGGGCCGCGATCGACATCGCTTCGTTTAGATCCATGCAATCGATAAGGTGGTAGCCGCCGAGTTGCTCTTTTGTCTCGGCGAAAGGTCCGTCGGTAATGACTGTCCTGCTGTTCTTCATGCGCACAGTCTTCGCTGACGGCGCCGGGTGGAGTTTTGCCCCGCCGCGGAAGTGGCCAGTGTTGACGAGATTCTGCACCCAATCGCCATAGTCCCGCATAATCGTGTCCTTCTGCGCGTCGGGTAAGTTGTTCCAGGCAGTCTCGTCGAAACAGCACATCAGCATGTATTGCATGGTGATCTCTCCATTCTGGAACTCGGCAGTAGCAAGCGGCATAGAGCTGCGCCTGCAGCAAATTTCATATTGTTTACGCTATAACCAAGCGTTGAACCGAAGCCGCGCGGGTTCACGCTTCAAGCGGAATCCAAATCTCCATTCCGCCCATGCCGGTTTTGGGATTGAACTCCTCGGTGTAGCGCTCGAAGCACGGGGCGCTCGCTACGTTGAGGCCGGCTTGGGCACCCAGTCGTTCCATATTTTGTCGATTGTATTGCCGATGGCAGAGACATGGTCTCGGTGCATGAAGACCGCATATTCGCGGGCGGGGAGACGTACGGTTGCGAATTCAGCCGGAAGCCTCGTGGCATCCTTCACTTCGACACCCGAGAGGTATTCGAATTCACGCCCCGGCGATACGTTCCAACAAACGCCATAGGAAACTTGACCTATCCGTCCGGGGACCTTGCCGATTTTCGGGACGAACCGTTCCCATTGCATGGGAATCTTGACGCGGGTTTCGAACGTATAGCTCTCGTTCAAACCGGCGACAACGATCTCCTTGGCATGCTCAAAGCGGGGTGCTCCGAGACCCAGCGCCTGAGCGCGAATGCTGGCTTCTTGCCTACGAAGTTCCGGCGTAAACTCGGCGCCGAAGTCCTCCGCTTCGAAAACCTGGCGAATCTCGACCTCGCCATCCTCGTTGTACGGATTGGGGCAGCGCTTGACCCACTCGATCGCCTCTTCCTTCGACTTGCACCGCCACAGCCAGTAGCCGGCGATAAGTTCTTTGGTCTCGACGAAGGGCCCGTCGATCACGGTGCGCTGGCCGCCGGAGAACCTGACACGCGCGCCTTTGGAGGTCGGATGCAGTCCCTCCCCCGCAAGCATCACGCCGGCCTTCACCAGCTCTTCATTGAATTGGCCCATCTCGGTGAGGAGTCGCTCGCTCGGCATCACGCCCGCCTCCGAGTCCTTGGTGGCTTTGATCAAAATCATGAACCGCATCGGCAATCTCCTTTCCTTTTTCGAGCCCGGTTATTACTTGGATCCGCTATTGGAATCGCTTCTGACACCGATAATCGCCTGAGCGGTGCCAAATCAACAGGCGGTCAAACTGCGCCGGGCTTAGTTTAAGCCGAGCGCAAGCGTCTGCGGGTCCTCCGCGATCGGCCGCACTTCGACGCATCCGAATCGCGCCCCCGGGATCTTGGCGGCCACCTGGATCGCCTCATTCAGATCCTTGGCCTCGATGACATAGTAGCCGCCGAGCTGTTCCTTGGTTTCGGCGAATGGACCGTCAGTGGTCGAGACTTTACCGTTGCGCACGCGCACGGTGATCGCGGTATCGGCAGGGGTCAGCCGGTTACCACCAATGAAGTGGCCGTTTCTTTTGATGTCTGCCGTAAATTCGGCGTACTCTTGGTAATGCTTCTCGGCATCCGCCGGCGCCATCTGCTCCATCACGGTCTCGGCACAGATCAGGCATATGAACTTCATCTCGTCTCCTTTTCACGCCATCCTACGGTTTCAGGTCAACCGCCGCTCGGTAGCTGCCATCCATGTAAAAAGGTACGGATTGATGCTCATGCACGATCTTCCATTGGCCATCGAGCTTGCGACAGCAAACAGTGGCGCGCACCCAGACATCGGTCTTTTCGTCATCGGTCCTTGTTCCCGTAATTCGATTGAAGCTATGGCAAAAGGCTAGGTCTTTGCTCGCAGCGATTTCCAGGCCGTGAAGCTCGTAGCCGATCGGACCTCGGAAGGTGGGGAACCACGCTTCCCAGTTTTTTCTACATTCATCCGCTCCTCGATATTGCAGCGGGGGCGCGAGGTCGAACACCACGATGTCGGTTGCGTAATGAGACATGATCCCGTCGACGTCCTTGGAGCGGACTGCCTCCGCACAATTATCCATAATCTGGCGAATCTGAGCTTGATCGGTCGCTTTGCTATTCTTTGCCGTCATGATCGTCTCCTTTGTTTCCGCGGAGACTGTCTATGCGTATTTCGCGCCGCATTTGCGCGCTCACCCCTGCTCTTTTTCTTCGTCGCAGCAAGGGCCGAAGCTTTCAGGGAATCCTCATATCGATCGTGATGGCGGACCCAGTGCATGAATGGGCCGTCGCTGCGGCCGGGTGGCTCCTCCCAGTCCTCCTGACGGCCAAGCGGTGTCAGGTCGAGGTAGTTGTACGTGCCGGCCAACAAATCAGTCCCGCGCGCGTAGGTCGAGTAGGTGTGAAAAACGCTGTCGCCGTCGCGCAGGAAGACGCTCAAACCGTGCGATTCGCCCTGCGTGAAATAGGGTTCGCCTTTGCGCACGAGTTCCGCCTTGTCTGTATAATTGTATTCTACGGGAGCAACGGCCTCGTCCATCGTGACGTGGAAGTCGTAGTTGAAGTCGCTGCCGAACGACGAGTACCACGGGAACGTCCAGCCCATGCGCCTCTTGAACGGCTCGATCTTGGCTAGCGGCGCGCGGGAGACAAGAGCGAGAGAAGTTTTCCGCGCGTAGAGGTGAGAGAGATGGCCGATGTTATCGACCAGGAACGAGCAGCTCGGGCAGCCCTCATCCCAGCTTGGGTCGAACATGAAGTGATACACGACGAGCTGGCAGCGTCCGCCGAACAGATCGAGCAGGCGCACCTTGCCTGCTGGGCCATCGAAGACGTAGTCCTTCTCGATCCTGACCATCGGCAGCCGGCGGCGTTCGGCGTTGACCGCGTCGCGGTGGCGCGTCAATTCCTTTTCTTTGGCGAGCAGCTCCTTGCGCGCGCTCAGCCAATCGGCACGCGATACGATTTGGGGATATTCTGGGGTTCTCGGATTTTTTTCGTTACTCATGATCAAGTCGCCTCCTTTGATCTCAACCTGCCGTCCTCGGCTCTGACGTTGAATAGTCGTTCGGCGGAGACAAAATCGACAACGGGCCTACCCAATGCTAGAAGGTTGTTGTGAACGGCGCCGCTCACTTTCGTGGATCATTTCGATCAAGTCCTCGGCCGGGCGAATCTCGAAGGGTCCTGCCTTCACACCTGGGTGCTTTGACATCAACTGGATGGCATGGTTCAGGTCCCTGGCTTCGAGCACGAGGATCCCGCCCAGCTGCTCTTTCGTCTCGGCATAAGGGCCATCGGTGATGGACACCTTGCCGTTCTTCCACCGCAGCGTGGTGGCGTTCCCAGCGCTCTGGAGCGCTTCCCCACCAACAAAGTGACCTTTCTTTCGCAGCACGTCGTCGTAGGCGAAGCACTCATCGATCATGGCGTTCCGCTCGCTTTCGGACATCGTTTTCCACTTCTTCTCTTCCATGTATCCAAGACATATGTATTTCACAATTTCCTCCTGATCATAGTGGATAGGCTGTCTACACCCTATAGTCGTTTGGCGGAGCCCAAAATCGACAATGAAATTCCATCTGACCCCTTTCGTAAAACCGGTGATCAGCCTCTTGCCGGGTGAGGACGAGGGCCCGTTCATAGGAACTTCGGGCTTCGGCCAATCTTCCCAACCGGGCGTTAGGATCAAGAAAAAGGTTTATGTCCCCTTTATCTGACCAGTCAAGCCGCCCTTAGCGTCATTCTGTTCGCAATCGCACACCGACACATCCAGGAGGTCACCGGCTTCAACGCAGCTCAGATCGTACCGCCGCATGAGAATTTCCGCCGCATCTTTCAAGCGGTTCTCACGCAAAGCCTGTCGCGCTTCGGGAGAGATGCTTTCTCCCGCGATGAGCATCGGCACAAGTGAAAGTTTCATAGAAGATCGTCCTTTCCTTAGAACTCACGTGCCTGTCGCCATGAATCCTCCTCTTTTAGGTTGGAATGTTGAAGGACCGTGAAGCCTTGTGCCAAATTCCATTAACAGTATCAGCCATTATTGTGCCGCCTCGGCTTGCACTTCAGTTTTTCGTTTCGAACGGTACCGGTCGCGGTCGCCTCTCCAGATTACAATGCCTCGCCAAGCTGCGGCAGCGACACCCTCGGCCACTAGAAGGACGAAGACGACCTTCACGGCGACCGCGGAGGGATTCGCGCTTTCATCCATGAGTGCACCCGCATAACCCACGCCGATCAAGAGCGAATTCCACAGCGTGACTCCGAAGATCGTAGCCACGAGAAAGTTCCGGGGCTGAGCGCGGAGGAGTCCGGCGATGACCGGAGCAATCAAGCGCACACTCGGAATCAACTGCGAGCCAAAGGCCAGTGCCTTCTCGTGGCGACGAAAAGAAACAATCAAGCGTCCGAGCTGCACCTGCGAGACGCCGAGAAACCGGGCGGTTCGCTTGAGCACCGCCAAGGAGCGCGCCTCTCCAAGCGCCAGTCCCAGACCGTAAAGCGCGAGACAGCCCAGCAGGCTGCCGGCCGTTGATGACCACAATGCCATGTGCAGCGGCCAGTGTCCCTCGGCGACAGCGACACCCAGTCCGACCAAGAGCGCAGTGGATGGCAAGATCGGTACAAGGCGTTCGAGGAGTGCTACTCCAAGAAGGCCGAGAATGCCTGTAGCAGCGATCCAAGGAATCAAGGTTCCGAGGGGGTCCATAGTGTCACTCGATAGTAATCACTCGATCAACTTCCTAGGTTTTGCCGGCGAGCAATGTGTTGAGGTCACGAGCATTTTCTTTTGACTGTCTTTCGGAGAGCAAAGCAAGGCGTATGCCCAACCTGTCGGACTCTGAAAAGCGTTATAAGGGGGCGAGAATCAGAATGATTAGAGACAGTGTTTCGGCCGGTAGAACTGTGGCGAAGAAAGCGCGCCGAATTATCAGCAGCACGCCGAAATGTCGGCTCTCTCTACGTAGAGCGAGTGATGCTCAACTCTTTAATCCGGGATTGCATTGCGCCATCTTTCGTGGCCGAAAGTTTGTCCCAGACAACGAGATCGCGTTCAACGCCGGTTCTCATACGGAGTCAATTAAATTAGCATATAGAGATTTTTAACGACTAGTAAAACCAAAGGCAGCGAAGTTATCGGCAAGATAAATAGATGGGCACGTGCCGAAATGGCGGCGTTCCCTTGGTATCTGGAGTTACCGCCGGACATGGTCGGCATCCCTATGCTTTTGTATTCAGGCCCTCCGACAATTTAGGCAAATCCGGGTTCATGTAATCCCAGGGTTGGGCGCTTGAAGTATAGATGTCCATCGCGGGCCTGTGCCACGACGGATCATCGAGGCTCGCAGCAGGGATAGCTATAAGATCAGGCCTGCGTATCCGATGCGGTCAAAATTATGCTGTTCTCCTTTCATGTTCAGCCAACCTACGAGTTGATCTTCAGGAACCCACGAAGCATGAGTTCGAATGGTCCACCCTTGAGTTTTTTGACCTCGCAGCTTCAATCGAGTTCGTCAACAGTCAGTCTGAAGCTCGGCACAAACGTGTCCAGAAAGTAGCGTACCTCCGGGAGGTCAAGCTCTTCGACGCTGGCTCTGAGCGCCTTCTCAGCTTTCGCGAATTCCTGATTTCCCGCGCCGATCTCTTCCAAACACTTGAGGTAAGCACAGAGTTTGTCCGCTGCCTTGACCAGTTCGCGAGGCTCCTGATCCGCTGCTTCAGTGAAAAAGAGTCCCTGATAATCTGTTTTCAAAGCTTGCGGGATCATGTTGAGCAGCCTACTGGCTGCGGCGGCTTCGATCTCTTTGTAAGCATTCTTGATCTCAGGATTGAAGTACTTGACGGGCGCGGGTAGATCGCCGGTCAGTACCTCACCAGCGTCGTGATACAACGCCAACAAGGCCGTTCTTTCCCTACTAACATTGCCCGCAAAAGTCTGTTGCGAATAACCGCCAGGGCATGTGCGACCATGGCGACACGCAGGCTGTGCTCTTGAATATTTTCGGGGTAAGTGTTGTGCATCAGCCCCCAGCGACGGATGAATTTCATCCGCGAAAGGTAGGCAAAGAAGTGACTCATGATCATCTCCTTGAGCGTGGATCAGCGATTGCGACAAAGACGCTCTCGAAAATTCGACGGTACACCATGTAATTGGCGCACACGAACGCACCGAGCTTCTCCGCGGTGCGACGTGAGGGCCAGTTGTCGTCACAAACCAGCGTGTAGCTCAAGTACTTCGCTCCCCGCCGAACCAGCTCCAAGTATGCATACGCGGCCATCGCAAGATTCACGCCTTGTCCGCGAGCCGATTCGCGAACTCCGATGGCAAGAATGTTGACCTTCTAGACAGCACCTCGTCGAACAAGCGTTGCTGAAATTGCCAGAAACGCAGCGCGCGGTGTTGGTGTTGTGCGACTTGGAGGACATGACCGCGTCGGAGGTCGCACAGGTGCTACAGATCAGCCGATGATAGTCATCGGGATTTTGGGTGCAATATCCGGCAGCGACTCGTAGTCGTCGACCACAAATGGAAAATCCAGCAAGCCGAAGCCTGCCCGAGCAGATTCAGCGCCTCGCTCTCTGAGCCATTCACACGCCGCGTCTATGAGTGCCTGGAGATATCTGCGTGTTGCGTATGAAGTAAGTTTTTTCGAGGTCGTGTGGGTGGGTGCGTATCAAACCATGGTTTTGAAGCGCGACCTCATGATCATGTATTTCAGGATCTCACCAGGCTAAGTATTTAAGTCAACCCAATTTAGGTTTTTTTCGGACTTGCGAAGGGCGTTTGGCTCGATGACGCCGCGCGACAGTCTTCCAGAATTCGTCGTGTGACACGCCTTTGCCTGCTTTAATGCTTCTTCGTGATTTAGCAAGCAAAGACTGGAACCGGCGCGAGTGGGCCAGCATCAGCCGTTCCAAATCGTCATTATCCTTAGGTGCCAGCAATACTGCGGCGGCCTTGCCGTTGCGCGTAATAATGACCGGGCCCTCGTTCTCGCATTCGTCTACATAAGCACTGAGATGGGCTTTCACGTCCGCGAGCGCTGCGATCTTCATAATTCAAACTCCTGTCCGCCGATAAATAGCCGATTGCCTTCTTTCACGCCGATCGCCAAGACAGAGACAGTCCTTTCCTCATGATTCACGTCGTAAAAAACACGAAACGAGTTTTTCGGCCCAAAACGCAATTCCCAAGTCGCGCCGAACGAGGCCGGCTCTTCAAGCGGTTTGCGGTTTCTAGTCACCGTTGACGGTGTGTGGGAAAGCTGCTCCTCGATCGTCGTCGCGACCAAACGGTGATATTTAAGCTCGATCCAATCCAAATGTTTGTACGTCTCCGGCGCATAGCTGATCGTAAATGCGGGTCGCCGCGCCATTGACCAAGATTATAGTCATCAACCGGCGGAAATCAAATACTCGCGGCGATCCGAAACCGTCGTATGCGCGCGAATTCATGACCCATACGATTGCAGTGAGCGAGGAAAAGGGCAGCGCTAAAGATCAACCGTCGTATCGAATGATC
>Ga0209874_1000584_pt1 | contig 10877 bp, 11 predicted proteins | sample GWRWN1_20_30_FD_187216 | JGI IMG/M metagenome (GOLD analysis project Ga0209874, IMG submission 187216) | Riverbed sediment microbial communities from areas with no vegetation in Columbia River, Washington, USA - GW-RW N1_20_30 (SPAdes)... | ecosystem: Environmental > Aquatic > Freshwater > River... | reverse complement strand
GACGCGATCATCTGACAGAAATAACGGATCACAAACTACACGCCGAACAACTCGCCAAGGGGAATCCGCAGAGCGAATTGCCCCGGCTGAAGTGTTGCGACAAGACACAGTTTACGTTGGTATGAAACTGATACCCTGGAGTGACGTCTGGAAAACTCTCAGAACCGCCAGGTTTCGCGGCAACGGGGAAATGATAGAAGTTTTCTACGACACTCTTTTCAAAGAAGCGGTCTTCGATGATCGCGGCGCCTGGTCTTTAGAACGCCGAAGCCTTCACTAAATAACAACGGTTTCGTCAATCATCACGCCAGGCAGGGTAAGCGCCGAGAAGTGTCATAGTTTGTCTCCTCGATTCCAGCCGAAAAGTGCTACACCCAACCGCTCCTCCTCCGAGCCGCACTCGTTTAATTGACCGAAAATCTATGCGAGACGCCCGTGCGCGAGCCTTCCCAAATGCGCCGCTCCGGTTCCACCGAGGAATACTGCGCGCGGAAGTCTGACGGTTCTTGCGGCAGTTACTTTTGGCAAAGGATCCTGGCGATGAATTTATTGGCGGAGAGGGAGGGATTTGAACCCCCGTCACCCGATGGGTGAACTTGATTTCGAGTCAAGCGCCTTCAGCCGGGCTCGGCCACCTCTCCGTTTTTGTTTGGTCCCGCTTGTTCTGTCTCAAACGGCTAAAAAAGTCCTCAAGAATTGCCGAGCAGTCCTCGGCGAGCATCCCACCCGCGACTGGCAGCCGGTGATTCAGACGAGAATCGTCGCAGAGCTGATACAAAGATTCCACCGCACCGCCTTTGGGATCAAGACAACCAAAAACCAGCCGCCTCATCCGCGTCTGCACAATGGCTCCCACACACATGACGCACGGTTCCAGGGTCACGTAAAGCTGGCAATCGGACAAACGCCAACGACCAAGATGCCGAGACGCCTGTTCAATGGCCAACAATTCTGCATGTGCGAGGGCGCTGCGCAGCTCTTCCCGCCGATTGTGGCCTCGCCCAACTATTTCGCTCTCCCAAACGACAACCGCACCCACCGGCACCTCACCCTCGGCTGCGGCTTTGTTTGCCTCATCCAACGCTAGACGCATGTACGAGGCATCGCGTGGATCGGTATGAGGGCAAAAATCTCTCATGAAAACTGCCTGACAATAACATAAAAACAGTGGTAGTAAAATTCAGCGTGACAATACTTCACGCGGCTACGGGTAAGCGAATAGAAGGCGGTGGGACTCTGGAAAAAGAGACACGTCGCGGAACCAAGAGAACAAACCACAGGCTAGGGATGCATGTATTCAATGGGCGGCGGCTCGATGTCGGTCGTAACATCGGTAACACCTGCCACGCCTTTGGCAATGCGCGCGATCTCTGTCTCAAGATCCGGATCGGCAAGAATGCCTGAGATATTGACTTGTCCTCCATCGCTACGGACGTTGAGGATAATGTTGCGTGTTTTTGGCGACGTTATGAGGGCCGCCTGTACGCGCGCCGTCGTCGTAAGATCCTGAAAGGCCTTTTCGGATTCCGATGTCGGCCGAAATTCTTCGCGGCCGATTGTCTCGCCAATCAAGTGTGCAGCGCTGTCCGTGTTTATTCTAGAGCTGTTTATCACGAGGTCATAACCTACCGGATCTTGCCAATCCGTATTGAATAGCGCCCTTAGCCTACGGCTCCGAACTCGGTCGAGCTCACGAAGAAAATGTCTTGCATGTTCCCCCTCAAGGCCTTTGCGTGCTTTCACTTCCTGCATCCGATGCTCGATTGGAGCAACGATCAACACCTTCAGGATGTGCCGGACCCCGGGAAAAAGCTCTTGACCTGCTCGGCCGTAGTAAATCAGTCGACCCCCTTGCGCCACCTCGCACATGGCTGCTTGAAGCGTGATGCGATAGAGTCGCAGGCTCTCCATCCATCGCTCCCACCAATGGCCTTCCGCCTCGAGAACTTCTGTGTATTTGGCTTCGGGAATGCCATAACGGCGGCTCGCTTCTAGCAGGACTTCACGATCAACACACCTGAAATTCAAAACCGAGGCTAATTTTTCAGCTATCTCGCTACCGCCACTGTACGGAGCGTGAGAAATAGTTACAATTGACATAGCAAAGCCTCCTTTGCCGAATTGTTTTGACCGGAGCCTACCCTTCCAGCAGGCTATATAAATCGATCAGTTCTTGCTGCTCCGAGATTCGGGGCGCATTCTCCCACTATGAGCTTTAGCTCGTCAAGCTCATTTTTCTAAAAATCGTCAAGGTTTTAAATAATTTGCCAACCCACCCACGACATGCTGCAAGGTACATTCTAAAGGAGACCGCATAACTCGGGGGAACATACTTATCGCTAAAACCGGAAGACAACAGGTCCTTAGATCGCTTCGAATACAGGCCACGACCTTAACGCTGTCGATATCGGACAAGCTGGCTTCGATCAGTACAATGTCGGGTGAATGCTCCTCGACCATCTTGGATAGCGCCCGCACCGGTAGTCGCAATCGCGGTCTTAAGACCGGCAAATGCAAGCTGCTTCTCTCGCTTGATTATTGAGAACGGTCTTTTCACTATCAGTGCCCACGGCCAATATTACTATCCGTATTCGAGCTATCAGCAACCAACGAAAAGAGCTGCAAAAACGCTCGGCTATAAATCTCGATTGCGTGCGGAAAGCGAACGGCAGCACAGGCCAAATCGAGCCAGAATGTGATTACAAAAACCGGAAATATTTATTAGGAGATGGCTTCAGCCACGGCGCCGATCGACACGCACGACCAGTGGCTTTGCTTAAGGTAACGACCGCTCCGACTTCAAGGCTACTTGACGGTGCGGCCGTTCAAAACAATTCCAGAGGGATCAGTACATGTACAAGGCTCACCGGCTGGCCCTAGACCATAGGGACAAATGAATCTGCCGACATTACATTCCCGCTCCGTCATCTGATCCATGAGGTTTCCGAAAAACCCACGCGGCTCCTCTACTTGTCGCCGCGACACGGTTGTCGTTCTGGTAGTTGCACAAGACATCACCAAAATATTGAGCAAAATCAAACACCAGAGATAGAATTTCCACCTTATAGTGCATGGCTGTCGAATGTACTGAAGCTTCATCCTATCGTCGCTCCCCGTTAACTCCGGCGTCTCAAAGGGATTATATTATATTACGGCGGGTATCCGGCAAGAAAATGGCGCGCCCGGAGGGATTTGAACCCCCAACCCCCAGATCCGTAGTCTGGTGCTCTGTCCAATTGAGCTACGGGCGCTCTATCCGATAGTGGCGGAGAGAGAGGGATTTGAACCCTCGGTACCCTTTTGGGGTACACACGCTTAGCAGGCGTGCGCCTTAGACCACTCGGCCATCTCTCCGTTAGAATGTTGACTCTAAAGTCTCTGGCATGAAAGGCCAGAAACGCTAATCGCACCCTGGGCGGTTACCTCGAAATTATGAATCCACTACGTGAAACAAGATCCTTCCTTGAGTTCGGTTAAATTAGCACACGGAGATCCGGTTTTCCACAATTGTCAAACGACCGCTGCGGCAAAAAGAAAGGGGGCGAAGCGAATCTGGTTCGTTCCTCCCCCTTTTAATGAAGAATCTGTCCTTATTTTTTTTCCTATCCCTCCCAAATGGGTTTCACGTAAGTATCGAGCCACTTCTTCGGGTCTTCCAAAAACAGTTTGTCATTAACCGGAATAGGTTTAGTACCCTTGGGAAAGGCAGACTCAACGGAGGTCTTCGACTTAAAGTCATTACGAGAAGACTCCCGCCCCACCGAATCGATCACCTGCTGTCCTTCCGTCGAAATTGCCCATTCGGCAAAAAGCTTTGCCGCATTTGGATTCGGCGCTTTGGCATAGATGCCGGCCTGGCGCGGAAAGACAACCGGCGGAACGGTCTTGATGTAATCCACCGGCGTGCCCTTGGCTTTTTCTTCGAAAACATCATGGAGCAGCGCCGGCATACAGATCGCATATTCGCCAGCGATGACCAATCGAAACATCGCGCTGGTGCTCTTGTGCACCGGTACGTTCAAGGCTTTTAAGCCTTTGACGAAGTTGTTAAACCTCGTCTCATCTTTCCACTGTTCTCTTAGACCGGCCAGCATCGAGCTGAGTGGCCCAGCTCTCATCGGATCATCCAGAGCGACTTGTCCCTTGAATTTCGGGTTGGCCACGTCTTCCCAACTCTTGGGTAGATCCGCCGGTTTGATTTTCTTGGTGTTGTAGGAAAGCGCCTGGATCTGCAGACTCACCGTGGCCAATGTCGGGTCGTGGAGAACCAAAACGTCCTTCTGCACGGTCTCGTAAGGCATAATCCCCCCGGCGGCCCGAATCACCGGCGGCGCATTGTCCGAAAGTATGACATCGACGCTCGACTGGCCGCCCTGAAACTCCGTCAAGACCCGCGTCACGATTTCCGGGTTTCTCCCTTGCCAGTAGGTTGCCTTGATTCCTGGATACCTCTTCATGAAAGCATCAGTAACGCCACGGAGATGTTCTACATCCCAAACGGAATATATAATCAGATTACCTTCCTGCTTGGCTTTCGGATAGAGTTCCTTGCTGACCGTATCGAAAGCCTTGGCTGCATTCGCCGTCGCGTTCGGAGCTGCCGCTTTTGGGGCAGGTTTCGGAGCCGCGTCTTTGGTTGGCTTCTCTGCAGCCTGCCCGCCTTGCCATACGAGTATCGTTGCCAAAATCATGCTGGCCGTAGCCATGGTAATGCTTTTTTTCATGTCGCTAACCTCCTTATGCTGAACTATATAATTTGATGACTTAACTTCACAAGCTGAACTTCAAGTTGAATGCAAACTTGGCAACCGACACGGCGACGATCAAAATAAGCAAATAGATCACCCCTCCTGCCGCCGCTTCAGCCCATTGCCCCACTCTGAAATATTCGAACAGTGTCACAGGTCCGTATTCATGTCCGGGTGATGTTAGCAACACGGCCACGTCGACGTTACGAATTGCCTCGATAAAAATGTAGAAGAGCGCGCCGCCAACAGACGGCTTCAGGATAGGTAATGTGATTTTGAAGAAAACGTGCCGCCATTTGGCGCCATGCACCCACGCCGCCTCATCGAGTTCCTTGTGTATATTCACTATGGACCCGGAAGCATTCCTGAAAGCGTAAGGGAAATAAGCGACGAAAAGGCCGAGACCCAGGGCCCATAGACTGTTATACAAAGGTGTGCCGAGGAAGACGATAACAAGCCCTACCGAAAGAACCAACGGCGGGAACGCCAGCGGCAACGTGCCGATGAACTCAAAGACTTTTGCGCCGTAAGTTCTCGTCCTGTAGATCGTGAACGCCATGACGATTCCCGCAAGTACCGTGGACAGAGCTATGGTGATGGATAAGACCAAGGAGTTGTATAACCCAGTGATAAAGCTCGGATGCTTCATCACCTTGGTGTAATTGGATAGGACCATATTGGAAGGAAACTTCATGAAGGTTTCGTAATCGAAATAGGGAATCATCGATACAACGATCAACACCACAAACGGTATGGCGATACCGACCAAGAAGTACACGAACACCGCCAAGAAAGTAACGTACTTCCAGATGCCGATATCTAGAACTTTAACCCTGTAGCCCTTTCCGGTAATCGTCGCATAGCGCTCGGAGAAACGTGTCGCGCGAATGTAAAAGAACAACGTAATGACCGACAGCACGACCAAGACTACGCTGTAGGCGGTCGCCAGACCGGTATTGAATTCTAACGCCATCGAGTCGTAGACTCGGCTCACGAAGACGTTGATATTTCCCGGTGTTCCCTGAAGGACGGGGGTCTCAAACGACCGCAAGCCACGGAGAAAATTAAGCACGAGGGCCGATAAAAATGCCGGCACCGCGAGCGGAAACGTGATGCGCAGTGTCGTATGCACCGGTCGGCTTCCGGCGATATAGGCACTTTCCTCCAGCGACGGATCAAAAGATAGAAAAACCGGAAGTAGAAAGAGATAACCCAACGGCACGCAGGCCAAACCGAAGACCCACACCATGCCTGCCATGCTGAAGGCATTGAAAATCTGCGCCTCAATGCCGAAATATTCTTGTAGCATATTGTTGAGAATGCCGGATTTTGGCGCCAGGAGCAGAATCCAGGCGATATTTTTCATAATCGGCGGCATCAGGATCGGATAGAGCGGCATCAGCTCGACCAGAGCCTTTCCAGGAGTATTGGTTCGCGCGACAATCCAGGCAAGTAGCCCCCCGAGACCGGTGCCCAGTAGGGCCGACCCTGCCGCGTAAAGAATCGAGTTATTGAGCAACGGCAGAATGTCGCGGTCGCCGAAAACTCTGAGGTAATTGGCCACCGTAAAACCAACAGAGGCGCCTAATTTTCCTGTGGAGAGGCTCTTCACCAAAACAATAACGATCGGCGTGATGATGGCGCCACCCGCGATCACACTGGCCAACAAAGGCACAACCGTGCCCTGCCGATAAATGAGTTTAATTGATTTCCAGTTAGCCGTGGCTTTTCTCCTCCAACCGCTCAGTAGGCGCTTACTCTGGGATGGGATTCTTACGGGTCAACGATAATGCTAATGGCAGACTTATCGATCGATAAAAACGTCTTTCCGCCATCGCCGTTGAATCGTATCAAGGGACAGAGCTTATGCGAAGTTACGACGATCTCCTTCGAGCCCACTTGGACACGGTGATCCAACAGTCCGCCTCTATGCTCGCGGCTAGTCATCAGCCCTTCCAGGACGTTGTCTGTGCCCTCCGGGAATTTCTCATTGCTAAGCCTGATTTCGGTCGTTCGAATCACAATTTTGCAGGCATCACCGGCCGCCCCCTGTTTCGGAGCCGGCAAGACGAGCGTCGCACCGTTGAATTCTGGAACGGTGACTAGACAGTCGCTCCCCTGCAATGTCACTATCCTCGCATCCATAAGCATCGCGTGCCCGATGAAAGAGGCGACGAAGGAGTGTGCGGGGTGATTGTAAATATCGTCCGGAGCGGCGTATTGAAGAATTTTACCGGCTTCCATCACGATGACGGCATCGGAAATAGTAAAGGCTTCTTCCTGGTCATGGGTAACGTAGAGGGCGCTGATCCCGACTTTCTTAATCAGCTTTCTGATCTCTACTCTCATTTCTTCCCGTAGCTTGGCGTCGAGGTTGCTCAGCGGCTCGTCCAACAAGATCAGCCGCGGCTCCAAGGCGAGGCTCCGAGCCAAAGCGACCCGTTGTTGCTGCCCGCCGCTCAATTGCGAGGGATAGCGCTCTTCCCGACCTTGCAAACCCACCAGCTCTAACGCCGCAAGAACTTTTCGTTTGATTTCCTCTTTACCTAGCTTTCTTAGTTTCAGCCCGAACGCAACATTGCTGTAGACCGTCATGTGTGGCCAGAGGGCGTAGTTCTGGAAGACAAAACCGATTTTCCTGGCGTAGGGCGGCACTAGGATGCCATCTTCAACGGAGGTTTGAACCTGGTCTGCAATGGAAATGGCACCGGCATCCGGCACTTCAAGACCGGCAATAGATCTCAGCAGGGTCGTCTTGCCGCAGCCGGAGGGTCCCAAGAAGGAGAGAATACCCTTTTCGAATTCGAAACTGACGTTATCCAGGGCTTGGACGTCTTTGAACGTTTTGATCAGCCCTTGGACCTTTAAAATAGCCATTATCGAGGTACAACCTCCATTGTCGGCCCGACGATGCGCTCATCTCTAAAGTGATCGCGCTCTGTCCTTTTCAAACAACCCACCGGCAAAGAATATGCCACGGCCTAACTCACAAATGAAATGATTCGAATTTGTGGCTCTATTACTCTAATCCTAAGAAAGTTGGAATCCAAATCGGGAAAGGGAAGCGATGAGAAAATAAACATGCTGAAACTTTGGGCGGCGAATATATTTTTGTTTTGCTCATTCAAAATCTGCAAACGTTCGGCGGGTAAAACTTCCTTTAGCCTTTCTGGTTTGATTTCGCCTCGGATTATTTTTTCGCCGATGACGACATTGGACAGAAGTCCCTTCTTCGCTAGCGCCTTGAACCGGCTGTAAGTAATTGTTGCGACGTGAGGGGAGGCGAAAAAAGTCTGCAAAGCGAAAAGCAAAACCAAGGCGATCACGAAGTAGCCGATCGAAAACTGCTGCTGCCATTTTTGCCTGACTCAATCTTACGGAGCTTGGATTGGAAGATTTTCCGGTCCTCCGAATCTGCCCTTGGATTGGCGGAGGGGGCGAGATTCGAACTCGCGGTCCACGAAGTGGACGCCGGTTTTCAAGACCGGTGGTTTCAACCGCTCACCCACCCCTCCGATAATGATTTCGATTACTTATGGTGCCCTACCCTATTCTGTTTATCAATTCGTTTATCAATTTTCGATGTCCCGAAGGCATTGGCGAGTCGGCTGCCTGTAGAATGAGTTTACGCGCTTTCGCCGGCAAGGATGATGAGCCGCCAGCAAAAGAGTCTTATCGCTATCGATCCTGGGGCGAATACAGAGTCAAAGTCAAAAAACTGAAGGAGGCTTTATGAGGGATCTGATTATTGAACAAATTGAAAGGCGCGCCAGGGTAGAGCATGGCGTCGACTTGAACAAAGCGGCCGCCGAGTATTTTCGAGATCACCCTGGAGAGTGGCAGCGCTACAAGGACGAAGTCGCTGGCGTGAACAAGCGGGCCAGTGAGGATCGCGAGGAGGTTAACGCCGAGCTGAATTACCGAATCGAGATGGTGGCCTACCGCGACAAACTGAATCTCGACAAGCCAGCCGATCGGGTGGCGGCGCAGACGAAAGTCTTCGCCGAGGACCCTGATTTGTATAAGCGTTACAGAGCCGCAAACACCGTGCGTGTTGGCGCGGCCTCGCTGACGGACTGAAACGGTTTGCCCGAGGGGCCGAGCATACCCCATCGGCGCTGTCCTAGAGGTCAACTAGGCGGCGGGGGCGGGTAAGGGTCCTGTTCTTCCCTGCGCCCGCCCTGCAAAAATGTATGGCGGCAGCTACATCGAGCCGCCTTGTAAAATCGAGGGGCGATTGCCGCACTTGCCCATCTGCTAATCTACCCGAAAAGAAACGGGCCCAGTGGGCTTTGACCAAGGAAGACATGAAAAACTGTGTGTGGCTCAAACCGGAGTTGGTCGCCCAAATCGAGTTCACGGAATGGACGCCGGACGGTCACTTGAGCCTAGGCCAATAGATATGTGTGCAGGACATCACGCAGCATCGGGAATTGAAATGGCTTATACAAAGTCTCTTCGCCCCTTGCGTTAAGCGCTGGGGTGGATGAGGAGGAAATATTGGAATGCGTAGTGGAGGGCCTTAATTGCTAGGTTAGCGCCGAAACAGCGATGTAAACGATACCTGCCGCGTAACTGGTCCAGAAAGTTAAAAACAGCCAGTCTATTTGGGGTGTATTTTGTTCATCTTGTACCCGATGGTCTTCGAACTCGCTATGGAGTTTGTCAGTCGCGGTACTTGTTGTCGAGCTAACATTAAGCGGTATCTCCAGCTGCATCAATCGAGCATCGAAACTCACTTGGTCGTCGAACGAAAATTTCGCTTGCTCAATCATCGGTATCTTCCTCCGATATTCGCTCTTTTAATTAGCAGTCCATGTGCCAACACCGTACATGGCGCATTTTTCGCTCATAAGTGTCCTTAACTTACCTTGGGCCAGTCTCGTGTTAAGAAAAACGGCTCCAACATGAAGGGCCATTTGTCATGTGTGACGTTCCGTGGCATAGGATGAAGCCCGTATGCTGCTGGATAAGGACAGATTGGAATGGCTAATAATCGCCCTCGGAAATCGCTTCCACTCCTGAAACTGGGAGTGCGTCTCGGCCCCACAAAGGTTCATAGCATGATATAATTTCCGTCCTGAGCTAGGTTACTTTTTTCTAGCTGCAGTGCTTCTGATTCCCTGCCAGACGGCTGGGACATGAATCCAGGGCTCACCTCCCGGCGTTTTTGAGGGCGCCTATCGCGGACTTATCGATGGGGTTTGAAGAGCCCGAATCGTATGTTGATGTTTACTACAGTTAACCGCTAACAATCGCTTTCATCTGAGTCCCTCGGTCGCTGGATTCTAGAATCGCGTCACCTAGTGTCACCCGTCACCTGGGCTAATTCGCCCGTTGCCACTTCTTTCCCATAGAGCTGAGGCATCCCGACACCTGTCATATTGGAGACTTTTCAGGAAGCCTGCGCCGATCTGCGTAGTTCTCGACCCCGTTTCGTATCGGCCTCGGCATTGCTCTATTTCTACCGAAGTAATGGCTGAAGGTACTTTTTATTTGCTCATTACGTTGTGCATCGTCGCCGGGTTTTTGCTCGTCCGGGTCGTTATACCGAAGACGGGTCGGCGTCAAAACAACCGCCGTATACAACGAGGAATCGCAGAGTACCTTGCATTAAAGAGCGTCGGCAAAAGAATAAGTAAAAACCGGTTCGGTTCAGAATCATAACTTACGGGAGGTCCAGTGAAGAAAAAAATTCTTATTGTGGAAGATAACAGTGACTCTCGTGAGATCATGAATCTGTTTGCAACAAAGATTGGATATCAGCCTATAAAAGCCTGCAACAGCAAAGAAGCCATCACATACGCGAAAGCCGAACGGCCAGACCTAATTTTCATGGATATGGATTTGCCGGATGCCGACGGAATCAAAACAACCGCGATACTTAAAAAGAATCCCAAAACCTCTCACATTCCTGTCGTTGCACTTACCGCATGGATGTCGGCACTATGGGAGAAAAAAGCTTCGAAGGTGGGTATTGCGACCTATTTACTAAAACCGACCTCGCCGCAGACGTTAAAGAAGACCATCGAGGCCCACACAAAGGAATCGTTCTCTCGGGTTGATGCTCCAACGTCACGGAGCTAAATAGCAGCACGCAACGGTGTTTAGGGTGGCTGCTTACCTAGC
>Ga0209874_1000583_pt1 | contig 10883 bp, 14 predicted proteins | sample GWRWN1_20_30_FD_187216 | JGI IMG/M metagenome (GOLD analysis project Ga0209874, IMG submission 187216) | Riverbed sediment microbial communities from areas with no vegetation in Columbia River, Washington, USA - GW-RW N1_20_30 (SPAdes)... | ecosystem: Environmental > Aquatic > Freshwater > River... | reverse complement strand
CTGTTGAGCGCGTCTCGCGGTGAGTTCGCGTGGATGGTCGAGAGCGAGCCTTCGTGACCGGTGTTCATGGCCTGGAGCATGTCGAGGGCTTCCGCGCCACGAACCTCGCCCACGATGATCCGGTCGGGACGCATGCGAAGGGCGTTGCGGACGAGGTCGCGAATCGACACCTCGCCTTCGCCTTCGATGTTCTTCGGCCTTGACTCGAGCCTGACCACATGCCTCTGCTTGAGCTGCAGCTCCGCTGCGTCCTCGATCGTGACGATGCGATCCGTGTCCGGAACCGCGGCGGAGAGCGCATTCAGCATCGTGGTCTTGCCGGAGCCGGTCCCGCCGGAGACGAGGATGTTCAGATCGGCCTGGATGCTGTCGCAGAGAAACTTCGCGGCATCGGCGCTGAGCGTGTCGAGCTTGATCAGCTCCTCGAGATCGAACCGTTCCTTCGCGAAGCGCCGGATCGTCAGCAGGGGACCCGACAGCGAGAGGGGCGGAATGATGGCGTTCACGCGAGAGCCGTCCGGCAGCCGCGCGTCCACCATCGGCGACGACTCGTCGATGCGCCGCCCGATCTGACCGACCATCTTCGTGATGATGCGCCGCAGCTGAGAGTCGTCCGAGAATCTGAGCGGCGTCTCGGAGAGGCGGCCGTCGCGTTCGACCCAGATGCTCGAGCAACCGTTCACCATCACCTCGGAGATCGTTTGGTCGCTCAAGAGTCGCTCCAGCGGACCGTACCCGAAGATGTCGTCTGCGATCTCGGAGGCAAGGCGCTCCCGGTCATCGCGCGCGAGTGTCGGCTCCGACTGAAGGCGCTGCCTGATCTCCGCAGAAACCGTCAGTCGAATTGCCTCCGAATCGGCGACGTCGAACAGCCTCGGGCCCAGCTCGCTCACGAGCTCGAAATGAATGCGGTTCTTGATCTCCGCGAATGGGTCGACGCCGTCGCCGTGCGACTGCCAGGAATCGTTCGCGAGTCGTTCGTGCAGCTCCATGGTCCCTAACCCGCCTTCCTGCGGAAGCTGCGCCGTCCACCCTGGCGGGCGCCATCGGCTGCCGGGGACGCCGAGGGCGACGCGGCCGCCGGCGTTCGGATTGCGATGTATCGCTCGGCCAGCCGTGCGAACGCAAGCGCGGGACCTGAGCGGGGCTCGGCGACGACGATCGGGCGGCCGTGGGTGATAGCCCGCGGGATCGCAACGTTGCTGGGAACGAGCAGGTCGGGGCGGCGCCCGAGTAGACGCTCCACGTCGTCGTTGCTGATCCCCACGTTCGAATCGGCCCGGTTCAGGACGAGAGTCATCTCGGCCGGATCGCGTCCCATCTGCTCCAGCGTCTCGAGACCGATCTTCGTGTCCTTGAGAGACAGTGCGTCGAGCATGCCCACCACGCAGAGGTGCGAAGACGTATCGACCGCCGCGATCACCTCCGGCGAGAAGGCCGGCGGAGTGTCGGCGATCACGAAGTCGTACCGGCCTCGCAGGATCTCGAAGAGCTCGTGCAAGAACGCCACGGTGATCGCTGCGGCCTGATCCGGACGGACCGGTGCGAGCATCACGCTTGCACCCGACTCGTGGTGGGAGACGAACGAGTCGACCTTGTCTCCGTCGAGTGACCCGGCAGAGGTCGCCAGGTCATAGATCGTCTGCACCGGCTTGAGGCCGAGGGCCAGCCCGACGTCTCCGAACTGGAGATCGAGGTCGATCACGATCGGCCGCAACCCTTTGTGCGCGAGTGCGACGGCGAGGTTGCAAGCCGTCAGCGTCTTCCCGGTCCCCCCTTTCGGACCGAGGACGGTGATCATCGGCGCAACCGCGCCGGCCGTCGTCGCGCGGCGACGCCGGGCGATGACCTTCTCGAGTGCGAAGGTCAGCTGCTCCGACGCCTGAGGCATCGTGATCAGGTCGTCGGCACCCGCCTGGAAGGCCGCCTCCATGAAGCCGTTCGGGCTTCCTGCGTAGAGCACGACCACGGGAGCGTCCGGCCGCTCACCTGCTGCGGCCGTGATCGCCTGGAGCGCCTGCTCCGAGTATTCGGAGCAGCCGAGGACGACGAGGTCGAATGGCACCTTCGCCATCAGCGAGGACATCCGCGTCGCCGCCTCTTCCAGGGTCGCGACCTGGGTCCTGCTCCCGTGCGGCAGCGCCGAACGGACGGTGCCGTGATCGACGCTATCGTCGAGGGCGAGAAAGATTCGCGTCTCGCGCCCGCTCATCGGTGCCCTCGGAGCGAGCGGAGAACCGCGATCGGCGGCACGCCGAGGAGCAGGGTCTCGAGCGTCACGAGATCCGGCGCGGACGATACCGCTCCGGCGCCGGGACGAAGAGCGATCCAGATCCTTCCGAACTCGGCCGAGTAGGCGAGCTCCGCCGCCTGCTTGTCCGTCAGCTTCACGACGATCTTCAACGCGCTCGAGCCAAGGCCGCCGCTCTTCGCAACCACGCGAACCACCGAGATGTCGGTGATGATGCGCTTCAGAACCGCCCGACTCTGTGCGCCCGCGATCGGGACTCCGTTTGCCCCCGTCGGGGTGACGTTGAAGCCGGCGAAGACATCGACGTGATTCCCGGCTTCGACCTCCCCAATCAGGCCGTGAGCGGAGTCGACCGGGATGGCGAGGATTCGCTGCTTCTCTGTGAGCTGGCTCGGCAGCGACTGTTCGCTGGGTGCGAAGTCCGCGGCGGTCAGCTGTGCGCCCTTGTAGATCTCGTGCGTGGCTGCCTTCCCGTCGAGGTTGGTCGGATCGCTGAACGCACCTTCACGGAGCTGGCTCTCGCGCATCGTCGTCGTCTTGACGAGCCCGTTGGACCCGATCACGCTCCCGGACGTCCCCTTTGGAATGTTCTGGCCGGCGATCAGCACGGTCACGGGCGCGCCCTCGGCCTTGACGCTGCTCCGGTAGCCGTTCAGGTAGACGAGGATCAGGACCCCCGCCAGCGCGGCGGCGCCGATAGCGACGAGCATCATGCGCCGCTTGGTCGAGATGAGCTTCGTTGCGAGTTGCATGGTGTTCCTCCCCGTTAGCGAGTCAGCAGCGCCGCACAGGGCGTCAGCTGGGTGAGATCGGTAAGGCGGCAGATGGCGTCGCCTGTCCCTCTGGGATTACGCGGGATGTACTTGATGAAGTGGCCGGCGATGTAGCCCTTCGGCACGCTGACCGCGCCGGGGCAGGGGTCGCCGCGCCAACCCATGACGTAGAAGGCGCCGAAGTCGATCACCGGCACGATGTCGTTGCCGTTACCGGTGAACGACCCGAACGGCGTGATGATCAATGGAACGATGCGTCTGTCGTCCTGGCTGTAGTTCGGCCAGTTGACCGGCGCCGTGCAGGAGTTGGAACCGCCCAGGATCCGTTCTTTCATTCCCTGCTCGACCTGGCCCACCGCACCACCGGTCTGGGTCTTCACGCACTTCCACGGTTCAGGCGTGCCCCAGAGCTCGTTGTAGCCGGGGCAGGCTAGTGTCGAGTTGATCGCGTACGCAGGGCCGCAGCCGTTCGCAATCTCGTCGCGAAGGTTCGGGATGTTCGGGTCGCAGTCGATCGACTGGTTCTGGCTACCGGTGACGCGCAGGTTGACGATTGGATCGGTCGCCTGTGACTGCACCAGTAGGTCGCCGAGCGTCGCGATCGACACGCCGAGCATGTGCGTCGTTCCTTGCTCGAACGAGTTGGCGCCGAAGGAGTTGACGCCCGATTCGAAGACTTGAACTTGCTGCAAAGGGCCGGAGTCGTCGAGCGACGCCTCGAATGAACGCTGCACGTACCCGAATGTGCCGCTGGCCTTGCAGGGATTGGTGCCCTTGTTGGTACAGGTCAGCCCGTTCCAGGTGCCGCTCGTTTGCGCCCAGTCCCAGCTCAGCGAGACCGTGTGCCGCGCCGGGCCGGAGATCGGGACACCGGCAAGAGCGGTCCAGGTGATCAGGCCGGTGCTCCCGCTGCCCGGCGTCAGCTGGTACGTGCCCCCGCCGTCGACGCTTGCCCACACCCGCGTCGTGATCCCAGGGCCCGATACCGGATGGTTGCCGAGATCGACTTCGGCCTGAACCCCGGCGCTGCAGTCCGATTTCGCGAAGTATGCGTCCGGCGAGCACGACCCAGGCAGGAGCCACACGTTCTCGGCTCGCACCCCGGCGCCGGTGCTCCAGCCGCGGATGTGGACGACGCCGTCGCTGGACGTCGCGTCGTAGCACTCCGTGTACAGCTGCGTACAGGTTGCATTCGGGTCGACGCCGCCGACGAGCCGTAGCCGGACGCCGATATGTGCGCCGCTGATCGGGACCGCGAGCGGCGTCGGCGTCGACCAGAGCTGCTCGCCGCCGGACGTGCCCGTCCGCGTGAGCTGAACCGTGCAGCTGCCCCCGCAGCCGGCAGGCGGCTGCCCGGTGCTCTCGTCGATGAACGTCGCGAAAGCGTAGTTGAAGCGAACGTCCGGGACGGCCACCGGCAGGAGGCCTTTCATCTGCGTCAGCATCCGCAGCTCCACCCGGGCATGGGCGCGAACGGTCGCCAGAGGGGAGATGACGAACAGATGCGGAATTCCGCTCTCCGTCGCCTTGACGTCGAACATGCCGCTGCTACACGCGTCGGCGCCGTCGACGGTGTCGTCGGGCCCGAGCGCTCCGGGTGGATAGGTGTTCCGGTTGAACCAGAGCGTGATCGCCCCTTTGCCCGCCACCCCTCCGACCTGTTCGTTGTACGTCCCGCCACCGTAGCTTGTCGCCTGGGTCTCCATGTTCCCCTGGGCGGTGCCCGGGCTGGTCAGGCACTCGCCGAAGTGCTGGCCGGCAGCCAGGGCTGCCGCATCGACCTGCACCTGGAGGTGGCGCTTGTGCACGTACCAGTTGCCGATCTCGATCGCCAGCGTCAGCAAGAGCAGGACGAACGGCGTGAGCAGGCCGACGAGGGCGATCACGCCTCCGTCCTCCCTGCGAAGCCGCCGCCCGATCGCATTCACGAACAGCTCCCGCTCGCCGGAACGGCCGTTGCATCGTGTTCCAGACGCATGGAGGCCTTGCCCTTGATCGTCCACGTCGTGCCGATGAACGGGATGAACTTGTACCTCGTGGCCACTTGAACCGTCACGACGTTCCCGGCAGTCGCGCCCGCCGGGTACGTGATCGTGACGGTCGAGGGATCCACCGACGACGACCCTGTGCGGAGCTCGTTGGTTTCGAGCTGCGCGCACTCAGCGGCGAGCGTCGTCAAAGCTGGTGAGTTGACGGCGGCTTGTCGCGCGATCTGATTCGCGACGTGCGTGAGATCGATCCAGTAGTTCATCGCCTTGCCAAAGTCGACGAAGACGAGCACGAGGACACACAGCAGCGGTACGACCATTCCGAACTCGACGACCGACTGGCCGGACTCGTCGCGGGCGGCTCGTTTCGAGTGATTGCGCTCTCGAACGGGAGAGAGACCCCCCGCGGCCGGACGCGTAGCGTCCATTGGCAGCCGGGGGTCTTTCCCGCTCTCGAAGCCACGGCGGGAGCCCTGCAACGTTTCTGTGTTGTGCTCCTTCGCCGCAGTCATCGGTCGTTACGGAATCAGCGCCGACAGCGCTGCCGACACCTTCGTCAGGAAATCGCTGATGCCGGTCCTGAGCACGAGCACGATCGAAGCCAGCCCGACGAGCAGCACGCCGAGAACGACGGCGTACTCCGTCACGGTCTGACCCTCTTCGCGCTTGAGATCCTCGACCTCGAGCATGAGTGCCCGGCCCAGGAACATCTGAACGCGATTGAACATCGTCCTACCTCCCCTTCGTTCGTGAGATCGCCGTCACGCCTACGGAATCAGCGCGGACAGCGCAGCCGACACCTTCGTCAGGAACGCACTGATGCCGGTCCTGAGCACGATGACAATCGACGCCAGACCGACGATCAGCACGCCGAGGACGACGGCGTACTCCGTCACCGTCTGACCCTCTTCGCGCTTGAGGTCCTCGGCCTCGAGCATGAGCGCGCGGCCCAGGAAGACCTGGATACGCTGGAACATCCCCTACCTCCCGGTTCGGGTTGGCGCCGCACGCTGCGACGCCGCTTGCCTCAACTCAGCCCGAATCGGAGGTGCTACTGCACCAACGTAAGTTCAACCGGTGCTAGACCTTCGGTTGAATCAGCGATGTCCGGACGGGACGCGAGCTTGTCGCGTCCACGTCTCGAGGTCACGCTCGAACGCGGGCCACCACTCGGGATCGTCCGGTGTCTCCGCGGGATAGTCGTCATCGTTCGACTCGACGAGGAGCAGCCAGCCGGCGAAGGCGATCAGCAGGGCAACCCCGCCGCAGGTGAAGGCGAGAGCTACTCGATCGTGACGCACGGCCGCGATGCCTGTGGCGGTCAGGAGAGCCGCGCAAACGGCGACGCAAACGGCGCAGGGCCTAGCGAGCCGGCCTTGCTCCCGCAAAGACCGCCGAGGGCGAACCTGACCTCGGCTCAGCGCCGCGCAGAGGACGCCCGCCGAGGCACCGGCGAGAACACTCGAGGCAATCGCGACGGTAATCGCTCCCACACCGCAATTATCACCCGACGAGACCTAAACGGTCTAGCGCATTCCGGTCAGTAAACCGCAGAAGGCTCGCAGGAGACAGGCAGCCGACCAGAAGATCGCGGTCAGCGTCGGGAGCACGAGCCCCAACAGCGCAATCAGGCCACCGGTGCGCTCTCCCGCCGCGATCGACGCCTCGAGCAGAAGCGGAACAAACGCGGCGACGATAAACGCTGCGAGCACGGCAGCTGCGGCGCGGACGATGGACTTCGGCCCAAATCGGGGGAACCGGACGAGCAGCCAAAAGGCGAGGCCGGCGCCGCCGAGGCAGTACAAGGAAATGAGCTTGGACGCAGTCATCGCTCCTCCTATCGGCCCAATCGTCTCAGTTCAAGAGAGCCCGGGCTGGGGGAACCGCTGGAAGGCTTCTGAACCGACCTACGGCTCAAGCGGTTAGACCATTCGTCTAGGTCGGTTCCGCCGAAGACAGCACATACTCGGAGCGCAGGTAGGGGGAAGCAGGGGACAAGGGGGCTGCATGGCATCGCTCAGCGAAGCACCAGGGCAACCGAAGCCAGATCGGGTCGCGGCGCGATCCCGGTACGTCTTCGGCATGATCTCGCTCGCGCTCGTGGCAGCACTTTCGTTCCTCGTCTTCCTCGACGTGCTATGAGCTTCGCGGCGGCACTCGCAGTCGGCGCCGTCCTGATCGCAGGCTGGCTCGACGTGCGATTCGACGGCCGGCGTCCGGCGTCGCTGATGCGTCGTGCGATCCACCTGGGCATCGGAGTGGCGGTCTTGCAGGCGACGAGCGCTGGGTTGGACTACCTGCTCGGCGCCAACCCCGGCCACCTGCGAGAGATGAGCGTCGTCTTCCTGGTTCTTCTGCCCAGCATGACCTACGCCTTTCTAGGCGGCCTCTGGCTCATGCGTACGCTCGCCGAAGTCGTGGGCCCGGCCCGCCGCTAGCCGCTAGCGACCCGGAGCCAGTCCGCCAAGGCAGCCCGGCGATCCTAGGGTGATCGCTAGCCTCGGAAGCCCAGTGGAAGTCGAGCGCCAGCACTACAACGTGACGCTCGCGATCCTCACCCTGGCCGGGATCGCGTTCGCTTTGCAGCAGACCATGGTCATCCCGGCCCTGCTCACGCTGCAGCGTGAGCTGCACACCACCACGACCTGGGTCACCTGGGTCCTCACGGTCTTCCTGCTCGTGGCGTCCGTTGCGACCCCGATCCTCGGCAAGCTCGGCGACCAGTACGGGAAGGAACGCCTGCTCGTCATCTCGCTGACGCTATTCCTGATCGGCTCGATCGGCGCCGCCGCCGCGTGGAACATCTGGTCGCTGATCGCGTGGCGCGCCGTCCAGGGTGCGGGCGCGGCCGTCTTTCCACTCAGCTACGGGATCATCCGAGACGAGTTTCCGCGCGAGAAGGTCGGTGTCGCGATCGGCTTGGTCTCTGCGGTGTTCGGGATCGGCGGTGGTTTCGGGATCGTCCTCTCGGGCCTGATCGTCGACAACTTCTCGTGGCGCTGGCTGTTCGTCGTCGGCGCCGTTGGGATCGGTATCGCCGTCATCCTCGTCCAGCGCTTCGTTCCGGAGTCGCCGATCAAGACGCCGTCGCGCGTCGACTTCGTCGGCGCGACTCTCTTGGCGCTCGGCTTGACTGCCATGCTCGTTGGGCTCACCGAAGGGGAAAACTGGGGCTGGACATCCGGGCGAACCCTCGGCCTCGCGGCCGCCGGCGTCACGCTCCTCGTCGCCTGGGGCGTCGCCGAGCTGCGCGTGGACGAGCCGATGGTCGACATGCGCATGCTGGCCCGGCGCGAGGTGCTCTTCACGAATCTCACCGCCCTCATCGCCGGCTTCTCGATGTTCGGCGTCTTCGTCCTCGTCCCGAACTTCGTCGAGATGCCACACGGCGTGACCCAGTCGGTGCAGCGCCTCGTCGACTACGGCTTCCACGCCAGCACGACGAAGGCAGGGCTCTACCTCCTCCCGAGCTCGATCGCTCTGCTGTTCTCCGGGCCGGCTACAGGGCTGATCGGGCGACGCATCGGCTTCAAGTGGCCGCTCGCGGCGGGGATGCTCCTGACCGCAATCGCGTCCGGCTCATTGGCTCGATGGCACGACGAGCCGTGGCAGATCCTGGCTGCGATGCCTGTGCTCGGCGTCGGCGTCGGCTTTGCGTTCGCAGCGATGGCGACGCTCATCACCGAGGCGGTCCGTCCGACAGAGACGGGCGTTGCGACCGGGATGAACACGGTCATGCGAACAGTCGGAGGCGTCATCGGCGGCCAGGTCGGCGCCGCGCTCCTCACGGCGCACACGATTCCCGGAGCACCTGATGTGCCGTCCGTCGTCGGGTTCGAGATCGCCTTCGCGATCAGCGCTGTCGCAGCGCTCGTCGGCGCAGGCTTCGCGATCCTCGTCACGCCGCCGCGCCGACGACGGCGCGAGCGACTCGTTGCGGCGGAGGCCACGGACTAGAGTCGTTGAATGAACGAGGCCGACCGGCTTCACCAGATCCTCGAGTCGGTCGCCGAGCGCCTGGCGGGAGTGCTCGAGGACGCGCAGTTCGAACGCGGCGACGGCTACTGCTTCATGGCTTTCCCGACGTTTCCGATCAGAGACATAAATGGGCTGTGGGCCAGCACCGACGCCGCAGCAGACCAGGTCGAGGTGACGCGCACCAAGGCGAAGAAGCTCGGGACGCCGTTCACCGTGATGACGCGCGCAGGCAGGACCCCGGCGGTGGAGGAGGCAGCACGCGAGCTCGGGCTCACGAAGGAGATCCCGATTCCCGGCATGACAGTGACGCCACTGGAACTGAACGACCCCTCGACCGACCTCGAAGTCCTCGGGGTCGAGACTGCGGATGGCCTCGCCCAGGCACTTGCCGTCGGAGCGAGCGGCTTCGGCGTTCCGGCCGAGCTCGTCGCGTCGCTCTACGCGCTCGACGTCGCCGAGCTGGAAGGACTCGAGTACTACCTCGGGCGTGCGGAAGGCCGCGATGTCTCAACAGCGGTCGGCTTCACCATCGACGGAACTACTGGGATCTTCAGCGTCGCAACACCCGAGGAGCATCGCGGCCACGGCTACGGGGCGGCGATCACCGCACGCGCCGTGCGCGATGGTTTCGCCGCCGATGCTGACCTCGCCGGCCTCCAATCGAGCCCGATGGGCGAATCCGTCTACAAGCGGCTCGGCTTCCGCGAAGTGGAGACATACGTGCTCTTCACGCCGCCGTCGAAGTCTCACTGACTTCTTAGTCGATTCTTGGGTCGCTCTTAGCGGCACGCGGTTGCATGTCGGAACACCTGCTACCGAAAGGAGGTTCACGTGTTCCGACCTAGACAGACCGCCTTGCTCGCCACTGCCACACTTGGACTGGCGCTCGGCGGAACAGGAGTCGCGATCGCCGCGAACGGCGGCAACGACTCCAAGTCGTCGGGCGCGGGCACAACCGCCACGACGACCACCCAGTCACAGTCGGACTCGTCCAACTGCGATCACGACGACTCTTCCGACGCCTGACGAGCGACTCACGACCGCCGGCGCCCTGACGGGCGCCGGCGGTCGACTTCTTGACTCGGGCGCTAGTCCATCCGTTGGATCGGCACCTCGTAGAACTCAACCGAGGAGCGGCGAGTGTCGCCGTCCGGTGACATCTTGTTCAGCGCTTCGTCTCCGCGCTTCAGGCCCTCCTCGTCGTCGAAGAAGGTGATCCCCATGCTCTTGCCGCTCTTGCGGTCGACGAAGATCATCACTCCCTTCGCATGCTCGAGGCCGGGCGGCCTGTTCCCGCTGTCCACGTCCTTGCGGATTGACTCGATCATCTGATCGAGCTCCGAGGCATCTCCCTCGAACGTCGCGATGCGTGCGTGCATGTTGCTCCTTTCCCTAGTTCGCTGCGGCGCCGGCCATCGCCGCCTGCATCTCTTCGGGTGAAACCTCCCGAACGTGCGTGGCGAAGTACCACTCGTGTCCCTCGGGGTCCGCGGCGACGTAGCTCCGGTCCCCGTAGAACTGATCCTCCGGCTCCCGCACGATCTCTACGCCGGCAGCTTTCGCGTGCTCGTAGTGCGCATCGACGTCGTCGACATACACGTAGATGCTGTGCGTCGTCACGCCGAGCTCTTTCGGATTTTTGTACTTCTCCCCCGGTGTTCCGAACATGACCACGCCGTCTCCCAGCGCGATCTCGGCGTGCGTGACCTTTCCGCTCTCGTCGGGCATCCGGACCTTCTCCGTGAAGCCGAATGCGGTGGTCAGGAAGTCGAGCGCCGCCGCCGAGTCCTTGTAGTAGAGGTACGGCGTGACGCGGGTGTAACCCTCAGGAGGGTTCTGCGGCATGTTGCCCCCTTTCGTCGCTCAGACCCTAGCGCTTACCCGAGCTGAAGC
>Ga0209874_1000582_pt1 | contig 10886 bp, 7 predicted proteins | sample GWRWN1_20_30_FD_187216 | JGI IMG/M metagenome (GOLD analysis project Ga0209874, IMG submission 187216) | Riverbed sediment microbial communities from areas with no vegetation in Columbia River, Washington, USA - GW-RW N1_20_30 (SPAdes)... | ecosystem: Environmental > Aquatic > Freshwater > River... | reverse complement strand
TACCTGGCCAACCTGACCGAGTTCGACCTGATCAACTCGTTCCACCTCCACGGCGACTTCTTCCGCTACTACCCGACGGGCTCGAGCGACCAGTTCGAGTACACGGACACGGTGATGCTCTGCCAGGGCCAGCGCGGGATCATCGAGATCGACTTCGCCAACACGGGCCGCTTCATGTTCCACGCGCACCAGTCGGAGTTCGCCGAGCTGGGCTGGATGGGCTTCTTCGAGGTCGAGGCCTAAGTAAGTGCCCCTAGTGGAGGCGCACTAGTGGAGGCGAACTCCGCAGCGGAGGAACCGGGTCGGCGGAGCGAGCCGGTGCGCTGGCGGCTGTGGGCGCTCGTCCCGATCGTCCTCCTCGTGGCCGTCGTCTCGCTGTTCTCGGCCCGCGGCGGCTCGCTGCTCGAGCTCGTCGGCGAAGGCCCGCCTCCGGCCGACGCGTTCGACGTGCGCCGGGTCGAGTTCTCACCGGGCGAGATCAGCATCCGCGTCACGAACCCGCAGCGGGAGGAGCTGACGATCGCCACGGTCACGGTCGACGACGCGATCGTCCCGTTCACGGTCGACGGGCCCACGACCCTTGGGCGCCTGCGCTCGGCGACGATCGTCGTCCCGTACGCGTGGGTCGAGGACGACCCCGTCGCGGTCGGGGTCACGAGCTCCTCGGGGATCCAGACGACGAAGGAGATCGCGGCCGCGGTCGAGACGCCGAAGCCGAGCGCGCAGGGGTTCTTCGGCTACGCCGTCATCGGCGGGCTCGTCGGGATTGTCCCGGTCGCGCTCGGCCTCCTCTGGCTCCCGTCGCTCAGGCGTGCGCGACCCGAGTGGCTGGCTGGGTTCATGGCGCTGACCGGCGGCCTGCTCACCTTCCTCGCGGTCGAGGCGCTCTCGGAGGCGCTCGAGCTGCAGGCGGTCCTCCCCGGCGCGCTCGGGGGGACCGGGCTCGTCGTGCTCGGGGTAGCGGCGAGCTACCTGGCGCTCACGTTCCTCTCGCAACGGCTCTCGCGCCGGGGAGCCGCCAAGGGCGGCGCGCTCGGCGGCCTTGCGCTCGCGCTGCTCGTCGCCGTCGGGATCGGCGTCCACAACCTCGGCGAAGGGCTCGCCGTGGGAACGTCCTTCGCGCTCGGCGAGCTGACACTCGGGACGTTCCTCATCGTCGGCTTCATGCTCCACAACATCACCGAGGGCCTCGGGATCGCCGCGCCGGCTGCCGAGGGCGAGCGCGCGAGCCTGGTCCGCCTCGCCGCCCTGGTGCTCATCGCCGGCGCGCCGACGATCGTCGGCGCCTGGATCGGCGGCTACGTCACGAGCGACGTCCTCGCCGTGGTCTTCTTCTCGGTGGCCGCAGGAGCCGCGCTCCAGGTCATCGTCGAGGTGGCCCGCTTTGTCGCCCGCCGGGCGCCGGGCGGCCTCACCTCCGGCTACTCGGTGGGCGGTTTCCTGGCCGGCCTGGCGATCATGTACGCCACCGGGCTGCTCGTGGGCTAGCCATCCGTGTAGGAAGGGCGTATGAGCGGCTGTGTATCACCCGAGAGGGTGATAACCGGCTCCCGCGATCGGACGATACTCAGACCTAGACCGGGCGCATCCCCGCCCGCTCTGCGGCCCATGACGTGGAAGCGTTTCATCCCCCCGGCGACCAGCGCGGTGCACCCCCGCGGCCTGACGGAGAGCCTGTGAGCACTCCGCTTCGCGAACGCCCCGACGCACCCCTCGGCACGCTCATCTTCCGCGCCGGGCTCCTGCCCGCGGAGACGATCGAGAGCGCCCTCGAGGAAGGCGTGAAGACCGGCAAGCGGCTCGGCGAGATCCTCACCGAGCGCGGCCTGATCTCCGAGGTCGACCTCGCCCGGCTGCTCGCCGGCCAGAAGGGCCTCGAGTTCGTGACGCTGCGCGAGCAGATCGTCGACCCGTCCGCGGCGGCGCTCTTCAACGGCGAGCAGGCCCGCCTGTTCCGCGCTCTGCCGTATGCGTTCGACGGCGAGCTCCCGGTCGTCGCGATCGCCGACCCCACCGACGAGGTCCTCATCAGAAATATTCGCGAGGCGCTCGGGCGCGACGACGCGCGGTTCGTCGTCTCGGCCCGCGGCGAGCTCGCCGACATCGCCGCCGACGTCTACTCGAAGCCTCTTGCGCCTGCACACGAGGCCCCGTCGGCGCCCGAGCTCGAGCCCGAGACGGTTGCGCAGGCCGAGCCGGCCGTCGAGCCGGCGGAGATCGCCCACACCAACGGCCAGGCGTCGCCGGAGCCCGAGCTGGTGCTCGAGACGCCTGTCCACGAGCCCGAGCCCGTCGCCTTCCAGGTGCCGGTCGTGGCCGAGCCGGCCGCGCCCGAGCCGACCCCGGCACCCGCACCTGAGCCGGTGGCGGCCTATGAGCCCCCTCCGCCCCCCGAGCCCGAGTTCGCCCCCGAGCCGACGTCCGCCCCCGAGCCGGCGCCCGCGCCCGAGCCCCCGCTCCTCGCGCAGCCCCCGGTCACGCCGGAGCCCCTGCGGATGGCCGAGCCCCCGGCCCTGGCCGAGCCCCCGGCCCTGGCCGAGCCCCCTCTTCCGGCGCAGCCGCCCGCGGCCGCCGAGCCGGTCGCGGCCGACCCTATGCCACTTCCCCAGCCTGCCCCTCAACCCGCGCCCTTCCCACCGGCCGCCTCGCTTCCGGAGCCGGAGGTCGAGCCTGCCCCTCCGCCCGTCGCCGAGCGGCCCGCGCCGGTCGCGGCGAGCTCCGCCCCCTGGCGAATGACGATCCGGCTCACGAACGGCGAGCGGGTCGAGGCCGGAGACTTCCCCGACCAGGCCGCCGCCAAGCAGGAGGCGAAGGCGATCATGAGTCAGATCGCCGACGGCGACTCTGACGAGTGGCCGTTCGTAAACGGGCGCTTCCTCAAGCCGGACACAATCGTCTCCGTCGACATCGCGGAGCTTCCGGCAACGACGCCTGAAAGCTAACGCCCGGGCAGCAGCGGCGAGGTAAGGCCCGCGGCGAGCCCGCGGCGCTCCGCGAGCGCCTCGAGCACGACGACCGTGTCGGCGACGGGGATGTCCTCGAGATACTCGTCCCGCCCCTCGAAGGACTCCAGCACGCCCACGGCCGCGGCGCGGTAGGCGTCGGCCTCGCCCGCCGCGAGCGCGGCAAGCGCGTCGGCGACCGGGCGCGGGAACGCCTCCTCCGGCTCCAGCCGTAGGCTGTCGGCCGGCGGGCGCGCGTCCTCGTCGCGCCCGAGGACGAGCAGCGCCAGCACCGCCGCGTACCGCCCGATCGGGGACTCCGCCTCGACCGGGCCCTGCTCGAGCGCCCACTCGGCGTCCGTGGCGGCACCGTGCCAGTCCCCTGCCAGCACACGCGCCTTCACGGCGCCGATTAGCCGCCCCCAGCTCCCGGGCGGGGCATCCGCGTGGCTCTCCCGAAAGCGCTCAGCCGAGCGGGCGAGCCAGCCTGCCGCCTCCGCCCTGCGACCCTGCATCAGCCGCGCGAGGCCGGCGCCCGTGGCGGCCATCGCGACCCGCACGAGCTGCTTCTGGCGCCCGTCCGGGTCGGCCGGGAGCCGCCCGAGCCCGTCGGCGTACCGCCCCTCCTCGCGCTCCGCGTGCCCGTCCCAGTCCACGCGCCTGAGCGTACCCGTGGAGGTGGATGCGCCTTCCGCCGGCCAGGAATCGCCCGACGAAGGGAGGCGCCGTGGCCCCGAGCGACGGACAATAGTCATTGCCGTTACTGCTCGGGGGCCTGCTGCCGCAGACAGGCCCCCGAACTCTTTGCAGGCGGCACCGATCTGCGACCGATGACCTGCCCCAGCTCACCGAGGCCTCTACTCCGAAGCCATTCGGGCCCCGGAGGTCCCTCCGAGCGCTCGCTCGAGCCCGAAGGGACGACGCGATGTCGCGGTCTGACAGGGGATGGGGTGGCGGGATGCAAAGTCCCCGCCACCCCGATACGATCCCGGTCTTGTCCTAGTGCCAGGGCGTTCCGCCGACAAGTGCGGCGAACGCAACCAGAGCAGCACAAAGCAACGTCACTCGAATCGTCATGCGAGCCATCCTTTCTTCAGCGTTCCGACTGGACAGCCCTGGGCCCGAGGACGGACGCTGACTCTACACGAGTGTTCAGATGCCACGACAAAAGTCAACTCACGTAGACGACCCCAGGGCAGTAGGCTCGCGCCTCCGCGCCGCGCGTGAGGCCGCGGCCCTCAGTCAGCGGCAGCTCGCGTTCCCGGGCTGCTCGCCGGCATACATCTCGCGAATCGAGTCCGGAGATCGCATCCCCTCCCTGCAGCTCCTCCGCGAGCTGGGGCGCCGGCTCGGCGTCTCGGAGGACTTCCTCGCCACCGGCTCGGACCCGCTGGAGCGCGACGGCATCGCCCTCGAGGCCGAGGTGGCCCTGCGCCTGGACGAGCTCGAGCTCGCCGAGACGATCTACTCGAAGATGCTCGACGAGACGCTGGACGACGGGGACAGGACGACTGCGCATGCAGGCCTCGGCCAAGTGGCGTACCGGCGCGGCGACCCGCGCCTCGCGATCGAGCACTTCGAGGCCGCGCTGGAGTTGAACGGCGGCGGGGAGGGCGACCTACCCGACGTGGCGGACTCGCTCGGGCGTTCGTACGCGATGGTCGGAGAGCTCGAGTCCGCGATCGCCGTCTTCGAGCGCTCGCTTGCAGCTGCCGAGACGCGCGACGACCAGCTCGAGCGGATTCGCTTTCAGCTGCTCCTGGGAGACGCGCTGATCGACACGGGCAACTTCGGCAGGGCCGAGGAGGTGCTCGCCGGCGCGCTCGCGATCGGCAAGGACTCGATCAACCCCAACGTGCGCATCAACCTCTACTGGACGCAGTCCCGGCTCCACGCGGAGCGCAAGGACGCCGAGACGGCCGCGCGCTACGCGCGCCGCGCCCTCGAGGTGCTCCGCATGACGGAGGACACCTACCGCACAGGGCGCGCGCACCAGCTGCTGGCCCACATCGAGCTCGACCGCGGGCGGGCCGAGGAGGCGCTCGGGATCCTGGACGAGGGCTGGCCGCTCCTGGAGGCGAGCGGGAACCCGCTCGAGCGGGCGCAGTATCGCCTCGAGGAGGCTCGCGCGCTCGCGAAGCTCGGGCGCAACGAGGAGGCCGCCGCCCTCGCCATGCAGATCTCCGGGATCATCGCCGACGCCCATCCCGAGGACGCGGCGCGGAGCTATTCGACACTCGGCGAGATCTACGAGGAGATGGGCGACCGGGCCCGCGCGCTCGAGCTCTACGAGCTCGCGGCCGAGCTGCTCCGCCCGACCAATCCGAACCGCTACCTCGCGGGGATCTACGCCAGGATGGCCGAGCTCTACGAGGCCGAAGGCCGCACCGAGGACGCATACGAGCACATGAAGAAGGCGGTCCGCATGCAGCAGGACGTCGCCGCGAAGCTGTCGCCCTAGCGCTTAGTTCGATATGATCCGAAGGTCGGCGCGAGTCTTGCTCGCGCACACTCTCTGGAAGTAGGCAGCGCAGATGGCGCTGCGTGCATGCAAGAAGCGATAGGCCACCCGACTGTCCAGTCGGAGGAGATGGACGCCTTGACGGCGGACGCCCTCCGGGCGGAGGCTTGGTCCGGCGAGTCGTTCCTCCATCCGGGCGAAGACCCGGCGGAGGCGCTCGCAGAAGGCCGCGCGCGCAGGCGCGCGCTCGACGCCGCGCTCGCCGAGATGGAGGCCGGCCGGCGCTCGCCGTCCGTCGAGTGGAAGGTCGAGTACGCGCTCATGCTCGGCCTGGAGCGAGTTCTCACGGACAAGCCCCCGCGCCTCGCCTCCGGCACGGAGCTCCGGCGCCACCAGATCGACGCGCTTGCGGGCATGCTCGCCGAGCTGATCGCCCGCCACGAGCAGGAGGCGGAGAACGGGCACGCGAACGGCAACGCCGGGAACGGCAAGCTGCTCGAGGAGCGGGCCGACGAGGACGAGGAGGAGCTCGAGGAGGATGCGGAGACCGACGCGGACTCCGGGAACGGCGACGAGGTCGAGGAGCTCGCCGTCGCCGAGGACCCGGGCGCCGTGCGCCGCTACCGCTTCCGCCACCCGACGGCCTCCGGCAAGACGATCGCCGCCGCGGGCTTCGTCGAGGCCGCGCGGACGATGGGCGTCCTCATTCTCACCCACCGCCGCCTGCTGGTCGACCAGTTCACGCGCGACCTCACCACGGAGGGCTACGGCGACCGCTTGCGCGCCGCGGTCACCCAGGGTCAGGAGCCGCTGCAGGCGAACCCGCTCACGATCCAGACCTACGCGTGGTTCGCGCGGCATGTGGACTCGCTCTCGCGCACCGCCTACCAGCTCGTCATCTGCGACGAGGCGCACACGGCGCTGGGTGAGAAGACGAGCGCAGCGATCCGCCGCCTCCCGGAGCCGATCTACATCGGCATGACCGCGACGGAGAACCTGATCGCCAAGCAGGTGTCCGATGTCTTCCCCGCTTCCGTGGACGATCTCCCGCTCGGGGACGCTGCGCGGCGCGGGCTGATCGCGCCCCTCCGCTCGCTGCGCGTGCGGCCGGCGGCCGCGATCTCCTCCGTCCCGATCGTGGGCGGGGACTACGATCAGGACATCCTGGCCAAGGTGCTCGACCAGGACATCTTCAACCAGGCAGCCGCGAGCCTGTACCGCGATCGCTTCGACGCGACGCCCGGCATCGTCTATGCGGCAGGCGTCGAGCACGCCTACAACCTCGCGCGGGAGTTCCGAGCCGCCGGCCTCAAGGCGGAGGCCGTCAGCGGGCGCACGCCGCCGGTTCGGCTCGCCGAGACGCTCGCCGCGTACGAGCGCGGAGACATCAACGTCCTCGTCAACGCGCAGCTGCTCGCCGAGGGCTGGAACTCGCCGCGCGCCACGGTCTGCATGCACCTCGCCCCCACGGCGAGCCGCCGCGTCTACCAGCAGCGGATCGGCCGCATCATGAGGCTCGCGCCCCGCAAGGAGGCGGGGATCGTCATCGACTTCGTCGACGACGCGGCCACGCACAACGACCGCACGATCACGATTCACAGCCTGCTCGACTCCGACTTCTACCGGCCGGGGGCGCGCGTGACGCCGGCCCCGCGGCGGCGCATCCAGCGGCGCGCGAAACGCAAGCTCTCGCCGGCGCCCTGGCTCGTGCCGGTGACCCCCGACCCGCGCCGGCGGGTGACCGTGATCACGCGGGAATGGGAGCGCATCGACCCGGGCCGCCTCGCCGAGGACGAGCAGATGCTCTGGGCCCGCATCGCCGGCCGCCAGGTCCGCTTCGAGGAGCGACAGACCTTCGCCGAGAAGTTGGCTCGGGCGAGCCGCGAATGCCGCGAGACCTTCCTGATGAGCTGCGCGGCCGAGAACCCGAACCGCCGGCTGCGGCTCTCGGCGCTCGGCGACCGCGTCGCCGTCTCCGCCGACCGGGCCGACTTCGACGACCTGGTCACGATGGTCACCTCCGCCCCCACTTGGGAGAAGGACCGCATCCAGGGAGTCCGCATCCTCCTGCGGGCGATCGGGGAGGGGAAGGTCGAGGCGCCGCCCGACATCCTCGCGCGCTGGACGTGGCGCCTGGCCAGGGCCACCCGGAAGATCCAGGATCGCCGCGCGAGCGCCGACCTGCCCGAGGCGAAGCGGCTCCTCGGCGCCCTGACCAACTCGCGCGGGCACCGGCACGAGGAGAATGCGGCCCGGCTGGTGAACGTCGCGCTCGAGCAGCCGACGCACGTCGCCGCCGCCCTGCTCGCCTCGGCGGAGGCCTACACGCCGACGGCGCAGCGCCTCATCGAAGGCGTCCGCGAGCGGATCGGCACCGTCCAGGAGGTCGCCAACGCGCTCGCCGACAACCTCCCCGCCCCTAAGCAGCCCTCCGGCAAGTCCCGCCGGCGCCGGCGCAAGAAGAAGCGCAAGACCGAAGAGACTCAGGCGCAGAACCGGCAGCAGTCACAGAACGGCAAGCCGGGCGAGCAGCCCCGCGACCCGGTTGTCGCGGTGCCGCAGCCGGCCGAGAAGAGCGCGTAAGCTTTTGTTCGGATCCTGCGGCTAGCATCGGAGCACGATGCTGCTCCTCCTCGGCGTAGCGTTCGTCGCAGGCGTCGTGACGGCGGTCTCGCCGTGCGTGCTCCCCGTTCTCCCGGTCGTCTTGGCCGGAGGCGCGACCGGTGGGCCACGGCGACCGTTCGCGATCGTCGCAGGCCTGGTCGCGAGCTTCACGGTCTTCACGCTGACCGCGACCGCCCTCCTCACGGCTCTCGGGCTGCCCGACGATCTCCTCCGCAACCTCGCCATCGCCGTCGTGGCCGTGGTGGGCCTCTCGCTCGTCTGGCCCCGACTCGGCGACCTGCTCGGGCGGCCGTTCTACCGGATCGCGAGACGGAGGCCGAGCGACACCGGAGGCGGCTTCGTGCTGGGGCTCAGCCTGGGGCTCCTCTTCACGCCGTGCGCCGGGCCGGTGATCGGGGCCGTGGTCACGGTCGCGGCGACGCGGAGCCTCGGCGTCGACGCCTTCCTGATCACGCTGGCGTATGCACTCGGCGCCGGGATCGTTCTCCTCGGAGTGGCGGTCGCCGCCCGGCGCGGGATGAACCTCCGCTCGGTGCGCGCACATGCCCCGGCCGTGCGGCGCGCGCTGGGCGTCGCGATCCTCGCCGTCGTCGTCCTCATGGTGCTCGGCGTGGACAAGGATCTCCAGACCCGCGTTCCGGAGTACACGCGCGCGCTCCAGGGGCTGGAGGAGAGCGCGTCGGCCCGCGGCGAGCTCGACGACCTCGTGGGCGGCCCGGGTCTGGCGGAGGAGCAGCGGCTGTCCGACTTCGGCCCCGCTCCCGAGTTCGAGGGGATCGAGGACTGGATCAACTCGGAGCCGCTCACGCTGGCGGGGCTGCGCGGGAAGGTGGTCGTGCTCGACTTCTGGACGTACTCCTGCATCAACTGCCTGCGCACGCTGCCGCACATCAAGGCCTGGGACGACGCCTACCGTGACGACGGCCTGGTGATCGTCGGCGTGCACACGCCCGAGTTCGTCTTCGAGCGGGATCCCGACAACGTCCGCCGCGCCGTGCGCGACCACGGGATCGAATACCCCGTCGCGCTCGACCCCGCCTTCGCCACCTGGCAGGCGTGGGACAACCAGTACTGGCCTGCGAAGTACTTCGTCGACCGCGCCGGCCGCATCCGCTACGCACACTTCGGTGAGGGCGACTACGAAGAGAGCGAGCGCGTCATTCGCGAGCTTCTCGCCGAGGGCGGGGAGGGCGCGCTCGTGTCGGACGCGATCGAGGACGAGACGCCGAGCGGGGCCCAGACCCCCGAGAGCTACCTCGGGTACCAGCGGATCGACCGCTTCGTCGGCTCGACGATCCAGCCGGACCGCGAGGCGGAGTACCGCATCCCGGAGTTCGTCCCACTCCACGGGCTCGCGTACGGCGGCCGCTGGACGGTCGAGGACGAGCGCATCGTCGCCGGCGAGGATGCCCGCCTGCGCCTCCGCTTCACGGGGAGCGACGTCTTCCTCGTCCTCGGCACCGAGGGCGACCAGGAGTCCGTGGAGGTGACGCTCGACGGCCGGCGGGTCGGCACTGCCACCGTCACCCAGGACGACATCTACACGCTGGCGCGGATCCCGGGCGAGAAGACCGACCACGTGCTCGACCTCAGCTTCTCGCCGGGCACGGAGGCCTACGCCTTCACGTTCGGCTAGGAAGGGCTCCTAGGGGTTCTGGCCCTGGTCGTCGTCGAGCTCGCGGCTCCGCTCCTCGTGCTCCTTGAGGAAGCGGGTGAGCTCTGCGGCGAGGGTGTCGCCCGAAGGGACGTCGAGCTCCTCGCCGAGCGCGTCGCCGCGGGTCTCGAGCTCGTGGACGTACGCCTCGGTCTCCTCGTCCTGGGCGACCGCGGCGCTGACCTGGAGCTCGTAGGCCTCGGCGGCCCGCGCGAGGTCGGTGAGGTCGAGGTCGATCCCCAGCAGCGTGCCGAGCCGCTCCGAGAGCGCGAGGGCAGCCTTCGGGCTCGCCGCCAGCGAGACGTAGTGCGGGACCGCCGCCCAGAGGCTGGCCGAGGGCAGCCCGGCGGTGCGGCAGGCGTCGTGGAGGACGCCCACAATCCCTGTGGGGCCCTCGTAGCGCGACGAGCTGAGCCCAAGCTCCTCGATGAGCGCAGGGTCGCTCGCCGAGCCGGTGACCGGCGCCGGACGCGTGTGCGGGACATCCGCGAGCAGGGCGCCGAGAGTGACGACCAGCTCGACGCCGAGCTCGACCGCCAGCGCGGCGATCTCCTCGGTGAACGTCCGCCAGCGCGTGTTCGGCTCGACGCCGAGGAGGATGACCGCGTCGCGATCCGTTCCCGGCACGGCGGCGCTGTAGAAGATGCTCTCCGGCCACTCGATCGTCCGCGTCACGCCCTCTTCGAGGCGCACGTGGGGACGGACTGCCTGGAAGTCGTAGAACTCCTCGGGGTCGATGTCGGCGAACCGCTCGGCGTCCCAGCTCTGCGCGAGAAAGCTCGCGGCGAGGGATGCGCCCTGCGCGCCGTCGTTCCACCCTCGAAACGCGGCCACCAGCACGGGCCGGCGGAGCGTCGGACGGCTCTCGATGCGGAGATGCCCTGCGATCAGCCCAGTCTACGGGAGGCGCGCTCGGTGCCTGATGACGATGCGGGCCGCAAGTGCGACGACGACCGCCCAGACGGCGGTCGCGAGGGTCACGTGGATCAGCACCAGCCACCAGGGGAGCGCCTCCCGCCACTGCACCTCGCCGACGGCCATCTGCGCGAGGAGGAGGATCAGCACGGCGCCGGCCAGCGCGAGCTCGACCCGCGCGCGCCGCCGCTCGGCGACCAGGAGCGCGAGGAGCCCCAGGAACGCGATGCCGAAGACGGCGGTCGCGCCGATGTGGATGTGGACCGCGTTGATCAGGTTCCCGAAGCGC
>Ga0209874_1000579_pt1 | contig 10919 bp, 11 predicted proteins | sample GWRWN1_20_30_FD_187216 | JGI IMG/M metagenome (GOLD analysis project Ga0209874, IMG submission 187216) | Riverbed sediment microbial communities from areas with no vegetation in Columbia River, Washington, USA - GW-RW N1_20_30 (SPAdes)... | ecosystem: Environmental > Aquatic > Freshwater > River... | reverse complement strand
GCGTGCGCCTGACCGTCGACGACTTCGGCACCGGCTACTCCTCGCTCGCCTACCTGCGACGCCTCCCGGTCGACGAGCTCAAGGTCGACCGGGCGTTCGTGGCCGGCCTGCTCGCCGACCCGGAGGCCTCCGCGATCGTCGCCGCCATCATCAACCTGGCCCATACGCTGGGGCTGGCGGCGGTGGCCGAGGGGGTGGAGACGGCCGAGCAGCTCGGCCGGCTGCGCGAGCTCGGCTGCGACATCGGCCAGGGCTACTACTTCGGCCGTCCCCTGCCGGCCGACGCGCTGGCCGACCGACTCGGCCTGCTGGCCGGCTCCTCGTAGGTCGCGCTAGCGGGAGACGCCGGCCAGGCGGGCGAACACCACCAGGTTGTCCTGGTAGCTGCGTGCCGAGCGGTCGAAGTCGCCGCCGCAGGTGACCAGCCGCAGGGCGGCCCACGGCGCGGGGCCGAACACGGCCGCGGTCGGGAACGACGTCTTCGGGTAGCGCCGCGCGTCCTCCACCACGAAGCGCAGGCGGGTGCCGTCGGCCCGCTCGACCTGGACGGTGTCGCCGGCGCGCAGCTCGCGCAGCCGGTAGAAGACCGCCGGGCCGGTGCGCGAGTCGACGTGCCCGGCGATCACCGCCGGCCCGACCTGACCGGGCGTCGGGCCCTTGGCGAACCAGCCGGCCCGGTCGAAGTCGACCGGGACCTGCATGCTGCCGTCGGCCTCGAGGCCGAGGCGCAGCAGGCGCGTGGTCACCCCGATGGAGGGGATGGTCAGCCGCACCGGCGGGGAGGCGGGTCCCGGCGGGGTCAGCTGGCCGGGCAGGCCAGACACCTCGAACCCGGGCGCCTGCGGCGGGGTGGCCGGCAGGTCCGCACCCAGCCGCGGCCCGGCGGGGTCGAGGGGCGTCCCGGCTGGCCGTTTGGCCTCCTGGGAGCCGAGAGCCCCATCCGCCTGCGGCGCCGGGGACGCGGGGGCGGCGCCCGGGCCGGCCGGCTCGGGCCCTCCGCCCGCGCAGCCGGCGAGGGTGAGGAGCGCCGCCAGCGCACCGACCGCCACCGCGGCGGCCCCGCGGGAGGCGGCGGGGCGGCGGCGGATGGCGCCCAGGGGACGGCGGGAGCGGCGGGAGCGGCGGGAGGTGCGCATGGGTCAGGCCGAGAACCGCAGCCGGCGGGCGACGGCGGCCGCCACGCTCAGCGCGAGCAGCGTGAGCAGCCCGCCGCCGGCGAGCGCTGCGGGAGCCGGACGGACGGGGGCAACGGGCGCCGGAGCGGCCGGCGCGCTGGACGAGGTCGCGGTGCCGCCCGCCCCGGTGGGGATGCCGCCGCTCGGCGCCGCCCGGCTGCCGGCGGCGTCGCCGAAGGCGAACAGCTCCCGCGGCTTGCCGGCCCCGCCCAGCAGCGCGACCGAGGTGACCGTGCCCGGCCTGACGGCGACCTTGCCGTCGACCAGCACCGACCTGCCGCCCGCGCGGCGGGCCTGCACCTGGTAGCTGCCGGAGGCGAGCTGCGCGTAGCGGGTCGGCTCGGGGAAGTCCACGCCGCTGGAGAGGACCCGGCCGCCGGACAGCGCGATGTCGACGGGTGGCAGGTTCAACGCGGCGTCGAGGAAGCGGACCTTTGCCATGCCGGCTGCCGGCGGGGTCATGTCGTCGCGCAGCAGCACCCCCTGCAGCCGCTCCTTGGGACCGACCGCCACCACCGTGTAGGCCTTGCCGGCCTGCAGGCTGCCCTTGACCTGGATCACCGGGTCCGACTCCGGCGTCGCCCCCGCCGGCCGCACCTCGTAGGTGAACGCCCCCGCGGAGACCGCCCAGTAGCTGGAGACCGACTTGTAGAAGACGTTGGGGAACAGCTGCTTGCGGTTGAGGCTGACCATGTAGACGTCGACGTAGGAGGCGTCGGGCGAGAAGTGGGCGACCCGGACCATTGCCCGGCCCTGCTGGCGAGCCTGGGCCCGGGCGACGGTGGGCACGGCCAGGACGCAGACGGCCAGGGCGGCGGCAAGGGTGGCGATCCGGCGACGTCGCACGAGCGGCTCCTCCATCGTTTGCGGCTCCTCATCCCGACGTTCGGGCGGGAGGCACCCGCGGATCGCCCAGCCGAGCGTAGTTCCACTACGGCATATGGCTGGCTTCCGCCCTACGCCGCCAACCGCTGGCGGGGTTCGGCCGAACCCTCCTCGAAGCCAGCAGGAGATCGTTGAGCCGCCCGGAGGAGCCATGCCCCCAACCCGACGGAGCGTGGGCCGCAGCCCCCGCCGGCTGGTCCGGCGGCCGGTCCCCGGCCCTGCACGGCTCGGCCGCGTCGCGGTGGCGGCCGTGCTGGCCGTCGGGCTGCTCGGCACTCCCGCCGCGCTGGCCGGCCCCGCCGACCCCGACGGCGCGAAGGTGCGGCCCGGATACGGCCTGACCACCACCACCACCACCACCGTGAAGCCGGCGGCGCCGAAGGCGTCGAGCCGCGGCACCAAGAGCACCGCCCAGGCCGCCTCGGCCGACGACCTGCCCGCCCTCCGGGCCGAGGCGGCCCGGCTGCGGGCAAAGCTCGACACCCAGCACAACCGCCTCGAGGTGCTGTCGGAGGAGCTCGAGGAGGCCTACGAGCGCGGGGTGAAGCTGCTGACCGAGGCCTCCGGCCTGGACGAGCGGCGCCGCGCCGCCGAGCGCGAGCTGGCCACCGTCCAGGGCGAGCTCGACGAGCGGGCCCGCAGCAGCTACATCGCCGGGCCCGGCTGGTTCGTGTCGGGGCTGATCGGCGCCGCCGACCCGGCCGACGCGCTGCAACGGCTCCCCCTGCAACGGGCCGTCCTGGAGGCCGACATGGCTCTGGTGGAGCGGGTCGAGCGGGCCAAGACCAAGCTCGACGCGACCCGCGCGAAGCTGTCGGCCCGGCTGGTGGAGCAGGCACAGGCGGCCCAGGGGCTCGACAAGAAGCGGAACCAGGCCGAGCGTCTGGCCGCAGGCATCCGGCGCGAGCTGCGCACCATGGACCGGCGGGTGGCCGTCCTCATCGAGGAGGAGCGGCAACGCGAGGAGGCGAGCCAGCGGGCCGCCTTCGCCGACTTCATGGCCTCCGCCCAGGCCCGCGGCCAGGTTCCGGCGCTGGACGGGCGGGCCAGCGCGGCGGCAAGGAAGGCGGTGGCGGTCGCACTGGCCCAGCTCGGCGCCCCCTACCAGTGGGGCGCCGAGGGGCCAAGCGAGTTCGACTGCTCCGGGCTGACCAGCTTCGCCTACGCGGCCGCCGGCGTCACCATCCCGCGGGTCTCGCGCGCCCAGTTCGCCGCCTACGCCGGCGTGCGGCCGGTCGACCGCATGCAGCTGGCAGCCGGCGACCTGGTCTTCTTCGCCGACAACCCCGGCAACCCCGGCACCATCCACCACGTCGGCATGTACATCGGAAGGGGCCTGATGGTCGAGGCGCCCTACACCGGCGCGGTCGTGCGGACCTCGTCGATCTGGCGCAGCAGCTACGCCGGCGCCGTCCGCCCGGTCGGCTGACTCAGAAGGCGTCGACGTTCAGCAGCCGCTCCTTGGTGGGGTCGGGGTCGTCGGCGTCGTTCCAGTTGAGGTTGCCGGCGGCTTGCAGGGCCGCCTTGACCTGGGCCGGGGTGGCGCTGGCGTGGGTGGACCTGTACAGGGCCGCGGCGCCCGCCACGTGCGGGCTGGCCATCGAGGTGCCGCTGAAGGTGGCCAAGCCGCCGCCCGGGGCGCTCGACAGGATGCAGACCCCCGGGGCGATCAGGTCGATGTCGGCACCGAAGTTGGAGAAGTTCGCGAAGGTGTCGTCGGTGTCCGCCCGGCAGGTCGCGGCCGCACCCCCGCCCGGCAGGCCGTTGAAGTCGGCCAGCGCCGAGACGGTGATCACCTCTCCGTAGGTGGCCGGCACGAAGTTGTTGGCGTTGGCGGCGGAGTTCCCGGCCGCGACCGCGTAGGTGACGCCCGCGGCGACCGAGCGGCAGATCGCCGGGTGCATCGGGTCGAAGCTGGAGCTGCAGCCCGAGAACGAGCCGAAGAAGCTCTGCCCGCCGAGGCTCATGTTGGCGACCTCGATCGTGCTGGCGCGGGCGGTGACCCAGTCGATGCCGCAGACGATCTGCGAGGTCGTTCCCGACCCGGCAGCGTTCAGCACCTTGACGGCGTAGAGGCGTGCCCCTGGGGCGACGCCGACCACGCCGTCGGCGTTGTCCCGGGCCGCCGCGGTGCCGGCGACGTGGGTGCCGTGGCCGTTGTCGTCGTTGAAGCTGCTGCCGCCGACGCAATTGGTGCCGCCGACGATGTTGAGGTCGGTGTTGGGGCCGATGCCGGTGTCGATGATGGCGATGTCGACGTTGACGTCTCCGCCGCCGTTGCCGGAGACGGTGCTGGACAGCTCGCCGTCGATGCGGTTGATGCCGGTCGGCAGGGTCTGCGCGAAGGCGTGCACCGGCAGGTCGGCCACCACCGCGGCGACGTTCGGGTCGGCCCGCAGGGCCGCAAGGCGGGTCGATGACAGGGTCGCGCTGTAGCCCTTCAGCGCGTGCCGGTAGACGTGGCCGACCCTGGCCCCGTACCTGCTGGCATGCTGGCTGGCCAGCGTGCCTGGGCTGCTGGCGGTGCTCTTGAGGACGACGATGTAGTTGCCGGCGCTGCCGCTCTGGGCGGCTGACGCGCCGGGCATGGCGGCCACGATCGAGACCAGCAGGGCGGCGAGCACGCCCCCTACGGCGAGCCTTCGCCTCATGGGCCCCTCCTTCGGAGCAGGGCGGACTATCTGGGTGATACTTCCCATGCCCGGCATGGTTCATGCCTTGCTTCGCGCATGGGTTCGCCCGGCTCCTCGGGCGCCAGCGGCTCAGGTGACGAATCTGATGCTGAGCGGGTAGCGGTAGGCCTCACCGTTGTTGGCCCGCACCGTCGCGATCACCGTCAGGACCACCCAGGCGATCCCGATCGCGGGCAGGAGCAGGATGCCGATCACCACGATGATGAGGATGGCGCTGACGATGAAGTAGATGAACACGGAGATGTTGAAGTTCAGCGCCTCGCGGCTCTGGTCGGCGATGAACGGGTGCTCGTCCTTCTTGACCAGGTAGATGATCAGCGGGCCGAGCCAGTTGAGGCCGATGACCAGCCCGGCCAGGGCCGAGAGGTGGGCGAGCATCGCCCACTGGCGGGCGTTGGCGTCGGCGACCCCCGGCGCCGGGCCGGCCGGCTGGGGCGACCAGGAGGGTGGCGGAGGAGGCGGCTGGCTCTGCGGCGGAGGAGGCGGCGGAGGCGGCGGTGCCGGTTCGTCTGGCGGGGGAGTGGGCCGGCCAGCCTCGTCGTCAGGTGGCATGGTGCTCACGTTCGGCTCCTCTCTGCGTCCCGCCTTGTGCCGGCAGGCGCTTGAGGAGTCTCCAACGCCCGGGGCGTCCTGTCACGCCCTCGACCGGACCGACCGGGACCCTGCCGGAGCGGGGCCGGCCTTCGGTATGATCGGCCCGGATCTACCTCCCGTCCGCCTCGGCGGTTCGGGGTACTGCATGCCCCTGTAGCTCAAAGGATAGAGCTGCTGTCTTCTAAACAGCAGGTTGCAGGTTCGAGTCCTGCCAGGGGCACCCAACGCATCGGACACGCCTCCGCCGCGTGCTGCTTCGCTGGCAAGCTCCGCAGCCCTGCCCCGCCCACTGTCAAGCCCTGCTCGCCCGGCTCGGTATGGGCCGGTGACCCTTCGTCATGGGTACGGCAATCCCTACGCGCAGGGGGTGCGTACCCTTCGTTCGATGGTCAGGGCCATCTGTCCAGCTCAGTGCCCCTCGTGGGGCCAGTCAGCCGCACAAACCGCGGCTGACTGGCCCCCCTCGGGGGAGTGGAGCGGCCGCGCCGAGTGGTGCGCTTCGCGCGATTGATTCATCGGCACGGCCGCGCCTTCTGGCGGACCTTCGGCCCGCGCCGCCTGCGGCGGCAGTCTGAGCCCGCCCTGATTGCCACGCAGGGTGGTACAGCATGACCGAGCTGCTTGCTGCTCACCGGCCGAACGAACCGCCGGGATGCACGCCCGGGGACATGACAGATCGCGCGTGGCCGTCTTGCGGTTCGTCGGCGACCAGGACGGCGCCACCGTCGGGCCATGACCGCGACGAAACAGCCAGGACACGGCCGCGGTGCTCCCAGGCCGCCCGCATGCCGCCCCGGGCGCTACTGGGTGACGACGTTGTGGACCGGGAAGATCTGCGGCGCCCCGGCCGGGAAGCCCGCCTGCTGGAGCAGGGGCATCAGCCGCTGCCCGAAGCGCTCAAACGCCTCCTCCGATTCCCACACATCCACCACCCGCCAGCCGCCATCAGGCGTCGGCCCGGCGAGGTGGGACACGATCCCCGGCTCGGGCCACTCCGACAGCGCGGTCAGCAACCGCCCGTTGTTGAGGTTCCGGCAGACCTCGTCGTACTGCTCGCTGGTCACACCGGGAAAGTCGAACAGCACGCCGATGGCCACTGCCGCCCCCTCAGATCGCCGTGTCGCTGAACATGAGCAGCTTAGAACCCAAGCCCAAACCGTTCAAGCAACCCGTTAGAAACACATTCGGGGACTATGGGTCTTGCGGCCAGGATGGGTGCGCGGCAGGAGCGTCGCCGTGGCGCTGTAATTCCGATTGCGCCGAATTGGGCGAGCCCGAGGATACCTGGTCTTGACACACCGTAGGAGCAGCGTAGGTTACCTGTCAGGTCTCGCCAGAGGAGGCAGACGATGTCAAGGGAAATCGAGCAGCTCGATGACCAGGGAATGGCGGCCTGGGACGGCCATGACGTGGACGCGTTCATTGCCCTATTCGCCGACGACTTCGTCTGGACAGATCTCACGCTGCCAGAGCCGATGCGGACCAAGGACCAGGCCCGCCAATACATGCAGGCCTGGTTCACGGCATTCCCGGACATGCGCATCAAGCAGACCAACCGGGTCGTGAGCGACGACGCGGCCGCAGCCGAGGTGGAGTTCACGGGCACCAACTCTGGCCCGATGATGATGGCCGGCAACGAGATCCCGCCGACCGGCAAGAGTGTGGTCGGCAAAGGCGGGTACTTCGCGCGCGTCACAGACGGGAAGATCGTGCAGTTCAGCTCACACCCGGACGTCGCCGGCCTGATGATGCAATTGGGGCTCATGCCCGAGATGTGAGGCAGCCGGGCTGGTACGGGTCATCAGCTCTGCGCGAACCCAAGACGGCGAACCTAGCGGCTGGGTCCTCGAATGATTGCTGCAAGCCGAGGTGGGCGCCGTCGTGCCTGCTTCTGCGCGTCTTGCCGCTTGACCACACCAAGGACCCCGCTAGCGTGGGGACCGACCGACGCCATAGCCAAAGGAGTCCAGCATGTTCATTCAGGTCATCCAAGGCCGAGCGAACAACCCGGACGGCATCCGCAGCCAGATGGACCGCTGGACGGCCGAGCTTGCCCCCGGCGTCGAAGGCTGGCTCGGCTCAACAGCCGGCGTCACCGACGACGGCCGCTTCATCGCCGTGGTCCGCTTCGAGTCCGAGGAGCTGGCGCGCCGCAATAGCGACCGCCCCGAGCAGGGCGCTTGGTGGAACCAGATGGCCGAGCACCTGTCCGAGGTCGCATTCCACGACTCGGCTCGGGTGCACACCTACCAGGACGGCGGGTCCAACGAGGCCGGCTTCGTCCAGGTCATCCAAGGCCACACCCAGGACATGGAACGGCTGGCGGCCCTTGGCCGGGCTCAGGAGGAGATGCTCGCTGAGCAGGCGCCGCACGTCCTGGGCATGACCGTGGCCGAGCACGCCGACTGGGCGGGTGACTTCACCCAGACGGTGTACTTCACCTCCGAGGAGGATGCCCGGCGTGGAGAGCGGGAGCACCCCGCCGAGTCGGAGCCGGGCATGGCCGAGGTCTTCAGCCTGATGTCCGACCTGCGCTACTTCGACCTGCGCCGGCCATGGCTGGACAGCCCGGGCTAGTCTCGCAAGCGGAAGGGCGACATCGGCTCGGCCGATGCTCACTGCAAGATACTGCGGCTCCGACGCGTGGCCGTCACCTGCGCGACCTGTGGCTTGCACCGCGCTTAGGCGCTGCAGTCCGCGACCACCTGGGAGTAACACCGGCCCCCTCGGGGGAGTGGTGCGGCCGCGCCGAGTGGTGCGTTCGCGCGATTGATGCATCGGCGCGGCCGCGATCTTGGCGGACCTTCGGCCCGCGCCGCCTTCGGCGGCAATCTGAGCCTGACCTGGTGGCTACTCAGTGTGGTGCGGCGAGCTGTCGCGGGCAGCCCTCGCCGAGTCAGGTCGAGGATGACGACGGTCGACCGCGAGGCAGATCGCACCAGCTTGGAACGACGAACGGGTCGGAGCCTCAGGATGCCTTAGGGACCTCGGACTCGATCAGCACCTTGATGTTGCGAAGGGTGCGCTCCAGCAGGGCGGGATCGATCGGGTTGGTGCTCCCTGGGATCTCGATGGCGATAGTGAGGCGCGTACCGCCCTCACCCCTTGGCTCGATCCCCATCCGCCCAAGGATCTCGACCGGACCATCGTGGATCACCACGCCGAACGCCCGATCGGGTTCGTACTCCACGACCTCCATCGAGCCCTCGATCGGCTCGCCGTAATGCGTGTGCCGGCGGCGGATCACCGTCCCTACACCGATCGGACCGTCGGTCAGCTGCTCCAGCTCCATGTCCAGATCCCACCGGGGGTGGTTCTGCACATGGTTCACCGCGTAGAAGCGGAACACGTCGGCTGGTGGCCGGTCGATGACCTCGCTGACGTCAAGCCGCATCGTCCCTCCCTGGTCACGACCACATCTGCCGACATTACCTGATGCTGGTGGGGCAAGTCCGACGCGAAGGACGACGGCGTGTCGTCGTATTGCCGAGCTGGCCCCCCTCGGGGGGAGTGGAGCGGCCGCGCCGAGCGGTGCGCTTCGCGCGATTGATGCATCGGCGCGTCCGCGTTCTTGGCGTGCCTTCGGGCCGCGCCGCCATCGGCGGCACTCTCAGCCTGCCCTGGTAGCCACACAGGGTGGGTGCGGCATGACACCGCTTGCTCACTGACACTGGCCCCTCGGCTGCCTGTTGGAGCACTCGCCGTCCCAGGTCAAGACGAGGGCTAGTGTCACGCAACACATGCGCGGCTCCCCCAACGGCGCGCTCACGCAGCGCGCCGTAGGCCTGAACCGTCAGGACCGCACACATGACGACTTGGTTGCGTGGGTCCGAACAGCTCACCGGCGCCTTCAGCTCCGACTGACCGTGAGAAGAGATGTGACGAATTTGTTATGCCTGCCCAGACATCCAGTGGACCGACGGCGACGTAGCGAGGAGGACAAGACCCAATCGTTGGGTCTCATCCGTGAAAGGAGTCGTCATGCCTAGAGCTACAAGGCACGCCGTCGCTTCCTACCGGCATGCACGCCTACGAGGCCTCATCGCCTCGGGATGCCTTGCGGTCATGCTTCTTGCAGGTGGAGCCGCATACGCGAACGAGCCGGCCGAGACGACCCAAGCCCTGCCTGCGGCGCCGGCCGCGCAGTGTAAGAACGTCCCCTTCACTGTGATTTTCAATCAGGTTGGCGAGGACCGCAGGGCGCCGCTTCAGATCGAGTTCTCCGGATATATTACGTTGTCAGTGGGCCCAGACGGTAAGATCTCAGGGACGGCGAGCAAAGACACTCTCCAATTCAAGAACGGTGTCTTCACAACCGTGAGCGTGGACGTCTACAACATCGTGCAGGTCGATAACCCTGACATGATTGCCCTAAAGTTCACTGCGATTCCTTTCGGTCCTTCCGACAAGAACCTATACGAGTTCACGGTCGGCGGATTCTTCGATGATCTGCTGAAGGACTGCAAGGCGAAGCTGTCTGGCCTGGCGGTCGCTTCATTCTCGTTCGAGGTGAACAAGCAGAACATCCAAGCGCTTGTTCCAGGCAAAGAGATTATCCGGCCTAGTTACAGTGGCACCTGGCGAGTCAACTGATAACGTAAGCCCAATCCCGAATCGAGGGCAATCACTGAACACATATCTATCACCACGGCAGGCAAATGGTGTGGTTCATGAGGCGGCGCCATAGCAAGACGTCGGGTGGTCGAAGGCTGGGTCGCAGGCACCCACGGCCCGACACCGTCTGCTTGGACCGCCAAGACAGCCAGGGCCATCTCCACCGTGACCCGGTCCGCCCCCAGGCCCGCTGCTCGCGTCCCATGGGGAAGCTGCCCACAGATTCAGCCAAGCAGTGATCCAGATGGCGGGCTCCCGCGTACTGCTTAACACCGGCCTCACTACAGGATTGGAGGACAATCCCATGAGCCGTTTCACCGCCTGGGTCGCCCGGGCGACCACCGTCGCGACGTTCGGGGCCATGGTCGGTCTCATCGGAGGCGCGACCGCAACCTCCGCCAACGAACTGGAGCCGTCAGCGCTCGTCACCGAGGCCGCACCAGTCGCCGAATGCAAGAACGTTTGGATCAAGGTGACCGTCCGCCGCGGGGACCTTCCGGCGGACCTGCTGGCGGCTATGTGGGTGGAGAAGCCACCAGAGGAACTCACCTTCACTGGATACATGACCCTCGCCATAGATGACAGCGGCAAGTTCAGCGGAGCAGCCCAGCAATTTAAGAAAGATCCCGGGTTCCCTAATCTTACTGACGCTAGCAAGGATTCGGGGAGGGCCATCTACATCACGCAGTCAGACGCGCCCAGTTTTACCCTGGCAGCCAGCAAGGGTCAGCCAGATGAATTCGATAAGCTTTTCAAGGACTGCAAGGCGAAGGTCTCGGGTTCGGCATCCTCCAGGATCGTTGTCAAGGAGATGATCCCGACCCCTCAAGCGCTAACGCCATACAAGCAAGGAAAAAGCTGGACGATCGAGTACTCGGGCACGTGGGTGGCCAACTCCTAACAGCCCGGACGTACCGGCCGAAGGCTCCGAACAGCCCCCACCGGACGCTGCCGCACC
>Ga0209874_1000574_pt1 | contig 10940 bp, 9 predicted proteins | sample GWRWN1_20_30_FD_187216 | JGI IMG/M metagenome (GOLD analysis project Ga0209874, IMG submission 187216) | Riverbed sediment microbial communities from areas with no vegetation in Columbia River, Washington, USA - GW-RW N1_20_30 (SPAdes)... | ecosystem: Environmental > Aquatic > Freshwater > River... | reverse complement strand
GGAGGGCTTGGCGGAACGTCGCTCGTCGCCGGGGTGCGATGGTCGTTCCGAGGCAAGGACGCAGGAGTGCTCGTAGCTAAGAGCTACGGGCGCGACTGAGGACGCCGCCTCGGGGCGAGCAGCGCGGCCCGGCGGCACAGTCTGCGTTTCGCCGAGCGCTCCTATCCGGGCCCTTTCAGGCGACCGTCGGGCTCCACCTCCACCCCACTCGCCGTCAGCCGCCGGCGCAGGTCGGCGAGGAACGCGCTCCACCCTCCCCGGCCCGACGCGAAAAGGCGGTACACCTGCCACTCGGAGAGCATGGACGCACGCCGCCGGCGTGCGCGTTTCCAATCCGCGAAGCGCGGAAGGCGCCCGAGCCGCAGCGCGAGGCGCTCGGCCTCCTCCAGGGCGCGCTCCGCCCGCTCGTCGCGGCCCGGGACGTCGAAGCCAGCGGCGCGCAACGCGTTCGCGAGCGAGCCGAAGCGATGCCAGTAGAGGGACTTCGACGGCAGGCGCTCGCGGCGCTCGTCGAGGTCGCGCCCCGTGGGGGTGCGTCCGAGCTCGGCGCCGAGCGCCGTCAGCTGGTCGAGGAGCTCCTGCTTCGTCGCGAAGCGGCGCGGGACGAGGCCCGCCCGTCGCTTGGCCGCGTTCCATGTCCCGAAGCGCTCGACCACCGTGTGCGGGTGGACGCGCACGTCAGGGTCCGCCAGGAGCTCGCGCATCGTCGGCGAGCGGCCGAGCCGCTCGGCGCAGCCGGTGAGCTCAGCCAGGATCTGGGCGTCGGAATAGCGTGGCACGAGGCCCTCTGCTCCAAGTGTAGGCGAGCAGGTTAGACGTCCTGCAAATAGCCGAGCTCGCACAGGAGGTCGTGCGACTCGGCGAGGACATCCTCGAGCTCGCCGGCCTGGAGGTCGGTCGCATGGCGCCCGACCGAGCCCGTGTGCGCCTTGGCAAGCGCGGCGGCGACCTCCTGTGCGGAAGTCCCGAGCGCGCCCGCCAGCTCTGACGCGACCGCGGCAGGGTCCGCTGTGAGCCGCTCGTACCTGACCTCGAAGACTGGGACGTCCGAGGTGCGCACCGCGGTGACGTAGCGGCGCCACGCCCACGCCGCCCGGCGCGCGTCGCTGACGCGCTCGAACTCCTCGCGCCGCTCCGGCTCCACCCAGAAGCGCGCGCCAGGGCCGAACGGGTGCCCCGCCTCGTCCCCCCCGCTCCGGCCCGCGCGCAGCCACCCGCGCTCGAGCAGCGAGCAGGCGACGTCGCGTCCGTCCCGGATTGCGTGGACGACCGTCGCCCGTGGGAACGCCTGCAGGACGGAGGGGAGCAGGAAGGCCGCCTCCGGCGTCTGCTCGACCGGGCGCAGGCTTCCGACCAGGCCGAGCCTGCGCGCGCGGGTGAGGATGCGATGCACCGCCGGGGCGGCCTCGCCGGCGCCGAGCGCCGTGAGGCCGGGGATTGCCGCCTTGAAGGGCGCCACCTCCCCGAGGTCGATGAAGCCCGGAAGCGAGCCGATCGAGCGAGCGAGGAACGTCGTTCCCGACCTCGGGCTCCCCACGACGAACACGAGCCGGTCGTCGAGCCGCCCGAAGCGTTCGCGCGAAAGCGGGGCTCGCGGGAGGATGTGCCGGGCGGCGCGAAGCTGAAGCTCGGCGGAGCGAAGCGGGCCGGTCACGGCCCCCTATCGTCTCAGGTCCGGTGGGAGCTGGGTCGCTACGAGGCCGCGGCGAGCGGCGACTTGGCGACCCGGTTGTGGCTCTCGTCGCCGTCGAGCAGGCGCTCGAGCGCCCCGATGCAGCGGGGGCAGAACTGGCTCCCGGCGCCCCTGCGGAGCTCCTCCCGGGCGTCGGCTGCCGGGCGGGCCGTCCGGTAGATGCGGTTCGTCAGCATGGAGTCGAGCGCGTCCGCGACGTGGATGATGCGGGCGCCGAGCGGGATCTCCTCGCCGGCGAGCCCGTCGGGATAGCCGGCGCCGTCCCACCGCTCGTGGTGGTGCCGAATCGAGGGAACAGCGTCGTCCAGGAAGCCGAGCCTGTCGATGATCCGCGCGCCTTCCTCGGCATGGCGCTGCATGAGCGCCCACTCGTCGCTCGAGAGCGCAGAGGGCTTGAGCAGCACGGTGTCCGGAATGGCGAGCTTGCCGATGTCGTGGAAGAGCGCCGCGTGACCGAGCAGGTCGAGCTCGGCCAGCGAGAGCCTGAGCTCGCGGCCGATGGCGAGCGCGAGCTGCTGGACGCGGCGAGAGTGGCCGGCCGTGTAGGCGTCGCGGGCGTCCACCGTCGCGGAGAGGCTCTCCATCGCGGCCGTGGAGCGCTCCTTGAGCAGGCGGTTCGCCTGCTCGAGGGAGACGTTCTGGCTGCGGATCGTCTCGGCGGCCTGGCGCAGCTTCTTGGTCGACTTCTCGGTGTGGCCGAGGTAGGCGGCCATCGTCTTGCGCATGAGGAGCAGCGGGAGCACGAAGACGGCGAGGCCGTAGAGGCCGATCGCGTCGTAGGCGAGCGCGATGGCGCCGCCGACCGCGCCGAACGCGACGTAGTGCGGAAGGAGCCAGGAGAAGCGCTCCGTCCAGACGCGGCGCCAGCGGTCGTGGCCTTCCAGCGCCATCGCGCCGGACAGGAGCCCGGTGTTGACGAAGAAGTACACGCCCCCGGCGACGAGGCCCGCCGCCGCCGTCACGATCGTCCCCAGCCCGTCGGTGCCTCCGAAGCTGAACACGGCCGCCGCCGCGAGGCTGGCAAAGGAGAGCGCCCCGATGTTGAACAGGAGCTGGTATGAGGGCGTGCGCCGCGAGCTCCACTCGACCGCCGCAGTCGCCACGGCGAGCGGGAGCGCGGCCTTCGGGCCGGCGATCGCCGCGCCGGCGAGGGCGCCCACGGCGCTGACTGAGATCGATCCGCCGTCAAGCTCCAGGGCCAGCGCCTGGCCCCCCGCGACGAGCGCGATGACCGCGAGCAGGCCGACGATGTCGTTTGTCCCGCCGAGGACAAAGCCGAGCGCGCCCGCGGCAATACCGCCGACGCTGACCGCGACGACGAGGAACGCCAGCGAGCGCGAGAGCGCGACGAAGCGCGGCCCGGCGGGCGCGTGCGGGCGCTGCTGCGGCGCGCCTGGGGTCTCCGCCGGGGTCTCGGCAGGGAGCTCGGCAATTGCGACCGGCGCGGAGGCCGAGGTCGAATACCCTGCCTCGTCCGGGACCGCCGCGAGCCGGACGCCGCGATCGGGCTGCAGAAGCACGGGCTCGGAGCTCGCCGCGAGGACGCGGTTGCGGCCCTGGAGCTTCGCGCGGTACACGGCCAGGTCGGCCTGGTGGATCAGCTCGTTCGGGTCGGTGCCGTCCTTCGGGTAGCAGGCGATGCCGAAGGAGACGGTCGCCCTGATCGGCTCGCTGGAGGTCTCCACCTCGAAGCGCTGGTCGGCGACGGCGCGCCGGATGCGCTCTGCGATCTCGAAGGCGTCCTGCGGCGTGGTCTCCGGGAGGAGCATGGCGAACTCCTCGCCACCGAAGCGCGCCGGGATGTCGGAATGGCGCAGGTGCATCTGGAAGATCCCCGCGATCCCGCGCAGGACGGCGTCGCCCGCGAGATGGCCGTAGGCGTTGTTGATGTCCCGGAGCAGATCGAGGTCGGCCATGATCACCGACAGGGGCGCGCCGGAGCGCTCTGCCCGCTCGAGCTCCTCCCGGAGGGCCCAGGCGAAGTGGCGCGCGTTGAAGAGGCCCGTCTTGGGGTCGACGCGGGCCTCCTGCTGGAGCGCAGGGACGCTCAGCGAGCGGTGGATCAGGAGCAGCGGTGCGACGGCCATGGGCAGGAGCAGCGGGTTCCAGTCCCAGAGGCCCGCGAGCGCGACGCCGAGCATCGCCAGCACGAAGTCCGTCGAGAGGCTCTCGGTCGAGAAGAGCCCGGTGCCGCGCAGGGAGTGCCCTCGCGCGAAGTGGAGCATCGTGGCGAGCAGGAAGTGGTTCAGGGAGACGAAGACGACCGCGGCCACGAGGCCCGACAGCGCGAACTCCAGGTTGGGCCCGAAGCCGGCGTTTCGCACCAGCTCGACTGCCCCCCACGCCGCCAGGCCGTTCAGCGTGTGGTTGGCGATGTTGAACGCCTGGATGTACCAGGGGTAACGGATCTTCAGCCACTCGGGGAGCCCGTAGACGACCCCGAGAAGGGCGATCAGCTCGGGCGGCAGAAGCAGCACGCCCGGGATCAGGAAGACGATGGTCGTGTGGTAGCTCTGATCGCGCGGGGTGATCACGACGAAGAGCTGTGCGACCGCCGCGCAGACGGCCAGGGCGATGAACGTCAGCCAGCCGTCGGTCTGGAGCGAGAGGTGTGCGAACGGCACCGCAGCGGCGGCGACCGCGATCGCGCCGATCCCGTAGAGGAAGACCTTCGCACGCGGGGAAAGCGAGGAGGCCTCCGAGCGATCGGCGTCGTTCGGCGTACCCTCGCCGGCGAGCTCGCTCGGGCCCGTGTTCACGGGCCCTGGGTCGGGCGGAGGGGCGCCTTCGTCCACGCCAATGCGCAGTACGGCCGCAGAGCCATGAGCGGAACGTAGGTTCCGGCGCGAACGAGGGCGTCCCCCGTTCGAGGGACGCCCGGAAGGTTCACCCGGAAAGGTGAGCCCCGGGCTTGGGAGGACCCGGGGCTCGCAGTTCTGGTCGTGCGGGTGCTACTCGCCGACGCCGAGCTCGAGAAGCTCAGCCTCGTCGATCAGCTCGCCTGCGAGGCTCAGCTCGCCCTCGGCGTTGTCGGCGTACGAAGCCGATGCCCAGGAGGCGTTGGCCCAGGACGCGGACGCCCAGGAGGCGTTCGCCCAGGAGGCCGAGGCCCATGAGGCGGCCGACCAGGACGCGTTGGCCCAGGAGGCGTTCGCCCACGAGGCGTTCGCCCAGGACGCGTTGGCCCAGGAGGCGTTCGCCCAGGAGGCGTTCGCCCAGGAGGCCGAGGCCCACGAGGCGTCGCTCTGGGCGAGGTTTGCCCAGCTGGCCGCGTCGAACACCGGGCCCGAGCCGTCGCCGGTGGCGACGACGAACGGGCTCAGTGCCGCGTTCGGGTTGGGCGGGTTGGAGACCGCAGCAGCCCCCGACGCGTTGACCATCCCGACGCCGAGCGATCCGGGCGTCGCGCTCGGGGCGTGCTTCGCCGACAGCATGAGCGCGCCCTTGACCTGGTCCGGAGTCCACTCCGGGTGCCGGGCGAGGACTTGCGCCGCCGCGCCGGCCACGACCGGAGCGGCGAACGACGTCCCGGAGAGCTCCATGGTGCTGTACGGCCTGACGTTGGTGGGCCGCTCGATCATGAGCGTCGAGGTGCTGGGGACCGCCGCGACCATGTACCGGCCGGGAGCGCCGAGCTCGGGCTTGGCGAAGCCGTCGAGCGTGTAGCCCCAGGTGGACCACGGAGCGGCGAAGTCGTCGCTCGTCCTGACGGAGCGGTTGATGTCGGCCGCGCCGACCGTGATCACGAACGGATCGTTGCCGGGAGCGAACGGGACGCCACTGGGCGAGCCGTCAGAGCCGTAGTTCCCCGCGGCGGCGACGACGACGACGCCGCTGAACCAGAGCTTCTCGACGGCCCGGTCGAGCGGGTCGAAGAAGACGCTCGCCGGCGACGCGCTGTGGAGTGAGAAGTTGGCGACGCGGATGTTGTAGGCAGCCTTGTTGGCGAGGATCCAGTCGGCCGCGGCGATGACGTCGCGCGTCATGGCCATGCCGGCGTCGTTCATCACGTCGATGGAGACGATCTTCGACTTCGGCGAGGCGCCTGCGCGCCCGAACTTCTCGCCGGCCGCGACGGCTGCGACGAAGGTCCCGTGGCCGCGGCCGTCACCGGGCGAGTTCGGCAGGGCGGACGATAGGTTGACCTCAGCGACCACGCGGCCGCCGAAGTCGGAGCGACTGGCCTGGATACCGGAGTCCACGATCGCGATCGCCGGAGCGTTCGCGGCCGCTGCCTGGTTCCAGACGCCGTACAGGCCGGCGACGTACGGCCAGCGCTGCGTGCTCGAGTAGCCTGAGAGCACGACCGGAGCGTCAGTGGTGATCGCTTGGATGTCGGAGCGGTGGGCCAGCCTGAGTATCTGCCGGCCGGTGAGCTGCGCGGCGACAGCGCTCAGGGAGCGGAACTGGTTGCGGAGGCCGACGCCTCGGCCCGGGTCGTGGTCGCGTGCGCTTCGGACTTCGGTCGCCACTTCCGCGGTCGACTCGCCGCCCGAACCCTGGACGATGACGTCAAAGGTGGAGTTCGGACTCGCTTTCGCCGCGTCGAGCAGTCCGGGCGACAGGTAAGCCTTGATGCTTGTGTCGTAACTCGCACCAGACCGCCCGGCTCCTGCCGTGGGCGCGATCACGACGGCGGCAAGGAGAAGCACGAGCGCGAGGCTCCGGCCACCCTTACCCCACAGAGCGCTCGAGCGTTTCTCTCCCTTGGAGGGCTTCCCCCAGAGAGCGCTCGATCGGGTTTCCCCAGTCGATGAGCCGTTGAGCCGCATATGCCTCTCTATTCCCTTCCCCGCGCAGCGCGCGGTGCCGCAGATCAATTCCCACACCCGACGCTAGGGGCGAAACCTCCTCCGCTCGTCCCCTGTTCGAGTGAGTGGCCGGGCGATTCACCCGTTCGAGTGATCGGCGCGCAGCGGCGTTCGCGGCGCGGACCGTGCCGTTACGGGGCCCAGAGCGAGCCGAGATAGACCGTCGGGTCGCCCGGCTGCCAGCGGGAGAGGAAGCGTTGAATCGGCGGGTGGAGCGCCAGGCCGGCCAGCTCCTCGACGTCGAAGAGGCGGTGGTTGTGGACGGCCGGATCGCCTGAGGTGACGCGCTCCAGCGAGTGGTCGCCGAGAGCCCCTGCGAAGACGATGTGGACGACATGCTTCTGCGGCCAGCCGGGCGGCGAGATGGAGTCGGCGAGCGCCACCGGGCCCTCGAGCAGGAAGTCCTCCTCGATCCCCACCTCCTCCGCGAGCTCGCGCTTGACGGCGTCCACGAGGGTCTCGCCCGTGCTCACGCCCCCGCCGGGCAGCAGCCAGTACTCCCGGTCCTGCTTCTCGTGCCGCACGAGGAGGATGCGGCTCTCGCGCCGCAGGATCGCGGACACGCGGATGCGCGGCTCCATTCAGGTTCGCGAGGAGCCGAATCCCCTCACGCTGCGCTCGGTCGCCGGCAGCTCGTCCACCTCGACGAGCTCGAGTTCTGGAACGCGCAGGACGACGAGCTGCGCCACGCGCTCGCCGGCCTCGGCGACGAAGGTGTGCTCGGCGTCGGTGTTCAGGAGGACGACGCGGATCTCGCCCCGGTACCCGGAGTCGATCAGCCCAGGTGAGTTGACGACGGTGACGCCGTGGCGGGCGGCCAGGCCCGAGCGGGGCTGGACGAAGCCGGCGAAGCCCTCGGGGATGGCGACGGCGAGCCCTGTCGGGACGGTGGCACGCTCGCCCGGCCCGAGCTCGATCCGCTCGCACGTGGAGAGGTCGAGGCCGGCGTCGCCGGAGTAGGCGCGCTCGGGGATCCTCGCGTCCTCCCGCAGCCGGACGACGAGGAGCTCGATCACGCTTCGCCGGCCTCGGCTGCCGGCTCCTCGGCGATCAGGTAGGGGGCGTAGCGCCCGAGCTCGCGCTCGGGCAGGCGCGCGTGGACGAGCACCCCGTCGGGGCGGTCGACGCGCTCATCGATGGGCGCGCCAAGGTCGTAGAGCTCCTTGAGCACACGGCCGTGGTCGTAGGGAACGAGCAGGCGAACCGGCCGGAAGCGATCCGCGAAGCGCTCCGCGATCCGCGCGCGCAGCTCGGGCAGCCCCTCCCCTCCCCGCGCCGAGATCTGCGGCGCGTCCGGGAAGCGGTTTGCCAGGCGCCGCCGCCGCAGCGGGTCGACGACGTCGACCTTGTTGAGGACGAGCTCCGCGGGCAGCTCGTCGGCGCCGATCCCGGAGAGGACGGAGTCCACGGCCGCGATCGTCTCTTCGAGCCGGTCGTCGCCGAGCGACGCGTCCGCGACGTGGAGCACGAGGTCCGAGAGCAACGTCTCCTCGAGCGTCGCCGCGAACCCCTCCACCAGCTGGTGCGGCAGGCGCCGGATGAAGCCGACCGTGTCCGTGACGAGGTAGCGGCGCCCGTCGTGCTCGAAGCCCCTCGTCGTCGGGTCGAGCGTCTCGAAGAGCCGGTCGTCGACGGAGACGTCCGCGTCCGTAAGCGCGTTCAGGAGCGTCGACTTGCCGGCGTTGGTGTACCCCGCGAGCGCGACGACCGGTGCAGCCGACCGCTCGCGGGCCTTCCGCTGGACGCTCCTGCGCTGCTCCAGCTCCCGGAGCCTGCTCTTCAGGAGGCCGACGCGGCGGCGCGCGATGCGGCGGTCGGTCTCGAGCTGCGACTCGCCGGGGCCGCGGGTGCCGATGCCGCCGCCGAGGCGCTCGAGGTGCTGCCACATGCCGCGCATGCGCGGGAGGTTGTACTCCAGCTGCGCCAGCTCGACCTGGAGCTTGCCCTCGGCACTTCGGGCGTGCTGGGCGAAGATGTCGAGGATGAGCTGCGTGCGGTCGACCACGCGCGCGCTCAGAGCGTCCTCCAGGCGGCGCTGCTGGCCGGGGTCGAGCTCGTCGTCGACGATCAGCGACTCGGCCGCGGCGTCGGCGACCAGCCGCTTCAGCTCCTCGAGCTTGCCCTTGCCCACGTAGGTGCGCGGATCGGGCGCAGAGCGGCGCTGGACGAGCTCGCCGACCGGCGACACGCCGGCCGTGCGGAGCAGCTCGCGCAGCTCCCCAAGCTCATCGTCCTCGTCTACTCCCGGGGCCAGCACGGCGACGACGAATCCGCGCTCGGGCTCCGCTCCGGGCGCGGGGTCCGGCTGGTGGTGGCTCACAGCGCGATTATGCCCGGGATTCGACCCGGAGCGAGGATGCGATCCGGCCCGCCGCCTCTTCGAGGCGATCGTCCGGCACCGTCAGGGAGATGCGGACGTAGCCCTCGCCCGAGGGCCCGAACGAGGGCCCCGGCGAGACGATCACCGCGGCCTGGGCGAGCACGAGCTCGGTGAAGCTCGCCGAATCGTAGCCCTCGGGGACGCGGATCCAGAGGTACGGCGTCGCCCGTGGCGGCTCGGCGTCGATCCCGATCGCCCTGAGCGCGCCGATCATCAGGTCGCGGCGACGGCGGTAGATCTCCGACATCTCGTGCGGGAAGTCGCGCGCGTCGGTGAGCGCGGCGGCGCCCGCGAGCTGGAGGGCGTCGAACATGCCAGAGTCGAGGTTCGTCTTCAGCCGGCGGTAGCGCTCGACGACCTCCGCGTTGCCGGCGATCCAGCCGATGCGCCAGCCGGTCATGTTCCAGCCCTTCGAGAGAGAGAAGATCTCGGCCCCGACTTCCTTCGCCCCCGGCGTGGCGAGGAAGCTAGGAGGCCGGTAGCCGTCGAAGGCGATCTCGGTGTAGGCGGAGTCGTGGATCGCGACGAGGCCGCGCTCGCGCGCGAAAGAGACCGCCCGCTCGAAGAAGCGGTCCGCCACGACCGCTCCGGTCGGGTTGTTCGGATAGTTGAAGTAGAGGAGGTTTGCCTTGGATGCGATTCCCGGCGGAATCACATCCAACTGGGGCATGAAGCCGTGTGCCGCTGCGAGCGGCAAGTAGTGGACGTCCGCCCCGGCAAAGATCGGGCCCGACGTGTACGGCGGGTAGCCGGGGTCCGGTGAGAGGCACACGTCGCCGGGATCGAGGCACGCCAGCGCGACGTGGGCGACGGCCTCCTTCCCCCCGAGGACGGGAATCACCTCGACGGCGGGGTCGATCGCGACCCCGAAGCGGTGGTCGTAGAAGCCCGCGACCGCCTCCCGGAACGCGGCGAGCCCGCGGTTGGACGGGTACCGATGGGTCTCAGACCGCCCCGCGGCGCGACGGAGCGCCTCGACGACCGCCGGCGGAGTCGGCAGGTCGGGGTCGCCGATGCCGAGCGAGATGACGTCGACGCCGTCCGCCTGCATCGCCTCGAGGCGGCGCTCGATCTCCGCGAAGAGGTACGGCGGCACCTGGTCGAGCCTGCGCGCAAACCTCATGGTCCGGCCAGCTCCTCGAGCAGCTCCGCGGAGACCTCTCCGCAGCAGATCTCCTGGGCCGTGCCCGTCAGGCGCGCGCTGAAGGCCTCGTCGAGCTCGACCTGCATGTCGCCGCCGGCGAGGTGGATCGTCACCGGGCTCTCGGCCCAGCCGTTGGCCACGGCGGCCCCGGCCACGGCGACGGCGCTCGTGCCGGATGAGAGCGTTTCCCCCGCCCCACGCTCCCACACGCCGACGGTCGCCTCGCTCGGCGAGTCGACGCGGACGAGCTGGACATTCGTCCGTGCGGGGAAGCGCTCGTGATTCTCGACGAGGGGGCCCAGACGGAGGAGATCGGCGCGGTCGGGCTCGCGCCTGATGACGGCGTGCGGGTTTCCGACGGAGACCGGCGTGAACTCGATCTCCGTCCCGTTCACGGAGAGCGTCTCGATCGGCCCGACCTCGACCCTGCCCATCTCGGTCTCGACCTCGAGCCCGCCGCGCATGCGGGCGACGACCTCGCGCGGCCCGACGGCGACCGCCACCTCGTCCGCGCCGCTTCGGCGCGCGAGCCACCGCGCGGCGATGCGGGTGCCGTTGCCCGAGAGCTCCGCCGTGGAGCCGTCCGGGTTCCAGATGACGATCTCGGCACGCGGGCCGTGGACGGCCAGGACCTCGAGGATCCCGTCCGAGCCGACGCCGAGGTGGTAGTCGCAGAGCCGCTGGACGAGCCCGGCCTCCAGCGGCACGCCGACATCAGCCCGCTCGATGAGCAGGTAGTCGTTGCCGAGCCCGTGCCACTTCGAGAATCTCATCGGCTATGGCGTCCGGAGGACGATCGGCGCGAACGCTAACAATGCCGGGAATCCTGCGGAGCCACTTGCGCTGGTAGGCGGCGTACCGGCGCGTCCTGAGAGCGACCGCCGCGACCGCCTCGTCGCGCCGCAGGCTGGC
>Ga0209874_1000573_pt1 | contig 10940 bp, 10 predicted proteins | sample GWRWN1_20_30_FD_187216 | JGI IMG/M metagenome (GOLD analysis project Ga0209874, IMG submission 187216) | Riverbed sediment microbial communities from areas with no vegetation in Columbia River, Washington, USA - GW-RW N1_20_30 (SPAdes)... | ecosystem: Environmental > Aquatic > Freshwater > River... | reverse complement strand
CAGATCCTGCTCAGCCTCCGGCCCTTCTGACCCTCCGACAGCCGGCCGCCGACGCTGGAGCAGCAAGGAAAGGAGCCGTCGTGCCCGCCGAGATCGTAGGCCTGGGGATCGCGGTCCCGCCCTACGTCCTGACCAACGCGGACGTCGAGGAGCTGGTCGACACCAACGACCAGTGGATCACCGAGCGGACCGGGATCAAGGAGCGCAGGATCGCGGGCAGGGACGACTCGACGGCTTCGCTGGGGAAACGGGCCGCCGAGCAGGCGCTGCGGGTGGCCGGCGTCGGCCTCGACGAGGTCGACCTGCTGCTGGTCGCGACCGCCACCCCCGACTATCCCCTGCCGTCGGCGTCGTGCGTGCTGCAGTGGGAGCTCGGGATGGCCCGCGGCGCCGCCATGGACGTGATCGCCGGCTGCTCCGGGTTCGTCTATGCCCTGGCCACCGCCTCCCAGTTCGTCTCCTCCGGTGCCGCCGACACCGCCCTGGTGGTGGGGTCGGAGACGCTCTCGCGGATCTGCGACTACACCGACAGGGGGACCTGCATCCTGTTCGGCGACGGCGCCGGCGCCGTCGTGCTGCGCCGCGGCGAGCAGGGCATCCGCGCCTTCTCGCTGGGCGCCGACGGGGCGCGTTCGCGGCTGCTGATGACCCCGGCCGGCGGGTCGCGCTTCCCCGCCAGCGCCCGCACGGTCGCCGAGCGGCGGCACTACATCGTCATGGAGGGCCGCGAGGTCTTCAAGGGCGCCGTGACCGCCATGGCCGCGTCCAGCCTCGAGGCGATCCGCGGGTCGGGCCTCGAGCCCGGCGACATCGACCTGGTCGTCCCGCATCAGGCCAACCAGCGGATCATCGAGGCGACCGCCAGGCGGCTCAAGGTGCCGATGAGCAACGTGGTGATGAACATCGCCCGCTACGGCAACACCTCGGCGGCGTCGATCCCGATCGCGATCGCGGAGGCGTGGGAGCAGGGGCAGGTCCGGCCGGGCCAGCGGCTGCTGCTGACCGCGTTCGGGGCCGGCCTTGCCTGGGGCTCGCTGGTGCTGGACTGGACCCTGCCGCCCCCGGCGGAGCCGGCGCCGGAGGAGCCGACGCGGTCGGCCCTGCCGATCGTGCGCGGCCTGATCGACGGGTCGCTGTGGGACGGCATGGAGATACTGCCGGCGCTGCCAGGCGCCGGCGCCCCGGAGGCGGCGCGGTGAGCGGCGGCCTGACCGGCCTGGAGGGACGGACGGCGCTGGTCACCGGCGCCTCAGGGGCGATCGGGCGGGCCTGTGCGGTGGCCCTCGCCGGTCAGGGCGCCAGGGTGGTGGTCGCCTACGGCTCCGACGAGCAGAGCGCCCACGAGACCGCCGACCTGGTCAAGGCGGCCGGGTCCGAGGCGGTGGTGGCGCAGGCCGACCTGACCGACCCGGCGGCCGCCAGGCAGCTGGTCGCGGCCGCCGGCGACGCCGGCGTCGACATCCTGGTCAACAACGCCGGCCTCACCCGCGACGGCCTGCTGCTGCGGATGCGGGACGCCGACTTCGCCGAGGTGCTGGAGGTCAACCTGGTCGCCGCCTTCCGCTGCACCCGTGAGGTGCTGCGGGGCATGCTGCGGCGCCGCTGGGGTCGGGTGGTGTCGATCTCCAGCGTCGTCGGCCTGGTCGGCAACGCGGGCCAGGCCAACTACGCCGCCTCCAAGGCGGGCGTGATCGGCTTCACCATGAGCGTGGCCAGGGAGGTGGCCGGCCGTGGCATCACCGCCAATGTGGTCGCCCCCGGCTACATCCCCTCCAAGCTCACCGAAGCGATGAACGAGGAGGCCAGGCAGGCCACCCTCGGGCAGATCCCGGCCGGCCGGCTCGGCAGCGCCGAAGAGGTCGCCGCAGCCGTCCGGTTCCTGGCCGGCGAGGAGGCCGGCTACATCACCGGGCAGGTCCTGGCCGTCGACGGCGGCATGACGATGGGCGCGTAGCCGGCAGGTGGCCGGCAGGTTGACTGACGGCGGGTGGCGGCGGCATCCTGAGCCGCCATCGTCGCCCCCGGCACGAAGGAGAAGGAGCAGATGGCGCAATCGCGCGAGGAAGTCATCGACACGATGAAAGAGGTCCTCGCCTCCGAACTGGGTGTCGATGCGGACAAGGTGACCGCCGACGCCCGCTTCAAGGAGGACCTGGATGCCGACTCCCTCGACCTGGTCGAGGTTGTCCTGGCCCTCGAGGAGAAGTTCGGCATCGAGATCTCCGACGACCAGATCGCGGGCGTCAAGACCGTCGGCGAGGCAGCCGACCTGGTGATCTCCAAGCAGACCGCGGTGGGGTAGGTTCGTGCGTCGCGTCGTCGTGACCGGGCTCGGCGCGGTCACCCCGGTCGGCATTGGGGTGGAGGCCTACTGGGACGCCATCACCGCCGGCCGCTCCGGGCTCGGGCCGCTCACCGCGGTCGACCCCGAACCGCTGCCGTCCAAGGTCGCCGGCGAGTGTTCCGACTTCGACCCTGCCCAGAGGCTGGAGTTCAAGGAGGCCAGGCGGCTGGACCGCTCGGTCCAGCTGGCCCTGAGCGCCACCCTGGAGGCCTGGGAGGCCGCCGGCATCGACGGCAAGGTCGACAAGGACGAGACCGGGGTGGTGTTCGCCACCGGGATCGGCGGGATCGGCTCGCTGCTGGCCAGCGAGAAGGTGCTGCACACCAAGGGCCCCAACCGGGTGTCGCCGTTCACCGTGCCCCAGCTGATGCCCAACGCGGCCGCCGGCCAGGTCGCGATGAAGCTCGGCCTGCGCGGCCCGAACTTCACCACCACCACCGCCTGCGCCGCCTCCAACCATGCGCTCGGCCTGGCCTTCCGGTCGGTGCAGAGCGGCGAGGCGGAGGCGATGGTGGCGGGCGGCTCCGAGTCGGCGTTCGTGGACATCGCCCTGGTCGCCTTCGCGCAGATGACCGCGCTCGCCACCAAGTTCAACGACCGCCCGCAGGAGGCCTCGCGGCCGTTCGACGCGCTCCGCAACGGCTTCGTGATGGGCGAGGGCGCCGGCGCGCTGGTGCTGGAGGAACGTGAGCATGCCCTGCGCCGCGGCGCCGACATCCACGCCGAGCTGATCGGGTTCGGGCAGTCGGCCGACGCCTTCCACATCACCGCGCCCTCCGAGGACGGCAGCGGGGCCGCCCTCGCCATCCGGCGGGCGCTGCGCTCGGCCGCCCTGGAGCCGGAGGCGATCGGCTACATCAACGCCCACGGCACCTCCACCCCGGCCGGCGACGTGTCGGAGACCAGGGCGATCCGCCTTGCGTTCGGCGACCACGCCGACCGGCTGGCGGTCTCGTCGACCAAGTCGATGATCGGGCACCTGTTCGGGGCCGCCGGCGCGGTCGAGGGCATCGCCACGGTGCTGGCGTTGCGGGAGGGCGTGCTGCCTCCCACCATCAACCAGACCGACCCGGACCCGGCCTGCGACCTGGACTACGTGCCCAACCAGGCCCGCAAGGCGCAGGTGGAGGTGGCCATGTCCAACGGGTTCGGCTTCGGCGGCCACAACGCCGTGGTGGTGTTCCGCCGCCACAGCGACTAGGGGCCAGGGCTGCGGCCGGTCATGGGCGGCGTGCGGCTCTACGCCGAGATCACCGCCATGCGGGTCCGCCAGGTCGCCGGCGACCTGGCGGTGCTGGCGTGGGTCGTGCTGTGGGCGCTGGCCGGGATCACCCTGCACGGGCTGGTCGACCAGCTCGCCACCCCGGCGGCGGCGGTCGAGCGGGCCGGCGAGGCCTTCGCCGGCGACGTCGGTGACCTCCAGGAGCGGGTCGGCCGCATCCCGGTGGTCGGGGACGAGCTGCGCGACCCGTTCGGACGCCTCGGCGGGGTCGGACGGGTGCTGGCGGATGCCGCGGCCACCCAGCAGCAGGTGGTGCACGACCTCGCCCTCTGGCTGGGTCTGGCGGTCGCGCTGGTGCCGATCGCGGCGCTGCTGGTCGTCTGGCTGCCGCGCCGGGTCACCTGGGCGCGCGAGGCGGGCGCCGCCAGCCGGCTCCGCCTGGACGCCGCCGACCTCGAGCTGTTCGCGCTGCGGGCGCTGGCCAACCGGCCGCTGCGCCACCTGCGCCGGGTCACCCCCGACCCGGCGGGCGCCTTGCGGGCGGGAGACTACGCGGGACTGGCGGAACTGGAGCTGCGCGCGCTCGGCCTGCGCCCTCCCGGGCCGTCCTAGCGGCGCCCTGGCCGGAACCAGGCCACCACCAGCCCACCCAGGAGCAGCAGGGCGACGGCGGCGGAGGCGGCCACGGGCAGCGGCGCGGCCAGCAGGCGCCGGCCGGCGCGCTCGACCAGCGGCGAGGCGGGGTCGGCCCCGACCGGCCCCCCGAACCGCTCGGCGGGTGGCAGGGTCGCCGCGGTCGCGCGTCCCGCCTCGGCCTCTGGGCGCACCCCGAGCACCTCGGCGTCCGGCGACGGCCTGACCTTGAACCCGTAGGCCAGCAGCGACCGCACGTCGTCGTACATGTCGTCGGAGCCGAGGGCGACCGCGATCAGGGTGCGACCGCCGCGCCGCTGGGCGGCCACGATCGTGGAGCGGGCCTTCACGGTGTAGCCGGTCTTGATGCCGAGCGCGCCAGGGTCGCCCCCGAAGCCGACGAAGTGGTTGTGGTTGCCGAGGACGGTCACGCGCCCGTCCGGCCAGCGGTAGCCGACCGACCGCGACCCGACCAGCTTGGCCAGCTCTGGCTGCGCGAGCAGCGCCTTGCCGAGGATGGCCAGGTCCGCGGCGCTGCCACGGTGCCCGGCGGCCTCCAGCCCGGACGGGTCCCGCCAGGTGGAGTCGGTGCAGCCGAGCGCGTCCGCCTTGGCCTGCATGGCGCGGATGAAGCCGGCCCGGCCGCCCTCTGGGTAGGCGGCGGCCAGCGTCTCGGCCGCGTCGTTCGCCGAGACCAGCAGCAGGGTGGTCAGCAGCTGACGCCGGCCGATGCGCCAGCCCGTCTTGTAGCCGAAGCGGGTGCCGTCGACCCGCTCGGCGGCGACGGGGACCCGGAACCTCCGGTCGGCCGGGTACGCCTCGCTGGCGACCAGCGCGGTGAGGATCTTGGTGGTCGAGGCGATCAGCACCGGCCGGTGGGCGCTGCGCTGCCAGAGGACGGCGCCGCTGGCGTCCATGACCACGGCGGTCCGCGCCCCGACCCTGGGCGCGGTCGGGGCTGCGGCGGCCGGGGTCGCCGTCAAGCAGGCAAGCAGGCCGAGCACCGCCAGGCCCAGCAAGGCAGGCGACCGTCGTGGGCGGAAACGCACCCCGGTAGGCTGCACGAACCGGTGGATGGGTTGCAACGTCCTCGACCCTGACGAGCTACCCGGACGGCGGGCGGCGACGGGCGCCGCCGCCGGGTGATCGCCGGGAGCCCGGACGCCGACCCTTCGGTCGGCGCGAGGCTCCGGTTGCGGGACTCCGGGCGTCCGGCCCTTCGACCGGGCGCCAGCAGGGTCCCCGCGGCGATACCGTCAAGGGTGGCACAACCTCGCCGGCCGCGCCCACCCGCCGATGACGTATGGCGCCTCAGCAGCTGTGCGTCGCCACGTGACAGCCAGTTCGTTACGTCCGCGGCGTTCCTGTGGAAGGTTCGGAATGAGGGGCCGATCTTGCACACCGCGAACGAACGCGGCAATCTCTCCCTGCACGCGGTGGAGTCAGGTCGGTCCGGCTCCGCCAGGCGCGTACGACCCCCGAGCGCGCCGCCCGGTCGGAAGCGACCGGTTCATCGTATGGCGAATACTGAACCCGGCAGGCATCTGGCCACGCGGCGCCGGCGGCGTCCGACCGCGCTGTTGGTGGCCGCGTGCATCCTGCTCGCCCTGGCGGTCGGCGTGGGCGGCTTCATCGCCTTCTTCAACCAGCCGGCCAACAGCCTGGCGTGCCGGTCGGGCGGCCTTCCCCTCGAGGTGGTCGTCACCTCCGACCAGGCCGGGGTGGTCACCCAGGCGGCGGCAGAGTACGAGCGGGGCCGGCCGGCGGTGGACGACCGCTGCGTCGACGTGCGGGTCCGGGGCCTTGACTCGGTGGAAGCGGCGGCGGCGCTCGGTGCCGGCTGGGACGAGGCCACCCAGGGGCCGAGGCCGGACGTCTGGGTGCCCGCGTCGTCCGCTTGGGCGCTCCAGGTGCAGCTGAAGCAGCAGGCCACCAACCAGCCCAACATGATCCCGATCGAACGGCCCAAGGTCGCCACCAGCCCCCTGGTGTTCGCGATGCCGAAGCCGATGGCGGAGGCGCTCGGCTGGCCGAAGCAGCCGCTCGGCTGGGAGGAGCTGCTGAAGGCGGTGCAGGATCCCGCCGGCTGGGAGGCGTTCGGCCACCCCGAATGGGGGCCGTTCCGGCTCGGCAAGACCGACCCGAACCTCTCCACCCCCGGCCTCGAGGCGCTGGTCGGCGCCGTGTTCGCCGGTACCGGGCAGAGCAGCGAGCTTTCGGTCGAGACCCTGCAGAAGCAGGCCGACCAGCTCCGCGCGCTGATCCTCGGGATCGAGCGCGCCCCCGGGCAGGACGCGGACACGCCCGCGACCCTGCTGACCAACCTGCAGCGGGCCGACGAGGCCGGCCAGAGCCTCAAGTTCGTCTCGGCGGTGCCGCTGGACGAGAAGTCGGTCTGGGACTACAACCAGGGCAACCCCAGTGGCCTGGAGGACGGCGGGGCGCGCAGCAAGCCGAAGGTGCCCCTTGCCGCCGTCTACCCCAAGGAAGGGACCCTCGAGGCCGACCACCCGTGGGTGGTGCTCCGCGCCCCCTGGGTGGACGACGCCAAGCGCCAGGCGGCCGCCGACTTCCTCGACTACCTCCGCAGCGAGCCCGTCCAGAAGCGCTTCCAGCAGGCCGGGTTCCGCTCCTCCAATGGCAGGCCCGGTCCCCAGCTCAACCAGGAGAACGGCCTGCTGCCCGACCAGCCGGCCAGGATCCTGGCCCCACCTGCTCCCAAGGTGGTGGCGGCGGCCCTGGAGAGCTGGAACGCGGCCAGCAAGCGCAGCAACGTCCTGGCGGTGTTCGACGTCTCCGGTTCGATGAAGGAGGATGTGCCAGGGACCGGCAAGACCAAGATGGACCTGGTCAAGCAGGCCGCCGCCGGCGGGCTGGCGCTGTTCGCGCCGGAGACCAACCTCGGAAGCTGGGTCTTCTCGACCAACTTGAACGGCAGCAAGGACTGGAAAGAGCTGATCCCGATCGGGCCGACCAGCGCCCAGCTCCCCAGCGGCAAGACCAGGCGCGAGGAGATGCTCGGGTCGCTCTCCGCGATGCAGGCCACCAACGGCGACACCGGCCTGTACGACACCACCCTGGCCGCCGTCCAGACCGTGAAGCGGTCGTACGCGCCCGACCGGCTCAACCTGGTGGTGCTGCTGACCGACGGCATCAACGACGATCCCGGCGGCGGCATCAGCCTGCCGACCCTGCTGCGGCAACTGAAGGCCGGGCAGGGCAAGCAGCAGGTGCGCGTCGTCACCATCGCCTTCGGCGCCAACGCCGACGTGGCCGCGCTCAGGCAGATCTCGCAGGCGACCGGCGGGAAGGCCTACGTGTCCCGGGACCCGCGCGACATCGAGCGCGTCTTCACCGACGTGATCACCAGCCTCCCGACGGGCTAGCTCTGCTGGACTAGACACCCTTCGTGTCTGTCCATATATTCCCGGTCGTGACGCCGGGCGCAGCGGAGGGCCCGGCGCGACCCACGGGAGGTTGCCGTGCGCAAAGTCCTGCTCGCCGCGCTGGCCGCGCTCGTCGCTGCAGCGCTCGCCCTGCCCGCCAGCGCGGGCCCATCCGGTCAGGCGGGGTCGGCCGCCCAGGCGCAGCCGTCCGGCCATCTGCAGAGCGCGAACGGGGAGTACGTGGTCGCCTACGCCGACGGCGCTTCGTCGGCCGCCGCGCACGCCGCCATCGAGGCCGCCGGCGGCACGATCGTGAAGGAGAACACCCAGGTCGGTGTCGCCACGGTCAAGTCGACCAACCCGGCCTTCATCGCCGAGGCAGGCGGCCAGTCCGCCCTCGCCGGCGCCGCCCGCAACCAGCCGGTCGGCCGGCTGCCCAGTGGCGCTGGCACGCCCCGGGACGACGTGGAGCGCCTGACTGCGGCAGAACGCGCCGCGGCCGAGAGCTCGGCGTCCAAGAACGGGCATGCTCCCGGCCAGGAGCCGTTCGCCGACAAGCAGTGGGACATGCGGATGATCGACGCCACCCCGAGCGGCTCCTACCGGGTCGACCAGGGCAGCCGCGGCGTCATGGTCGGGATCATGGACACCGGCGTCGATGGCACCCACCCGGACATCAGGCCAAACTTCAACGGCGCGCTGAGCCGTAACTTCACCACCGACATCGAGTCAGTCGACGGCCCCTGCGAGGTGCCGTCCTGCGTCGACCCGCCGAACGTGGACGACAACGGGCACGGAACCCACGTGGCCGGCTTGGTGGCGGCCGCCCTCAACGGACTCGGCACCGCCGGCGTGGCACCCAAGGTGACCCTGGTCAACATCCGGGCCGGGCAGGACTCCGGGTTCTTCTTCCTCCAGCCGACCATCGACGCGATGGTGTACGCCGGGCTGGCCGGGATCGACGTCATCAACATGAGCTTCTTCACCGACCCGTGGCTCTACAACTGCCTCGACAACCCGGCCGATTCGCCCGAGGAGCAGCTCGAACAGCAGACCATCCGCGTCGCCACCCAGCGGGCGATGAACTTCGCCAGGGGTCACGGGGTCACGCCGGTCGCCGCCCTCGGCAACGAGCACACCGACCTCGGCAACCCGACCACGGACACGATCAGCCCCGACTTCCCGCCCGGGTCGGAGCGCACCCGCACGGTCGACAACACCTGTATCACCGTCCCGACCGAGACCCGCGGGGTGATCGCGATCTCCGCCCTCGGCCCGAGCGGCTACAAGGCCGACTACTCCAACTACGGTATCGAGCAGACCGACTTCTCGGCCCCAGGCGGGTGGTTCCGAGACTTCTTCGGGACACCGCAGAACCGGCAGGTCGAGAACCTGAACCTGTCGGCCATGCCGCTGAACGTGGCGATCGCCGAGGGAGTCCTCAACCCGGACGGCACTCCCAACACACCGTTCGTGCTGCGGGACTGCAAGGACGGCACCTGCGCCTACTACCAGTACCTGCAGGGCACCTCGATGGCCTCGCCGCACGCCGCCGGGGTGGCCGCGCTAGTTGTCAGCGCCCACGGCAAGCGCGACAAGCGGCACGGCGGCCTGACCCTCGACCCGCGCACGGTCGAGCGGATCCTGACCAAGACTGCCAAGCAGACACCCTGTCCCTCCCCGCCGACCTTCGCGTACCCGGACGACCGGGATGCAAGCTTCGACGGGGTCTGCGAGGGGACGCTCGCCCGCAACGGCATCTACGGCCGCGGCGTCGTCAACGCCCTCACCGCGGTTCTGTAGGAACGCTACCGGCTCGTTCAAGGGGCGCCGCCCAAGTCTGGGCGGCGCCCCGACGGGCAGGTCCGCAAGCAGGGCGTTTCGGAGGTCCCTGTACAGCCGGGTAGGATCGCCCACCATGCGCATCCGGTTCGTCCTGCTCGCCTTCCTCACCTTGGCCGTAGCCGGCTGCGCCGCGCCGCAGGACCACGGCGGGCGGACGGCTGCAGCCACCGCCGCCCCGGACGCTGCACCGGCCACCGCCGCCCGGAAGGGCCCCGCTCAGCCCCCGCCGCCCGGCCTCGTGCCGACGGCCCGCCGCAAGCCGGCCCCCGACCTGCAGGTGACCGCGTTCGACGGCCGCACGGTCACCCTGGACGGCTTCCGCGGCCGGCCGATGGTGGTGAACTTCTTCGAGTCCTGGTGTTCGATCTGCCAGGTGGAGCAGCCCGACCTGTCGCGGGTGGCCAGGGAGTTCGCCGGCCGGGTCGGCTTCGTGGGCGTCTCCTACCACGACACCGTGGCGGCCGGCCGCGCCTACCAACGCCGCTTCGGCATCGCCTACCCGCTGGCCAACGACCCGACGGGACGAACCTGGGCTCGCTGGGAAGTGCCGTATCAGCCGGTCACGGTGCTGGTCGACAAGCAGGGCCGCGTCGCTGAGCGGTTCGACGGTGGCACCACCGGCGGAACCCTCCGCGCCGCCCTGGCCTACCTGGTCGACGAGTGACCCACAGTCCAAGGGAGCGCGAGAGAGCTCATGCCGAGGGATCAGGACGGATCAGAACGCCAGGTCGAAGCGCTCCGGCGGTTCCTCTGGAGGCGGGCACGCCTGGAATCCGGGCGACCGGCGGCAGCGGAGGTCGACCCAGCCGCCTCGCAGCAGCCCGGCACTGTCCAGCGGCGGCTCGTGTCGCTGTTCGAGCCAGACCAGCCCGATCCGCCACCCACCATGGCGTTACCTGTGGCCGGTGAGGGGCCACAGCCAGGCACCCCGTTGCAGGCACCACCGCGGCCACCGAGGACGTGGCTGCTCCTTGCCCTGGCGGGGGCCATGGCTGTCGGGCTGCTGCTCGGCTTCGCCCTGGGGTCCGCACGGGCGGGTGGCGAGCCGACCAGCGCTCCGGCGACACGTTCGCCCGTGACCCAGCCCGCTCCCCCCTCGACGTCGGTCGTGGTCCGGCCGACCGCCTCCTCGGCCTGCCTGGAGACCGCCAGGAGGGGCGACCAGATCATCCACCTGCTCCTCACCAACAGGCGCAACAGGGCTGCTGACCTGCTGGTGGCCTACACCGTGGCAAGTCGGCAATGCCGCAGGGACGCATCCCCCTGAACCAGCGCCCAAGACCCTTCACGCTGCGCCGCTGCAGCAAGATGTTCGCCGCGCCGTCCCGGGTTTCAGGTTTCGGAGGGCCACGTGGATCAGCAAGCGCCGGTCGAATGCCGTGGCCCCGGGATCCCCCGGGGCCACGAGCGTCTGGCTGTGGAAGCTGTGGTCTAGTGCAGTGGACGCCGGCGGAGCCGTGCGCCGCTGACCATGACCCCCCCGACCGCCAGCAGGCCAAGGCCGAGGCCC
>Ga0209874_1000572_pt1 | contig 10943 bp, 10 predicted proteins | sample GWRWN1_20_30_FD_187216 | JGI IMG/M metagenome (GOLD analysis project Ga0209874, IMG submission 187216) | Riverbed sediment microbial communities from areas with no vegetation in Columbia River, Washington, USA - GW-RW N1_20_30 (SPAdes)... | ecosystem: Environmental > Aquatic > Freshwater > River... | reverse complement strand
CGCGACGTGAAGCGCAGCACCGGCGTGGTAATACCCATATCGATCCAACCTTGGATCAAGCGCGCGCACTCCTCTGGGGGGCCGTGCGCCAGCCAGATTTTGAGCAACTCTTCAGACGGATAGCCCGGCGCATAATAGTTGTTGAAATAGTACATCGCCTCTTCGCAGGCTGCGCGCCGGTCGTCGTTGATATTCACCATGCCGTGGATCGACACTTCAAAGTTGCTGATATCCCGCCCATGCTCGCGGGCAAATTTTTCGATGAGATCGAGCCGGCGGCGAAAATCGTCGTGGGGCACCGGCATAGTAATAAACCCGTCCGCCAGAGTCGCGACCCGCTTCATCGCGACTTCGATTCCTTTGTCACCCACGACCGCCCGATCAGGAGTAACGGCAATCCAGATCGGACAAGGTTTCTGGACCGGTTTGGGCACGATCCGATAACCTTCAAGAGTATAGTACTTCCCCCGATGATTGACCTCATCGTCGCTCCAGATCTGTCTCAAAAGCTCGATCCCTTCTGTGAGGCGCCCCACCCGCTCATCTCTTTTCACGCCAAAAGCGCGCAGCTCGCCTTCGTGACCGCCGCCGATGCAGACGCCAAGGATGGTTCTGCCTTTGGACAGTTGATCGAGGCTGGCCCACTGAATCGCCGTCAACACCGGATGGCGCACCGGGAAACTCGCCATGCAGATCACGCCCAGTCGAACTTTTGCGGTGCGCGCGGCCGCAGCGCTCAGCATGACGATCGATTCGATCCGCGGCTTGTGGATGAAGCTGTCGCCAAACCAGACGGATTCGAATACACCGGACTGCTCGGCGAGCCTGGCAGCATCGAGAATCGTGTCGATTTTCGTGAGCCCGAAAAGCACGCCGCGATTGGGCAGGCTGAGACCCCATTTGACGGGCAGATTGCGCATGGCTTAAGTCCATCGCCAGTGTTAGGGAAACGATGACGCCTGTCAAGCAAATCGATCATAACGTCTGCTTGACACCCACGAAACACAAGAGGTATTGAAGTTATCAACGACTACCGTCAAGGAGAAAAAACCTATGGCTGGAATCAGATTCGGCGCGAGAATTCCCGCCTCGGGACCTGTATGCAGTTCCGATCGGGTGATCGAATCGACCCGAGAGGCCGAGAGTCTCGGTTACGATTCGGTCTGGATCATGGACCATATTCACAACTCTTTTGACAGGCATAAACAGTACCCCGTCGGCATGGGATCTTACCGGCACGCCGACAACACGCTCGACCCGCACCAGTTTGAGACCGTCGCCGTTTGTTCTTTTCTCGCAGGCGTGTCCAAAAAAATCGAGTTCGGCGTGGGTGTCATGCCGCTGCCCCTGCGCGACCCGGTCATCCTTGGGAAAGAGCTTGCCACGATGGACGCGCTTTCCGGCGGTCGATTCATCTTTGGCGTTGGCGTATCGAACGTTTCAGATAAAGGAGAATATAAAGCCGTCGGAGTACCCTTTCTTCCTTATGCCGATCGCTATGCCATGATCGGCGAATACATCGCCGCCATGAGAGAGATTTGGGAAAAGCCCAGCGCCTCGTTTCATGGTAAATACGTCAACTTCGACGACCTGGTCATCTACCCCAAGCCCGCCCGCCGTATACCCGTATGGGTCGGTTGCTATACGCTCGCCGGCGGCAAAGAGCGGCCGGCGGTGAAATTCGCCCTCGACCATGCCGATGGCTGGATATACGGCTTTTTAATGACTCCACAAATCATCAAATCGATGATTCGAGATTTCACCGACACTGCCCGGGAAGCAGGCCGGGATATTGCCAACTTCGATTGGTGCTTTCAACTGCGACTTAGCATCGGCGAGACAATGGAAGAGGCGCGGAAAAATGTCGCGTGGATCGCCCAAGATCAACCCCACATGGCCCGTTACGCGGGTTATATGTGGAAACACGAGGACACCTGGAGAGACGCCAAAGGCGCGGAAGAGGCGCCCGCGTCTAGCGTCGAAACGGCGGTCGTCGGTACTCCCGCCCAAATCCGCGACAAGGTCAAAGAGTTCATTAATGCCGGGGCCAACTATTTCGATCTTTGGTTCATGTATCCCACCTATGAGTCTCTCATGCGGCAGATGCGGCTTTTCGCAAAAGAGGTTTTGCCCGCGTTTCGTTGAACTCGCGCTCAGTTTCGCCTATCGGGCGCAGCGACGGGGAAAGAGAAATGGCGCAACAGAAAAGATTTCTGATCGAAGCCGGCTCTGAGACATGATCACGGGGTGTAAATAACTTCTTTGAGAACCATTACGGAGGTAACCAGAATGTCAAAGGATCTGCGAAGCTACCTGGATGAGTTATTGGAAAAACGGCCGAAGGACGTCGTCGTCGTCGATCGCGAGGTCGATCCGCGTTATGAAGCCAGTGCCATCGTCGAGAAGTTCGAACGGGAAAATAGGTTTCCGCTGGTCTTCTTCAAGAACGTCAAGAATTCCAAGATCCCGTTGGTAATGAATCTCGGCGCGACCTATGAGCGGCTGGCATTGTCCCTGGGCTCGCCGTCCGTGCCGCAGATGGTTAAGGACCTGGCTTACCGCGAGCATCGTCCGCTGCCGGTAAAGGAAATCTCCGCCAGAGATGCGCCGTGCAAGGAAGTGATTTTAAAGGGGAACGATGCCGACCTCGATCTTTTACCCGTGCTGACCATCAATGAGGGAGACGCCGGCGCGTATATCAATGCTGCTGCGCTGATCTGCAAGGAGCGCGGCACCAATGCGGTGAACGTGGGAATATACCGACACCAGAAGCAAGGTAAGCGGCAACTCGGACTCATGATCAACCCCGCCAATCATGGCAACTACATCCGTGCGGAGTATGAAGACCACAATGAGCCGATGGAAGTTGCGCTTGCTATCGGCCACCATCCGGCGTTGAATATGGCCGCCGTCACCAAGCAAGCCGGCGTCGGCCAGGAACTTGAGATCGCCGGCGCTTTTCTCGGGGAACCGCTGGAAGTGGTCAAGGCCGAAACGGTGAATCTCATGGTGCCGGCGCACTGCGAAATCGTCATCGAGGGCGTTGTGCCGCCAAAAAAACGGCAATACGAAGGCCCCTTCGGTGAGTGGCCGCATTACTACTATAAGGAAGGCGAGCAGCCCTACATCGAGGTTACCGCGATTACCATGCGGAAAAATCCTATTTATCAATGCATCCACAGCGCCCACTTCGAGCACAATATCATCGGCGCGGCGCCTCGATTGGGCAGCCTGTACAAGCGCATTCAAGAAGCCGTCCCCAGCACCACCGGCGTCAATATGCCGATCTCCGGCGCCGCCCGGTCTCACTGTTACATCTCGGTCAAAAAACGCGCCGAAGGCGAGCCGAAACAGGCAGCCCTGGCGGCTTTCGTGACGGATCCGAACATCAAGCTCGTTATCGTTGTCGACGACGATGTCGATGTATTTAATGAAACACAGGTTCTATGGGCGCTGGCCATGCGCTTTCAGGCCGACCGCGATCTTGTGATTATTCCCAACATCATCGGCTCGCATCTGAATCCCACCGCCTACGGCTACAACCGTATGGAAAAGGGCCCGATGGAGACGAAACTCATCTTCGATGCCACCAAGCCCATGCCGCCGTACGATTTTCCGAAAGAAGCGCAGGCACCGGACGAAGTGCTCAGAAAAATTGACCTGGCGCGGGATACGCGCCCTTACGAGCCAGGCAAAGATGACAAGATCATTACAGGAAAGTAAGCACGAAAGGATGGTTCAAGCCGTTCAAATCGTTTGGGGATGACTTACGTCTTTAACCATTTTGAACGACTGGAACGATTGGAACGTTTTGAACTAGAGCCTTAGGCGAGGACAGATGGTTGAGGTCCAGCGGGTCTCGAAAACCTTTCAGAGGATCGGTAAGAACGGCGCCACAGAGCTAAAGGCGCTCTCGGACGTGACTATCTCCATTCGTGAGAAGGAATTCGTGAGCATTATCGGGCCGAGCGGCTGCGGCAAGACCACTCTGTTGAAAATAATCGACGGCCTCACGCCCTATGATGGCGGCGAGATTTTGATCAACGGCAAAAAAGTGACCGGGCCCGGGCCGGATCGGGCGGTGGTGTTTCAAACCTTCGCCCTACTGCCTTGGCGCACCGTGCTGGCCAACGTGGAGTTCAGCCTGGAGTTGCGCCAGCTGCCCAGGGAACAAAGGACGGCAACTGCACGCGATTATCTCAAACGCGTCGGGCTCGCGGATTTTGAGAATCACTACCCGCATGAGCTCTCCGGCGGCATGCAGCAGCGGGCTGGCTTGGCAAGGGCATTGGCGGTCAATCCATCGATACTACTCATGGACGAGCCGTTCGGTTCAGTGGACGCTCAGACTCGACAACTGCTGCAAGAAGAGTTGCTGGAGCTCTGGCAACGCGAGCAGAAGACCGTCATCTTCATTACCCATAGTATGGATGAGGCGGTTTACCTCGCCGACCGGGTTGTGGTTATGACACCGCGACCGGGGCGTGTCGCGGAAATACTCGACGTGCCTCTACCGCGGCCGAGAATCCCCGACGTTGTGCGACGCGATCCCAAATTCGTTGACTTGACCAATTACATCTGGGATAGCCTCAAAAAGGCGATGGAGAACCACCATTGAAAGCCCGAATAAGCGTGAACGTGCTCTCCATAGCTACGTTGGCTGTCCTCTGGGAGGTTGCGGGGCGGTTGATGGATACTACCCTCATACCCCCGCTATCGAATATCGCCAGCGCTTGGCTCCGCCTATTGATGAATGGCAAGCTGCTTGAAAACCTTGTGATGAGCCTCTGGACACTCGCTGCGGGCTTCTTTCTCGCCGTCATCCTCGGCGTGATCATCGGCGTGTTAATGGGTCGGTTCCGCCCGGTCGAACATTTCCTGGATCTTTACATCAATGCGTTGATGTCCGCGCCGATGACGGCGTTTGTCCCCTTGCTTATCATGTGGTTCGGCTTGGGCGTTGAATCGCGCATCGCGGTTGTCTTTTTGTTCGCCTTCTTTGTGATTGTCATCAATACGATGACCGGCGTAAAACAGGTCGATCGGATTTTCGTCGAGATGGCGCGCTCTTTTGGCGCGAAGGAACTGGAGGTTTTTTTCAAAGTTGTGCTTCCTGCGGCCATGCCCGCGATCATGGCGGGCGTAAGCATCGGCATGGGCCGGGCTGTCAAAGGGATAGTTACGGCCGAAATGTTACTCACTTTGACCGGCATCGGCGGTATGATCATGCAGTACGGCTCCGCCTTCGCGACGGATGCGCTTTTTGCCGTGATTCTTACGATTCTCATGGTCGCGATGATTGCAATGAAACTGGTCAAGATTGTGGATCGGCGATTGACGGGATGGAAAGCGGAGATTGCTATTGAGTAACTAGGAATAAAAAAGGAGGGCTGCTTATGACCAAAGCATTTGCCAGATCATCCGTATTGCTTCTGATGCTCACCCTCGGTTTCCTTTGGGGAGCGGAAGCGCAGGCACAGAAAAAAGTCAGATTCGCCTACCCATCTTCGGCGGACATGGGCGACATCCCATCGCTTCTCGCGTGGGAGCAACTAAAAAAACAAGGGATCGAGGTCATTCCCACCTTCTTTCCCAAAACAGACTTGGCTGTCCATGCGGTAGTCGCCGGAGAAGCCGACATCGGCTCTGCCGCCGGCATCGCGGTGATCAAGGCGGTTGAGAGCGGCATGAATCTCAGAATCATCGGCGAGCAGGTGCGCAACGAATGGCAACTCGTCACACCAGTCTCTCTTAAGGAACCCAAACAGCTGGACGGCAAACGGGTCGGTTACCACGGGCCGATCACAGTCACCGAAGCGCTGGTCAAATGGATGGCCAACCACTACAAAATCACTCCCACTTGGATGATCATCCCGGGCTCGGACGTCAGAGCCGAGGCCTTGATGCGCGGCCAGCTGGACGCCACGCCAGCAGAGATCGGCGATGTTTTGAATATCCTGCAAGCCAAACCCGGGCAGTTCCACATCTTGATTTCTTACGCGAAGGTTTTTCCTCAGCTCATCGGGTCGATGTACTTCGCGCGCGCGGATTACGTGCAGAAGAACGCTGCGACGGTGGAAAGTGTGCTCGAGGCGATACTGAACGCCCACCGTTCCGCTGAAGAGCGTCCGGGCCTGGTTAAAGAAAACGCTCTGAGGCTCTTGCCAGAAACCAAGCCCGCACTCATCGACGCCACCGCGGCAACCTATAAGGAACTTAGAATCTGGGACGTTAACGGCGGGGCCGGCAAGGAGCGGGGTGAGGCAAGCATTAAGTTCTTCGAGGAAGCGGGTTTGTTAAAAAAGGGCGCCGTAAGTTTTCAACAGGCATTCGATACCGGGCCCCTGGACAAAGTTTTAGACAAAATCGGGCGAAAGTAGGATTGCAAGCGGTGAAAGCCGGAACGGTAAGAGCGATTTCAGTTGTGAGTCTCGCGCTGCTCTGGGAGATCATAGGCCGGAGTCAGAACACGCACCTGCTCCCACCGCTTTCAAAAGTCCTCTCGGCGTGGCTGGAGCTGCTCGTCTCGGGGCAGCTCTTGCAGGCTCTCAAGATAAGCTTGCAGGCTCTCGTGCTGGGATATTTGCTGTCGGTGGGATTGGGTATTCCTCTGGGTCTTCTGATGGGAAGATACCGGCGGCTTGAACGCTTCCTTGATGTTTACATGACCGCCTTGCTGACTGTGCCGATGATTTCTTTCATTCCATTTCTGGTAATCGCCTTTGGGCTCGGCCTTCAATCACGGGTGTGGATTGTCTTCCTCTTCGCGTTTGTTTACATCGTGATGAATACGACCGCGGGCGTCCGTAACGTAGACCCGATCCTGACGGAAATGGCCCGTTCTTTCGGCGCGCGCGAAAGAGAACTCTTTGTAAAGGTGATTCTGCCGGCGGCCTTACCCATGATCATGGCGGGCGTTCGCCTTGGAATGGGCCGGGCCATTCTCGGCATGGTGACCGGCGAAATGATCCTGGCGGCCGTCGGCTTCGGCGTGATGCTGATGACCTTCGGCGCCTCGTTCAACACCCCCGCGCTCTTCGCGACGATTTTGACGGTTGTCCTTCTCGCCGTAGGGCTTCTAGCAGTCATCCAGTATCTCGACCGCCGGCTCATGCCCTGGCGGGCGGCGTCGTGAAACTACTTAGGTTCCAATCGTTCAAGTCGTTCAAGCAGTTCCAGCCCCTACCTCCCTTCGACGTGGTCTCAGGGCAGGCTTTCCTCCCCCGCGCCGCGCGGGGGAGGATGAAGGAGGGGGAATTGAACGGAGCGTAGCGTTTGAACGTTTTAAACTGATTGGTTATTTATAGATAACGATTCGTAAATCTTTTCCCCGCCCCCCCTCCGGGCAAGCGCTGATGCCTACCAGGCACTCCATCTCAGCGCGCAGATCCATCATATCTCCGCCGGGCCGAGGCCGTGTCATAGCGTACCGCATCGAGCCGGTTCTAGCATTGATCACCATGGTCTGAAAAACATTGAGCGGGCTAGGGACATCTTCCTTGGCGACGCCGTAAGGCTTTAGAGCTTTGGCAAGATTCTCCCAGCAGCCGTGTTTAGGAGCGGCACCCCGTTTGCGGCCAAGCCTCTTCCACACGCCTCCATAGATCTTGAAGATCTGCTCGCCCCATTTTTTATAGAAGGACGTGCTGCACATCCCTTTCTCCATGTCGTGGGTTCCCCGATAGGTATCCTTGACGATGGTCATCATCACATTATTGTACTTCGAGATCAGGCAGTCGCCGGTTGTTACGTAGATCTTTCCCTGATCCACTTTCGTCCGCGCCTGATCGAAACGCTCTTTGACGTTGTGCAAATTGAACACGACGTAGTCAGCCGTCGATTCGCCGATGACACGAATGATCTGGCCTTTCTTTACCGGGAAAGCCTTTCCCGTATTGCTCTTGATCACGGACTCGCTGATGACTTTCACGTACCCTCCTAAGTGGGATTGGGATTTGAAGTTTTGTACGTTACTTATTGGGTGCCGCAAAAGCAAGGCGAACGCGCGAATCGTGGTAAGGTTTCGGCAGTTTGACCGCCGTCAAAGGCGTTGGGAAATTGCTATCGAGTTTGATATAGACTGAGCAACCTTAGCTGGGACTATTCGAGCAGGCGGGTTTGTCGATTGATAAGCGGAGTCCCGTGAAATCTTGAACCCCACAGGCATGGCGAAAACAGCAATTCAAACGAGCCAAGAAAACCAACCCGTCATCCAGGTCGAAAACGTCTCCAAGCTTTTTCGAACCCCCAACGAGGGCGCGATTAGCGCGCTCCAGAGCGTCTCTTTAAACATTTCCCATGGCGAATTCATCACCGTAGTCGGTCCCAGCGGTTGCGGCAAATCTACTTTACTGAAGCTCATCGCGGGCTTTTCTCCGCCGTCCTCCGGGCGAATTCTCTGCCAGAATGAAGAAGTCCGCGGGCTCAATACCAAAGTGGGTTATGTCCCACAGGAGAGTAAGCTCTTTCCTTGGCTGACCGTGGAGGAAAACGTCGGGTTCGGTCTGGACTCCAAACGCTATCCGCGAGAAAAACGCGAGCATCAGGTGCAGCAGTTCATCAATCTCGCCGGTCTAGCTGGATTCGAAAAATATTATCCGGCCCAGCTTTCCGGCGGCATGAGCAAGCGGGCTTCCATCATTCGCGCCCTGGCCTACGAACCCGCGGTCATTCTCATGGACGAACCTTTTGGGCCCCTCGATGCCCAGACGCGCATGGTGCTGCAGGATGAGTTGTTGAAAATTTGGGAACAAAAGCGCCAGACCATCGTTTTCGTCACCCACGACTTAGTGGAAGCGGTTGCGCTTGCCGACCGGGTGGTGGTCATCACTCACCGGCCGGGACAAATCAAAGACATTATCAACGTTTTCATGAAAAGGCCGCGTAACATCTTTGAAATTCACCGGCAAGAAGGATTTGACGAAGCCTATGGCCGGTTGTGGAATATCTTCCGTCACGAACTGAACATTGGCACGCGCTAACGATGGATTTCGATGTCTAAGGATATCAGCGAAGAAAACTCACGAGCTGGCACAGCATCCAATGCCGCCGTGGTGCAGAGCGGCGGTGTGCTTTCCATGCACGGTTTCGGAGTCACGATCATCCGCTTTGTTATCATCGGGGGTTTTTTGCTTCTCTGGGAAATCGCGTCGGGACGGTGGATCGAACCTTTTTTAATCAGCAGCCCAAGCCGGATTCTCTCATCTTTGGTCACCGGCTTTACTTCCGGCGATTTGATCCAACACACCTGGGTCACGTTCCAAGAAATCGCCATTGGATTTCCTGTAGGCGCGATTTCAGGCATTGCCTTGGGCTACTGGTTCGGGCGCAGCCGGCTTCTTGCCGAAATTTTTGAGCCTATCATCATCGCGTTGAACGGTATCCCGCGCACCGCCTTGGCCCCGCTTTTCATCGTCTGGCTGGGAATCGGTCTCTGGTCCAAAGTCGGTGTGGTTTTCTTGCTGACCTTCTTTCTCAACTTCTTTAACACCTATACCGGCATGAGACAGATGGACCGCGAATACGTGGACCTTGCGAACCTCATGGGAGTCAGAGGATGGAAGTTAACCTTTAAGGTGATCCTTCCGGCGATATCGCCTTACGTCTTTACAGGCATCCGCACCAGTATCCCCTTCGCCGTGATCGGCGCCATCGTCGGTGAATTCGTCGCCGCCACCGAGGGCGTCGGCTTTTTCATCCGCATGTCGGCGGGAATTTTCAAGACCGCCGACGTCTTCGTCGGCATCATCGTACTGATGATCATGGTGATCGTCATGGACAAAATAGCAGCGATGATCGAAAAGAGAGCGTTGCGCTGGCAAACTCAGACGGAACATATTCAAATCCAGGCATAGAAGAAAGGAGATTCTGCGATGAAACGGCGAATCGGACTTCCTGTCAGCATCAGTGCTTTGACCGTCTTCATATTCTTATGGGGGGCAATGCCTCAAGCGCAAGCGCAACAAAAGGAGTTGCCCGAAGCGACCCTGTTGACGGCCGTGCCCAATTTTGCCTTCGCAGCAATTTGGGTGGCTGAGCAGCTCAAATACTTTGAAGCGGAAGGGGTACGGGTCAAGATCACCCCATCACCAAGCGGTTCGGTCTGCTTGAACGCGGTCGTCGGCCGCTCTTCCAATTTCTGCGCTTCCACTTCAGAGGGACTGGTCTTGGCGCAGCTTGAAGGGGCGCCGGCGATAGCGATCCAGGCGCACAACCGTGCCATGACGCTGAGCGTGGTCCTGCGCAAGGCGATCGTGGACAAGTTCGGGCTCACGCGCCAAAGCCCCTTGGACGCGCGGCTCAAAGCGTTGACGCAGTTGGGCACCATCGGCGCAACCGGCCCGGGGGCCGCCTCTGAGCAGATCTTCAAATTCCTGGTGAAAAAAGCCGGCGCGATTGCGACCATACTCAAGTTCGTCTATATCGGAGCGCCCGAACTTCCCCCCTCGTTGATGAACAACGTGATCGACGCCTACGCGCTTTCTCCACCTTCGGCCGAAATCACGGAGCCGAGCGGCAAGGGTTATGTGCTGATTCCCCTGGGCAAAGGTGAAATACCGGAATTGACCGATTACCCCTATGAAGTACTGATGGTTCGTCCGGATTACCTCGAAGCAAATCCCAAGATCGCCACGGCGGTGGCGCGCGCGATTTCGCGTGGCGGTGCGCTCTTCCGCTCGAATCCGGAAGCTGCCAAGACCGCGCTGCGAAACCACCGGCTCTACACCAAAGACAAACTTGCGGACGACGTTTTTGAGCTTTCATATTCAACGGTAGCCAATGCCATGCCCGCTTGGGGCAACATGACTCCCGAGGGGTGGCAGAAAGTGATCAGCTTTGCCGTCGGAGCTGGAATCGTTAAAGATCAGTCAAAGGCCCCTTCCAACAAAGAGGGCGTGCTCTGGACGAACAAATACGTCGGCAAGCCGTGATTAGCACCCGGT
>Ga0209874_1000571_pt1 | contig 10974 bp, 9 predicted proteins | sample GWRWN1_20_30_FD_187216 | JGI IMG/M metagenome (GOLD analysis project Ga0209874, IMG submission 187216) | Riverbed sediment microbial communities from areas with no vegetation in Columbia River, Washington, USA - GW-RW N1_20_30 (SPAdes)... | ecosystem: Environmental > Aquatic > Freshwater > River... | reverse complement strand
GCTGCCCCCCGGCGGACCGGCATCGGTGTACGAGTCGTCGGGCTTCGCCCACGCGGCGGGAGACGACCGATATCCGGTTTATCGGCGCGACCTGGCGGGAGGCGCGGAGGTGGGCTGGGGCGACCTCCTGGAAAAGGCTCGGCCGCCGGATGAAGGCGACGAGTGGCCACTCCCGCTCCCCAAAGGCCCACGCGAGGAAGACGTCTTCCGCCTCCCACCCAAGCCCGATCGGCCCAACCCGTTCGGGGACGACTGACTCCCTCCGGGCCGACTGAGCGATGATCGAGGCCTTCCTCTGGGCACTGCTCGCCAGCTCGGCACTGGTCGTGGGCGCCGTCGCGGGAGTGGCCATGAAGGTGCCACGAGCCTGGGTGGGCCTAGCCTTGGCGTTCGGCGCCGGGGCATTGATCAGCGCGGTCTCGTTCGAGCTGACCGCAGAAGCTTTCGAGACCGGCGGCGCCGGTTTGCTGGCTGCGGGTCTGGCGGCCGGGGCGTTCACCTTCTTCATCGGCAATCGCTGGTTGCACACCCGCGGCGCCGCGCGGCGGGGGACGCGGGTCCGCCCCGCCAAGGACGCACAGGGCCTGTCGATCGTGCTCGGCGCGCTGTTGGACGGCATTCCGGAGTCGATTGTCTTGGGCACCATGCTCGTGGCCGGCGGCGCGGTAGCACCTGCGTTTCTGGCGGCCGTGATCCTGTCCAACGTCCCCGAGGGCTTGTCGGCAGCAGCGGATCTCCGCCGGGAAGGTCATTCCCGCGGATGGATCCTGCGACTCTGGATCGGCGTAGCCGTGGCTTCGGCCCTCACCGCCGCGGCTGCCTACGTCCTCCTTGACAAGCCCGGCGCCGCGATCCCGTTCGTGCAGGCCTTTGCGGCGGGGGCGTTGATCACCATGTTGGTTGACACCATGATCCCCGAGGCCTATGAGGACAGCGGCGACCGAGCGGGCCTCGTCACCGTCCTGGGCTTCGCCCTGGCGTTCCTGTTATCCGCGGTGTCATAGCCCGACCGGGGACCACCCTCGACCCTCGCCGCCTATCATCGGAACCATGAAGACGAGCGCCCGACCAGCAGCTGGCCCCCGCAGTGTGCGCGCCCCGCGGGGGACGGAGCTGTCGTGCAAGGGCTGGGGGCAGGAAGCGGCGCTCCGGATGCTGATGAATAACCTCGACCCCGACGTGGCCGAGGACCCCGACCACCTGATCGTGTACGGCGGGACGGGACGGGCGGCGCGCAGCTGGGAGGCGTTCGATGCCATCGTCCGCGAGCTGCGACGCCTGGAGAATGACGAGACCCTCCTCGTCCAGAGCGGCAAACCGGTCGGCGTCTTTCGGACAACGCCCGACGCGCCGCGGGTCCTGATCGCCAACGCGCTGCTCGTCCCCCACTGGGCGACCTGGGAGAAGTTCCGCGAGCTGGAGCGGGCCGGCCTGACGATGTACGGCCAGATGACGGCCGGATCCTGGATCTACATCGCGACCCAGGGAATCATTCAGGGCACGTACGAGACGTTCGCCGAGTGCGCGCGGCAGCATTTCGGTGGCTCCCTGCGCGGGACGGTCACCCTGACCGCGGGCCTGGGCGGGATGGGAGGCGCCCAGCCGCTGGCGGTGACGATGAACGACGGAGCGGTGCTGGCCGTGGAGGTCGACCCCGCGCGCGCCGAGCGGCGGCAGGCGGCCGGCTACGTGGACGAGTTGGCCTTCGACCTGGACAAGGCGATCCGGAAGGTGGATGCGTGGCGCGCCGCCGGCGAAGCGCGGAGCATCGGCCTGGTAGCCAACGCCGCCGACGTGGAGCCGGAACTGGTCCGCCGCGGCTGGCGCCCGGATGTCGTCACCGACCAGACATCAGCACACGATCCGCTCGGCGGATACGTGCCCGGCGGCATCGGCCTGGCAGAAGCCTTGGCGCTCCGAGACCGGAACCCGGACGAATACGTACGCCTGGCCACGGCCTCGATAGCCGACCACGTGCGGGCCATGCTCGCCTTCCAGGCGTCCGGATCGGTGGTCTTCGACTACGGCAACAACATCCGCGCCGTGGCGGCCGAGGCCGGCGTGACCGATGCCTTCGGCTTCCCCGGTTTCGTGCCGGCCTTCATTCGGCCGCTGTTCTGCGAGGGCAAGGGGCCCTTCCGCTGGGCCGCGCTGTCGGGCGACCCGGACGACATCCTGAAGACCGATGCGGCCCTGGCCGAGCTGTTCCCGGACGACGTCTCCCTGCACCGATGGCTGCGCCTGGCCCACGAGAAGGTGCCATTCCAGGGCCTGCCAGCCCGGATCTGCTGGCTGGGTTACGGGGAGCGGGCGAAGGCCGGCCTCCGGATCAACGATATGGTGCGATCTGGCGAGCTGGCGGCCCCGATCGTGATCGGTCGCGACCACCTGGACGCGGGCTCGGTGGCCAGCCCGTATCGCGAGACCGAGGGCATGCTCGATGGCTCGGACGCGATTGCGGACTGGCCGGTGCTGAATGCGCTCCTGAACACGGCCGCGGGGGCGACCTGGGTCAGCGTCCACCACGGCGGTGGGGTGGGGATCGGGTATTCGCTGCACGCCGGGATGGTGATCGTCGCGGATGGGACCGATGCGGCCGCCGCCCGGCTGGAGCGGGTCCTGACGACCGATCCGGGGATGGGCGTCGTGCGTCACGCCGATGCCGGTTACAAACGTGCCCTGGAAGTCGCCCGCGAGCGCGGCGTCCGGATTCCGATGGCCGAGGAGCAGCCCTAGATCACGTACTCCGCGCCCAGGTCGGCGACCGAAGGTGCGCCGGCCAGGGCCATGGCCAGCTCCAGCTCGGCGGTGAGCAGGTCCAGGACGTGGCCGGCGCCCGCTTCGCCGTTCACCGCCAGGCCCCACAGCACCGGGCGCCCGATGCCGACCGCGGTCGCGCCCAGCGCCAGAGCGATCAAGACGTCGGTTCCGCGCCGCACGCCGCCGTCCATCAGAACCGGGACGCGGCGGTCGACCGCCTCCACCGCCGCCGGCAGCGCGTCCAGGCTGGCGATGGCGGCATCCAGCTGGCGCCCGCCATGGTTGCTGACGACGACGGCCGACGCTCCGTGCTCTACCGCCAGCCGCGCGTCGTCGGGGTGGAGGATCCCCTTCACGATGACCGGGAGGCCGAACCCGGCCAGCCAGGTGACGTCGTCCCAGGTCATGTGATCGGCGAACGCCACGTTCAGGCCGTCGGCCAGCGGCAGACCGGCGGCGGCCGCGATGTTCGGAACGGAGACTTCGGGCGGGACGATGAAGCCGACCCGGATGTCCCGCTCGCGGCGACCAACCCGCGGCAGGTCGACGGTCAGGACCAGCGCCTCGTAGCCGGCCGCGACGGCCCGTTTGACGTGTTCCGTCCTGGCGCCGGGATCGGCCAGCAGGTAGACCTGGAACCAGCGTGGGCCCCCAACCGCCGCCACCTCGGCCAGGTCGGTGCTGGCGGACGTGGACAGGACCATCGTGATCCCGCGCGCCGCGGCGGCCCGGGCGGTGGCCAGCTCCCCGTCAGGATGGGCCAGCTTGTGGAACGCGGTGGGCGCGATCCAGATGGGCCAAGGCCACCGACGGCCCAGGATATCGACCGATGGGTCGACATGGGACACATCGCGCAGGACGCGCGGGACGATGCGGCGGCGCCCGAAGGCCGCACGATTGTCAGCCAGCGTGCGCTCATCGTTGGCGCCCCCGGCGTAGTACGCCAACGCAGCCGGCGTCAGCCGTTCGGCGGCGAGATGCTCGTAGTCGTGGAGGTTGATGAGCGTCGGGTCCTCGACGCGTTCGGGCTGGAAGCCCGCCAGCGCGGGACGCGTCGATTCGCTCACCGCCTCGCGGCCGCGGCCTTGGCCTTCAGAATCCCCGCTTTTGCCTTCGCCACCTTCGCCTTCCCCGCTTTCCTGGCAGCCTGCGCCTCTCGATCCGCGACCGTTTTCTCGATGTACGGAATGGCGGCTGGCGTGACGCGGCCCGTCTCGCCGTGGTCGACGATGACCGGACCGATCTGACGAGCCGCTTCGACGGCCTCTTCGCGCAGACCCTCGTTGCGGAGGGCGATGGCAATCAACGCCCCGTTCATGGCATGCCGGGTTCGATTGCCGGCGTGTTCGATTTCGCGCTCGATCTTCTCGAGCAGGTCGAGGAAGAACTCGTCGCGGAGGTTCGGATCGCGGGCGGCGAGGACACCCACCAGATCCCAGCCCGCCTGCGCAGTCCAGTCGCGGGCCGACTTGATCCAACGCTCCATCCTGGCGCGGAGCGCGGGCGCCTGGCTCGCGACATCGGCGACGAACTCGTCGACCAGGACGTAGTAGGCGATGTCCTCCATCCAGGCGTCCAGATCGTCGTCGTTCAGGCGGGCCGGATCGGCGACCATGCAGGCCAGCAGGCGGGCATCGACGTTCTGGGTGGCCCACAGCGAGAGGGCCAGGCGGTGGTCACGTCCGATCCGCTTGGCCATTGCGCGCAGGTCCTTGAAGGCCACGCCGAATTGGTTCTCACCGGCGCCGTGGCGGCGGTAGATGACGCGATTCCGCTCCGTGCCGGCGGCCTCGAGTTGAGCGAGGGCATCCCGGACGTCCATGTTTCGATGGTAGCGCGACCGCGTCCGGGCGACTGGCCGCCGCGTAGGATCGGACCGCATGTCTACCGTCTCGCGTCAGGATCCGGATGCCGCGCTGCCCCACGCCCCAGACCCATGGGCGTCGTCCGAGATTCCGGCCTGGCGCGACGGGCCGCCGTACGCGATGACCGAAATGATCGAAGCTGAGCCGGCCCTGGCCGCCCGTGTTGCGCATCGCCTCCTGTCCAGTTCCGCGCTGGCGGCCGTCGCCGATTCCCTCCGCGAGGCCGCTCACGACCGCCGTCCCATAACCACCACCGGATGCGGAACCAGCCAGCACGCGGCCATCGCGGTTGCGGCATTGCTTGCGGACGCCCTGGCCAGCGCAGGATTGCCCGATGACCGGGTGACGGCGGTGCAGGCCTTCGAGCTTTCGCGACGGGTTCCGCGCGGAGGCGTGGTCGTAGCCGTGTCGCACGAAGGAGGCACGGCCGCCACCAACGATGCACTGCGGGCCGCGGATGCCGCGGGCGCGGCGACCGTCCTCATCACCGTCAGCGACCGCTCCCCCGGCGCCGGGTTGGCGGGCCGGGTCCTGGGCACCGAGGAGCAGGACCAGTCGTGGTGTCACACCGTCGGTTATCTGTCCCCGCTCGTCGCGGGGGCTTGCCTGGACGGTGCGTTGCGTGAAACAGCGCCGGAGGCCGGGGCCATCGCGCGCCAGGTTGCGGCCGGAGCCGATCCGACCGCCGTAGATGGTATGGCCGCCAGACTCGCCTCCACCGATCGCCTGCTGGTGGTTGGCTCTGGAGCCGACTACGCGGCCGCCCGGGAGCTGGCCCTCAAGGTCGAGGAGGGCGCGCGCCTGCCGGCGGTGGCGCACGAGCTGGAGACCATCCGCCACGGCCACCTGGCAGCGGCCGACGAACGCACCGGCCTGGTTATGGTTTTGACCGACGCCGAGGGGCGCGGCGTGGCCCTCCCGGATCGGGCCGCATCGGTGCTCCGTGCGGCGGACGCGCTCGGAATGCCGGCCGCTGTCATCGCCGCGGCGGACCTGACAGGGGCACCTGAGCGCGCCCTGGCCACCGCGGGATGGCAAACGGTCACCCTCGAGCCCAGCTTGCCGCGAATCGTGGCCGCCACCCTGGCATCGGTCATCCCGCTCCAGCTCCTGACCGAGCGACTGGCCCGGGCGCGAGGCACCAACCCGGATACCCTCGGTCGCGAGGACCCACGCCAAGCGGCTGCCGCGTCGGCTTGAGCGCGGTCAGCCCACCTATGATCGATCCGTGGCCAGCCTGATCGAGTGCGTGCCCAACTTCAGCGAGGGCCGACGACCCGAGGTGCTGGACGAGATCACCCGGGCCATCCGTCAGATCGACGGGGTGAGCCTCCTCGACGCCAGCCGCGATGAATCCCACAACCGGAGCGTGGTGACCTTTGCCGGCGGCCCCGAACCGGTGGTGCGGGCCGCTATGGCTGCTGTCGGACGCGCGCTGGAACTGATCGACATGGAGCAGCAGACCGGCGCGCACCCGCGCATCGGGGCGGTCGACGTCATTCCCTTCGTGCCACTGGGGGACACCCGGATGGAGGAGTGCGTCGATCTGGCACGCCGCTTCGGGGAGCAGCTGGCCAAGGTGTTCGCGCTCCCGGTCTACCTGTACGGAGAGGCGGCTCTTCGACCGGAGCGGCGCCGCCTGGCCGATATCCGGCGCGGCCAGTACGAGGCGTTGAAAGAGGAGATCGGGATCAACCCCGATCGGGCCCCCGACTTCGGGCCTGCGCGCCTCCACCCCCGTGGCGGCGCAGTGGCGGTGGGCGCCCGTAAACCGCTCATCGCATTCAACCTGAACCTGGCCACCGACGACGTGGAGATCGCGCAGCGCATCGCAGAGGCGATCCGAGAGTCGTCCGGCGGGCTGCCGGCGGTGCAGGCCATGGGCGTCCTGGTGGCGATTCCCGACGGCCGACAGCTGGCGCAGGTCAGCACGAATCTCGCCGACTGGGAGCAGACCGGGATCCCGCGGGTCGTGCATGAAGTCCGCCGCTTGGCCCGCCAGGCAGGCACCGATATCGACCACGCCGAGTTGATCGGCCTGGCGCCCACAGCGGCATTGCTCGAGGTGACCGCCGACGCGCTGGGGCTCCGCGGCTTCAGCCCCGACCAGGCGCTCGAGCTGCGCTTGGCGCAGGACCGATAGGTTCCAGGATGTCGGTGAATCGCGCGCTGCTCCTGAGCCTTGTGGTGGGCGCGGCGGGCTGGATGGCGCTCTGGTTCAGCACCGACGCCCGAGCCGGATGGAGTTTTGACCTAAGGCCGGAGCAGGGTCGTTGGGGGCTTCAATACCGAATGCGACCGGCGTACCCGGCTTGGGTCAGCGTGCATACCGGACTCGCGCTGTTGGTCGTTCTCGGAGCAGTCAGATGGCGGGCTCGTCTTCTCGAGGTCGCGGATCGGCTGACCCGGGCTGAGGACAGGATTCCTTTGGCGTGACCATTCGCGACGCACTGCGCTCAGCAGTCGAGGCCGCCCGAGACCGCGCGGTGGCGGCCGGGGAGCTGGTGCTCCCCGAAGCAGCGGCACTTCCCGAGCCGAGCGTCGAGCGCCCGGCGCTGGCCGAGCACGGCGACTACGCCACCAACGCGGCCATGCAGCTCGCACCCCTGGCGCGGTCCTCCCCGCTGGCCATCGCCGAAACCCTGGTCCGTCACCTCGAGCCGCCGACCGGGGTGGGCGCGGCCACCGTGGAGCGGCCGGGCTTCATCAATTGGCGCCTCGACCCGGAGTGGGTCGCGGCACAGGTCGCAACCGTGCTCTCCGCCGGAGCGGAGTGGGGCCGGTCGGACGGACTGGCCGGCGAACGGATCAACGTCGAGTTCATCAGCGCTAACCCCACCGGTCCGCTCCACATCGGCAACGGGCGCGGCGGCTTCATCGGGGACAGCCTGGCCAACCTGCTGGAGGCCGCCCGCGCCGAGGTGACGCGCGAGTACTACGTCAACGACTACGGAAGCCAGGTTCGCGACTTCGGACAGTCGGTGTACCTGGCGCGGACCGGCCAGTCCGGCGAGGCTGGCTATCGGGGCGCCTACATCGGTCAGCTGGCAGCGGAGGTCCCGGACGACGTTCTGGCGTCGGTCAACCCGTTGGAGGCCATTGGGGAGTGGGCCTGGAACCGGGTCTTCGAGGACATCCGTCGCACGATCAGCCGGCTCGGGATGCGGATCGACGTGTGGCGTTCCGAGCGCGAGCTCCACGAGGCGGGTGAGGTCACGGCGGCCATCGAGCGGCTGCGGGCGGCGGGCCACGTCTACGAGAGCGAGGGAGCGACGTGGTTCCGCTCGACAACCTTCGGCGACGACAAGGATCGGGTCCTGATCCGCTCGAATGGCCAGCCCACCTATTTCGCCGCCGACGTGGCCTACCTGCTCGACAAGTTCGAGCGCGGCTTCGGGCGCCTCATCTATGTCCTGGGCCCCGACCATCACGGCGACATCCGGCGCTGGAAGGGCGCCGCCGAGGGTCTCGGGTACGACCCCTCAACCGTCGAGATCATCATCTACCAGAACGTGGCGCTGGCCGGCGGGGCGAAGATGAGCAAGCGCGAGGGGAGCTTCGTGACCCTTGACGAGCTGGTCAACGAGGTCGGCCCTGACGTGACCCGCTTCTTGTTCACCCTGCGATCGGCCAACCAGCACCTGGACTTCGACCTGGACCTGGCCCGACAGCAGTCCAATGAGAACCCGGTCTATTACGTCCAGTACGCCCACGCGCGCTGTTCGTCGATCCTCCGTCAGCCGGCCGCGGAGGCGCTGCCGGACAGCCCCGGAGAGGCCACGTCGCGGCTGGGGCATCCGGCCGAGCAGGCGCTCATCCGGCACCTGATCCGCTTGCCGGAGGTGGTCGCCGACTCTGCAGCACGACGCGAAACGCACGAACTCCCGCGATACGCGATGGAGGTCGCCAACCTGTTCAGCCAGTTCTATCGCGACTGCCGGGTCCTGACCGATGACGCAACGCTCAGTACAGCGCGACTGGGCGTCGTGCGGGCCACCCGCCAGGTGCTCGCCAACAGCCTCGGCCTGATCGGAGTTCGCGCCCCGGACTCGATGTAGCGACCCGGCCCGGCAGCCGGGTCAGAGGGGCCCGCCGACCAGCGTTTCCGCCAACGCCTGGGTCGAGGCTTGGGTGACGACGATCTCCGTCTCGCTGACCCGATCCAGGTGGCCGAACAGCTGGAGCGTCTCGAGAGCGTCGGCGTATGCGGCCTCGAACTCGTCCGCGTCCACCGGGGCGTCCCACGCAATGCGCAGGACGACCGCCACCTCGCCGCTGGGCGAGACCAGCGCCGTAACGCGGTCACCGCCCCAGCCGGCCGCGGCTTGGGTGGCCTCGCAGTCTCTTGGAACCGATCCTGGCTCGATCGGGGAGCAATCCGCGGGGTCGACACCCAGATGTGTGAGCCAGATCGCGATCATGGCCTCGCCCAGGGTCGTGTCCTCGACGATGTCGACGCCCAGCGCCCGCACGTCGGGGTCCATTTCCGGCACCACCACCGGCAGCTCGTCGTCGACGTATGCCCGGAAATGAAGCACCTGCTCGGTGGAGACCGGCGGGTCGGCCCACGCCTCGTCGACGGCGGCGAAGCCGCCGCTTGCGTAGAGCTGGGCCACGAAATCGGTCCCCGCCAGGTAGGGGAACTCGAGCTGGCGGAGCATCCAGTCCGGCACGCCGGTGGTGTCGGGGAGCGGCGTCTGGCTGATCTCGAGAAGGTCTTCGGCCCGGAGATGATCGATGGCCCACAGGACCATCACCGTCGTCGCATCGCCCTCGACCAGCGCGAGCCGTGCGAACGCGCCGTCGTCGTCGCCTTCGACGTCGAGCTGCATGCTGTCGATCCCGAATGCCGCGTCCTGCAGGGCATGGGTGTACTCGTGGGCGTAGGTCACTTGAGCCTCGGGCGTGAGCCCGGCGTCGGTCACGATGACCATGGACTGGGTCACGTCGTCGTAATAGCCCAGCACCTGGCCCGACAGGAGCTGGAGCTGGAGGGCCGCCACGTCCTGTTCGGCGGTCAGGAGACCGAGCCCCTGGAGCAGGGCATTGTCCGCGGCCACCTCATCGGCCGGGTAATCCTTGGCGAACTGATCGGCCAGCCGCCGTTCCGCCTCGCCCCGGGAAACGAACTCGACCGGACCGATGTTGGCCGGGGGTAGGTCGCGAAGGTCGGCGACATCCGCTTCCAGGGTAGCCAGCAGGTCCTCGATGTCGGGCGACGGCCCACCGCTGGACTCGAGGGTGGCGCTTGGCGCGGGAAGCGGCGTGGCGCTGGCAAAGGGTCCAATCGCGATCGGTACGCCGAAGGCCCGCAGGGTCAGGACAGCGATCAGGGCGACGGCCAGGACGAGGGTAACGATGGCGATCAGGCGGCGGGCGAGAGGCGACATTCGGTCAGGCATTCTGGCATGAAAGGTTCAGGTTTCTTCACATCGGCGTGGTTGTGGCTTCATATCCAACCCCTACCTTGAGTCTGCGAGTCAGAGATCCTTCGGGATTTCTCCTCCACCCTCCCTCCTTCGGGCGCCGGTGTCATTGGGCGGGCACCGGCGCTCGTGCTTTTCCGCTTCGGTTGTGCGGTAGCATCGGTCACCCGTGGAGATCACCTGGTACGGCCGCGCGTGCTTCCGGCTCAAAGGCCGTCGGGCGACCGTCATCACCGACCCCTGCCCACCCAAGACCGGGTTCGTGGCCGGCAAGCACGACGTCGACCTGCTCACCATGTCGCACCACCACGTCGATCATGCCTACACCCGCTCTATCAGCGCGGGGCTGACCCTGACCCGGCCCGGCGAGTACGAGTTCGCCGACCTGCTGGTCACCGGCGTGAAGACCTGGCACGACGCAACCGAGGGGACCGAGCGGGGCGAGAACGTCATCTTCGCCTTCGAAGTCGACGGGGTTCATGTCTGCCACCTGGGCGACCTGGGCCACCTGCTGACCGATGAGCAGCTCCATGAGCTGGGCCCCATCGACGTCCTGCTGGTACCGGCCGGCGGGCAGACGACCATCTCTCCGGCCGAGGCGGCCGAGGTGGTCGCCCAGCTGGAGCCGAAGGTCGTCATCCCCATGCACTTCGCCACCGACGGCGGCTCGAGGGACCTGCTCGGGCCGGAGACCTTCCTCCACGAAATGGCCACCGAGCCAATCCGCCTACCCAAGGCCAGCCTGACCCCAACCACCCTCCCCGAGGAGACCCAGGTGGTTCTGCTGGAGGCGCGCGGTCGGACCGGCTGACGCGTCTGGCGGCGGCCGGACACCGGGGATGGGGGTACGGAGGTCCTGGGACTCAGAGGTGGTACCGTCAGCGAGTCGTTGGTGCCGCGACGCAACGCAAATCGGGTGGGCG
>Ga0209874_1000569_pt1 | contig 10986 bp, 11 predicted proteins | sample GWRWN1_20_30_FD_187216 | JGI IMG/M metagenome (GOLD analysis project Ga0209874, IMG submission 187216) | Riverbed sediment microbial communities from areas with no vegetation in Columbia River, Washington, USA - GW-RW N1_20_30 (SPAdes)... | ecosystem: Environmental > Aquatic > Freshwater > River... | reverse complement strand
TGCCTCAGGTCATGACGCCAAGGCGCACCAAAGGATAAGGATGATACAATCGCACAGTGGGCAACCAGCGCTTCTCCAGTCTCTGAAATCTCTCGGTGGTCATTCGGCTCTTGTGGCTGCGCCGCCGAAGCGTTCGCTGCCACAACCATCCTATCTGGTACCGGAACGTGTACAGAGCCTTCCAGTTCATGGGCACCCCGTAGTAATGCAGATGTCCCAGGACCACCGAACGCAACCAGTCTCCTACTTCAGGCACGGGATCATGCAGGCGTTGACGAAGCTCGGCTTTGACTTCGTTAAGCTTCCTCTGCATCCGCTTTCGCATCGTCTGCCGAATGACCGTGAAGCCACCCTTGTGGGTTTTCGCGCAGATATGGGTGAAGCCGAGAAAATTGAAAGTCTCTGGTTTTCCTTCACCCCGATCCTGGCGCTTCTTAGCCGCATGGCGACCAAACTCGATCAAACGGGTCTTCTCCAAGTTAAGTTCCAGCCCGAACTGCGTGAGTCTTTCCCTCAGCTCGGCCCTAAACCTCTCAGCCTCTTCTCGATGCTCAAAACCCAGCGCGAAGTCATCGGCAAACCGCACATACACCACCTCCCCTCGCGCTCGTTTCTTCCTCCACATCCTCACCCACAGATCGAGCACGTAGTGCAGGTACACATTAGCCAAAAGCGGACTGATACTGCCGCCTTGCACCGTTCCCTGCTCGCTCCATGCTCTTTTCCCGTCCTCCAGCACACCCGCGCTCAGCCACTTCTGGATCAGCCGCACGATGCGCCGGTCTGCGATCCGGTGCTCGACAAACTTCACCAACCAGCTGTGCACCAGCGTGTCGAAAAACCCACGCAGATCACAGTCGAGCACCCAGTTCACCCTTCTCGTCATGATGGCCGTTGCCAGGGCATCGAGCGCCTGATGGGCGCTGCGCTCTGGGCGGTAACCATAGGAGAAGCCGAGGAAGTCAACCTCGTAGATACCATTGAGCACTTCGACGGCAGCGCGCTGGACCAGCTTGTCTTCCAGCACGGGAACCCCAAGCGGACGTCTCCGTCCATCTTCCTTCGAAATGTACGTTCTACGAACCGGCTTCGCCCGATACGCCCCCCGCTTAAGCCGCTTCGAGAGGCCCGCAAGGTTTTCCTCCAACGCCTCCCGGTAGTGCTTCCACGTCTCGCCATCTATGCCCGCTGCCGCTTCGCGCTTGAGCGCATAGAAAGCCGCGCGCAATCGATTAATGTCGTAAACGTGGTGCAGGAGCGCGGTGAACCGCATCTCCCTGTCTCTCTTGGCCGCCTCCCGTATCCGCTCCAGCTCGCTTTGCAGACTTCCCCGACCCTGGGTTCGGAGCCTGTTTTGCTGGCGCAGATTCCCCTCGGCCAGACCCCTTTCCTCCACCGCCTCCGCTGCCGGTCCCACAGCTTTGTTCGGCGGCTTCTTCGGTCCTATGGGCCTGTCCGACTTCCCGCTCCCGTGCATCATCGACGTTCGTCCTTAGACTTCTCGATGCGGTCCAGCGCTATCTTCCCTCTGGACAGTAGCGGGTTCTCACGATTTCCGCCTGAGGTGTTTCCGTGCATGCATGGGGTCTCCGACCGCGCCAAGCTCGGCTGTGTCTCGCTTAACGACACAACCGATATTGCCTTCCGCCATCCTCTAGGGCGTGGGCGCTCAGAAGTTCCACCTCTTTCGCGGCTCAATACCCAGCCTGCACGTACCCCTATCAACGCTTCGCCTCCACCCTTACGGATGGCAACGCATGACTCAGGGCCGGTGTGGTTCGCTACTCCTTCACCGTATGACTCTTTCATTCACAACACCTCAACGGTTCTCGTCGCACAAAGGATAGAGGTAATTGGAAAGACACGCGACGGTATTCGTGACTCGTAAGGGCAACCGGGAGTAGGTTAGGCTCTTGAGGAAGGGGCGAAAAGGTGAGCCGCCTTTCGGCGTCGCGATTTTATTTGAGGCACGATAAGTTTTGCAATAAACAGGTGACATGATCACCGTTCATGCCGACATTGTTGGTAGCCTGCTTCGGCCGCCGGATTTGCTTGCGGCTCAAAAGCAACTCGCCACTGGCGCCATCAGCCAGTCCCAGTTCAAAGCGATCGAAGATCGCGCCGTTGATGACGCCATTGCCTTGCAGGAAAGTGTTGGCTTACAGATCGTGACCGACGGGGAGATGCGGCGGCAGTCGTTTCAGAGCCAGATGACCGCGGCGGTCAGCGGCTTTGGCGAACACAATCTTAATGCCTTTCTTTGGGGCGAGTGGTACGACGAAACAGGAGTAGAGAAAACCCGCCGGCCGCGCCGGCTCGGGGCGGTCGGAAAACTGAAGCGGCTTCGTTATCTCTCGGCAGACGAGTTTTCTTACCTCAAGAGCAAAACAAATCGGATTCCTAAAGTGACGCTTCCGAGCCCAAGCCTGTGGGCTAACTTTTGGTCACCGAAGTATTCAAGAGATGCTTATCCGACACTTGATGCTTTTTTAGCCGACATCGTTAACATTCTGCGCGAGGAGGTTGCCGAGTTGGTTCGCCTGGGAGCGACCTACATTCAAATCGACGCGCCCCACTATGGTCTCCTGCTGGACCCGAAGACGCGAGTCTTTTACGAGAAGCTCGGCTGGAGTCTCGACCAGTGGCTTTCTCTCGGCATCGAGCTCGACAACGCGGTCATAGCCGGCTTTCCGAACGTAACCTTCGGATTCCACGTCTGACGCGGCAACCAAGGCAGCCGGTGGCTGTCTCAAGGAGGCTATGAATCAATCAGCCGCGAGCTTTTTCGCAAACTCAAGGCGCAACGACTTCTGCTGGAATACGACGACTCTCGTTCTGGTTCCTTTGAGCCACTCAGAGACGTGCCTGAGGACAAGTTTGTGGTTTTGGGATTAGTCGCGACAAAAAAGCCGGAGCTTGAGTCCCTGGAACTGTTGACCCAGCGCGTAACCGAAGCAGCCCGCTACATTCCGCTGGAACGACTGGGACTTAGTCCCCAATGTGGCTTCGCATCTTCCATCATCGGCAACAACATTTCGGCTGAGGACCAGCGAAGGAAACTGGAGCTTTTAGTCAATGCAGCTGAAGCTCTATGGGTCGGGTGAACGGTTATCCGCTTTGGGTCAACGCGCGCAGGACCAGTATAAGACCAATGACGAACAACAAGACCAGGAGGCAACGACTAAAGGTCTGGTGGTTGACCCGGTCCTGAGTTTTGAGCCCGCCGTAGAATCCTAACAAAACAAACACGGTCACGGACAAAGATAAAGACAGCGTCGACCAACTAAAGAGATTCCAGGTTAACACGGCCACCAACTGGCTCAGCTTGGTAAATACAAAGATGGTGGAGATGGACTTGATGAAGTCTCTTTTCTGGAGCTTGAGACTATAGAGATAGATCGCCAGCGCCGGCCCTGCGGCATTCGTCATGCCGTTCAGAAAGCCGCTGATAAAGCCCGCGGGCAAAGAAATAATCCTTTCCACGCGGGGCGAAATAGTAAACTCGAAACGAAGCCAGTTCGAGAAAACAAAAACGAGCACCATTATCCCAAGACAGAGGTTAAGTACCCAGAGGGGCAGGCTAACAAGCACCTTTGTTCCCAGGAACACACCGATTGTTGTCAGCAGAAAGAACCCTGCAAAGCGACGAAACACTTCAAAAGGAAACCCGCCGCGAAAAACCTGGGTGACATCCATGACTATATTGGGGATGATGAGGATCGTGATGGCGACGCGAATATCCAACAATAGAGCTACAGTCGGAGTGGCAATCAACGGGAACCCGATTCCCGAAGCTCCTTTGACAAAAGCGGCCAATAGCAGCGCGACACCGACAAGAATATATGTAAGATCGAAAGACATTTTTGGAGGCAAATGATCTTGTCTAGGCTAGTTGCGGCATCAAGAGGAGAGTTCAAACTACGGTAAATAATTGATGGTTTGAAGATTCCTGAAAAAGAAAGATTTCATGAGGTTTGTTAGTCGCACACCCGTAAGAACTTTCATACTCTATCCCATCATTACACTTGTTTGGGAATACCTATCCAACCGCGGCAACTTGCACTTCCATCCGCTGTTTCTCACTTTGATGCTCTGGGGCTATCTCCAATATCGCCTCTGCGGGCTCTATCGCATCAAATGGGGCGGCGGTGGTCCGGGACTGGAGACACCGCCGGAGCGTTTGGTCTCTACCGGACCCTACGCTTACACCCGAAACCCAATGTATCTCGGTCACCTGATTTTTTTAACAGGGTTAACCCTCACTCTCCAATCCTGGCTCGCCGCGATGATCACCGTTGGAGTTGCTGTTTGGTTTCATTGCCGCATCCTTGGTGATGAAAAAAAGTTAGCCGTCAAATTGGGCCAACCCTATATTGATTATATGGAGTCGGTGAAGCGCTGGATTCCGGGTCTCTTCTAGGAAAGTTTCGAGTCTCTCGTCCTGAGTCTCGGGTTAACTTCAATTCGAAGCTCGAAACCAGAGACTTGAAAATTGAAAGCCTGTTAGGGTTTCTGCCGCTGTCCCGTCTGCTTCTTGCCGGTCACAAAATAGTCGCCTCTAACGGCAAGCTCTGCTTCTTCTTCATCTTGTTTTGTCCACGCGCCGAGACTGTAGCCGTACCAGGGCATCCGCGGTTTGAGTTCCGGGAGTCCGAATTCCTCCCAGATCGCTTTGGATCTCTCCATGAACTCCACTCGCGGAAGGGAAACCGGCGTGTAAGGCCACGGGCGCACGGCGTTGATCAACAACGCTCCGATGGACGCCATGCGAACGTCGAGACTCTTCACTCCTGGTGGATGCGACGATGGGTCGAGTCCAGGCGGCTTGCCCTTGGCGACCAACACATCTTCCTCTGGTCTCACATTAAAACAGATCGCCCAGTTAACCATCGCGGGATCATGGATATCGATGTCTTCGTCCACGGTGATACAAACCTTCGCGTAAGCGCCCGTGAATCCCGCCGATGCGTTCAGCGCACGCCAGGCGTCGGCCTTCGTGGCATTGCGCATCTTAATGACGCAGTAGGCCTGGCCGCTGCCGCTGACCTCGTCGTGCAAAGCAACGTCCAAGACCGCCGCGTTGCCGCTGTCGTGGCGCAGGAATTTATAAATTATCTTCTCCGTCCCGGTGTGTTTGATCTTGCTGCTTTCGCTGGGCGGGAACTGGCTTATGAGGACGGTATGATTGCGTCCTTTCGATGCGTAATGCAGGTCACTTGCAGATAGGGAGACATCGTACGGTGGCCCATGTTGTAGACTCCGGTTTCCGGATCTTTGGTGATCCAATTAGCGGATGTCAAATAAGGGGCATTGTCGAAACCGGGAGTGGAGATGGGGACCGGAATCATATCCAGGCCATGCCCGTTTCGTAAATCATTGTCCTGCCACACAACTTCTTGAGCCGGACCCGATTCCACGACCACCGGATCGATGGGATTGAGTTGAGCTTGAGTCCAACGCTCGTGGATTTCCTCCGGTTCGCACATCATCCCGATCGCGTAGATCTCAGTGGTTGCCGCCAAGGTGCCGACGGTCACCGGCATCGGGTATTTTTTCCCTTTCGCATCAACAACGTTCTCAAATATGAAAGCTTTCCGCTGACCCTCGTCGAGACCGCGAAACTGCCAGCGTACCAACGGCATGAGTTCCGTGTCTTTGTTGATCTCGCGTTTGACTCGAACTAACTTGCCCAGCTCTTCCAGAGCCTTCAGATGCTCTCGAAAATCTCTGTAATATTTCTTACCGTTCGTCATCACGATCTCCGTGGAAAAAATCTTTTGCCATCTATCATCTGCCGCGCCGTTCTTGTCAAGTAGAGCTGTTGACAAAACGGCGTTGAGAACCTAACTTCGACCGGCCCGACACAATCCGCCAAGCACGCTCGAAATGAGGCGCCCATGACCTTTGCAAAAGAGATCGTCTGTCCTCGATGTGATAATCATTTTCCCCTCGGTCAATTGCTTAACCTGTGCGCCTGCGGCTCACCCTTGTTGGTGCGTTACGATCTAAAGAAAGCTGCAACCGCGCTCTCCCGAGCCGCCCTCCAAGGCCGAGCGCCGACCCTCTGGCGTTACCGCGAAGTTCTGCCGCTCAACGATAACGCCAATCGTGTCTCTTTAGGCGAGGGATTCACCCCGTTGCTGGAAGCCAAGACCTTGGCTCGTGAACTCGGCTTGCAAAGGTTATGGATCAAAGACGAGGCCCAAAATCCCACAGGGTCCTTCAAGGACAGAGGCCTGTCGGTGGCTATCTCGCTGGCGAAAGAGCTTGGAGTAACGAAGGCGGCGATACCATCGGCAGGGAACGCTGGCGGTTCTCTCGCAGCTTATGCGGCGCGCGCCGGCATCGAGGCCCATGTCTTCATGCCCAAGGACACTCCCGCAGCGAACCAAATCGAAGCCCAGCAATATGGCGCGCACCTCACCCTAGTAGATGGTCTGATCAACGACTGCGGCAGGATTATCGCGGAAAGAAAAGCGGCCGAAGGGTGGTTTGATGTTTCGACCCTAAAGGAGCCCTATCGCGTGGAAGGTAAGAAGACGATGGGGTACGAGATCGCCGAGCAGCTAAACTGGACTCTCCCGGATGTAATTATTTATCCGACCGGCGGCGGCACCGGTCTCATCGGGATGTGGAAAGCATTTCAGGAAATGGAGGAGCTCGGTTGGATTGGAAGTAAACGGCCGCGCATGGTCTCAGTGCAAGCGGCCGGCTGCGCTCCCATTGTCAAGGCATTTATCGAAGGTAAGGAGACCGCCGAACCGTGGCCGCAAGCCAAGACCGTCGCATCCGGTCTACGCGTGCCCCAAGCAGTGGCGGATTTTTTGATGCTGCGCGCGCTCCGAGAGAGCAACGGCACAGCGTTGAGCGTTAGCGATGATGAGATGCTGGCGGAGATTCCGCGCGTTGGCCGGGCAGAAGGAATTTTTTTCTGCCCCGAGGGCGCAGCCTGCGTCGCGGCCCTCCGGCGATTGATACCACAGGGATGGGTTAAACCTAGTGATGAGGTGCTGATCTTTAATACCGCCTCGGGTCTCAAATACCTCGACGTCATTCGCGACAATCTTGTTAATAAATAGGTTTTACGGTAGATAGCTGGCAAACGCCTGAGCCCTGCCATTTAGAGATGTTTTACCAGGACGGATAAATGCCATTTGGCACTCTGCATTGCTATTCCAGGAGAATTTAAAAGAAATAGCTTCACGGGAGGTTTGTACGGCAAATCTTGGTTTTGTCGGTCTGGGGGTCATGGGAAGCCGCATGGTTAAACGGTTGCTGGCAGCGGGGCATACCGTTACGGGCTATAACCGGACCAAGTCAAAGGCACAGTGGCTGTTGGATGCCGGCATGAAATGGGGCGACTCGCCCCGCGCCGTCGCCAGCGTCGCGGACATGACCCTCTCCATGGTAACCAACACTCAGGCACTGCAGGCTGTTACGAGCGGCGCAGATGGCATCTTGGCGGGACTCAGTGCAGGGAAAATTTATATTGACATGAGCACGGTGAGTCCGGCCGCGAGTCGTGAAGTGGCCCGCCAGGTGGAGACCAAGGGAGCTCAGATGCTCGATGCCCCGGTGTCAGGCAGCGTGAGTACGCTCGAAGAAGGCAAGCTCTCGATCATGGTCGGAGGACGGAGGGAAACTTTCGAGCGGGCTAAACCGATTCTCGAAGCCATCGGGCCGAAAGTCACCCATGTAGGCGGTAACGGACTTGCGGTCTCCATGAAGATCGCGACGAACTTGAGCCTCGCCGTACAGATGCTCGCCTTCAGCGAAGGGGTGCTGCTGGCGGAAAAAAGCGGCATCGAAAGGCAAACCGCCGTCGAAGTTCTGCTCAATAGCGTCATCGCCTCGCCGATGGTCAAGTATCGCGGGCCGTTCGTTCTAGATATGCCGGACGAAGCGTGGTTCGACGTCAACATGATGCAAAAAGATTTGCTGCTGGCGTTGGAAATGGGCCGCCAGCTCGACGTGCCGCTGCCTACCACGGCAATAACGAACGAGATGCTCACGGCCGCGCGCGGCATGGGTCTCGCGGATAAGGATTTTGCAATCTTGTTTGAAGTACTCGCGAGGATGGGGGGCAAGAAATAGTTTCGAGTTTCGTGTCTCGGGTCTTGAGTTAGAAAAACCATCTTTGACGGTGATAACTCGGGACTAGCAACTCGAGACTCGAAACTGGCGCAATAGCAATGACACAATCAAAAAAAACCGGAAGAAAACAGCAATCGCCCGGATCTTCGGCCCTCGACAGAGAGCGGTTATTGCGCCTCTACCGGCAAATGCTGAAGATCCGCTTGTTTGAAGAGCAGGTCAATCAACTCTATCTCGGCGCCAAGATGCCGGGACTCGCGCATCTCTATATCGGGCAGGAAGCGGTTGCCGTGGGCGTCTGCGAGGCATTGCGGCGCGACGACTACATTACCAGTACCCACCGCGGCCACGGTCATTGCCTTGCCAAGGGCGCTTCCTTGGACAAAATGTTCGCCGAGCTGCTGGGCAAGGCACCGGGCTATTGCCGCGGCAAAGGCGGCTCGATGCACATCGCCGATCAAGATACCGGCAATCTAGGAGCCAATGCTATCGTCGGAGGCAGCGCTGGAATCGCCACCGGCGCGGCAATGTCGGCGAAGATGCGTGGCAGCGATCAAGTAGCGGTCTGCTTTTTCGGCGAGGGCGCGCTGGGGCAGGGGCTGCTTTACGAAGAGATGAACATGGCCTCGCTCTGGAAACTGCCGGTCATCTACGTCTGCGAAAACAACCAGTACAACGAATACACTAGTTATCGCGAAACGACAGCAGGGGAGGTGGCAGCCCGTGCCGAAGCTTTCGGTATCCATACCGAAACCATCGACGGCCAAGATGTCCAGCTGGTTCATGCGAAGAGTCTTACGCTAGTCGAACGGGCGCGCCGCGGTAAGGGGCCGGCCTTTCTGCACTGCAACACCTACCGCTTCCACGGCCATCACGTGGGCGATGTCGACCGCACTTATTACCGTGCCAAGAAGGAAGAAGAAGAGTGGAAGAGTAAACGCGATCCGGTGAAGCTGTTCGCCGAATGGTTACAAAAGAGCGAGATGGCGGACGGTAAGCTGCTTGATCAAATCGAAAATGAAATTGCGACACGCATCAAAGAGGCAGTGAACTTTGCGCTGAATGCGCCCTATCCGGAGCTAGATGAAGTGGGTCAGGATGTGTATGCGTGAGAAGGCAGAGGCAACGGGCACTTCATTTGCACTGCCGATGGATTGGGATCTCTATTTCCCTCGCCCATTCCGATGGGAGAGGGAAAGGGTGAGGGCAGTTAGGATTGCAAGCAACCCCCTCACCTCTACCCTCTCCCACAAAGGGGGCTGAGGAAGGATAATGAGCCGAGAAAGACAATGAAACGAAAAAGAGGTTTCGTGTTGCTGGCAATTCTGTCTCTCAGTTTTCTTCAACTCGCCGCCGCGCAGCAGCCGAAGAAAATCCCCCTGATGGGTTATCTCTCAAGTGGCTCTGGCCGTGGCTCGCCGAACGCTGAAGCATTGCGGCAAGGTCTTAGGGAATTGAGCTACGTAGAGGGACACAATCTCGCCATCGAATACCGATCGGCGGAAGGAAATAATGATCGGCTTCCCGGCCTCGCGGCGGAACTGGTTCGGCGCAAGGTTGATATCATCTTCGCCTCCGGAGCCTCGGCAGGACGCGCGGCCAAGAAAGCGACTAGCGCGATTCCAATTATCGGTGTTGGCTCGACCGACCCCGTCGCCACTGGGTTGGTAGCCAGTCTGGCACAGCCGGGAGGCAACGTCACCTGGTTCAGTGCCGGCGCACCGGGGTTGTACGGAAAGCGGTTGGAGATTCTGAAGGAGACAGTTCCCAGACTTACCCGTGTGGGCGTCCTCTGGAATTCGGCCTTCGGCGCTGTTCTATTAAAAGAGATCCGCTCCGCAGGACAAGAGCTGGGCGTGCAGGTTCAATCCCTAGAGGTGCGGAGTCCCAACGATATCGATAGTGCGTTCGAGGCGGCAACCAAGGCGCAGGCCGGCGCTCTAGTTGTTGCGCAGCAGTCCCCCATCAATACTAATCCAAAACGGATCGTAGAGCTTGCCGCGAAGCGACGGCTGCCGACAATATACTCGGACACGGAGTGGATTGCTGTTGGTGGTCTCATGTCTTATGGACCGAGCTATACTGACTTGTACCGGCGTGCCGCCATCTACGTGGACAAGATCCTCAAGGGAACGAAACCCGCTGACTTGCCGGTGGAGCAGCCGGTCAAGTACGAACTGATGATCAACCTCAAGACAGCCAAGACCCTCGGCTTGACTATTCCACAGGTGGTGCTGATGCGGGCGGACAAAGTGACTAAATAGGAATTAGGCACTTAGAGGCTGAGAGCCATACAACGTGAAATCACCAACTCAGAAGACACCCTCGGTCGAGGCAGCGACCCGTGAGATCACCTTCGCGCAGGCCATAAACGAAGCGCTGGCCGAAGAGATGCGCCGAGATCCGCGAGTGTTCATCATCGGCGAAGATGTTGCGGAAGCTGGAACTCCGTTCAAAGTGCTTTCCGGTCTGGTGAAAGAATTTGGCGCCCAGCGCGTGATTGATTCGCCCATTTCTGAAGCGGGTATCAGTGGCATCGGTGTCGGCGCCGCCATGACTGGGATGCGCCCGGTGGTGGACATCATGTTCGGCGACTTCATCACCTTGACGATGGATCAACTGGTGAACCAAGCGGCCAAGATCCATTATATGTCCGGCGGCAAACTGAAAGTGCCGATGGTCCTGCGGACAACCCTCGGCGCGTCACGCCGCTCCGCCGCACAGCATAGCCAGAGCTTGCACGCTTGGTTGAGCCATATTCCCGGTTTGAAGGTCGCCGTTCCCTCCACCCCGTACGATGCCAAGGGCCTCCTCAAGAGCGCTATTCGTGACGACAATCCAGTGGTCTTTTTCGAAGACAAAATGATGTACCAGCTGAAAGGACCTGTGCCG
>Ga0209874_1000567_pt1 | contig 10991 bp, 11 predicted proteins | sample GWRWN1_20_30_FD_187216 | JGI IMG/M metagenome (GOLD analysis project Ga0209874, IMG submission 187216) | Riverbed sediment microbial communities from areas with no vegetation in Columbia River, Washington, USA - GW-RW N1_20_30 (SPAdes)... | ecosystem: Environmental > Aquatic > Freshwater > River... | reverse complement strand
CTTGCGAAGATGGGTGGCCCGAGGGTCTTCGGTCTTGTAGACGCGGTGCCCGAAACCCATGATCCGCTCCCGCCGGCCCAGCCGTTCCTTGATGTACCGCTCGGCGTTGGCCGGGTCGCCCACCTCCTCCAGCATCTTCATGGCCTCCTCGTTGGCACCGCCGTGGAGCGGGCCCTTGAGGGCGGCGATGGCCCCGGTGATCGCGGAGAACATGTCGGAAAGGGTCGAGGCGATCACCCGGGCGGTGAACGTGGAGGCATTGAAGGTGTGGTCCGCGTAGAGGATCAGCGTGGTGTCCAGGGCCGCGGCGTCGAGCTGCTCCGGTTCGTTTCCGGACAGCATGTACAGGAGGTTCGCCGCGTGCGGGAGCTTCGGGTGGGGCGGGACGACCATCTCACCGGTTCGCATCCGGTGGTACATCGCGATCAGGGTCGGGGTTTGCGCGATGAGGCGAAGGGCCTTGCGCTCGTTCGCCTCGGCACCGTTGTCCCACCCATCGGGGTCGTACGCGGAGGCGGCGGAGACGCCGGTCCGAAGCATCGACATCGGCGAGGTCTGCTCGGCCAGGGTCGGCATCAGTCCCTCGAGGAACGGCGAGACCTCTCGCTCGGAGACCAGGCGCTCGAAGAGCTCGTCGAGCTCGGGCTCGGTCGGGAGCCGGAGGTTGTGCAGGAGGTAGGTGACCTCCTCGAAGGTCGACTTGGTTGCCAGGTCGTGGATGTCGTAGCCCACGTACCACAGGCGCCCGTGTTTGCCGTCGACGTCGGACAGCCTGGTCGATGCGGCGATGACCTCCTCCAAACCCCTTTGCGACACCGCCCTACCCCCATCCTGAATGGTGGTTCGAAACCACCACCACCAAGGGTACCGCGCTGCACCCGTCGCGCAGCCACCGTCGATCACGAGGACACCTCCGGGCCGCACTGCCAGAATGGGACCCAGCCGAGGACAGGGACGCCCGACGACCTTCGAAGGAGCGGAGCATGGCGACGTACCGCGTGACGCTCATCCCGGGAGACGGCGTCGGCCCCGAGCTGTCGGAGGCCACCCGCCGCGTCCTGGAGGCGACCGGTGTCGGGTTCGACTGGGAAATCCAGGAGGCGGGCGCCGATGTCGTGGACCGGTACGGGACGCCTCTTCCCGACTCCGTCCTCGAATCGATCAGTCGCAACCGGGTGGCCATCAAGGGTCCCATCACCACCCCGGTGGGCAGCGGCTTTCGGAGCGTGAACGTGGCGCTTCGAAAGGAGCTCGACCTCTACGCGTGCCTTCGGCCGTGCAAGTGGTACCGAGGCGTCCGATCCCGCTACGAGGACGTGGACGTCGTCATCGTGCGGGAGAACACCGAGGACCTGTACGCGGGGATCGAGTTCGAGGAGGGCTCGCCCGGAGCGAAGGAGCTGATCGAGTTCATCGCAGAGAAGACCGGCAAGCGCATCCGGGACGACGCCGGCATCTCGATCAAACCGATCTCGGTGTGGGGGACCGAGCGGATCGTCAGATTCGCCTTCGACTACGCCCGGAGCTCTGGCCGCACGAAGGTCACGGCAGTGCACAAGGCGAACATCATGAAGTTCACCGATGGGCTGTTCCTGGAGACGGCCCGACGGGTGGCGGAGACCTACCCAGATATCGACTTCGAAGATCGGATCGTCGACAACCTCACGATGCAGCTGGTCCAGCGGCCCGAGGAGTACGACGTCCTCGTCCTGCCGAACCTGTACGGCGACATCGTCTCGGACCTGTGTGCCGGCCTCATCGGCGGCCTGGGCGTGGCGCCGGGTGCGAACATCGGGGACGAGGCTGCCGTGTTCGAGGCGACCCACGGGAGCGCCCCGAAGTACAAGGGGATGAACAAGGTGAACCCCATGGCCATGATGCTGTCCGGCGTCCTGATGCTGCGGTACCTCGAAGAGACGGAAGCTGCGAACCGGCTGGAGTCAGCGATCGCAGCCGTGATCGCCGAGGGGAAGTCGGTCACCTACGACATGAAGCCGAGCCGCGACGACCCGAGCGCCGTCGGCACGTCCCAGGTCGCCGACGCGGTCATCGAGAAGCTCCAGGCTTGACATGCGGGTGACCATCGTCGGTAGCGGGTTCGTTGGCCAGACCACCGCGATGCGGGTCGTCGAGAAGGGGCTGGCCGAGGTGGTCCTGATCGACATCGTCGAGGGGTTGCCGCAGGGGCTGGCCCTCGACGTCAGGGAGTCCTCGCCGATCGAGGGGTTCGAGCCGAACATCGCCGGGACGAACGACTACGCCGACACGGCGGAGTCAGACGTCGTGGTCATCACCGCCGGGTTCCCCCGGCAGCCGGGCATGAGCCGCATGGATCTCCTGGTCAAGAACGCGGCGGTGGTTCGCGACGTGGTGGAGAACGTGGCGCCGGGGTCACCGGATGCTGTGATCGTCGTGGTGACCAACCCGCTCGACGAGATGACGTTCCTGGCATCGGATGTCTCGGGGTTCCCCAAGCGGCGCGTCCTGGGGATGGCAGGAGTGCTGGATTCGGCGCGGCTGCGGTACTTCATCGCCGAGGAGCTCGGGGTATCGCCGTCCGCGGTCGAGGCCATGACGCTCGGCTCGCATGGCGAGTCGATGGTGCCCTTGCCTCGTCACGCCACGGTGGCCGGTAAGCCACTCGCCGAGCTGGTTGACGAGACCACGCTGGAGCGGCTGTACCAGCGTACGCGCGACGCCGGAGCCGAGATCGTCGCGCTGCTGAAGAAGGGGAGCGCCTACTACGCGCCCTCCGCCGCCATCGCCGGTATGGTCCAGGCCATCGCCCGGGGGGACCGCGATGTGCTCCCCGCGTGTGCATGGTGCGAGGGCCAGTACGGGATCCGGGACGTCTACGTGGGCGTCCCCGTCCGCCTGTCCCCTTCGGGCGTTGAGGAGATCGTGGAGCTCGACCTGAACGAGGACGAGGTCGGGGCGCTTCGCGCGGCTGCCGAGGGCATCCGCGCGAAGTGCGCCGACCTGGCGAAGCTGTAGCCCTCGGGCCGCACCGGGCCCGGCCCATCCTCGGGCTCGTGCCGTGAGCGGGTGTGGTCCCCTCAGGACCGGACGCCGTCGTCGGGGCCTACGATCTCGGCCTCGACCCGCGGGGTCGGGGCTCGGGCCGCCCAGGCCACGCTGAGGGCCCCGCCGATCGCGGCCACGACTCCACCCGCCATCACCACGAAGAGTCCGGGCTGCACGGACACGTGGAACCGCTCCTCGTAGATGGCCGCGAGGCGGGACCGTACCTCCTCGTACGGCAGGTGGAGGTCCGCCGACAGCTCCCGGGCGATCCGGTCCCGTTGGTCGGACGAGGTGAACCGGGATGTGGCGCGGACGGCGTCGGCGGCGGCGATCGCCATCGCGGACAGACCGAGCGCCAGGATGGCCATCGCCACGGCCCGGCGGGCCGTGGCGGTGGCCATCAGCCGCATCGCCACCATCCCCACCAGAACGGCCACGCCGATCGCGATGGCCACCTTGCCCTCCCACAGGTCCGTGCCTCGGGTCGGCGTATCGAAAGGAGGCACCTTGGCCCAGGTCATGAGTGAGCCGAGCGAGATCATCAGCCCTCCCGTCGTGAGGGCGAGGAACCCGGCCAGCCGGAGCATCGATGGGCGGGCCGTCGAGACGATCTCGCGGGTCATGTCGGGCCGCAGTGTGGCATCCGCCTCGGGCGCGTGGAAGCACCCGGGCGTGTGGAGGCACTCCAGCGTGTGGAGGCTACGGCCCCTAGAATGCGAGCGTGCCGAGGTTCTTCCAGCTGGTGGCCGAACACACTCGCAACTTCTTCACCAACTGGCGGGAGTACGACGCGCCGCTTGGCACGAAGCTCGCGCTCACGTTCCGGAACCGGGCCCGAGCCACATTCTCCAAAGCCCAATGCTGCGGGCACACGGGCGAACCGGGCTGCTGACAGGTCGAGGGGGAGGGCCCCGGTCGGGGCCCCGGGGAGCATCGCGCGTCTGGCTGAAGCCCGCTACCGCTTCGCTCGGCTCCCCTTGCCGCCCTTGCTCGTTGCGGCCTTCGCCTTCGTCGTCTTCGCCGGAGAGCCCTTGGGCTTCGCCGTGTTCGGCTTCGCCCTGGCCACCGCCACGGCGGCCACGATCTTCGCCGACCCGCCGCTCGGGCTGAACACCGACTCGTGGCCATCGCTCCACCGAACCCGGTAGCGGATCGCCACCTGTCCCTGGATGACCTCCAGGATCTCGCCCTCTCGGGTCGGTTGTCCCACGGCCTCGGACTCGACCTCGATCCGCTGTCCAGGCTTCCCGGTCATCGGCGAACCTCCATCGTTGAGTGCCTCGACCCGTCGTGGCGGGCCCGTCAACCCGAGACTACTCCTGACCGCAGCGCGCTCGCCACGGCTTCGGCCACATCGGCCGTGGAGGCCGTCCCGCCGAGATCCGGGGTCCGGACCGCCCCTTCCGACAACACCCGGTCCACCGCCGCCTCCACCGACCGCGCTGCGCCGCCCTCGCCGAGATGCCGGAGCATCATCGCTCCGGACAGGATCATGGCCACCGGGTTCGCCCGCCCCGTGCCGGCGATGTCCGGGGCGCTCCCGTGCACCGGCTCGAACACCGCGTACTCCCAGCCGAGGTTCGCCCCCGGCGCCAAGCCCAGCCCGCCGACCAGCCCGGCGCACAGGTCGGAGAGGATGTCACCGTACAGGTTCGGCAGGAGCAGCAGGTCGAAGTCCTCGGGCGAGCGGGTGAGCCGCATCGACAGGTGGTCGATCTGCATCTCCAGTGAGTCGACGTCCGCGTTCTCGCTCTCCTCCTCCAGGAAGATCCGCAGGAACAGCCCATCGGAGAACAGCATGATGTTCGCCTTGTGGCCGAGGGTGATCGACGCCCGGCCATGCGCGCGGGCGAACTCGAAGGCGAAGCGAACGATCCGCCGCGCTCCGGTCACCGAGATGGGCTTCACCGTCACGCCGGCGTCCTCGCGGATCTCGTGGCCGAGCTCCTCCAGCTTCCGCCGGAGCTCCTCGGTCTCGGGGGCTCCTGCCTCGAACTCGATCCCCGCATACAGGTCCTCGGTGTTCTCCCGGATCACGACGAGGTCGACGCCCGGGTAGCGGGTGGGGACGCCGGGGAGCGAGCGGGAGGGCCGCACCGCGGCGAACAGGTCGAGCTCGTGACGGAGCTCGACGTTCACGCTTCGAAAGCCGCTTCCAACCGGCGTGGTGATGGGGCCCTTGAGGGCCACCCGGCTCCTGCGGATCGACTCCAGGACCCGGCCGGGAAGCGGCGTGCCCTCGCGTGCCAGGGCGCTCGCGCCGGCCTCCTCGATGACCCACTCCAGCCCGACGTGGGTGGCTTCCAGGACCCGCCGGGTGGCCTCCGAGACCTCCGGGCCGATGCCGTCGCCGGGGATCAGGGTCACGCGGTGCGCCACGGCCGCACCTTACCGGACCATCCGAGCGAGCCCGGCGCCCGTATACCTCTCCGACGACTGAGGGGGTCCTTCGCATGCGTCGCTCGATCGCGCTGGTGCTGGCGGCATGGCTGTTCCTGCTGATGGCGGGAGAGGCCCGGGCTGCCACGGTGGACATCTCGATCGTGGGCGTCTCGGCCGGGTTCGACCCCAAGATTGCCACAGGCGCCATCGGCGACACGTTCCACTGGACGAACGACGACAGCGTCACCCACACCGCGACGCAGAACGGGCCGCTTTCGCTGTGGAACTCCGGGAACATCGCAGCCGGCAATGACTTCTCCAAAGCGGTCGACTTCGCCGGCGCCTACCCCTATCACTGTGCCATCCACCCGACCACGATGAAGGGGACGGTAAAGGTACCGATCCAGGTCAGCCCACCTTCGGGGAGCGCGGGGACCACCTTCACGGTCACCGTGGCAGACCGAAGGGCGCCGAGCGGCCTGGTCTACGACGTCCAGCGCAGGAAGGGGAGCGGCGACTGGACGGCGTGGAAGACCGGGATCACGTCGAAGGCCGCGACGTTCAGGCCGAAGGCCCAGGGGACGTGGTCGTTCCGGTCTCGCGTCCGAAAGACGTCGAACAACGCCAAGAGCGGTTGGTCGCCGGCGCGATCGATCTCCGTCGCCTCGGGGTATTAGCAAGACCTAGATGCGGAGCAGGACCCACGCCGAGATCGCCGTGCCGGCGATCGAGGTCCCATAGCACGCGACTGCGATGAACCGCTTCCAGCGCAGGATCCCGAACTGATGATAGATGGCAAACCGGAACCGGTGGGCCCAGTGGTACAGGGGGAGTGCGATCAGCCCCCAGAGGTAGAGCTTCACGAGAGGCAGATGGACGAGATGCTGAACCCGCTCGTAGGAGAGGGCTCGGCTCGGTAGCCATCCCGCGGCGAGGGCGATGCCGAGGATCGCCACGTGAATGGGGACGAGGAATGCCGCAACGAACCCTCCGGCCGAGAACAGTCCCCAGAAGACGGGTTCGGGACGGAGCAGCCGCCGTAGCCTGTCCTCGCGGCTGGGCCCGGCACCCCGCGCGCGTCGCTTCACCTCCCTGGCATCGGACTCGTCGAGGATGTCCCCCAGAGACATGTCGTCCGTCCGCAGCTCGTCCACGGCTAGAACCAGATGTGGAAGTACGCGACGATCACGGACGCCAACACCCAGGTCCCGAAGAGCCCGGCGATCACCACGCTCTTGGGCACCACCTTCCGGCCCAGGCGAACCACTTGGATGTGGGCGGTGAGGCGAAACCACGTCGCCATGTGGTACAGCACCGCCACCAGGATGACCGCGAAGACGGCCACCACGGCCGGGAGCTTCAGCCACCGCAGGAACCCTTCGTAGGCCTCACGCCCTCGCGACACCGCGAACAGGAACAGCAGCAGGAGACCCGAGAACGCCGCCACGAACATCGAGGTGATCTCTCTGGCCGCGAACCGCCGGTATGGGCCGGTCTGGAGCCACCAGCTCCGGGGGTACTCCGGGACGTACGCCGGGTACCGCGCCCCCTCTCGCTTGCTCACGTTCGGCCCTTGAACGGCAACATCACCGAAAGCATGGCCTCCGTGGTCGTTGCCACCTTCTCGCGCTGGATCGCAGCGGACGGGTCGACGTCCTTCGGACAGACCACCGTGCATTCCCCGACGAACGTGCAGTCCCAGATGCCCCAATCCACCCCCAGGACCTCACGTCGCTCAGCCTGGCCTTGATCTCGAGAGTCGAGGTTGTACCGGCGACCCAGGGCGATCACCGCCGGGCCCAGGAACTCGGGGTCGCGGCCATAGACGGGGCAGGCCGAGTAGCACAGCATGCAGTTGATGCACATGCTGAACTGCTTGTAGGCGTCGACCTCCTCGGGCGTCTGGAGGTACTCGCCCTCCTCGACCGGCTTCTCCCCCTTCCGGATGATCCAGGGCTTGACCTCCTTCAGCTTCTCCATGAAGTCGGTCATGTCCACGACCAGGTCGCGGATCACCGGGAAGTGCCGGAGGGGCTCGACCACGACCGGCTTCGGGTAGAACTCCCGGAGGAAGGTCGAGCAGGTGAGGCGGGGCTTCCCGTTCACCATCATCCCGCAAGAGCCACACACGCCCATCCGGCACGACCACCGGTACGCCAGGCTCCCGTCGATCTCGTCCTTGATCTGGTTCAGGGCGTCCAGGACGACCATGTCCTCGCGGTACGGCACGCGGTACTCGTCGACGTAGGGCTCGGCGGCGTGTTCCGGCCGGTACCGGGCCACCTTCATCGCGATCGTCTCTTCGGACATATCCATACCTTCCGACGTGGCTAGTACTTCCGCTCGGCCGGAGGCCACCGCGTGATCGAGACGTCGCCGTACTCAATCCGAGGCCCCTCGGGCGTGGTGAAGGCAAGGCTATGCTTCAGGAACCGCTCGTCGTCCCGGTCCGGGTGGTCCCGGCGGGTGTGGGAACCTCGCGACTCCAGCCTCTCAAGGCCGGACCGCACCACCGTCTCCGCCACGTCGAGCATGTTCTCGAGCTCCAGCGCCGCCACCAGCTCGGTGTTGAACGCCCGGTCACGGTCGTCGAGGGACACGTCCCGGTACCGCTCCCGGAGCTCGCGAACCTCCTCCACGGCCTGCTTCAGCGATTCCTCGGTGCGGAACACGCCGGCCCCCCGCTCCATGGCAGCCTGGAGCTCCCGGCGGATCGCGGAGATCCGCTCGCGGCCTCTCTCCTTCTCCAGGTACGTTGCGACAAGCCTGGCCTGCTCGGCCTGGGCCAGCTTCTCCACAGGACGCTCGTCGGTTTGGCTGGCTCCCAGGGCGTCCTCGGCCGCCTGCCTCCCCGACCTCGCCCCGAACACCAAGCACTCGCTGAGCGAGTTCGACCCCAGGCGGTTCGCCCCGTTCATGCTCACGCATGCGGCCTCACCGGCCGCGTACAGGCCCGGGAGGCGCGTTCGCCCCGCGAGGTCGGTGTCGATCCCCCCCATCATGTAGTGGACCACCGGCCGGACGGGGATGGGCTCGTGGACCGGGTCGATGCCCACGAAGTTGCGGGCGAGCTCGCGAACGAACGGGAGCTTCTCGTCGATCAGCTTCTCGCCGAGGTGGCTGACGTCGAGGTGCACGTACTGGCCGTACGGACCATCGAAGGCCCTTCCCTTCTCGATCTCCTGCATGATGGCTCGGGACAGGATGTCGCGCGGCCCGAGCTCCATCTTCGACGGGATGTACTCCTCGAGGAACCGCTTCCCCTCCCTGTTGGTCAGGTACCCTCCCTCACCCCTCGATGCCTCGGTCATGAGGATCCCGGTGCCCGGGAGCCCGGTGGGGTGATACTGCACGAACTCCATGTCCTTCAGGGGGACCCCCGCCCGGTAGGCAAGAGCCATCCCGTCACCGGTCTTGATCGCGCCATTGGTGGTGAAGGAGAAGATCCGCCCGGCACCGCCTGTGCACAGGATCACCGCCTTCGCCGTGATGCACCTCACCTCCGAGTCGCGAAGGTCGATGGCGGCCACTCCGGCGCACCTGCCGTCCTCGACGAGGAGCTTCGTCACGAAGAACTCGTCGTAGCGAACGATGCTCTCGTATTTGAGGGAGGTCTGGAACAACGTGTGGAGCATGTGGAAGCCGGTCTTGTCGGCGGCGAACACCGTCCGGTTCACGCTCATGCCTCCGAAGGTTCGTACGGCGATCCTCCCGTCGGGCTCCCGGTTCCACGGGCATCCCCAATGCTCGAGCTGAATGATCTCGCTCGGGCAGTCGGCCACGAAGGCCTCCACGGCTTCCTGGTCGGCCAGGAAGTCGCTCCCCCGGATCGTGTCGAACGCATGAAGGTCGAAGCTGTCGTCCGGCCCCATGGCCGCCGCCGCCCCGCCTTCCGCGGAGACGGTGTGGCTCCGCATCGGGTAGACCTTCGAGACCACGGCGATGCTCAGGGCGTCCGAAGTCTCGGCGGCGGCGATGGCCGCCCGAAGGCCCGCGCCCCCACCTCCCACGATGACGATGTCGTGAGCGAACGTCTGCACGGATGCGTCCTCAGAATCGATCGAACAGGATAGACCGCTTGACCTCCTGGATGGCCTTGGTCACCTCGATGCCCCGGGGACAGGCCTCCGTGCAGTTGAACGTGGTCCGGCACCGAAACACGCCGGTCCTCTCGGACAGGATCCTCAGGCGCTCGTCGCCGCCTCGGTCGCGCGAGTCGTAGATGAAGCGGTGCGCGTTCACGATGGCAGCGGGGCCCACATACTCCTCGTCACCCCAGAAGATCGGGCACGACGTGGTACAGGCCGCGCACAGGATGCACTTCGTGGTGTCGTCGTATCGGTGCCGTTCCTCCGGGCTCTGCAGTCGTTCCCGCCGCGGGTCGCCCTCGTCATTGATGAGGTACGGCAGCATCGCGTGGTAGCCCTCGAAGAACGGCTCCATGTCCACGATGAGGTCCTTCAACACCGGCAGGCCGCGGATCGGCTCGACCGTGCACTTGGGCGCGACGTCCTTGATCAGCACCTTGCAGGCCAGCCGGTTCCTGCCATCGATCATCATCGCGTCGGAGCCGCAGACCCCGTGGGCACAGGAGCGACGGAGCGCCAAGGTTCCGTCGTGGTACCACTTCACCTGGTGGAGGGCGTCGAGCAGCCGGTCGGTGGGCTCCATGTTCACGGCGTGCTCCTCCCACCACGACTCCTCGCGAAGCTCTGGGTTGTAGCGCCTGATCCGGACGGTCAGCCGGACCTGGCCTTCCGCGGGCGGGCCGATCCGCGGGCTCGCCCCGGGCTCCCGGGGCGGGCCTTCCTCCCAGAGCGGGCCCCCTTCCCACAGCTCGGTGTCTTCGGGCTCCGGCGCGGCCCACGGGGAGGTGTCGTCCGGCATCAGTACTTCCGCTCCATCGGCACGTAGGGGCCGAGCTTCACGTCCTTGTCCTCGAGGCGGATCGACCCATCCGCCTCTCGGTAGGTGAGGGAGTGACGGAGCCAATGGTCGTCGTCCCGGAGTTGGTGATCCTCCCGATAGTGCCCACCCCGGCTCTCGTCGCGGGCCAGCGCCGAGGCGACGATCGCGTCGGAGACGTCGAGGAGGAACCCGAGCTCCACGGCCTCCATCAGCTCGGTGTTGAAGACCCGGCCCTGGTCCTGGATGCCCACGAGGCCGTACCGCTCGCGAAGCCCGGCCAGGATCCCCTGAAGCTCCCGGAGCCCCTTCTCGCTGCGTACCACCCCGCACAGGTCGAACATGTGCCTCTGAAGCTCGGCCCGGATGTCGGCGACGAACTCGATGTTCGGTCCCCTCAGGAGGCCGCGCAGCGTCTCCACGGTGCTCGCCTCCTGGCGGGACGGTGGCTCGGGGAGATCGGCCTCGCCGGCGAACCGAGCCATGTGCTGGCCCCCTCGGCGCCCGAACACTACGATGTCGAGGAGGGAGTTCGTCCCCAGCCGGTTGGCCCCGTGGACCGATACGCAAGCGCACTCCCCCGCGGCATACAGCCCGGCGACGGGGGTCTCCTCCGGCCCCAGCACCACCTGCGCGTCGGTGTTCGTGGGGATGCCACCCATGGCGTAGTGGGCGGTCGG
>Ga0209874_1000566_pt1 | contig 11013 bp, 11 predicted proteins | sample GWRWN1_20_30_FD_187216 | JGI IMG/M metagenome (GOLD analysis project Ga0209874, IMG submission 187216) | Riverbed sediment microbial communities from areas with no vegetation in Columbia River, Washington, USA - GW-RW N1_20_30 (SPAdes)... | ecosystem: Environmental > Aquatic > Freshwater > River... | reverse complement strand
ATCCTGCCAGCGACGTCGAGCGACGTCTGCCCGCCGTCCGCGAGTGTCTGAACCTGGATCAGGCTTGTTGCCTGGCTCTCAGGCACCCGGGCCACCCAGTTCGGCGCGAACCGCACGGCGTCGGATCGCTGCCAGCCAGCTCTTGCGGATCGCGCCACTCCCGAGTCGGATCGCCCGCCAATAATGCAGCAACGCCCGCGTCGCGTCGGGGCTCGTGCCCGCGACGCGGGTCTCTGTGATGACGCGGCTGCCGCCGCGTTCTGAACGCACAAGGAACGCGATCGCTGCTTTCGCGTACCCGGGTTCGGCGAACGAGAGGAAGTCCTCGCGCGTCCGTACTAGCGCGGGCTCGTTGCCGGCCAAGCGCCAGAAGCGGCCGACGGCTCCCGCGGCGATCTCTGCGCCGGGACGCTCGCCCAGGGGGACGACGCCCACCGTGAACTCGTCGAGCCGGTGCCGAGCGGGCCGGCCGGAACGCAGGCGGCCGGGCAAGGACCCAGACGTCGTGCACCTCGCCGGCGTCGAACCGCGGCAGGACCTCCTCGATCAGGGACTGCGGAGCGCTCAATTCGTTCTCGAGCCTAATAGGACGGCTCGACTCGTTGCTGCCTTGCCGTACGATCGTTGCTGTGCCCTACGACGAGGATCTCGCTGATCGCATACGCGAACTGGTCGGCAGCGAACCGCGTCTGACCGAGCAGAAGATGTTTGGTGGCCTCGCATTTTTGATTGGCGGCAATATGGCAATCGCAGCAAGCGGCGAAGGTGGGGTATTGGTTCGCGTAGACCCGGCGCAGTCAGACACGCTCGTCGCGACGACGAACGCTCGCCTCATGGAGATGCGCGGCCGGCAGATGCAGGGGTGGCTGCGCGTCGATCCCGAAGATGTGCGCACAAAACGCCGGCTCGCCAAGTGGGTGGAACTTGGCACGGCGTACGCTCGTTCACTGCCCGCGAAGTGATAGAGCGACCGAACCTCAGGGTTCTATCGCGCGGCGGTGGGCATATGAGAGCGGGTTCGGCTACGCGCCGGCGGCGAAGCCAGCGGACCGGGTAGAAACGGGATGAAGCCCGCCGCGGACGACGTGCAGACCGTCGTCATCCCCGGCGCCGGCCACTGGGTCGCCGAGCAGGCCCCCGAGGAGATGCTGGCGGCGCTGACCGCGTTCCTGGCCCCCTACCGCGACGGCGAGGGCGCGGCGCAGGACCCCAGGCTGGAAGCTGCCGCCGCATCCAAGTCGCGTTGATTGCCGCGTGAGCGGCGCCTGCAGACCGTGCGCGCCGCTCGCGGCCTTCTAGAGAGAAGTTACGGCTAACTGAGGAACAGCCGCTTCTCAGTGCCGAGGTGCGGCGCCCACGCGAGCCTGGCGGCGCCCGCGAAGCCGAGGTACGAGCGCAGCGCGTCGCGCATCGCGTCGACGAACCCGTCAACGCGGCGTGGCGCGAACCCATCCTCCCACCAGACACCGAGCACGTGCACGCGAGCCTCGTTCCGGTCGATCCGCGGCTCGATCCGGCCGACGAAGCAGTCCCGGAAGATGATCGGCAGCACGTACCAGCCCCAACGGCGTTTGTCCGGTGGGAGGAAGAGTTCCCATACGTAGTGGAAGTCGAACAGGCTCCCGAGGAGGCCGCGATCCCAGACGATCGGATCGAACGGGGGAACGAACGCGACCGAACGCGCCGGGTCCGGCGGCGCTTCCAGCAGTTTGGCGTCCTCACGGATGACAAAGCGTTTTCCGCGGACGCCCTCCACCTCGACGGAAACCAGGTCTCCGCGTTCGACGAGCTCTTCGCGCAGAGCGGTCCGTCCTGGGTACCCCGGCCACCGCGCGTCAGGCTTCGCGGGCCCGAGACCGCCGAAAATATCTCCGCCACCGCCGACACCGAGCAGACCGTGCGCGCGGTACCGCGACAGGAGCTTGTGCCGGAGTTGTTCTTGCAGCGGTTGTTTGCGGGCGAGCACGTCGGCAGGTAGCAGCCGTTCGAGCAGGTCGTAGTACCTGCGGTTCCCGTCGCGCCGCGCGAGGCCGAGCACGCCCGTGACGGCATACGCCTCGAGCACGGCGCGTACGGCGTTTGTCGCCATCCCGAACCAGTCGGTCGTTGTCCCGCGCTCGCGCTCGAAGTCGAGCGCCGACAGCGGGCCATCCTCGCGGATCCGCTCGAGCACCCGCTTGGCCACGTCGCCGTTCTCGGCAAGGGTTCGCGGCGCGTTAAGGCTCAAGGTCCCGCGGAACCACGCGAACTCGCTCGTCGGTACAAGGGAGAGACCCTTGTTGTACGCCTCGAAGATCTCGCGGCGTTCGTAGAGCCGGTCGCACCAGCCGGGGTCGTAGTCGGCGACCCGTGCGTGCAGCACGAGGTCGTGGTTCCGGCCCGCGACAGCCAGCGGGTCGAACTGGACCGACCCGAGGCGGCGAAAGACTTCCAGAACCGCGTCGGGTCCTCCGTCGAGAGAACGTGCCGGCGCGAGCAGGTGGCGTGCGACCAGGAAACGCCGGGCGGCGTCCGCGGTGACTTTCACAGCAGGGCCCCCGACCGGCAGAGGCGTACCGTCAGGAAGACTGCTTCGCGCGCATCTCAGCCTTATGCGCCCGTTTCTTCGCCTGGTAGTCCTCGAGCGCCTCGGGCGAGTCGACGTCACCGAGCGTGGGATGGTTCGGGACGAGGTCCTGCGCGACCTCGACCCCGAAGCGCTTTGCGAGCACCGAGCCGAGCGCCTTGATCTTCATCTCGCCGAACCCCGGCAGCGAGGAGATGCGCTTCCTGAGATCCGCGCCGTCCGCCGCGTCGGTCCACACGCGTTCCGCACGGCCGCCGTACACCTCGTCCACCACGGCGGCGAGCTCCTGCACGCGCTTCGCCATCGAGCCGGGAAAGCGATGAATCGCAGGCTTCTCGCGGAAGATCTCCTCGAGCCTTCCCGGGTCGGCCCGCGCGATCTCCTGCGCTTCGAGCGTACCGAGCCGTTGCTTGAGCTTCAGCGGCCCCAGGAACGCCGTCGGCACCGTCACTTGCTGGTCGAGCGCAAACCCGATGAGCAGGGCCATCGGTTCCTGACCGAGCAGCGCGTCGGCCTCGTCGTTGCCGGTGAAGTGCAAGGCCTCAGCCATACCGGAATCCTAGACGTGCGTAGCCGATCAGCATCCTGGGTAGACCGAAACTATGGCTGACCCGGTCGAGAAGGCAAAGGACGTCGCCCACGCCGTCGAGCATCCCGTCGAGACCGTGAAAGACCTCGCTGCCGAAGCGGAGCAAGGAAGCAGCCCGCGCACGCCGCTGATCGTCCTTTCGGGCGTCACGATCTTCGTCGGGATCGCATTCGCGATCCTCGTGACGATCGCGCTCGTCCTCTATTTCGCGTACGGCGGGAAGTAGCGCGTCACTCAGACGCGTAGGCGAATCGGCTCGCGAACGCGCAGTTCTCCGTCAGCTCCCAGCTGAACGGATCGTCGTGGACGACCAGCTCGTCGGCCAGGAGCTCGCGGCCGGGCTCGTCGTAACCGGGAATGCCGCAGCGCACGGCCGAGTCGGGCGAGGCAGGGCGGGTCGCACGCGCGCGTACGGCGTCGCCCACGTGCAGGACGTAGCCGTCGCCGTCGGGCACGAGCTCGATTGCATCCGTGCGCACCTCCAGTAGATGCCGCGCCTTTCGCACCCATGGCAGCGCGCCGACCTTCGGCCCGCCGAGCCGGCCGAGGAAGACGTCGGCGAGCGCAGCCTGTTGCCGCTCGTTCCCGGCCGCGTCGACGTGTAGGACGATCGTCCACGGTGAGCCTGCCTCGTCGTCGTCATAGCGAACGACGAGCACGGCGGCGAGCCCGCTTACGTCGACCTCGCCGACGTGTCCGTCCTCGACGAGCCAGGCAAGTGCGCCGAAGCAGATCCCGTGCGTGGAGCGGCCGCCGGGGACGGCGTCGACCATCCGGCACGGACAGATCGCATCGCAGTTGCAGGACTCGAAATACGACCCGCCGACGGAGTACGTCATAACGCCCGATCCTCTGCTTCGGAACACCCTCGTGCAAGTACCCTGGATACGTGGACCCGCTCACCGTTTTCAGTCCCGCGACGCGAGCCTGGTTCGAGGAAGCCTTCGCCGCTCCGACCCCCGCTCAGAGCCTGGGGTGGCCGGCGATCGCGAGCGGCAAGCACACGCTGATCCAGGCGCCGACCGGCTCGGGCAAGACTCTCGCCGCCTTCCTCTACGGGATAGACCGGCTCAACTCCGAGCCAGGCGAGGGGCTGCGGCTGATCTACGTCTCGCCCCTCAAGGCCCTGAACTACGACATCGAGCGCAACCTGCGCGGCCCGCTGGCGGGCCTGCAGTCGGGGCTGCGTGTGGGCGTCCGCACCGGGGACACGCCGCAGAAGGAACGCGCGGAAATGCTCCGCAACCCGCCGGACATCCTGATTACCACGCCCGAGTCGCTCTACCTGCTGCTCACCTCTCGCGCGCGCGAGAACCTGAGAGGGGTCAAGACCTTGATCCTGGACGAGGTGCACGCGGTGGCGGGGACGAAGCGCGGCGCGCACCTCGCGCTGTCGGTCGAGCGGCTCGAGCGGCTCGTCGACGAGCCGTTCCAGCGCATCGGCCTTTCCGCGACGCAGCGACCGATGGAGGAGATCGGCCGCTTCGTTGCGGGCGCGCGCGACATCCAGCTCGTCGACGCGGGCGTCGCGAAAGATCTCGACTTGAAGGTCGTCGTGCCGGTGGATGACATGCGCGAGCCAGGCGCGAAAGGCGAGGTCAGCGACCTGCTCGGCACGGGGTCCGAAGGATCGCAGAGCTCGATCTGGCCCTCGATCTACCCGGAGCTCCTGAAGCTCGTCGAAGAGCACCGCTCGACCATCGTCTTCGTCAACAACCGCCGGCTCGCCGAACGACTCGCGCTGAGGCTCAACGAACTCGCGGAGAAGGAAGTCGCGCGCGCCCACCATGGATCGCTGGCCCGCGAGCAGCGAACGGAGATCGAAGAGCTGCTGAAAGCGGGAGAGATCCCGTGCCTCGTTGCGACCTCGTCGCTCGAGCTCGGCATCGACATGGGTGCCGTCGACCTGGTGATCCAGGTCGAGTCGCCGAAGTCGGTCGCGCGCGGGCTGCAGCGCGTGGGTCGTGCCGGCCACGAGCTCGGCGCCGTGTCGAAGGGCCGCATCTTCCCGAAGTACCGCGCCGACCTGCTCGAGTCCGCGGTCGTCGTCAAACGCATGCTCGAGGGCGGCATCGAGGAGACCGTGATCCCGCGCAACCCACTCGACGTGCTCGCGCAGCAGATCGTCGCGATCGTCGCGGACGAGGAGATCTCCGTCGACGACCTGCACGAGCTCGTGCGCGGCGCCTATCCCTTCGCCGAGCTTTCGCGGACGCAGCTCGAGAACGTGCTCGACATGCTCGCGGGGCGCTACCCGTCCGACGAGTTCGCGGAGCTGCGGCCGCGGATCGTCTGGGATCGCACCGCCGGTGTCATCCGCGGCCGTAGCGGCGCGCGCCGGCTCGCGGTCACGAACGCGGGCACGATCCCGGACCGCGGCCTGTTCGGCGTCCATCTGGTGGACGGCGGCGGCCGTGTCGGCGAGCTCGACGAGGAGATGGTGTACGAGGCGCGCGCGGGCCAGACATTCCTGCTCGGCGCATCGACGTGGCGGATCGAGGAGATCACGCGCGACCGCGTGCTCGTGTCGCCTGCCCCCGGCGTGCCCGGAGCCGTACCGTTCTGGAAAGGCGAGGGCATCGGTCGCCCGTTCGAGCTGGGCGAGGCGATCGGCAAGACCTCGCGTGAGTTAGTGGCTCTGAGCCACAAAGTCGCGACTGCGCGACTGATGGACGAGCACCGGCTCGACGAGCGGGCCGCGAACAACCTGCTCACGTTCCTGAACGACCAAGCGGCCGCCACCGGGACGGTTCCCTCTGACCGCACCGTCGTGGTCGAACGTTTCCGCGACGAGATCGGCGACTGGCGGCTTTGCATCCTCACGCCGTTCGGCGCGCGCGTCCACGCACCGTGGGCGCTGGCGCTGGCGGCGCGCCTGCGCGACTCGCTCGGGCTGGAGGTGCAGTCGATCTGGTCCGACGACGGCATCGCGCTGCACCTTCCGGACGCCGACGCGCCGCCGCCGACCGACGACATCGTCATCTCGCCCGACGAGATCGAGGAGCTCGTGGTCAACGAAGTGGGGCAGAGTGCGCTCTTCGGCGCGCGCTTCCGCGAGAACGCGGCCCGTGCGCTCCTGATCCCCCGGCGGCGCCCCGATCAGCGCACGCCGCTCTGGCAGCAGCGTCTCAAGGCACAGGGCCTGCTCCAAGTCGCGCGGCGTTACGGCTCGTTTCCCATCATCCTCGAGACCTATCGGGAGTGCCTGCAGGACGTGTTCGACCTGCCGGCGCTGAAGAAGCTGCTCCAAGGCCTGCGCACCCGCGAGCTCGATCTCGTCGATGTCGAGACGCAGTCCGCGTCGCCGTACGCCGCGGCCTTGCTATTCGACTACATCGCGACCTACATGTACGAGGACGACACGCCTCCCGCCGAGCGCCGGGCGCAGGCGCTGTCGCTCGACCGCGATCTCCTGCGCGAGCTGCTCGGCCAGGAGGAGCTGCGTGACCTTCTCGATGCGGACGCGGTCGAGGAAGTCGAGCGGCAGCTGCGTGGCGCGCCGCGCAACGCCGACCACCTCCACGACCAGCTGCGCCTGCGCGGCGATCTGCGCGAGGGCGAGTACGACGAAGGGTTCGCACAGACGCTGCTGCGTGAGCGCCGCGCGCTGCTCGTCCGCTTCGCCGGCGAGCAGCGGCTGATCGCGGCGGAGGACGCGGGCCGCTACCGCGATGCGGTCGGCGTGATGCCGCCCGGCGGACTTCCCGAAGTCTTCCTCGAAGGCGGCCCCGACTCGCTGGAGCAGCTCGTCCTGCGTTACGCACGCGGGCGCGGGCCGTTCACAACCGCCGACGCGAACACGCAGTTCGGGCGGGACGTCGTGCCGCTCCTCCAGAAGTTCGAGCGCGAGGAGAAGCTCGTCCGCGGCGAGCTGCGTCCCGGTGGAACCGAACGCGAGTGGTGCGATCCCGACGTTCTACGCCGGCTGCGTCGCGCCTCGCTGGCCGCATTGCGCAAGGAGGTCGAGCCCGCGGAGCAGGCCGCACTCGGCCGCTTCCTGCCGCACTGGCACGGCATCGACCGGCGCGCGACGCTGCGCGAGGCGCTCGTCCCGCTGCAGGGACTGTCGCTCCCGGTGTCGCTGTGGGAGTCCGAGGTGCTACCGCGTCGCGTGCCCGGCTTCAGCCCAGGTCAGCTCGACCAGCTTTGCGCTTCGGGCGAGCTCGTCTGGGTCGGCGCAGGTCTCGACCGGGTGGCCGTGTACTTCCGTGACGATGCGCCGGCCCTCGGCCGTCCGCCCGCGGCGCCGCACCCGGAGGGCGACGCGCACGAAGCCGTTCGCGCAACACTGAGTCGGAGCGCTGAGTTCTGGTACGACCTCGTCGCCGCGACCGCCCTCGAGCCCGAGGTTGCGCTGCCGGCCCTGTGGGATCTCGTCTGGGCGGGCGAGGTGACGAACGACGCGTGGACTCCGTTGCGCGCGGGCCGCCGCTACCAGGTGCCCCGGCCGCAACGCGGTCGGCCGCGACGTTTCTCCCGCCAGCGTGCGGCCGGGATCACGGCGACGCAGGGCCGCTGGTCGCTCACCGACCGTCTCTTCCCTGGACAGCCCGATCCGCGTGCGCTCGCGGAGCTGATGCTCGAGCGGCAGGGCATTGTGACGCGCGACGGTGTGCGCGGCGAAGGGATCCCGGGGGGCTACGGCGCGGTGTACGGACAGCTGCGCGCCCTGGAGACGCTCGGCCTCTGCCGGCGCGGCTACTTCGTCGAAGGACTGGGCGGAGCCCAGTTTGCGATCCCGGGCGCGGTGGAGCGTCTGCGCGAATTGCGGCCGCGCGAAGACGACGAGCCGGAAGCGCTCGTCCTGCCCGCCGCCGACCCGGCGCAGCCGTACGGCGCGGCACTGCCGTGGCCAAAGCGAGCTGACGGACGCGCTGCGCGAGTTGCCGGTGCGCACGTCGTTCTGCTCGGAGGTCAGCCGGCCCTGTTCGTCGAGCGCGGGGGTCGCTCGCTCGTCCCGCTCCGCGATCCTGAGGAAAGCTGGCTGCGCGTCGCGCTGGCGGCGCTCGTCGAGCACGTCAAGAAGGGCGGCGCGAGACGCCTGGCGGTCGAGCGCTTCGATAGTGAGGCGGTTGGCGAGACCGAGATCATGCCGCTCCTTCTCGAGGCGGGCTTTCTCGCAGGGCCGCGCCGCGCCGTCTTGCGGCCCTAGCTCCCGATCTTGAAGACGGGGTGATGCTGGGCCTCAGCGGCGAAGGCTTCGAGCGGCGAGTCCGCAGACGCATCGAAGAACGGCTTCGTGATCGGCGTCTTGCGCAGGTACTCGCGCAGGACGGGCGCGGCCGTCTGTGCGTCGACCTCCTCGACCGGCACGCGTTCGGTGCGCAACGCCCGCGCCAACTCCACCGAGCCGGCGGCGCGCGCATTCCGCACCCAGGGCCGCTCGCCGTACGGCGCCACCAGCCAACGCTTCTCGTCGTGGAAGACGAGCATCACGGGAGTCGAGTATTTCCTCCCGCTCTTACGTCCGACGACCGTAAGGACGTGAGTGCGCTTCCCGGCGAGCCCGAGCCGAGCAAGCGGTGTGATCAGCACGTTCCCCAGCCGCCGCAACCAGGTCTGCCGGTAGGTGGCAGCCATGTCCCGATCGTACGCGTCCTGGGGTCTGACCCCAGTCGTGGCGGCGTTAGGCGAGGCGGCCGAGGACAAGTCCGAACAGGGCATGCCTGTACGTCGCTTGCGCGAACGCACGCGGGCTCCTGACCAGCTTCCGATCGACCAGGCCGATCAGCGGCCACGACGCAACGTGCTCCGCCAGTGCCAACGCTAGCGCGAGCCGGCGCTGGTCCACGTCCACGCGGCGCCGAACTGAATCGAAGGCGAGACCGAACAGCGCGCCGTTTGCGGCGTGGAGCACGAAGCCCACCGAACGGCGGCCGCGCCCGAGGAACTCCACGTCCGAGTAGTCGCACCCGAAGACGCGACGGTCGAACGGTTCCTGCAGTCCCCAGACCACCGTTGCGACGGCGCCGGCAGATGCGGCACGAAGGCGAGGCGACATACCCTTCCAGCATGCCCGAAGGGGACGCTCTTCACCGCGCCGCACGCCGGTTGCAGGTGCTCGTCGGCGAGAAGCTCGAGGTCGAGACGCCGCATCCGCGTGCGGCCGTGAAGCAGCTCGCACCGCGTCTCGACGGCCGCCGCCTCGAGAGCGTCGAGGCCGTCGGCAAGAATCTCCTGCTCCGCTTCGAAGGCGGTCTCGTGCTTCGTAGCCACCTGCGCATGAAAGGACGCTGGCGCGTCTTCCGAAGCGACTCGCAGATCTTCGGCGTGCCCTGGCTCGTACTCCGCGGCTCCGAGCACGTCGGCGCCATGTTCAACGGTGCGGTGCTGGAGCTCGATCGCGGGATCGCGCAACGGCTCGGGCCGGACATCCTCGCCGACCCACCCGACTACGACGGGATGCTCGAGCGGCTCCGGCGCCAGCAGCAAGACCGCGCCGTCGGCGATGCGCTGCTCGACCAGCGCCTCGTCGCAGGGATCGGCAATCTCTGGAAGGCCGAGTCGCTGTGGCGTGCGCAGGTCTCGCCGTGGCGCAAGCTCCGTGACGTCTCGGACAAAGAGCTCCGCGCGACGCTCGCAGAGGCGAACCGTTTGATGAAAGGGCGGCTCGACGGCGTTCGCGGCCACGCCCAGGTCTACCGCCGCAAAGGCCGTCCGTGCCCGCGCTGCGACAGGCCGATCCGCTCCTGGCCGCAGGGCGACGACGCGCGGATGGCCTACTGGTGCTCGCAGTGCCAGAGAGGAGAGGACCCGAAGACGGCGTAAGCGAAGCGAGTGATCGTGCGCGCTTCGCACCTCTACGACACCCTGCGAGCTTTCGCGCTGGGCTCTTTCCGTGCGCTCCTCGCCGACCTGGAACGGGGGGCCGACCTGCCGTTCGCATTCGAGGAGCACAGCTCGTACGACCGTCCCGCGCTCTACGAGTACCGGCCCCTCGTCAAGCCGTTCATCGAGGCCCGCGCGCACCTCCTGCGCCGAAGGCCGGACGCGCAGCTCGCCGTGGAGGAGCTGCAGCGCACACCGGCCGCCGCGATCTTCGCGCGCGCGCACGCAGGCCCGCGCGCGGACGAGCACGAAGCACTGTTCGGCAGCGTCCTGCTCCCGCTGCTGATGAGCACCGGAGAGCTGTGCGGCGGCTTTGACTGGGACGACGGCGCCTTCGCACGCGCGTACGGCGAGCTGGAGAAGGCGCTCTTCGGCGAAGGGCACCAGTACGGGGCGGTCGCGCCCGTCATCGGCATCACGACCGGCGGCGTCACGATCGAGCTGGGCGAAGGCCTCAGGGTGCGCCTCGCTGCGACGGGCGAGCTCGCGAAGTTGTGGCCGGAAGCGAACGGATTGCTGCCGATGGACTTCGGCCGTGAGCCCGACCGACTCTGCATCATCGAGCTGGAACGTGCACTCGACGCCGGCGCGACCGAGCCGCCGGACGCCCCGGGAGAGTTCGCCGACGCGATCACCGCGATCCGCCTGGCCACGGCCGCACCGATCGCCGCCGGTCCCGTGCTCTTCGAGCGCCTCGACTGGCGCCCGTACGGCATCCGCCCGGTGCTCCCGATCGCCGCGACGCAGCCGGCGGGCGAGCCGACCCGGCTCGATTCGTTCCGCGCCGGTCTCGCGGCCGACCTGCTGCCGCGGCTGACGCTTGCGGACGACGATCCGGAGCTCGGCGAGGCACTCGACCGCTGGGAGCTCTCGCTCTTCCAGGACGGACCCTTCCAGGCCGAACAGCTGCGCGAGTCACTCTCCGCGCTGCTCGGCGGCAATGACGGCCTGTGGGCCGCAGCGGTGCGTGGCGCGATCCTTCTCGGCGAGACGGGTCGCGCACGCGCCGAACTGCAGGACAGGCTTTCTG
>Ga0209874_1000563_pt1 | contig 11029 bp, 6 predicted proteins | sample GWRWN1_20_30_FD_187216 | JGI IMG/M metagenome (GOLD analysis project Ga0209874, IMG submission 187216) | Riverbed sediment microbial communities from areas with no vegetation in Columbia River, Washington, USA - GW-RW N1_20_30 (SPAdes)... | ecosystem: Environmental > Aquatic > Freshwater > River... | reverse complement strand
CCGGCGTGACGGACTCCTCGTCCATCAGGTACGCCTCGGTGAGCTCGTCGTCGAACTCGGCGATCGAGTCGATCAGCTGGTGGTGATACTCCTGCGCTTGCTCGGTCAGCTCGGCGGGGATCTCGCCCGTCTCCATCTTGGTGCCGAGGTCGTCGGACCAGGTGATGGCGCGCATCTCGACCAGGTCGACGATGCCGCGGTGGTGCTCTTCCAACCCGATCGGCAGCTGGATCGGAACCGGATGCGCGCCGAGGCGGTCGACCATCGACTGCACGGCGGCGAAGAAGTCCGCGCCCGTGCGGTCCATCTTGTTCATGAAGGCGATGCGCGGAACGCGGTAGCGCTCGGCCTGCCGCCAGACCGTCTCGGACTGCGGCTGGACACCGGCGACGGCGTCGAAGACGGCGATCGCGCCGTCGAGGACGCGCAGGCTCCGCTCCACCTCGACGGTAAAGTCCACGTGCCCGGGCGTATCGATAATGTTGATCCGAAAGTCCCGCCAGAACGCCGTCGTGGCCGCAGACGTGATCGTGATGCCGCGCTCCTGCTCCTGCGCCATCCAGTCCATCGTCGCAGCGCCCTCGTGGACCTCGCCCATCTTGTGCGTGCGGCCGGTGTAGTAGAGGATGCGCTCGGTCGTCGTCGTCTTGCCCGCGTCGATGTGGGCCATGATTCCGATGTTCCGGACACGGTCGAGTGCGATCCCGCGCTTGGTGTCGACGGCCATCGCGCTCACCACCTGTAGTGCGCGAAGGCCTTGTTGGCCTGCGCCATCCGGTAGACGTCGTCCTTGCGCTTGAAGGCGCCGCCCTGCTGGTTCAGTGCGTCCAGGATCTCGGCCGAGAGCTTGTCGACCATGCCCTTCTCGCGGCGCTCGCGCGCAAAATCGACGAGCCAGCGGATCGCGAGCGTGCGCGCGCGACGTTGCGGCACCTCGACGGGCACCTGGTAGTTCGCGCCACCGACTCGCCGGCTCTTCACCTCCAGGACGGGCGTGACCGTCTTCACGGCCTGCTCCAGCACCTCGACCGGCGGCTTGCCGGTCTTCTCGCCGATCCGCTCGAGCGCGTCGTAGACGATCTTCTCGGCAGTCGACTTCTTGCCCTGGGTCATCACCTTGTTGATCACCTGTGTGACAAGCGGCGAGTTGTACAGGGCATCGGGCTCGACCGGCCGGGCCTGGACTTCTCCGCGGCGCGGCATTACTACGAACCCTTCTTGGCGCCGTACTTGGAACGGCCCTGCTTGCGGTCGGAGACGCCGGCGGCGTCGAGGGCTGCGCGAATGACCTTGTAGCGGACGCCCGGGAGATCCTTGACGCGGCCACCGCGGACGAGCACGACGGAGTGCTCCTGCAGGTTGTGGCCCTCGCCGGGGATGTAGGTCGTGACCTCCATCTGGTTCGTCAGGCGAACACGCGCAACCTTCCGAAGGGCCGAGTTCGGCTTCTTCGGGGTGTGCGTGAACACGCGGGTGCAGACGCCGCGCTTCTGCGGCGCTCCGCCGAGAGCAGGGGTCTTCGTCTTCCCCTTCTGGAGGGCGCGACCCTTGCGGACGAGTTGATTGACGGTGGGCAATTGACCTCCGGGAAAGTCCCTTTTCACACAACAACGGTCGGCCGGGCCGCAGGCCCTGCCAACCGGACGAGGCATGGTACCGAAACGAGCGATGGGCCGCAAACCCCGGAATCCCGCTTCCCAAGCGGAACCAGAGCGGGGTTTCGAGCGTTTTGGGAGTGGCCGGGACGATGCGTTTTTCCCACTTTCAAACGCTAGTGACACTGCCTGGACGCCACTACAGTGAGTCGGCGGGTTTCATCCTTCCTGCGGCAATCCGATGAACATGGTGCTGATCGGAATCAGTGTGGGCCTTGGCGCCCTCGTGGTGTCCCTGCTCGCCCTGCTCGTGGTGCGGTGGCGGTCGGACAACTCGGCCGATGAACGGGTCGCCGAGGTCGTCGCCAGCCTGAACGCCCGGATGGACGAACTCGACCAGGAACTCGCCGGAGCGCTCGAGCGGGCCGAGGAAGAGGGCCGGCGCAGCCGCATCTTCGGCGACCTGGCCGGATCGATCGACCTCGACGAGGTTCTCTCGCGCACCCTCGAGGCCGCCGGGGCCCTCGAAGGAGCGGACGCGGGGCTCGTCATGCTCCCCGACCCTGAGGGGGGCAAGCCGCTGGTGGCGACGCTCGGCCTCTCGGTGGACGAGGCGGAGCGACACGCGATCACCGGGCCTCCCGACGGCCGCCTCGCCCGCTCGATCACCATGTCCTACACCTATCCGGAGCTGGAGCGTGCAACGAGCGAGGACGGGATCATCCACGCCGGGCTCGCCGTGCCGCTCCCGGGCGAGACCTCGACCCTCGGCTATCTCACCGTTTTCACGCGCGTCAAGGGACATTCCTTCTCGGACGACGACGTCCGGCAACTCGAGACGCTCGCGCTGCGCGCCGGCCCCGCGATCGAGAACGCGCGACGCTTCCGCGAGGCGCGCCAGCTCGCCGACCTCGACGCCCTGACCGGGCTCCACAACCGGCGCTTCTTCCACGAGACGCTCGCGCGAGAGTGTGCCCGCGCGCACCGCTACGAGCGGAAGCTCTCCCTGATCGTCTTCGACCTCGACGATTTCAAGGTGATCAACGACCAGATCGGCCACCTGGCGGGCGACGCCGTGCTGTCCGAGGCAGCGGAGCGGGTGCGCGACGTCGTGCGCACCGCCGACATCGCCTGCCGCGTGGGCGGCGACGAGTTCGCGGTCATCCTCCCCGAGTCTTCGATCGAGGACGCCGACCAGCTCTACCGCCGGCTGCTGCATGGTGTCTCGTCGCGGCCGATCGGCCAGGCCGGCAAGCTCTTCCTGTCCGCGGGAGTCGCGGAGTTGCGCGCGGAAGACGATCCAGTGTCGTTCTTCCAGCGCGCCGACGAGGCCCTGTACCGTGCCAAGGAAGCGGGCAAAGGCCGAGTCGTCTCGGCCAACGCGCCCAAGCTCGGACCTGCCTAACCTTTCGGGACAGGTCTCCTGCCTGGCCCTTCCAGCCCCGTCTTCGGGTCAGACCCCAAGACAGTGTCCCGCGGGGACACGTCACGTGCCTGGCACTACAGTCGTGTCGTGCCCGAGCGACCGGCGTTGCTGCTGAGCATCGACTTCGAGGACTGGCACCAGCTCGTGCACCGGCGGCTTGGGCTGCCGGATTGGGATCGCCCGCACTCCGCACTCGAGCGGCAGACGGCAGTCCTGCTCGACCTGCTGGACGAGCTCGATGCGAGCGCGACGTTCTTCCTGCTGGGCATGAGCGTCGCGAACCACCGCGACCTCGCGCAGGAGATCGTTCGGCGCGGGCACGAGCCGGGCTGTCACGGGTACGCGCACAGACGAGTGCATGAGCAGACACGGGACGAGTTCCGGGCGGACCTCAACCGCGCAGTCGAGGTGATCGAGGACGTTGCGGGTCGGCGGCCCTTGGCCTATCGAGCGCCCGCGTTCTCCATCAACCGCGACACGCCCTGGGCGTACGACGTCCTGGCGGAAGCGGGCTTCCGCTACGACTCGAGCCAGTACGACTCGCCCCGGATTCGGCGGCGGATCGGAGGGATTCCACCCGCCCCGTACCGCCTCGCCCTTCCCGAGAGCACCGAGCTCTGGGAGCTCCCGGTCGCCGTCTGGGGCTCGGTGCCCGTGGGCGGCGGCGCCTACTGGCGTGCGCTTCCGCGGAGACTCCTCAGCCGCGCACTGGAAGACGTGCGGCAGCAGACTGCCTACCCCGTTCTGTATTTTCATCCGTACGAATTCGATCCGGAGCCGCTCAAGGCGACGCTCCCTCCCTCACCATCCTCCCGTCAGAACCTCATCTCGACGACACGGAGCCTCTGGCGGAATGCGGGCCGGCAGCTCGTCGCTCGCCGGTTGCGCGAGGTGGCGCGACGCTACGAGCTGCTGAGCTACGAACGGGCATATGACGACATCCACCGACTCTACGGGGCGCGTACGCGAGCACTTTCGAAAGAAGGCGTTCTCGTTTGACCACCTCTACGACGAGGACCACGCACTCCAGCGGGCACTCCGGCCCGGCCTGTTCAACCGGCGCGAGTTTGCGCTCGAGGTAGCCCGCCAGTACGACGCGCCGCGTGTTCTCGACGTCGGCGGCGGCTCAGGCCGGATCGGAGAGGCCTTCCTCGAGCAGGGGGCGTCGCGCTACGTGGACGTCGACCTCTCCGACTCGATGCTCGACCTCGCGCGGCAGCGCCTCGAGCGCTTTGGCGACAAGGTGACGCTGATCCAGGGCGACTTCCTCGAGACTGCGATTTCCGGCTCGTACGACGTCATCCTCGCGCTCGGGTACTTCGACTACATCGGGAATGCTCCCGCGCACGTCAGACGCATGAGCCAGCTGCTCGCTCCAGGCGGCTCCGTCGTCGCCAGCTTTCCCCGCTGGACCTGGACGAAAGGGCCGATTCGGAAGCTGCGCTACGAAGTGATCAACAACTGCCCGATCTTCGACTACACACGAGACGGGCTGATGCGGCTCTTCAACGGCTTCTCGAACGCCGAGATCCGGCCGGGAAGGAGCGGCTTTCTGCTCCGCGCTACGAAGTAAGCGCGAGGAAGGGCAGGTAGTTCGTCAGGTCGACCTCGCCCAGCTCGGGCAGCTGGTCGCGCCAGCAAACCGCCTCGGGGAACGCAGACTTCTGAGCTGCCATCAGCCACGTCGGGAAACGGGCCTCGCGCGCCTGCGCGATGAGCGCGGCCCGGATGCCGTGGTGAACATTGCCGAGCGGGAGCGATCCCAGCGGCAACGGCGGGCCGAGCGGGCGCACCTGCACCGTTCCGAGCGGTGACCACAGGGCCGCCCAGCGACCGGAGGCAAGGCCCATCAGCTGCGGCGGCCCTGCCGACTCGAGCACATAGCCCGCGCGACGTCCGCCGAGCCACTGCGTCTGCGACTTCGCCTGGACGAGGCGCACCTGAAGCTCTCCGTACGTCTCGTGGTAGTCGGCGATCTGGCGCGAGCTGGGCCAGGACACGCGGAACCGGCTCTCGATTCGCGCCCGCCTGAGCTCGTCGCCGATCACGCTGCGGGCCACCGACAGGTTCGTGCGCGCCTCGGCGATCGCCGAGAGATACGCACCCCGCGAGCCGCCGAAGCGCGAGGCGACAATCGAGCGCTCCGCGGCGAGGATGTCCCCATAGGTGACATGCACCGTGCGCTGCTGGACGGCGCGCGCGAAGGCGTTCGTAAATGCCAGCTCGGCGTCACCCGTAAGCCGGTGGATCGGGTTGATCGCCGACCAGCGGACCGCCGCTGTCCCGAGCCGGCAGCGAAGACCGGCAGCGAGAATCAGCTGACCTTCGGTCTTCGACCTGTTGAAACCGCGCCCGGCCATTCGCGGTCCGTTGCAGAGCTTCGGGTCACGCGTCCAGAGGTACACGCACGCGGCGGTCGGCTTGGCCGGATCGTCCCCAGCCCATGCGGCCCAGCCCCAGGACCAGAGCGAGTGAATCTTCAGCTCGCGCGCCACGAACCGCGCCGCCAGCGCCTGCCATTTCACGGTGCGAAACCACGGCTGTGCCGCTAGCCCTTCGCGGCCGCCGTTTCCTCTCGTCGTCTGGAAACCGAGAAAGAGTCCGAGCTTCGAGACAGGTATGCCCATCTTCGTGAAGTCGAGAATCCCGTTTCGGAAGGACTGTCGCAGTGTCCGGTTGCCGTAGTCGGGCCCGCGCCGGTAGATCAACGGCGCGGGGAAGTACACCTCGCGCACGATCCCGGCGACGTCGGCCACCTGACGCCACCAGTCGAGCGCCGATCCTTCGGCCGTGTACGGCTTGCTGTTGACGAGCAGCCACGGCTGCGCCCCCCGCTCGCGCAGTCGCTGCAGGAAGCGCAGAACGTTCGCCCGGTACTGGGCGTTCGTAGGTGACCAGGGCGTCGCGAGCCACGCGCCGAAGAGCTCGTTCTCCGCGATGACGGGGTTGGAGCAGTCCATCGCGCCGGCGGCGTACTCGTAGAACTTGTCCGCCTTGGCGACGATCGTCTCCGGATCGGCGGGCGCGTTTGGCGTGCCAACCCGCCGGTTCAGGTACAGATCGAAGTAGACGGTCTGCGCGCCCCCGGCGCGAAGCTTCGGGGGAAAGAGGTAGTTCGACGCCATCGCGACGATGCCCGGCTTCGCGAACATGTTCCAGAAGGGCACCGAGCCGTCGGCGAAGTCGAGCCAGACCGGCGTCTTCGAAGGCAGGATGCAATTGGCCGCAAGCTGCTTCGCAGGCGCACCGTTTCCTCCGGCGAGCGCAAGCGCAGCCGCGGCGGCGACGAGGACCCCGAGCCTCTTCACGCTGCCTTACATTAGCCGCAGGGCCGGGCTCTGCCCGGCCCTGCTCACAAACGCTTTACTAGCGTGAGAATCATCATGGCCCCGAAGGCGCCGGATTCTCACGCTTCGCGGCGCCGGATTCTCACGCTCTTATTCGTCGAGCGGAGAGTCCACCTCGGGAATCTCCTCGGCCTCGATGTCGCTCCGGCCCGAGCTGCCGCCGTCCTCGACGCCCGGCTGTCCGCCGAAGTCGATGCCCAGCGAATCCAGATCGATGCCATTGCCGCTGTCGGAATCGATCTCTTCCAGCGCCGCCAGCAGCTGCTCCTCGGTCGCCGGCCGCATGTACGCCGAGGGCGGCACCTTGTCCGAAGGGCCGATATCGATCGTCCGGTAGCGCTTCAGCCCCGTGGCCGCCGGGATCAGCTTCCCGATGATCACGTTCTCCTTCAGCCCCACCAGCCGGTCGATCTTGCCCTCGATCGACGCATCCGTCAGCACCTTCGTCGTCTCCTGGAACGACGCCGCGGAGAGGAAGGACTCGGTCGCGAGCGACGCCTTCGTGATCCCGAGGATCAGCGGCTCGAACGTCGCCTGCTCCTTCTTCTCCTTCTTCACGCGCGCGTTCTCACGATCCAGCACCGTCTTGTCGACAAGCTGGCCCGGCAGCAGATCGGTCTCGCCCGCGTTCTCGACGCGCACCTTCTTTAGCATCTGGCGAACGATCAGCTCGATGTGCTTGTCGTGGATCTCGACGCCCTGTGACTTGTAGACCTTCTGCACCTCGCCCACGAGGTAGAGCTCCGTCTCCGTGTAACCCTTCAGTCGCAGCAGGTCGGCCGGGGTCAGCGAGCCCTCGTGCAGCGGATCGCCGGGCTCGACATCCTGCCCCTTCGTGACCAGCAAACGCGTGCGCCGCGGGAGCTGGAGCGCCTTGGGCTCCTCATCCTTCTTCAGATCGTGCGGGATGATCGTGACCTTCGGACCGCGGTCCGTGTCCTCGATCTCGACCTTGCCGCCGACCTCGGCGAGCGTCGCAGCACCCTTCGGGTTCCGCGCCTCGAAGATCTCGACGACACGCGGGAGACCGTGCGTGATATCGGCCCCTGCCACACCACCGGTGTGGAACGTCCGCATCGTCAGCTGCGTGCCCGGCTCGCCGATCGACTGCGCGGCGATGATGCCGACCGCGTCACCGATCTCGGCGACCGAGCCCGTGGCGAGGAACGTGCCGTAGCACGTGCGGCACACGCCGAACTCGCTCTTGCACTTGAGCACCGAGCGCACCGGCAGCATCACGTCGCGGGCCGAATCGCCGAGCCCCTCGATGATCTCCTCGAGAACCGGGAGGGTGATGTCCTCGCCCCTTTCGGCGACGACCGTCTTACCCGGCTTCCCGCTCGCGAGCGGCTTGTGCGTGTCCTGCGCGAGCATGCGGCCGAGGACGCTCTTGTTGATCCCCTCGGGCGAGAAGATCGGCAGCTCGACGAACTCCTTCGTCTTGCAATCCTCCTCGCGGATGATCACGTCCTGCGACACGTCGACGAGGCGACGCGTGAGGTAGCCGGAGTCGGCCGTGCGCAGCGCCGTGTCGGCGAGACCCTTGCGGGCACCGTGAGTCGAGATGAAGTACTCGAGCACCGACAGGCCTTCCATGAAGTTGGCCTTGATCGGACGCTCGATGATCTCGCCCTTCGGATTCGCCATCAGCCCGCGCATGCCGGCGAGCTGGCGGATCTGCTTCGAGGATCCACGCGCACCGGAGTTGGCCATCATGTAGATCGGGTTCAGCTCGTAGAAGGTCCGCTCCATCGCATCGGCGACGGTGTCGGTTGCCTCCGTCCAGATGTTCACGATCGACTCGTGGCGCTCCTCGTCGGTGATGAGCCCGCGCTCGTACTGCGCCTCCACCTGAGCGACCCGTTCCTCGTACTCCGCGAGGATCTCCTCCTTGTCGGGCGGGATCACGATGTCGTTCTTCGAGATCGTGACGCCGGCCTGCGTGGCGTAGTTGAAGCCGAGGGTCTTGATCATGTCGAGCACGGCAGCGATCGAATGCGCTCCGTACCCATCGACGAGCTCGGCGATGAACGCGTCGAGCTCGCGCTTCGGCAGCGTCCGGTTGATGTAGTCGTGCAGCGGCTCGTCGCTGTCGTAGTCGTCGACGGCCTCCTCCAGCACCCGCTCGACCTCGGAGTTGAAGATCACACGGCCGGGAGTCGTGAGCAGCAGGTCGCCGTTCCAGCGGAACTCGATCGGCTCCTGAAGCTTGATCTGGCCTGCATCGAGGGCATGCTGGACCTCGTCCTCCGAGCCGAACCGGGAGGGACGCGGATCGAGCTGATCCGCGGTCGTCTCGTCGAGGTGCGTCTCGCAGTACGTGAGGTAGTAGGTGCCGAGCACCATGTCCTTCGTCGGCGTGGCCAGCGGACGGCCGCTCGCCGGCGAGAGGATGTTGTTGGACGACAGCATCAGGATGCGTGCTTCCGCCTGCGCCTCCGCGGACAGCGGAAGATGCACGGCCATCTGGTCGCCGTCGAAGTCGGCGTTGAACGCGTGACAGACGAGCGGATGCACCTGGATCGCCTTGCCCTCGACCAGCACCGGCTCGAACGCCTGGATGCCGAGGCGGTGCAGCGTCGGCGCCCGGTTCAGCAGGACCGGATGCTCGGCGATGACCTCCTCGAGGACGTCCCAGACCTCCTCGGTCATCGAGTCGACGTACTTCTTCGCCGCCTTGATGTTCTGGACGGACTTCCGCTCGACGAGGCGGCTCATGATGAACGGCTTGAACAGCTCGAGCGCCATCAGCTTCGGCAGCCCGCACTGGTGCAGCTTCATGTTCGGGCCGGCCACGATCACGGAGCGGCCCGAGTAGTCGACGCGCTTGCCGAGCAGGTTCTGGCGGAACCGGCCCTGCTTGCCCTTGAGCATGTCGGACAGCGACTTCAGCGGCCGGTTGCCAGGCCCGGTCACCGACCGGCCGCGGCGGCCGTTGTCGAACAGCGCGTCGACGGCCTCCTGCAGCATCCGCTTCTCGTTGTTGACGATGATCTCGGGCGCGCCGAGGTCGAGCAGCCGCTTGAGCCGGTTGTTCCGGTTGATCACACGCCTATAGAGGTCGTTGAGGTCGCTCGTGGCGAAGCGGCCGCCGTCGAGCTGCACCATCGGCCGAAGCTCCGGTGGAATCACCGGCACGGCCTCGAGAATCATCCACTCCGGACGGTTCTCCGACGTGATGAACGCGTTCACGACCTTCAGGCGCTTGATCGCCCGCTGCTGCTTCTGGCCCTTCGAGGTCCGAATCGTCTCGCGCAGCGACGCCGCCTCGGCCTTGAGGTCGAGGTCCTTGAGCAGGTCGCGGATCGCCTCCGCGCCCATGCCGCCGCGGAAGTAGACGCCGAACCCGTACGGGGATCCGAAGCGGTCCTTCAGCTCGCGGAAGAGCTGCTCGTCGTTGACGATCATCTTCGGCTCCAGGTCCTTGAACAGGAGCCAGGTCTGCTCGAGCCGATTGACGGAGTCGACGGCGGCGTCGCGAGCGTCGCCGCGCCGCGACTCGATGTCCAGGTACATCTCGCGGACCTTCAGCGCCCACTGGATGATCGCGTCGAGATCCTCCTTCTGGATCTTCCCGTCGGTGCGGAGGCAGAGGTCGTTCGTCAGCTCGCGGATGTCCTGCTCGCCGTCCCACGTGTCCACCACGTCCCCGAGCAGACCGTTGCCGAGGTCGCGCGCGCGGTCGAGGTTCTTCATGTCGACGCCCTCGGCGAACTTGGCGTCCTCCTCCGCAATCTCGTCGCCGTCGAGCAGCGCGTCGAGGATGCGGTTGATGTGCTTGGAGATCGCGCCCTTCTTCGAGCCGGTCGCCTTCGCCTGCTGCTTGAAGAGCGGTTCGAGGCCCTTGAGGATCTGCTCCGCCGCCGCCGCGACGTTCTCCAGCTCGCGCGGGGTGAGCTTGCGATCGTCGCGAATCGCGGCATTACGGACGAGCTCGCGGATCTTCTTCGAGTCCTCCGTCGTGATCTGGTTGACGAGATCCGGGAACATGCCGCCGGCGAGCGTGCGTGCCTCCTCGAGCGTGGGCATTGCCTGCTCCTCGGCCCAGTTCGAGAGGCCGCGGACCCAGAAGTCATCGTCCTCGTCGAACTTGGTCTCCTTGCCTTTCGCGAAGTAGTCGCGCCGGCGCTTGAGCCGGTCCTCGAGCGCGGCGAGCGCCTCCTCGCGGTCGACCTCGATGCGCTCGGCCTCGCCCTTGACCTTGTCCTCGAGGTCGTTCAAATCCTTCTTGCGCGCAGCGACATCGACCGCGGTCACGATCGAGGCTGCGAAGTACAGGACCTTCTCGAGCTCACGTGGAGCGATGTCGAGCAGGTAGCCGATGCGGCTCGGAACGCCCTTGAAGAACCAGATGTGCGAGACGGGCGCGGCCAGGTCGATGTGGCCCATGCGCTCGCGGCGCACCTTCTGGCGGGTCACCTCGACGCCGCAGCGCTCGCAGATGATGCCCTTGTAGCGGACGCGCTTGTACTTGCCGCAATAGCACTCCCAGTCCTTCGTCGGACCGAAGATGCGCTCGCAGAAGAGACCGTCACGCTCGGGCTTGAGCGTGCGGTAGTTGATCGTCTCCGGCTTGGTTACCTCGCCGGAGGACCAGTCGCGGATCTGCTTGCTGGAGGCAAGCCCGATGCGAATGGCGTCGAAATCATTGATGTCGATCA
>Ga0209874_1000562_pt1 | contig 11036 bp, 12 predicted proteins | sample GWRWN1_20_30_FD_187216 | JGI IMG/M metagenome (GOLD analysis project Ga0209874, IMG submission 187216) | Riverbed sediment microbial communities from areas with no vegetation in Columbia River, Washington, USA - GW-RW N1_20_30 (SPAdes)... | ecosystem: Environmental > Aquatic > Freshwater > River... | reverse complement strand
CCCTGAAGCAAATCGTCCTCACCACCGGTGCCTGCGTCCTCTTCGTTGGCTTCGCGGAGACGCTCTTCTTCGCCGTGCTCGAGTTCGGCCTCGAGCGGCCGGCGTCGTTCCTGGGAGTGCTCGAAAGCATCCAGGGTGCGGGCGCGATCCTGGGCGGACTGACGGCGACGCGGGCGTTGCGGCGTATCGGCGACGTCCGGCTCGTGGGGATCGGGATGGCGCTGTTCGCGCTCGGCGATGGAACGTTTGCGTCATCGAGCCTGTGGCTCGTGTGCGTCGGAGTTTTCGTGGCGGGGTTCGCCATCTCGTGGTTCATCGTCGGCTACGCCACTGCAATTCAGCTGAGGACGCCCCAGCGCCTCCAGGGCCGAGTTGCCTCCGCTGCAGGGACGATCATCGGCACGCCGCAGACGATTGGGATCGCGCTCGGCGCGGGGCTCGTGAGCGTGCTCGACTACCGTGCGCTGGTCGCGATCATGGCGTTCTCCGTAGCGGCCTGCGGGCTGTATCTCCTCACGCGCGGACCTGAGCCCGTCGCCGATGAGGAGCCCGCGATTGCGCCCGGCTTGACTAGCTATAGCTAGCCCTCGATCTCCTTCTTCTCGCCCGAGCCCACCTCGGCCTTGAGCTGCTCGAGTTCGCGGTCGACCTGGGTCTGCGACGCCAGCTGGGCGAGCTCACGGTCGAGCTGCGTCTTGTCCGAGCCCAGCTCCTCGAGGTCACCGGACTGGACAAGCTCGTCGATCGCGGACGCGCGCGCCTGCATCTGCTCGGTCTTGTCTTTCGCGCGCTGAATCGCGAGGCCGGTGTTGTCCATCTCGCGGCCGATCCCGGTCGCGGCCTCGCCGATGCGGACCTGCGCCTCCGCTGCGGAGTACTGCGCCTTGATCACTTCCTTCTGCGAGCGGAACTGCTCGATGCGCGCCGAGAGCTGCTTCTCGCTGGCGACGAGCTTCTCCTGTTGGTCCGCAAGCCCTTTCACTTGGGTGTCGAGATCCTGGAGCTGCTGCTGCGCGCCCGACTTCCGTTCCAGCGCCTGTCGCGCGAGATCCTCGCGGTCGGCCGCAAGCGCTTGGCGCGCCTGACTGTCGAGCTTGACCACGCTCTGCTCGAGCTGATGTGTCTGGAGCTCGAGCCGCTTCTTGGCCGTGACGACATCGGCGATGCCGCGCTTCACGTTCTGCAGCGACTGGACCTGCTGCTCGTAGGAGTAGTCGAGCGTCTCTTGCGGGTTCTCGGCGCGGTTCAGCAGGGCGCTGATCTTGGCCCTGACGATCTGCGCGAAGCGGGAAAACAGCCCCATCTCAGTTCCTCCTCATCTCAGGTGTCCCGGTAGCGTATCGCCGTGCTCGTCGAACGGAGCATGCACCCGGGCTACCTCTCGAACGCCTACGTCGTCGCCGACGAGGAGGGGGGCAGTGCCCTCTTCGTCGATTCCGGTGCACCGCTCAAGCCTTTGCGTGAGGCCGCCGAACGGTGGCGGGTCGAGCCCGAGGTCGTCCTCCGGACGCACGCGCACGCCGACCACGTCGAGCACGAAGGCGAGCTCGGCCTACCGGTCCGGACAGACGGGGTCGACGTCGGCGGTCTTCGCGTCGAGGCGATCCCCACGCCGGGTCACTCCGACGACATGGTCGCCTTCGTCGTGAACGGCGAGGCGGTCTTCACCGGCGACACGCTCTTCAAGGATTCCGTGGGCGGCGGGACCTTCGAGCAGATTCGCAGCTCGGTGATGGACGTCCTGATGAAGCTACCGCCGGAGACCCGCGTCCTCCCGGGTCACACGGACGAGACGACGATCGGCCGCGAGTGGGAAGAGAACCCGTTCGTGCGCGTCTGGCGTGACGTCGACCCCGAAGGCACCGAAACTGTCCGGGTGGCCGGGGAGGAGGCGACGCTCATCGTGTGGTCGCCCGACTACGACGGCGGTGGCAAAGCCTGGGTCCGCTTCGCCGACGGTCGTGATGCGATCGTCGGCGGCTCGCGCGTCGAGCGCAGCTAGCGAACAGGTCGGAAACGGCCAAGGCGTAGGCCTCTTTGCGCCTGCAGGTCCAGAAAACGGAGGTTGTGGCTCAGAGCCACTTTCCCCGAACTCCTGTCCGAAAGGGACAGTACGGTGGGACGCCGATGCGTCTTGTCGTGGCTCGCTGCGAGGTGCTGTACACGGGGCGCCTGACCGCCTCACTGCCGGAGTCCCTGCGGCTACTGGTCTTCAAGGCGGACGGCTCCGTGCTCGTCCACGATGACGCCGGTGGCTACAAGCCGTTGAACTGGATGACGCCGCCTACGGTGATCGAGGAAGACGAAGGGCTCATCACTGTGCGCAAGCGCGCCGGCAAGACGGAGGACCGGCTCGAGATCAGGATCGCAGAGGTCCTGAGCGACTCCGTCCACGAGATGGGCGAAGCGGCGCCGCTCGCGAAGGACGGCGTCGAGCGCGACCTGCAGGCCGAGCTTGCCGCACAGCCGACGACGCTCGGAGCTGGGCTCGCGCTCGTACGCCGCGAATGGCCGACGGACATCGGGCCGGTCGACCTCATGTGCCGCGACGAAGCCGGCGGGTGGGTCGCTGTGGAGGTGAAGCGAATCGCCACTATCGATGCGGTCGAGCAGCTCACGCGCTACCTAGAGCGCATCCGCCTCGAGCTCGAAGGGTGCCGCGGCGTGCTGGCGGCGCAGGCGATCAAGCCGCAGGCGCGGACGCTCGCCGAGGCACGCGGAATCTGGTGCGTCGAGGTCGACCTCGCCGTCCTTCGCGGCGAGCGCGAGCCGGAGCTGACGCTGTTCTCCGCGTGAAGCCCGGGGCGTCTTCACGAAGCGCGTCGGCAAAGCCCACCTTGTCTCCGAAGTGGACACTAGCTTCGCCCCGATGAGTACACTACTCTCGTGACGGTGAACGTCGGCATCCGTGAGCTCCGCGAGAACCTCCGCACCTTTCTCGACCGCGCCAGGAACGGCGACGTCGTCGTCGTTACGGACCGTGGCAAGCCGATCGTTCGGCTGACGAGCGTCGAAGCAGATGAGGCGTGGGAGCGGGCCATCGCCGAAGGCGCGATCACGCCGGCGCGCCGGCCTAGACAGCCGATCGACGTCAAGAAACTTCCCCGCCTACGTGGACGTCCGACGCTCACCGACATCCTGCTCGAGCAGCGCGGGTCAAGCAAGTACTGAACGTCTACGTCGACACGTCGGCGTTCACAAAGTTGCTCTTGCAGGAGGAAGGTTCGTACGACGTCGCAGAGCTTTGGCGGAGGGCAGGGCGGATCGCGAGTTCCCGAGTTCTGTACGTCGAGGCGCGAGCCACGCTGTCGGCGGCGATCCGGCACCGGCGTATCCGCACGAAGAGTGCGTCAGCTCTTCGAATGAACCTGGAGTCGCTCGTTGACGCGATCGACGTCATTGAGTTCGACTTTCAAATCGCAGCCCTGGCAGGGGACGCGGCGGAGGCATACGACCTGAGAGCAAACGACGCCATCCACCTAGCGTCTGCACTTTCGCAACCCCGGGCGAGCCTGATCATGATGAGCTGGGACGCGAAGTTGCGAACCGCGGCTACTCAAGCGGGGTTGGCGCTCGCGCCTGGCTGATCGACGACGAACTCCCGCAGTCGCTCGCCTTCTTCGTCGATCTCCGAGCGCTCGGCGCGAGTAAGACGCCGCAGCGGAGTGAGCTCCAGCCTTCCCTTTCGATCGATTAGCCACGTAGCGGCGACGAAACCATCGACGAGAACGCTCGGCAGCACATCCCCGTTCGGCTTGATCAAAGTCTTGTGGAACTTCTCCGGAAGTATTCGGATCCGCTCCGGCGGCGCGTACGCGAGCAGCGAAGATTCCCACTTCGGCAGAAAGCGAACGGGAGCCGCAACGTCGCCGTCGGGAAGGGGAGCGCGCGGCAGGTCGAGCAGGAGGCGGCCCTGCTCATCGCGGAAGCGCCGCAGCGGCTCGAGGGCGTCGAGCGCAGGCTGCACCTCGCGCACGCGAATGCCGGCAAACCGGATGATGTCCTCGCGCGTTGCCGGGCCGAAAGCGGTGAGGTAGCTACGCACAAAGTGCTTCGCGCCTTCGGTTGCATCGGCCATTGAAGTGCGGAGCCAGCGCTCGATGCCCGTGAGGCGAGGACGTCCGTGGAACTGCCACGTCCCGCTGGGCGGCTCGTGCACGAGCGGCGCCAGCGCGCGGACGCGCCACTGGAACCGTCCGAGCTCCGGCACCAGCTCGCGGAGCTCCTCATGGGTCAGCGCGCGCTTGTTCGCCGCGGTGAGAACGCGTCGGGCGAGCCGCTCGATCTCTGCAGGCGGCACTCGCGGAAACGCCGTGCGTGCGCCCGCCAGCCACACGGCGACGAACTTCGGGAAGTCGCGCGCGCTGGTGATGTGCAGCGTTACGCGGAACAGCGAGGACTTCACGACGCGCCGCTGCTCGAGCGCCCGGGTCAGCTGCTCCTTCCGGAAACCGCTCACCCGCGACCAGAGCGCGATGTACGGGGACGGCGAGTATTGCGCCTGCAGCGCACAGAGTCGTTCCACTGCACGCGGCACGGCCAGTCCCCGGCGCTCGAGCAGCAGCTGGCGCTCGAGCAGCGCCCGATTCAACTCGCGCAGCGTGAGGACTCGCTCCCCTCTAGCGTTCGCCTGAGTGATCCGGGTCACCTACGAGATCGAGCCGCCCGGGGCGGCCGAGACGCTTGCTTTGATCGAGTCGGTCGGCCGCGCGGACGGGCCGGAGCACGTACGTGGGCGTGTCGTCGCGCAGGAAGGCGATCGCGCTGTGATCGAGTTTCCCGAAACGAACTGGGGTGCGGACGTCACGCTGCTCGTCTCCTCGCTGCTTGCGGGCGAATGGGCGGACTCCACTGCCTTCAGTCGTTGCCGCCTGGTCGGAGTCGAATGGCCACCCGGTCTTTTACCTGGGCCTGCGTGCGACGCGCCCGACGAGGTGCTCGTCGGGGCGATCGTCAAACCGTCACTCGGCCTGTCGCCCGCCGAGGTCGCGTCGACGGCGGCGCAGCTGGCGGCCGGAGGTGCAGACCTCGTGAAGGACGACGAGCTGCTGGGTGACCCGGACTGGTGTCGCCTGGAGGAGCGAGTACGCGCGGTCGCAGCAGCGGTACCGACCGCCGTTCGCTATGCCGCGAACGTCTCGGGTCCGGTGGATTCGCTGCTCGAGCGCGCGCGTCGCGCCGTGGAGCTGGGAGCGGGGGCGTTGATGCTGAATGCCTTCGCACAAGGCCTCGATGCGCTGCGAGCCTTGCGCGAGGCCGAACTCGGCGTTCCGATCTTCGCGCACCGCGTCGGCGCGGCTCTGTGGTCTCGCAACCCCGCGTTCGGCGTTGCGCCGCAAGTCATCGCGGAAGTCACGCGGCTCTGCGGAGCGGACTACGTACAGGTCGGCTCCTTCAGCGGCAGCGTCCACGACAGCGCGGCGGAGGTGCGTGCGGAGGTCGAAGCGTGTCACCGTCCAATCGGGGTGCCGCGCGCGGTGGCTGTTCTGGGCGGCGGCGTGGGCCCGGCCAACGCGGCGGCGCAGGTCGACGCAGCCGGCACACGGTCCGGAGTGATGGTGCTGCTCGGCTCGGCAGCCTACGAAGGAGGATCGCCGGAGGAGGCGGTGCGGGCGACGGTCGAATCGGTGTCGTCGCGGCCGAAGAACGTGCTCGAGAGCGCGTAGAAGACCGCGAGCACCCCGAACACGATCAGGCTGGCAATCGGGCTGGCAAGCGCGAGGAGAGTCGCCGCTGCGTACATCGGTGTGCCGGGCAGGTAGCTCCGGGTGATCCCGCTCACCTCACGCCGGTCGGCGTCCGGGCGGAGGAGCCGCCGCGATCCGTACATCCACACCGCGAAGAAGCAGATTGCAGTCAGCGTCATCGTGATCCCGTACAGGAGGGCCGCCGCCCGTCGGTCCGCGCCACCGTGCGCATGCTCCGCGACGACGCGCGTTGGAAACGGTGTGAACGCGACCATCATCAGCAAAAGGATGTTGATCAAGAGCAGAGGCCGGTCCACGCTCGCGAAGTGCCGGAAGACCGCGTGGTGATTGACCCACATGATCCCGATCGTCAGGAAGCTGACCGCGTAGGCCAGGTAGGCGGGCCAGAGATCGAGAAGTTGCTCGCCGAGGTCGCCTTCGGCCAGAGCCTGCTCGATCCCGACGGCGAGGATCAGCAGCGTGATGGCGATCGCGAACACACCATCACTAAAGGCCTCGACGCGGCCGGTCTCCATGGATGGAAGCTACACCGCGGCGACCGCGGGGCTATAGCTCAGTCGGGAGAGCGCTCTACCCCAAGCGGATCCTCGGGTCGAGATAGCCGTAGACGATGTCGGCGAGCAGGTTCGCGAGGATGATGATGACCGAGGTCACAAGCAACCACGCCATCACGGCGTAGACGTCGAGCTGAGCAAGCTTCGACCGGAAGTAGAACCCCATGCCGTCGAGGCTGAACACGGATTCAGTGACGATCGCGCCCCCGAGCAGGCCGCCGACGTTGAGCGCGACGACGGTCACGAGCGGGATGAGGGCGTTGCGGACGACGTGGTGCCCGATTACCCGCCATTCGGCCACGCCCTTGGCCCTCGCGGTGCGCACGTAGTCGGAGTTGATCACCTCGAGCATCGACGCGCGCATGAACCGGCTGTAGAGCGCGAGGCTGACGATGGTCAGCGTTGCGACGGGCAGTCCGAGGTGCTGGATCCGGTCGAGCGAGAACGCGCCTTCGTCCGGATTGTTGAGCCCGGACGTATAGAAGATGCGCAGGTCCCACTTCAGGTAGATGTTGACGAAGAGGATCTGGAGCAGCAACGCGAGCCAGAACGTCGGCAGCGCGAAACCGAGGAAACTCAAGCTCGTCGCCGCGTGGTCGAAGACCGAATACTGGCGGATGGCCGAATAGACGCCGACGACGACTCCCATCAGTAGCGCGATCAGCTCAGCCGTCAGGATGAGCTGCGCGGTGTGCGACATCACGCGCTTGATGTCCGGCCAGATCGGCTGGTTCGTGTTGAGCGAGGTGCCGAGCTTGTTGGTCGTGACGTCCTTGAGCCAGTACCAGTAACGAACGGGGATCGGCTTGTCGAGCTTGTACTTCTTCTCGATCACCTCGAGCGACTTCTGGTCGTACCTCGGGTTCGCCTTGAGCCTCGCGGCCGGGTCACCGCTCAGCGAGACGGCGGTGAAGATCAGGAAGCTCGTGGCAAGCAGCACCGGAATGCTGTAGAGGAGTCGGCGAACGATGAACACGAGCATGGGCGTGAACTCCTGACGAGAGCCCGAGGCCCGCCCCGCGAGCGGGGCGGGCTCGGTGCTCGATTTTCTGTCGGCTCAGATTAGCCGACTGTGCTGCTACTGGCTTAGAACTTCCAGACGTGCGCGTTCCAGGTCGGGCCGACGCTGCTCGGGTTAGGACCGCCAGTGCCCTTCAGGCTCGACTTGTGGACGTAGATGACAGGCACCGCGTAGAGCGGGATCACCGGCACGTCCTTTGCCATCTGGGCGTTCGCCTGGGTGAAGAGCTTCGCCCGCGCCTTGGAGTTGAGCGTCACGTCCGACTTGTTGAGCAGAGCCGTGACCTTGCTGTTGCAGTAGGTCATGTTGTTGGACGGCTTCTTGCACCCGAGCCACGCCACCGAGAAGCTCGAGTCGGGCGAGGTCACCCACGCGTACTCCGCCATGTCCCAGTTGCCGGCGGAGGTGCTCTGCGGGCCGTCGCCGAACAGAACGTTCGGGTCGACGAGGCGGATGTTGACCTCGATGCCGATCGCCTTGAGGTTGTCCTTGTAGATCTGCGCTGCGAGCACACGCCGCCGGTTCGTGCCCGTCGTCGTGTGCGTGATCTCTGCCCTGACGCCGCCACAGACCATGATCCCGTCGCCGCCGGCGCGGCAACCGTTCGAGGTCAGGAGCTGCCTCGCCTTGGCAGTGCTGTACGCGTACCTGTTGAAGTGCGGCGTGTAGTTCGCATCCGACGGGTACATGGTGAGGCTGTTCAGGACCTTCAGGTTCGGCGCGATGTCGCCGAAGAAGGTCTTGACCAGGCCTCCGCGGTTGATTCCGGTGATGATGGCCCGGCGGAAATACGCCTTGTCCATCAGCGAGTTGTGGTTGCCCTTACCCGCCAGGTCGATGTGCTCGTGGTAGAGCCCCGGGCCCGACTTGTAGGCGATCCCGCTCTGGCGCTGGAGCGCTGTGAGGGCAGTCTGCGGCGACGGGAAGATCGCGTCGACCTCGCCTCCCCGCATCGCCTGGATCTCGGTGTTCGTGTCCTGGATGAAGCGGAAGACGATCCTTCTCAGCTTCGGCTTCGGGCCGTACCACTTGTCGTTTGCGACGAGCGTGGCGTCCGTGCCCTTGCGATAGGACTGGAGCAGATACGGTCCGTTGCCGAACGGCTTCCCGTTCTTGGGGTTGCAGACGCAATCCGCCAGGATCTTGTTGTAGTCCTCACTCTGCAGGATGTGCTTCGGGAGGACCGCGCCCGGGAAGAAAAGGTCCTTCCAGGGGGCGTACGGGGCCTTGAAGAAGAACTTGACCGACTTGTTCTTGTTGGAGATCTTGAACCTCGTGATCTGGTCGTAGCCTTCGCGGCCAGCGACCTCGCTCTTCGGGTCGAGAATCCTCTGCCAGCTCCAGACGAAGTCCTGAGCGGTGACGGGCTTGCCGTCGGCCCAGTTGGCCTTCTTTCTGATGTTGTAGGTGACCGTGAACGGCTTGACCGTCGCCTTGGCGCTCGACACCAGGTCCGGAACGTACTGGAGCCTTGCGTTAAGCAAGAAGGCTGGACGCAGCACGGGCGTGTTGCCGATCACGACCGCCCAGTACTGGTTGCAGCACTCTAGGTTCGTGTTGAACCCGTTGATGTCCTGCTCGGCGCCGAAGACGAGCGTCGTCTTCTGAGCTTTGCTGGAAACGCCGTCCGTCGTCGCTGTCGCGCCGGTCACCATGATCGTGCTGGCAATGATCAGGGCGCCGACCAACAGCCAAAGGCGTTTACCCATTTACACCCTCCATTCTCAGCTGAGCGCCGGGAGCCTGTCCGGCGGCGCCTGCTCGCTCCCACGCCTCACCCTGGAGGCGCGCCGTCCAACCCCTATGACGCGTGGGGCGGCACTTGGTTAGTGGCGCAGGCTACAGATTTCGCCTCCGCAGTACGGCTCCGAGAGGCAGGAACGCTGCGAGGACGAGCCAGGGCGCGAGCGGTGTCCGCGAGCGGTGCACCCCCTTAGGCGTCGCCTTGCCCTGCCCAAGGTCGGCTCTGGCCCGGCCGACGATCCCGCGCAGGTCTTCCTCGGAGAAGGCTTGCCCGTTGGTCTCCGCGGCCAGCTCCGCGAGGATCTGGCCGCCTGCGGGATCAGGCTGGTAGTTCGGGTCGACGCGACCGCCCGCGAGGTGGATGCGCTCCGCGGCGTCCCACACGTGGACGAAGATCGCCTTGACCGTGGGCCGCCGGCCAAGAGCGGCGGCAATCCTCGCGGGGAACGCCTGGATGCTCTCACCGTCGCTGAAGACGACGACGAGCCGATGCGCCGCTTCGGGCGCGAAGTAGCCGTTGGCCCCGAGCTCGGCGATCGACTCGAGGTCGGTCGCGCGCACGCCGGGCTTGAAGGAGCTCGGCGGCCGCGGCTCCCAGATCTGGACGGACTCCTTGACGACGCCGGTGAAGACGGCCTGGTCCGGGGTGGGAAAGAGATGAGGCACGGCGCGCTGCGTGAACGACGCGACGCCGACGGGCAGGTCGGGCAGCGCATGACGTAGCCGAAGCGCGAGCGCCTTCGCACGTGCGAGCCTCGTCGGTGTATCCGCCCCGCGCGAGGCCGCCATCGAGAGCGAGACGTCGAAGATGACGTAGACCTGCGCGTCGGAGCGGATGAGGCGCGGCGTTTCACGGGCGAGCACCGGTTGGGCGGCGGCAAGCGCCAGAAGCACCCCGATCGCGGCGAGCGAGACAACCGAAGAGCGGTGCGCGCGCAGCGGCGGCTGCGGAAGTCGCAGCGGCCCCCGCAACCGTTGCGCACGTCGCTCGAAGAGGACGAGCGCTCCTAAGGGAAGGGCGAGGGCGAGCACTGTGAGGACGCCGGCCGGACTGGCAAACGAGAGGGACACTAATACCCCGTACCGACCTCCGGCGCGTGCGTCGACGAGCCGCCGAGGCCCTTGAGCGTCGGGTTGTTCAGCCGCACCCTGTCGATCAGCCGCAGCGCTACTTCGAGGTTGAACTTCGCCTCGTCCGCGTCCCGCTCGTCCGCGGCAAGTGCACGCCGGAAGCTGGCGGTCGCGCGAACCAGTGCCCTCATCCGCTGCAGCGGCTCATCGGAACCGACGGCAATGAGGTCGAGGATGCCGAGCATGTTCAGCGCGCGGGAGCGCCGCCAGGCGGCCGAGTCGCTCTGCGCTCGACGCCAAAGCGCAACCGCCGCGTGGCTTCGGTACGCCTGCATGGTCGGCGTCGCCTCGAAGATGTTCACGCGTGGGCGGGCCAGCGCGAAGAGGCGCACCGCTCTCCGGTAGGCGACCTGCTCGCCGACGCCGAGCAATCCGCGCGCCAGGCCGAACGGGACGATCTGCGGCGGCTCCCAGAGATCCAGGCGGGCCGGATCGACGCGGAAGACGGCATCGTCGTCCGCGAGCGCACGCTCGTAGCGGCGGACGTCGACCGCGAGCAGCAGCAGGAGAACTGCGGCGCCGACGGCCACCAGGGCGACCGCGAAGGCGAGCGCGCGTTTCACGTGGCCTCCCGCGGCTTGACGCCCGGAGCGAGCAGGCGGCCGCACCAGAGCTCGTTCAGCGCCAAGACGGCGAGCAGGGCGAGCGCGAGGCCGGCGAGTCCGCCGGGCACCGGCTCGTCGATGACTGCCTCCACGTAGCCACGCAGGCCGCCACGGCCGAGCGAGCTCGGCGGCACGAACGCGCTCTTGCCGACAAGCCGCTCGAACGTGGCGCGATCGGACTCCGTCGGGCTCACCGCGACGATGCGCAGCTCGATCCGGTCCCTGCGGAACGCAATGATCTCGTTCGCGACGCGGGGTAGGTCGTCGGCCAGGG
>Ga0209874_1000560_pt1 | contig 11045 bp, 8 predicted proteins | sample GWRWN1_20_30_FD_187216 | JGI IMG/M metagenome (GOLD analysis project Ga0209874, IMG submission 187216) | Riverbed sediment microbial communities from areas with no vegetation in Columbia River, Washington, USA - GW-RW N1_20_30 (SPAdes)... | ecosystem: Environmental > Aquatic > Freshwater > River... | reverse complement strand
CCGAGGCTGATCTCGGTGCTCCCGACCGTCAGGGTGAGGCGGTCCAGGATGGGGTACCGCTCGAACACCCGGATCGCGGTCGCCACGGCGAGCACGCGCGGCTCGGCCGGGAGTGGCTCCCGCGCGGTCACGTGGAGCATCCGACCCTCGAGGGCCACCGCGTCGAGGTGTTCTCTCACGCCGACGCCTCCACCAACGACTCCTCTCGCATCGCGCGCAGCATCTGGTCCAGCACGACCACGAGGCGCGGGTCGAAGGTATTTCCGGCTTCGTCGCGCGCGTAGCGACGCACGTGGTCGGTGGGGATCGCCTTCTTGTACGCCCGGCGCGAGGTCATCGCGTCGAAGACGTCGGCCATGCACGCGAGCCGGCTGACCGGGTGCTGCACCCAGCCCTCGCGGATGAACGGGTAGCCCTTCATGTCGAAGCGCATGTGATGCTCGAACGCGACGATCATCGGGAGCCGGTTCGAGCCCGGCATCCGGCTCAAGAGATCAGCTCCCAGAACGGGGTGCCGTCGCATGACCCGCCACTCATCCTCTTCAAGGAGGCCCGGCTTGCGGAGAATGTCGAGGGGCACCGCGATCTTCCCCAGGTCGTGGAGCATGCCGGCCATCCCGAGCTCGGGCAGGAGACCGTCAGGAAGGCCGATCGAGAGCCCGAGCCCGATCGAGATGACGGCGACGTTGACCGAGTGGTACAGCGTGTACTCGTCGTACGACTTGATGCTCGCCAGTCGCAGCACGAGGCCCGGGTCCGACAGGATCTGCTCCAGCATGGCGGAGCTGTACACCCGGAGAGTGCCCACCTGCTCGATGGTCAGCGGCGCCCGGCCCCGGATCGTGGCCTCGATATCCCGGAGGGTCTCGATCGAGCCGTGATAGGCGCGGCGAGCGACGGCCTCGCCGCTCTGCTTGTCCGGCTGGATCGGCGGACCGAGGAACACGTGCGTCAGCCGCTTCCGACCCGTCCACACGGGCAGGCTCTCCCCGACACCCTCGGTCAAGGCTTCGAGCACCGCGTCGATCTCTCGCTCCTCGAGCCCCGCCGTGAAGGTGATGCTGCCGATCCCCTTCTCGGTCTGGCACGCGTCGAGGAACCGCCGGTAGACGAGGCTCTCGCGCGGCAGGATGCGGTCGTTGGCCACGAGCAGGTCGCCCATGAAGCGGTAGACGAGCTTGCGATGCGCATTGAGGAACGCGGTGAGGGCCTGGTGGAGCGTCTGCTTGGCCTTCCGCGTCTGCGGATGGGCCGGCAGATAGAGGCCGGCCGTACGGATCATCCCGTTCAGGTACGCAAAGATGACCTGGATTTGATCCTGCGCGCTATCCCCCATCGTCACTCCCCTGGGTCCCGACGGCCGAGAATCGCGTCGTGCCAATGGCCTCTGTTGCCATGGCGCGGACGCGCTTCGCCGTCCGTTGCCAGAACCAGACGCGTCGGCCGGCCAGCTGGACCAGAGCCGCCCGCGCCGACGGACCGCCGATCGTCGCCAGGGCGCGGATGGCCTCCTGCTTGATCTCGATATCCTCCGGAGTGCTCGCCGGATCGGTCACCAGATCGCGCAAGGCGGGAACGGCGTCATCGTTTCGCAGGGCACCGAGCGACTTCACGACCGCGCGCCGGACCGTGGGATCGGCGTCCCCCACGCACCGGAGCAGCGGCTCAGAGGCGAGACCGCCTCCGATCAGGCCGAGCGCGCGGACGGCCTCGACGCGGACACGCGGATGCGGATGGTCCAACAGAGGGACCACCGAAACGAAGGTCGACTGGTCACCGAGCTTCCCGAGGACATAGAGGATGTTCCGGACCACATACCAGCGGGGCTCCTCCAGTCTGGGGAGGAGCGCGGGGATGGCCGACGAGCCCACCTTCGCGAGCACCTGACACATGCGCGCGCGCACGCGGCGATCCTTCTCGTCCGCGAGCAGGATCGTGAACTCCTCGACGCCCTCACTCGCGACGAGGCGAAGGTAATCGGCCGCGAGTGTCATGTGGGCGTCGCTGACGTTCTGCCGGAGGAGGCCCGCCACCAGGGCGATCTGGGTCCGGCCGGCCATGCGCCGACGGAAGAGGGCGAGGCGCTTCGAGTGCTCGCGCATGCCTTCCCCGCCGAGCTGAGTCGTTGCGCCGAGGCTCGTGAGGGCTCTCACGGCGAGGTCGAGCTTTTCCCGGCCCAGCGCCTCCCCGATGATCTCCTCGATCGCGTCCACGGCGAATCCGGGATACTCATCGCTCTCGACGTTCAGGACCAGCGCCAAGAGGATGTCCGTGCTCCGCTCGAGCAGGACGTCAGGGTGGCATGCCGCCGTGATCTCCCGTCGCAACTCCACCAGGAGAGGGTCGTCCTTCGGCAGCAGGGTTGTCGGACCGACCGGCGGCGCGAGCTCTTCCTGCCGCCGCACCGTCCAGGCGATGGCCTCGAGAAACCGCTGCCGCTTGCCCTCTTCCCAGGGAAACTCGAGCAGCTCCGAGGTGAGGGACAGCAGCCGCTCCTGCGGCACGAGTCGAGCGATATCCGCTAGCTCGTCCTCGGTCACCTGGGTCAGAAGATTGAACGCGACGACGTCGCTCCCGGAGAGCGGGAGGAGCCATTTCGTCAGGAGAGGCTCCAGCGTCGACTCCGGCAGCAGGAGGAGAGCCTCGAGCATGGTACGGGTCCGGATCTCCCGGTCGCCGCCGCCTTCCGCCATCGTCCCCAGCATCTTGACGGCGGAGTACAGGAGATCCACCTGATCGCCGTCCGCAATCACTTTGAACCACCCCAAGAGCCCCGTGCGGTCATACGTGAGATCGGCGAAACGTGCCTCGGTCATCTCCAGCACGGCTTCGACAAAGAGGTCGACCTCGTCCTTCCCAGCCTGAATGGCCTGCCAGCTCGCGTCCTCTGTGGGACCTTCGCTCCGCGTCAGGCCAGCACTCGGGGCACCGACGCTGATGTGGACGACGTTCTTCTCGCGCAGTCGCGCGGCGGCGCCCGTGATCGACTCGAGAGTCGCGGGAGGCTGGTTCAGCATCTCGAGGAAGGCGCGGAGCTCCCGATCCTCGACCGCCGGGTCGATGGCGAAGTCGGCGATTCCGCGACTCTCGAGGTCGAACCGGAAGGCCTCAAGCACGGGATCGGTGGTCAGCAGGTCCTCGCCCGCCCACAGAAACCGGTCCCGGCCGACCCGGACGGGAAAGCTCAGGCCTTGCTGAAAGAAGCCGTCGAGGGACCGGTGGAGCCGCTGGATCCAGGTGGTGGCCATCTCGCTCCCGGCGGGGTAGAGGCTCAGGGACTTTCTGGTGGCCACGAGGGCCTTCAGGAAAAGGATGAGGAGCTGCGGGTTGCCCATGGCGTTATCCCAGGGCCGCGGGCCCCGGGGGCTGGCCCCAGAGCCAGAGTCTAAAGCCACCCCACTCGAAACGCCAAGCACTCAATCGGCCGACCACCCGGGCCACGACCCGGCTGTCACCGCGCCCCGCTGGAGGGACGCCATACCGGATGGGGCCCATTCGCCAGGAGCCTAACGATCTGGGGGTCCCGCCAGTCCCACAGGCGCTCGTGGGCGAAGTCCACGTCCCGGGGTGTCTTGTTCCAGTCTCGATCCCGAGGGGATGGGTAGTAGAACGCTCCGATGGCCTGGATCCACAGTGACGCGATGAGGAGGGCGAGGAAGCCGACCCTCAAAGGTCGAGATCGATCGAGCCTGTTCCATACCGGAACCAGGAACAGCGTCAACACCGGCAAGAAGTCGGTCAGGAGCCGGGGTCCGTACGAGTGGCCGCCCCACCAGACCGACCAGCTGGCCAGCATGACGATACTGGCGCCCAGCGCCACCGCAAGGAAGCCGAACAGCCGCCTCCGTCGATCGTTCCGGGAGAGCGCGAGTCCGACGATGGCAAACACCAACACCGGCGAGTAGACGAACAGCCCTCGGCTCGGACTCAACAGGAGGCCCAGCAGGCCTTCACCCAGCGAGGTCGACCAGGGGCCGTCGACGCCGTGGAACGACCGATGGGTGGCGTTGAGCCACGCGTATCCCCCTTGGAGCGACCCGAACGCTAGGACGTTGTACGCGAGCACGGGCGCCGTCACGGCCGCGCACAGAAGGAGGCTCGTGACTCCCCACCTTCGATCACGGTGAAGGGCATAGGCGAGCAGGGCGGCTCCCACGATGACGGTGGTCGGTCGACTGGCCATCATCAGTCCCGTGGCGAGCCCCGCAAGCCCGAAGTAGCGGCGCTCGGTTTCGCCACGGAGAGTAGCGTACAGGGCGACGGCGAGAAACAGCTGAGCGGGCCCGTGTCCCCAGAGGCTTTGGCTAGAAACCGACCACGTCGACGTCCCGAACGCGTAGACCAGCGCGATCCCGAGCGCGCTGGTCTCGCGATCGAACTGTCTGATCCCGAGGTACACGAACAGGACGGAGACGGCGGCGATGAGCGCCGCGCTGAGCTTGGCGAGCGCACTGATCCGGGCCCAAGAAGCGTCACCGAACAGACTCCACGCCACGACGTAGACGGGCACGGCCAACAGCGCCGGGAGAACCGGGTACGAGGAGCGATAGTGCCCGCCCACATACTGGACCCAGTACGGTAACGGCCGTTCGGGCGGGTGGTCGCGGAAGAAGCTATCGAGCGTCAGACGGTGCTCCAGGAAGAGCGCGACCGGCAAGAGCCTCGTCGGCACCGTGTCCAAAGAACCGATCTCCCGCATGTTGAGACTGTAGACGAGCACGCAGACGAGGCAGAGGAGCAGGCCCGCGCGCGTCGCCCGTGGTCCCGGCGACCCCGCCGCTGCCGAACGCGGCCCGCCGCGCGTGAGGGCGCCCTGAGCGTCCGGCGCGAACTCCGTCACGTGTCCGTCGCGTTCAGCAGTTGCTCGCCGTGACGATGGCGAGCGTGATCACGCCGTTCGTGGGGTCGTACGTGTAGCTCTGGCCCGGGCACTGGAAGATGGGCGGGGACGGAAGGACCAGGGTTTCGAGGACCGGCTGATCCGGCGGGAAGTTCCCGTCCTTCCGGCTGTAGTAGATCGCGACCGCCGATCGCAGGGAGGCGACGGTGCCGAAGTCAGCAGCGATCCGGCTCTTTGCGGTGACGTCCTGATAGATGACGACCATCGCGATCGCGGCGATGATCGAGATGATCGCCACCACGACCATCAGCTCGATCAGCGTGACGCCCCGCTCGTTCCGCACTACCCCGGTCCTCGCAACCCGCCTCTCACTCGTCATCGGACTCGACTCAGCCTTTCCCTGGCCTGTCTGGCCAGCTCGCTGTCCGGTTCGAGCCCGTGTACCCGATCGAACAGGGCCCGCGCCTGAACCACCTCTCCGCGCCCTTCCAGAAGCACGCCGAGGCTGAAGAGCGCCACGAGGTGGTCGGGCTCGAGCGCCAGCACCTCCCGGTAGCGGCCGATGGCCCGCTCGTCGTCACCGGCCTCCGCCGCCCGGAGGGCCTGCGAGAGGGCCTCCGCCACGTCGGGGGAAAGCCCCGAGAGGGTCACCGCAGGGTGTCGCGAGAGGAGCTCCCGGTTGGCTTCCGCTTCCCGAAGGAAGACGACGGCCTCGCGCTCCGCGAAGACGGGTCGCCACCCTCCTACGGTTTGCAGGGTCCGTGCCAGAGAGGAACGCGGCGGGACGAGGATCGTCTGGATCTTCCACTTGTCCAACACGGCGTGCCAACGCGTCCCCACACTCGTGACCTCGAGGAAGTCCCGGAGGACATCCCGGCCGTAGACATGGGTCCGCCCGTCCATGAAGACCTGATAGTCCGGGTAGAGCCGCCACAGCTCGTAGCCGCCCCACGCGTAGTCATTGAAGAGTGGCCCAGGAAGCCGCTCCCGCTTGATGAACGCCATCGTCTGCTCGGGGTAACGGCGCTCGTTCAGATCCTGGAGGAGGGGGCTCGACGCGGGATGCAGGAAGGTCCCCCAGGCCATCGTGACGGCCAGCGAGACGAAGCACACGGCCGCCGCGACGTGAGTGACGGGGGCCAGGGCGAGCGGCCAGAGCGTGGGCAGGCGAGGACGCAGCCGCTCCAGGATTTGCCACCCATTGGCCCGGCAGGCCCAGAGCGCCCGGACGCCCGCGCCAAGGCTGTCCGCCAAGGGAGCGGCCACCGCAATCAAGAAGAGCGGGATGTGCCGCACCGAGGCGAGAGCGAGGTGGAGAAATGTGAGGCTCACCACGACATCCGTCGTCGTGAGCCGGGCCCGACCCCAGGCGAATGCCGGAATGAGCAACAGCACGGTCGCCTCGAATCCCCGATACACGGGGTTGTGGAAGTTCGGCGAGAACCACTCGTGGGTCGTGACCATGAAGGCGCGCGTGTTCACGACTTCGACGGGGAACAGGAGGGCCCGCACGCCGAACGGGTTGACAAGGCTGGCCAGCGTGACGAGCACGAGGAGGCGGGCAGCCAGCCCGAGCGTGCGCCACCCTTCCCTCCGATGCTCTGGATCAAGCAAGCGAGGCAGGGCCGATCCCACCCCGACCAGCCCGACGACGGCGATCCCGGTGACAAAGCCGGCATGCAGATTCGCCCAGGCGACCATCAGGAGGGGGAGCGCGATGAGGTTCCAGCGACGGCCCTCCCATCCCTCGCGCAGGAGCCACAAGAAAAGCCCCAGCAGCAGGTATGTGAAGATCTGCGGGCGAGCGTCCCAGAACTCCCTGCCAGCCCATGCCAGGAGGAGTGTTATGGCCGACGCCAGGATCGGGAGCACTCCCCGACGTCGCATGGTGAGCAGCACGATCGCGAAGGTCGCCGTGACGACGCCCGCCTTCAGCAGGATCAGGGGGAGCCGACCCCCGATCTTCCAAAGCGCGAAGAAGAGAACCTGCGTGGCCCACATGTGATTGATCCACGGGCGGCCCTGGGCCGTGAACGAGAAGGGGTCGGTGGCCGGGATCGACTGGGTCGAAACGATCAGCTCGCCCGACTTGAGGTACCACCAGAAGTCGAAGTAGGTGAAAGAGGAGAGGGCGAGCGTAAACACGCCCGCGAGGGTCACGCCATAGAGGACCACCGTCAGGGCCCGGTGGGCCGTCACGGTCCTTTCCCCTGCTTCGCGAGGATAATGGCCAGCTGGTCCTCGTACAGAACCTCCCAGTCCGGTGATGCCCGCAAGGCCCGTGCCAGGGGCGAGTGGGTCCGGATCAGCGCCAGGCCGACCCCCGACCGGTCGAGCGTTTGGCGCCAGCGCGGACCGACCTCGTCGATCTCGGCGTGGGCCGCCAGCCCCCTCGGGCCGTACACAGCGGCCCGGCCGTCGATCGACACCCGATACTGGGGATAGAGGTGCCAGATGAGATACCCGCCCCAGTAGTAGTCGTTGAACATGGCCCCCGTCCGCGGCTCCCGCTTGAGAAACTCGACCGCCCGAGCGGGAAAGACATCCGCCGCCAGGCCAAGCTGCGGCCGGAACTCCTCCAGCCCCCGGACCGGCAGGGTCCACCAGGCCATAGCAGGAACGATGGCCACGGCGACGATCGCGGTGGAGGCCGCACCCCAACGCCGTCGTATCCCGTCCCCGAGTGCGACGAGGGCGGGCGTCACCCCGGCCCCCGCCTCGGCGAGAAGGCGCCCCAGGATGGGGACCAGCAGGATCACGAACAGCGGGGTGTTTCGAATGGCCTGGAGGGCGAGGTGGACGAAGACGACGAGGACGAGGAGGTCGCCCCAGGGCACCGGCCGAGGGGTCCGGAGCAAGAGAACCAGCGTCAAGAGGATGAGCCCCTCGAGGAGCATGGCTTGTGGGTGGTGAAACGGGAGCGAAGCCCATTCGGCGATCATGTCCCGGGCCACGTGGTCCCCAAGAACCTGAAAGGGGAACAGCACGGCCCGGTAATGAAACGGGTTGACGAGCGTCGCGAGGCCACACCCGACCCCGACACTCGCGAGGCGGGCCAGACGCCGCCCGTCCGGAGCCGGCCCATCGCCGCGGAATGCCCACTGGAAGAGCTCGGCGACGAGGCAGAGCCCGAGGAGGGCAGGCCCGATGGCGAATCCTCCATGGAGGTTCACCCACACGACCATCAGCGGGACGAGCCACAGCAGGCGGTCGCGGCGGCCGTCTCGAGACTCCCGAAGGATGACCCAGAAGAGGGCCAGGAAGAGGTACGTCACCAGCTGGGGCCTCGGCGCCCAGAACCCCCGCGTCGCGAGCGCGCCGAGCGCGACCGCGGCTAGCGCCCAGCCCCGCCCCACCTGCTCCCGGCGGAGGTGTCCGTACAGCAGGCCGAAAGTGGCGACAGCGAAGAGCGCCTGCATCACGATGAGGCCGGTCGTGCCCGCCAGGCGATACACGCCGTAGAGGATGAGCTCGAACCCCCACGCGTGGTTCACCCACTCGGCCCCCGCCGCGGACGCCGAGAAGGGGTCGGTCGTGGGGAACGACCGTGTCTCGATGATGTAACGTCCGGCTCGGAGGAGCCACCAGAGGTCCGGATCCACGATCGGCGAGACCATCAGGAGCCCGATCCCTCCCAAGACGGCGACGGCCGACAGCGGACCGAGTCGGGTCATGGGTCGCGGCGAAGTGGGAGCCGGTAGACCTTCATGCTCGGACCGGGGCGCGTCCGCTCGTAGAGTCGGGTCAACGGGGAGTAGATGTCACCGACCCAGAGCGGCTGCCCGTCCAGGCCGGGCTCGAGCGCGAGGAGAAGGGTGCCCCGCTGCTGCACGTCCCGGTAGAAGCGACATTCCTGCGAAAAGTGATCGCACGCCTTCTCGTGGCGCTGGAACATGAAGCCGGACAGGACGACATACTCGACCTGCCGGTCGAGGAGCGTGTCGAGGTCGTAGGGGCTGAGCCGGCCGATCCGGTAGCCGCGTTGCGGCGCCTCTCGCGACAGGACCGGGGCAAGCGGCAGCGATGGGGAATACGGCTCGAGCGCGATCCGTGAGCCCGGAGGAATCTCGCGCTCGATCCATGCCGCCGCCAGGACCCGCGTGTCAGGGCGCGCGAGAAGAGCATGGAAGTAGCCGATCCGGGGGAGCTCCGGCGCGATCAGGAGACAGGCCATCAGGGCCAGTCCGACGCCCGGCCGCCATTGCTGGACGAGTCTCCACCGCCTCTCCCGAACATGCCGGGCCATCGCGACGAGCCCTAGACCCGCGAGGAGCGAGAGAAACGGGAGAAGCGGCAGGGCGTAGCGCTCGAAGCGCGAGCTCCAGCTCCCGATGAGGAGGAAGTAGGGAACCGGGAAGGCCAGGAGGATGAGATCCCGCGGGGCCCCTCCCAGAAGGGCGAGGGCGAGCCCGATCAGCGAGCACGCGAGCACGGGCACTCCCATCCCCTCGGGCAGGGAGTGCACGAGGTGAAAGAGGTAACCGGGTAGGTCCCCTTCATTCCCGAACTGGACGGAGCCCACCTCTCGCAGCTCGCTCGTGACCCCGGCCACGAACGCTCGCGGAGTCAAGAGCGCATAGGGGGTGCCGGCGACGAACCCGACCGACGCCGCGGCGACCCCGAGGGCCAGCTCGCGGCTCGCGAGGCGACGCCGACGGGGCTGGCCGAGGGGAAGCGGCCGGAAGACGTGAGCCAAGACGAAGGGAAAGAGCATCAGGCCTCCGGGATACTTCATGGAGGCCGCGAGGCCCGCGAACAGCCCGCTCCAGAGGGCATCCCGGGCGCGGCCCTCCCGCCAGTAACGCAACACGAAGAGGACGGCGAGCGTGATGAGGCACGTGAGCGGGACATCGGTCGTGATGAAGTGGGAGTCCCGGATGTGGAGCAGGTTCAGCGCGAGGAAGAGGCTCGCCAAGAGGGCGACGGTGGGCCCGTACGACTCGGCCGCGACGACGTACAGAACGGCGATGGTCGCGATCCCGAACGCGGCGGTGACCAGCCGCCCGAGGAGGTAGAAAGGGGCGGGGTCCCGGGCGAACGACTCCACGACGCCCCCGATTCCCTCAGCTCCACCAACGCCGAGCATCCCGTAGGCGAGGCCGTAGACCCCCGAGAGCAGGTACATGTAGAGACTGGGCCAGTTGAAGAAGCGCGGATTCAGGTCTCCGGTGTGGAAGCGAACCGCGCGCTCGACGATCCGCGGCTCGTCCGGGTGGTAGACGTCAGGGAGCCCGTAGGACACGCTCCAGACCCGCGCCAGGATGCCGACCGTCAAGAAGAGGCCGAGCAGGAGCTGGACCGTCCGCTCAGACGGTCCCGTACACGATGAGCCAGGGGAACGAGGTCGTGGTGGTCTGAAGGGCGAGGTGCTGTCCGCAGAAGGCGGCAAACTCGCGGGCGCCCCAGTGCTGGACGTGGTCCGAAGGGTCTCCGAGACGCCCGAGGTTCTTACCGCGGAGGAGGTTCCCGAGGCGGAAGAACGGCTCATGCGGAACACTCAGCAGGCACCCCCGGCGCGAGACGCGCCGGATCTCCTGGAGGGCGCGGCCGGGATCCTGGAGGTGCTCCAGCACCTCCAGGCACACCACGAGATCGTAAGTTCGGCTCCGAACGGGCAGCGCGCACACGTCACCCCGCACGAGCGACACGCCCGGGCAGCGCGCCCGGGCGTGCTCAAGGGCCGTCGCGTCCAGCTCCACCCCGTCGACCCGGGCCCCCGGGACCCTCTCGGCGAGGTACCCTATCACGACCCCTTCGCCGCACCCCACTTCGAGGATTCGGCGGGGCCTGTGGGCCTCGACCAGCGTGCCCACGCGCCGAAGAAATCGCGCGACGAGCCGGCGCACGACCGGATTGGCCGACCGGTACTTCCCTTCGTTGTCGCTCCGCTCAGCCGTGACGGTCAGCCCAGCCGAGACCGGATCGAAACGTCGTCAGCGCTCCGCGCCTGGTAGCTCAGGACAAGCTCGCTGAGGAGTCCCACCGAGAAGAACTGGATACCCACCAGCATGCTGAGGACCCCGAAGGCGAGGAGTGGCCGGCTCCCGATCGGCCGGACGGCGGTGAGCCAGAGCCCCGTGAGGTAGAGGTTCACCCCGAAGCCTGCCGTCCAGGCGACGAGACCCAGGCCCCCGAAGAGGTGGAGCGGGCGCCGCGTGTATCGGGTCAGAAACAGGATGGTGAGAAGATCCAGGCACCCTCGCCA
>Ga0209874_1000558_pt1 | contig 11059 bp, 11 predicted proteins | sample GWRWN1_20_30_FD_187216 | JGI IMG/M metagenome (GOLD analysis project Ga0209874, IMG submission 187216) | Riverbed sediment microbial communities from areas with no vegetation in Columbia River, Washington, USA - GW-RW N1_20_30 (SPAdes)... | ecosystem: Environmental > Aquatic > Freshwater > River... | reverse complement strand
CGCTCCGGATCCCTGGTCACTCGCCGGGACACCTTGCCTACTACGCGCCCGGCAGTCTCTTCTCCGGCGACCTGGTCTTTGCGGGATCCGTGGGCAGGACCGATCTTCCGGGCGCCGACTGGGACACCCTCGTGGAGTCCATCCGCATGCTCACCGACCGGTTCCCGCCGGACACGATCGTCTACTCCGGCCACGGCCCCGAGACCACGCTCGGCGCCGAGCTCGCACGGAATCCGTTTCTCGCGGAGCTGCGCGCGTGACGCGCTTCGAGGCGCCGCGCGGCACCCACGACATCCTCCCGTCCGAGCAGCCGCTCTGGCAGTGGGTCAAGGGGGAGATGGAGACGGTCGCGGACCTGTACGGCTACCGGCGAATCGACACGCCCGCGTTCGAGGACACCGAGCTGATCGTGCGCACGTCGGGCGGCGGCTCCGACGTGGTGCAGAAGGAGACATACACGTTCGCCGACCGCGGTGGCCGTTCGCTGACGTTGCGTCCCGAGGCGACCGCGCCGATCTGCCGCGCGTACTTCCAGCACGGGTTGCATCGAGAGCCTCAGCCGCAGAAGCTCTACACGATCGGTCCGATGTGGCGCTACGACCGGCCGCAGAAGGGGCGCTTCCGCGAGCACTGGCAGCTCTCGGTCGAGGCGATCGGCACCGACGACCCAGCCGTCGACGCGGAGGTGATCCAGCTCTACGCGGAGCTGTTGCGGCGGTTCGGCGTCACGAACTACACGCTGCACCTCAACTCCATCGGCGACGCGAACTGCCGTCCGGCCTACATCGAGCGGCTCAGCGCGTGGCTCGACGAGCACGAACAGGAGCTGGACGAGGAGGCTCGTGCGAAGCGCGCTACGTCTCCGCTCCGTGTGTTCGACGTAAAAGACGAGTGCGTCCAGGCGCTGCTCGACGACGCACCGAAGATCGGCGAGTCGCTGTGCGACGCGTGTCGTGAGCACTTTGCTCGCGTGCGCGAGTACCTCGACGGATACGGCGTGAAGTACGAGCCGGCCCCGACGCTCGTGCGGGGGCTCGACTACTACACGCGCACGACCTTCGAGTTCAAGGACGACGCGATCGGCGCGCAGGACACGATCTGCGGCGGCGGTCGTTACGACGGGCTGATCGAGGAGATCGGCGGACCGCCGACGCCCGGAATCGGATTCGGGGCCGGAGTCGAGCGCCTGCTGCTGTCGATCGACGACAGCAAGGCGCCGGGGCCGCCGGGCGTCGATGTCTTCTTCGTCTGCGAGGAGAGCGCCGACCGCGCGCGCATCCTGCCGCTGCTCGCAGACCTTCGTGGCCGGGGCCTCCGTGCCGACACCGACTACGCGGGCCGCTCTCTGAAGGGCCAGCTCACGCAGGCGGGCCGCCTCGGTGCGGGCTGGACCGTGATCGTCGACGGAGCGCAGGCAACAGTCCGCCAGCCGGGCCGAGAGGATTGGACGGCGCCGCTCGACGAGCTCGTTGACAGGATCTCGGGATGAAGGTCTGGCGCGATCTTCGTTGCGGCGACGCGAGCACCGCCCACGTCGGCCGAGAGCCGACCGTCGCGGGCTGGGTCGCACGGCGCCGCGACCACGGCGGGCTGATCTTCATCGACCTGCGCGACCACACCGGGATCGTGCAGCTCGTGGTCAACCCCGAGCGCTCCCCCGAAGCGGCGAAAGTGGCACACGGGATCCGCTCGGAGTTCGTGGTCCGTGCGAAGGGCGAGGTCGTGCGGCGCGCACCCGAGGCGGTGAACAAGAACATCCCGACCGGGGAGGTCGAGATCCAGGTCGACGAGCTCGAGATCGTCGCGCGCTCGGAGCCGCTGCCGTTCCAGCTCGACGACGAGGGCGTGGAGGAGCCGCTCCGCCTGAAGTACCGCTACCTCGATCTGCGACGCGACCGGATGCAGCGCAACATGCGTCTCTCTGCCACGGTGATCTCCGCGATTCGCCGCTCGATGGAGGAGCAGGGCTTCATCGACGTGTGGACGCCGACCATGACGCTCGGTACGCCGGAAGGTGCTCGCGACTTCCTCGTTCCGGTCCGGTTGCAGCCGGGCAAGTTCTTCGCGCTCGCGCAGTCACCGCAGCTCTTCAAGCAACTCTTCATGGTCGGCGGCCTCGACCGCTACTACCAGATCGCCACCTGCTGGCGGGACGAGGATCTGCGCGCCGACAGACAGTTCGAGTTCAGACAGCTCGATCTGGAACTTGCGTTTCCGACGCGCGAGGAGGTGCTGGACGTCCTGGAGCAGGTCGTCGTCGCGTCCTTCGAGGCGCTCGGTAAGGCACCGCCGCCGCGGCCGTTCCCGCGGATGGCGTACGCGGAGGCGATGCTGCGGTACGGATCCGACAAGCCCGACCTGCGCTTCGGTCTCGAGATCGAGGACGCGACGGAGGTGACACGCGGCTCGGAATTCGGCGTGTTCGCGAAGGCGGAAACCGTGCGCTACCTCGTCGCTCCCAGGGCGCTCTCACGCGCGGCGCTGCAGAAGCTCGAAGACTTTGCCAAGGAGTGGGGGGCGAAGGGGCTCGCGTATCTCGTCGTCGACGAGTCGGGCGAGGTGCGCTCGCCGATCGCGAAGTTCCTGTCCGAGCGCGAGCTCCAGGCCTTCGAGGCGTCGCCGGGATCGACCGTTCTGTTCGTCGCGGACACGCCGGCCATGGTCGAACGCGTCCTCGGCGCGCTCCGGCTCCACCTCGGCGAGGAGCTCGGCCTGATCGACGAGTCGCGGGACGAGTTCCATTGGGTGCTCGACTTCCCGCTCTTCCTGCCGGACGAGGAAACCGGCCAGTGGACGTTCGTCCACCATCCGTTCACGAGCCCGATCGAGGGCCACGAGGAGCTGATCGACACGGATCCGGGCGCGGCGCTGAGCCAGCACTACGACCTGATCTGGAACGGCTGGGAGCAAGGCTCGGGCTCGATCAGGATCCACCGCCAGGAGATCCAGGAGAAGGTCTTCCGGGCGATGGGCATGAGCGACGAGGAGGCGCGGGCTAAGTTCGGCTGGTTCCTCGACGCGCTGCAGATGGGCGCTCCGCCGCACGGTGGTTTCGCCCTCGGCATCGACCGGTTCCTGGCGCTTCTGGCCGGGGAGTCCAACATCCGCGAGGTGATTGCCTTCCCGAAGACGGCGAGCGGGTCGGATCCGCTGACCGGAGCTCCTGCGCTCGCCACGAAGGAACGGCTGGACGAACTTGGAATCAGCTTGAAGGAACGACGGGCTAAGCCTTCGGGTTGAGCCCGCCGATGAAACCTGCATACTTTCGGCTCAAGAGGACCTAGCCTTCGCCGTGGCCACACAAGAACCAGGACAACACCCCTCACTGACCGCGCTCCCGCGCCTCGAGGACCTGCCGAAGAGCGGGGACGGCTACGACGCCGAAAAGGTTCGTGAGGCATTCGAATCGTTTCGCCGGCACTCGTCGCAGCTGCAGGCGCAGCTGCGTGTTCTCCAGGCCGCGAGCCGGAGCGGCCAATCCGTCGAGCCGACCGGCCATGCAGTCCGGATGGACGCGCTCCATCTGATTCGCGCCGCTGCAGAGTTCGCCGACACGGTCGAGGCTGACGCGCAGAAGGCCTCCGAGGCTCAGCTGTCGAAGACGGAAGAAGAGGTTCGCCGCCGCCGCCGCGAGCAACAGGACCGCGAGGCCGAGATCGAGCGCTATCGGCAGGAGAGCGAGCGCCAGCGCGCGGAGCTGCTGAACAACGCGCGAAACGAAGCGCGGGAGCTCCTCGCCAACTCCAACCGTGACGCGACCCAGGAGCTGCGAGAGGCCGAGGCCAAGGGCAGCCGACTACTCGAGCAAGCCCGGCACCAGGCGACCGAGCTGACGAACTCCGCCCGCGCCGAGGTGGAGCAGACCCTCGAATGGGCACGCGCGCAGGCGTCGGCGATCATGGGCCGCGCCCAGAGCGGAACCGAGCAGTTGCTCGCCGCTGCAGGACTGGGCGAGCAGGAGATCAAGAAGGTCGGCGAGGCGATCGTCACCGCCGCCAAGGAGTCGACCGAGGCAAGCCGCACGCCGCCCGCGCCCGCCCGACCGGCAGCCGCGCTCGCCGCTCCCCCCGTGTCACCGGCGCCCGCCAAGGAGAGCGGAGCGGAGGAGCCATCGCCGAAGCCTGCAGGCGGCGACAAGACTCGACCCGAGGCATCGTCGCCCGGGGACGAGCCGCAGGACGACCAACAGCCGTAGGATCCCTCTGTGCCCGTCGTCGGCCCCCGGTTCCTGATCGAGGCCGGATTCATCGTCGCCGTCGCAGTGATCGCCGGGATCGCAAGGCTCGGGACACTGTGGATCGTTGCGGTGATGGCCGCCGCCTGGCTGATCGTCGCCGCGGTCGAGATCACCGTCTCGCGTCGCCGGGCGAGAGAACGCGCACTGCCGGCACGGGCCGTGCGCGAGCCGGTCGCAGTGGCCCGGCCCATCATCCGCCCGGAGCCGCCTGTCGCGCCGACGCCGGCGCCGGAGCCCGTCGTGCCGCCGCGGGTCGAGGAACCGGAGCGGAAACCCGAGCCGGCACCGCGGATCGTCGCAGTGCCGCCCCCGGCCGAGCCGGAGCCTGAGCCCGAACCGGAGCCTGAACCCGAACCCGAGCCCGAGCCCGAGCCGTCGCGTGTCGTCGCGTTCATGCCCGCGAACGCCGGTCCGCGCGAATGGAACCTCTGGGAGCTCGAGCGAGTCGCACGCGACCACGCGAGCGGCGACGTGGCCCGTGACGAGGAGCGCTCCTACCTACTGGTGTACCTCCGTGAGTTCGCCGGGGCTGACGGCGTCCTCCCAGCCGACTTCGACGGGCTCGTGCGGGACGCCTTCGGCGACGTGCTTCACAGCGTCGCCACGTGAGGGCGTCACTCGCCCAGCGTGCAGTCTGGCTGGCCGGGATCGCGTTCCTCGCTCTCATCGCGGCAATCGCAATCACCCGGCGGGACCAGGGTCGCGTTGACGAGAGCCTGCCCGCCGGCGTCGTCGTGCCCGGTACGGAGAACGGCTACTACACCGCGAGGGCGGCACCGTACGGGCCGACTGCGCGTCGAAGCCGCACCGCCTGCGGGAGGCCGCTGCTCAACACGACCGAGGGGGTCGCGCATCCTGTCCTGCCGTGCGGTGTACGGCTGTACATCCGCTTCCACGGGCGTGAGGTGCTGACGCAGGTCGTCGATCAGGGGCCGAACGTCCCGGGCCGCGAGTTCGACATCACCAAAGCACTTGCAAATCGGCTCGATCTCCACGGCACCCAGACCATCTCCTGGCGCTTCGCGCGCTGAGTCGTCGTATGAACGCTACTGTGCGACTGCCCGACCCTGTTCGTGGTCTGCGCATTCATGTAGAACCAACAACACTGATGAGGGAGCCCGGGTCCGGTCTAGGCTTTTGCCGACGACCGGCACGGCACCCACCTGGTTGACCAGGTTCACAGTGGGCGCAGGTCACGGCAGGGTGGGGTAAACGTCGCGAAGTCATGCCTCGGCTCCGCCGAGGCATGATGACTTCGCGCCGTGACAGCATTGGTCTCTTGACTGCCTCTGAGGCGAGCGCCGGCAAAGCCGGCACTCGCGGCGATTGTCGCTAGCCTGCGTTCGTGATTGAGCTGATCGGAGATTCCGCACGGGGGGCGGAATTCGCGCTCGTTCGCTTGCGTCTTGATGGTGATCGCATTGTCGAGGCCGACGCGCCGGGGCTCGAGCGGTCGCTCGTTGGACTGACCCTGCTCGAAGCTGCTTCGGTCGCTGGAGAGACTCTTGCAGTTGATGCGCTTGCGAACGCGATCGGACCTGCTTTTTGCGCGCCTCGGTCGCCCGGTCGCGTCGCTGTGGCGATGAGCGGCGGGGTGGACAGTGCGGTCGTGCTCTTGAAGTCGCTGCCGAACGCCGCCGGCGTGACGCTGCGGCTCTGGCTGGATCCTGACGGCCCGAATGCCGAGCGTGCGTGCTGCTCGCCGGAGGCTGTCATCGCCGCGCGCGAGACGTGCCACGCGCTTGGCGTTCCGCACGTGACGCTCGACCTCCGTGACGAGTTTCGCCGGTCGGTCGTCGATCCGTTCGTTCGTGGCTACGAGCGCGGCGAGACCCCGAACCCGTGCATCCACTGCAACGGCGGGTTCCGGTTCGCGCGGCTGCTTGCTTTCGCGCGGCGCGCCGGGGCCGACACGCTCGCCACCGGTCACTACGCGCGGATCGTGGAACACCGTGGCCGCAAGCTGATTGCACGCGGGACCGACCCCGACAAGGACCAGTCCTACATGCTCGCGCGCCTCGATCCGAAGCATCTCGACCGCATTTCCTTCCCACTCGGTGCGCAGACGAAGGATGAGACGCGCGCGGAGGCGGAGCGAGCTGGTCTTGCCGTCGCGAGGCGCGGCGAGAGCCAGGAGGCGTGCTTCCTGGCGGGCGACGATTACCGCGCCTTCCTCGAGCGTCGCGGTCTCGATGCGACGCGGGGCGCCGTCGTCGACGAAGACGGCCGGGAGCTCGGTCGTCATGCTGGTTACTGGCGCTTCACCCCGGGCCAGCGCAAGGGGTTGGGTGTCTCGGCAGCGACGCCGCTCTATGCCCTGCGCTCCGACCCGAGGACGAACACCGTCGTCGTCGGCCCGCGCGAGTCACTTGCCCGCACGCGCGTCGAGGCGAAGGGCAGCCTGTACGTGCCCGTGGAACGGGCGGATGTGAAGCTCCGCTACCGGTCGCCTGCAGTCCCGGCCTGCGTCGCCGAGACCGCAGGAGGCTTCCAGCTGGAGCTCGACCGGCCCGCGTACGGCGTGGCTGCGGGACAGGCGGCAGTCCTCTATGAGGACGGCGTCGTCGTCGGCGCCGGGCTCATCTGCGACGGGCCGTAAGATCGAGGGCGGGTGAACCTCCTAGCACTCACCTGCGAAACCGAGGCTTCCTGTTCTCCGTTGTACCGTGGATTCGGATTGGAGGCGAACGGATGAGCGGCGACGAAATCTCATTGACCCTGCCTGCGGACGACGCCTTTCACAGCGTCGCCCACCTGGTGCTGGGCGGATTGGCGGTTCGGCTCGATCTGACCTTCGAGAACCTCGAGGACCTCGAGCTCGCGATCGACGCCCTCCTCGAGCGCTCGACTGACGGCACCGACGTCACCCTGCTCGTCCGGGTGCTCGATGGGGAGCTCCAGGCCGTCGTCGGCCCGTTCGACGCCGTGCGCTCGGAGTTGGAGGAGGGCGGCGAGGAGTCACTCAACCTGCGGCGGATCCTGGACACCGTCTGCGACGGCGTCGAGATCGTCGATCGCGACGGCGGCCAGTGGGTCGAATTGATCAAGCGCATCGAGACGGTGGGGAACGGCAAACGGTGAGCGAGTCCGACAAGGTTCTGCTGCGCCGCTACCACGAGGAAGGCGACCTCCAGGCGCGCGAGCGGCTGATCGAGCAGTACATGTCGCTCGTCCGCTCCCTGGCGCGCCGCTACTCGTATCGGGGCGAGCAGCTGGAGGATCTCGTCCAGATCGGTGCGATCGGGCTGATCAAGGCGATCGACCGCTTCGACCTCGACCGTGGCGTCGAGCTGACGACCTATGCGACGCCGAACATCATCGGTGAGATCAAGCGCCACTTCCGCGACAAGGGCTGGTCGGTGCGCGTGCCCCGCGGACTGCAGGAGCTGAACGTGCAGCTGTCGAAGCTCGTAGAGCAGCTGACCGTGCAGCTCGGCCGCTCGCCGACGATCTCCGAGCTCGCCAAGGCTGCGGGCACCGAGGAGGAAGAGGTACTGGAGGCGCTCGAATCGGGCCGCGCCTACTCGTCGTTGTCCCTCTCGTCCGGTGGGGGCTCCGAGGACGGCGAGGACCTCGACCCGCTCGAGTCGATCGGCACGGAAGAGCACCAGTACGAGGTCTCGGAGGACCGCGCGGTGCTCGCACCGGGCTTCCGTGTCCTCGACGACCGCGAGCGGATGATCCTCCACCTGCGCTTCTTCAAGGGGCTGACTCAGTCCCAGATCGCGCAGCAGATCGGCATCTCGCAGATGCACGTGTCTCGTCTCATCCGGCGCTCCCTCGAGAAGATCCGCGAGGAGATCGCCGCGGAAGAGACCGAGACCAGGGTCGCACGCGGTTAACGCGACGAACTCCGCATCGGTGCGGCGAGGGGCCTAGCGGTAGTTCGGGTCGATCTTCCGACGCTCCTCGAGCTCGGCCATGCCACGCTCGTAGAGCTCTCTCAGCCTGCGCGCCGACTCGGGGATCTTCTCCTCTCGACGCCGCGGCTCACGATCCTTGTTCGCCCTCTTCCTCTTCATCGTCCTCGTCCAGTCGGTCGCGAATGTCGTTGACGCCCACGACCAGATCCGCCAAGGCTCCGATGATAGCCAGCACTTCCGTGCGATAGATCACCGGCTGATCCGGTTCGTGCACGAAAGGATCGTTGCGAGCGGCCGCCCGAGCTGCAAGATGCCCTAGACGGACCTGGCTGTCGCCCCTCCGCCGAAGGTTCGGCTAAGCCAGGCCAAAGCCGGGCTCGCCAGTACGATCAAGGGATGCGCACGTCCGCCGAGTTGCGCGCGGGTTTCCGCGAGTTCTTCGAGTCCAGAGGCCACGTGTACCGGCCCTCTGCGCCTCTGGTCCCGCGCGCCGACGACCGCTCCACGCTGCTGACGACAGCGGGCATGCAGCCCTTGATGCCGTACTTCCTCGGCCGCGAGCCGCCGCCTGCGCCGCTGCTGACCACCGTGCAGAAGTGCTTCCGGACGCCCGACATCGACGAGGTGGGGCTCGACGGCTCACATCTCACGTTCTTCGAGATGCTCGGCAACTTCTCGTTCGGCCAGTACTTCAAGGAAGGCGCGATCGAGCTCGCCTGGGAGTTCGTCTTCGAGCACATGAAGATCGAACCTGAGCGCTTCTGGGTCAGCGTCTTCGCCGGCGACCCCGAGCTCGGCCTTGGCGAGGACGACGTCGCCTACCAGGCGTGGCTGAAGATCGGACAACCGAAGGAGCGGCTCGTCCATCTCCCGGCGTCGGAGAACTTCTGGTCCGTCGGCGGTCCAGGGCCATGCGGGCCCGACACCGAGATGTACTACGACTGGGGTGAGGAGCACGGCTGCGGAGAACCTGACTGCCGGCCGAGCTGCACACGCTGCGAGCGGTTTCTCGAGTTCTGGAACCTCGTCTTCATGGAGTTCGAGCTCCACGCGGACGGCAAGCTGACGCCGCTGCCGGAGCAAAACGTGGACACCGGAATGGGCGTCGAGCGGACGGCCGCGATCCTGCAGGATGTCATGACCGTCTACGAGACAGACGTCTACCAGGCAATCATGCGCTGGATCGCCGAGCAGAGTGGTGTTGCCTACGGCGATTCGCCGGAAGCGACGAAGGCGCACCGCATCCTCGCCGACCACGGCCGCGGCATGACGTTCCTCGCGGCCGACGGCGTGGCGCCGTCGAACGAGGGCCGCGGCTACGTCATGAGGCGCATCATCAGGCGTGCGGTGCTGCAGGGCTCGCGGGTCGGGCTCGAGTCGCCGTACCTCGCACGGCTCGCCGACGGCGTCATCGACCAGATGAAGAGCGGCTATCCGGAGCTCGACGAGCATCGAGAGGAGATCCACCGCATCCTCACCGCCGAGGAGGATCGCTTCGGCAAGACGCTCGAGCGCGGTGTGCACCTATTCGAGGAGATCGCGCAGCAAGGCGGCGACATTTCCGGCGAGGACGCCTTCCGCCTGCACGACACGTACGGCTTCCCGCTCGAGCTGACCCAGGAGCTCGCGCGTGAGCGCGGCCTCGGCGTGAACGACGAAGAGTTCAGCGCGCTGATGGCGAAGCAGCGTGAACGTTCACGCGCCGCCATCTCCAAGGACGACAAGCGCGCGGCGGAGTTCTCGAAGGAGGCCCGCTTCCGCACGGACTTCGTCGGCTACGAGAAGACCGAAGTTCTGACGCAGATCGGCGCGCTCGAGGACGCTGGCGACGGGTTCTTCCTCGCCAAGCTGCGTGAGTCACCGTTCTATCCCGCGGGCGGTGGACAGGTGACGGACGCGGGCTGGGTCGAGCGCGACGACGGCAGCGGCGCGCGCGCCGAGCTGCGCGAGGCCTATCGGCTCGAGGACGACCAGGCGCTGCTGTTCGAAGGCGAGGGCTTTGCGGCCGGCGATCGGGTCCGCGCGGTCGTGCCCTGGGCGGTGCGGTTCCCGACGATGGCGAACCACACCGCGACGCATCTCCTGCACAAGGCGCTGCAGGACGTCCTCGGCGAGCACGTGCGCCAAGCCGGGTCCGCCGTTCGTCCCGACAAGCTGCGCTTCGACTTCACGCATTCGCAACAGCTGACGACGGAGGAGCGAGAACGGATCGAGCACCTCGTCAACGAGAAGGTGTTCGAGAACCATCCTGTGCATACGTTCGTCACGCCGATTGACGAAGCGCGCCGCCTCGGAGCGATGATGCTGTTCGGCGAGAAGTACGGTGAGCACGTTCGCGTCGTCGAGATCGACGACTATTCGCGCGAGCTTTGCGGCGGGACTCACGTCCGCTGGACCGCGGAGATCGGACCGTTCGTGATCCTGTCCGAGAGCTCTGTCGGCGCAGGCTCGCGTCGGATCGAGGCGATCACCGCGGGCGAGGCGTGGGCGTACCTGCACGCGGCGACGCGCGAAGCCGCCGATCTGCGCGTTGAGCTCGAGCGCGCGAAGAAAGAGGTTCGAACGCCGAAGAGCCAGGCGGCCGCGGACGTCGAGATCCTCGGCAAGGAAGGAAATGTCGTGCTCGCGGAGGTGAAGGCGTTGAAGGGAGGGGAGCTCCGCGACCTCTCCGATCGGTTGCGCCAGCAGGAGAAGGTAGCGGGCGTGATCGTCGGCTCGGTCGACGACGGACGTGCGTACCTCGTCGTCAACCTCGATGAGTCACTGGTCGAGCGCGGCCTCGACGCGTCGAAGCTCGTACGCGAGATCGGCCGCCATATCGGCGGTGGAGGCGGTGGTCGCCCGACCCTTGGCGAGGCCGGCGGGAAGAATCCAGCCGGGCTGCGCGACGCCATGGAAGCGGGAAAGCAAGCGATCGCCGACGCACTGAGTTGAAGGTTCTTGCCCTCGATTACGGCCG
>Ga0209874_1000557_pt1 | contig 11070 bp, 4 predicted proteins | sample GWRWN1_20_30_FD_187216 | JGI IMG/M metagenome (GOLD analysis project Ga0209874, IMG submission 187216) | Riverbed sediment microbial communities from areas with no vegetation in Columbia River, Washington, USA - GW-RW N1_20_30 (SPAdes)... | ecosystem: Environmental > Aquatic > Freshwater > River... | reverse complement strand
CAGTAATCCAACGAGTTCCCCCTTCTGACGAAGGGGAGCGCCCAAGAAGGTCCGCCACCCTCCGATAGAAGCCAGCATTGGAAAATCCTTCTGCGCTCGGGCATCAGGAATGTGGAGCACGCCATGCTCGCGCATCCAGTCTTGCTGCGGCTCATCAACACCGATCTCGGCACGCCCAAGGGGGATTGGGCCAAAATGAGCCCGCGGAGCGAGCACGGTCCCTTCTCGGAGTCGTAACACTACATCATCGATCCGACAAACTTGCGCTGCGCTCTCGACGATGGCATCGAGGACCGGCTGCACGTCCGTGGGCGAGCGGCTGATGATACCGAGCACCTCGGCGGTTGCGGTCTGATGCTCCAGGGCCTCGCGCAATTCCGCGTTGCGCTCTTGAATTTCCTTGAACAACCGCACGTTCTCAATGGCGATCACGGCTTGGTCAGAAAAGGTTTCGAGCAACTTGATCTGCTTCTCAGTGAAAGGACAGACCTCCGTTCGGCGAATAAAGATCGCTCCGATAGGCATCTCCTCGCGCATCATCGGCGTGGCAAGCACCGTACGAGCGCCGCTTCGTCGTGCAAATCGTGCCGGAAACTCGTCCTCTGGTATCGCCGCGAGATCATGAACATGCAGGGTTTGTCGATCAACAATGGCTCGGCCGGGCACAGAATTACGATCGATTGCCGGTGGCCCTGTGCCCAGTGATGCTTCCATGGGTCCATAATGCGCGACTCTCTTCAGGGAGTGACCGTCGATTTGCACAATCAATGTATCGTTTGCTTCACACAGTCGCGCGGCACTTTCCGCGATGGCATCGAGCACTGGCTGAACATCCGTCAGCGAGCTGGCAATGACGCCCAAAATTTCGCTCGTTGCCGTTTGCTGCTCAAGCGACTCTTTGAGTTCTTGGAACAAGCGCACGTTCTCGATCGCAATCACCGCTTGGTCGGCGAAGGTGGTTACGAGCTCGATCTGCTTGTCCGTGAACGGCTGGACTCTTTCTCTCCAGATCACGATCACTCCAATGGGGGTACCTTCTCTGAGCATCGGCACTCCGAGTACGGTCCGAAAACCACCGATTTTTTGAGCCTCCGTCCATTCAAAATCGGGGTCGGCTAAAACATCGTGAACATGAATCGTCCGTCGCTCAGATACGACACGCCCTGTTACAGACTTTCGCCCAGGAGGAAGGACCGGATTTCGGTGAACAAACTCTTTGTACTCAGCTGAGAGCCCGTAGGACACTGCCAAGCGGTAGACATCACCGTCCGGTCTTACGATGGCTCCGGTTCGAGCGTCGCAAAGCCTTGTGGCATTCTCAACGAGAGTTTGAAGTACTGGCTGAAGATCAAAAGTCGAGCGACTGATCACCTTGAGCACTTCGCTCGTCGCCGTCTGCTGCTCCAGAGCCTCGGTGAGATCACGGTTACGTTGCTCCAATTCCTTGAACAAACGCACGTTCTCGATGGCGATGACAGCTTGGTCAGCGAAGGTCTTGAGTAGCGCAATCTGTTTCTCAGTGAAAGGCCGGACCTCGGTGCGCCGAACCCCTATGCACCCGATGGCCACACCTTCTTTCAGCAAAGGCGTGTTAAGTACGGTTCGAACACCAGTAATTTGCTGAGGGACCCTAGCATCAGGATATTCGGTGTCGATCTCCGCTTCCAGATCGTGGATATGAATTGTTTGGCGGTCGATGACGGCCCGGCCAGGAGGAAAGCCTCGACTGAAAGGCAGAAAACCGGCCGTTGGCACTCCCCCGTATTTCGCCAGAACCCGAAGGCTGTCACCTTCAGGGCGAACTATTACGCCGTCGACTGCATCGCACAGTTTGGCCGCATTCTCTGCAACCACATCTAGCACCGGCTGAATATCGGTCGGTGAGCTGGCAATAACGCCCAAGATTTCACTCGTTGCAGTTTGCTGCTCCAATGATTCCTTGAGCTCTTGGAACAGCCGAGCGTTCTCAAGCGCGATAACCGCCTGGTCGGCGAAGGTTTCGAGAAGCTTGATCTGCGCCGAGGTGAAGGGGCGCACCTCCATGCGACGTGCGCCCAGGTATCCAATGAATTCCCCCTGCAGACGAAGAGCAACGGCCAAGAAAGTGCGTACCGGTACCTCTGAAGACACAAAGAAAACTTTCTGCTCGCGAACGTCGGGAATGTGGAGCGTGCCGTGCTCCCGCACCCCGCGAGGCGTTGGCGCATCAATATCGATCTCGCGGACGGGTATGGGTACAGAACCAAAATGAGCCCGCGGAACCATATTGTTCCCCTCGTGGAGTCGCAGTACCACATCGTCAATCCCACAAACCCGCGCCGCGCTCTCGACAATCGCGTCAAGCACCGGCTGCACATCGGTGGGAGAGCGGCTGATGATCCCTAGCACTTCGGATGTCGCCGTCTGATGCTCCAGTGCCTCGCGCAGTTCTGCATTACGCTCGTGGAGTTCCTTAAACAGTCGAACATTCTCGATGGCGATGACGGCTTGATCAGCGAAGGTTTTGAGCAGCGCTATTTGCTTCTCAGTAAAGGGACGAACTTCCGTGCGGCGAATCAGAATCGCGCCGATTGCGATCCCTTTGCGAAGCAACGGCGTTGCCAGATGCGTGCGGACGCCGCTCTGCCTCGCAAGAGACCAACTGTCTGGAAACTCAGCTTGCTCTTCAGGGGCGGCAATGTCATGAACATGCACTGTCTCTCGGTCGATTGCAGCTCTGCCCGTGATCAGAGTGCGAATGACGGGCCGGCCTTCATTAGCTCTCACGACCGGTATCGATCCATAGGAAGCCGCCCGCCAATACTTATCCCCTTTGACCTGCCAGATCTGCGCGTCGGAAGCGTCGCATAGCCGCGCGGCATTCTCTGCAACCGAATCCAGCACAGGCTGAACGTCGGTCGGCGAACTGGCGATTACACCCAGGATCTCGCTGCTCGCAGTCTGTTGCGCTGTGCTCTCGGCCAGCTCACGATCGCGAGACTCAAGCTGTTCGGTGAGGCGCTGTACTTCTTTTTTGAGTTGGCTCAGTTCGGTAGCACGCGGACTCTTTTTCTTCTTTGAGACCCCAAGGCGAGCCATGTGGTTCTCCTGACTCCTACTTTGGAGGACTGTCAGCGGCTAACTGTAAGACGGACGCCGATAGAAATGTACCCCGTTCAAGAGCCTAGCCGACCGTGAACTTCGCTGTCAACCGCTCTGGAAATCGCTCTGAAAATCCTATGGTTTTCATCTGTCCATCAGTAACAACGCAAACCGAATGTGAATGCGCGCCACAAGTGACCAGCGACACGCCGGGAGTCGAATGCGGGAGAGGGCCGGGCAGCACAAACCATGGCGCTCAAGCCGTGGCCCACTTCGGACTACATAGAAGGAGAATTGCCGGGCTAAGGCTGCGTTCAGTGGCGCGCTGCCCCCTGCACGTCCATCGGAACACATTATAGGGCAGCAGCCTCAAGTGACGGTTGCCAGTTCCGCTGAGCGATCCCAGATATTCGGCGTGACGTTACTTGAATATCCGGAAACAAATGTTTCTCTGCGTCCAGTCTCCGGTGCATAGATATGACGCCTTACGGCCCCGATATTGGCACCATAGACGTGGATACTCACCGACGCACGATCAGCGAGGGCATTGGACACCTTATGGATATCGCCAATGCGTGGCGACACTAGATCGATTTCGCCCGGCCTCAACTTGTGTGTACCTTTCGAGCGCAAGCGCGCGGTCGCGTATTCCAAGGCGAATTCTTCACAGAATTCTGCGCCTCGCATGACCCCGACCATCCCCCACACGGTGTGATCGTGTACCGGTGTACTCTGCCCCGGTCCCCAGACGAAAGAGACTACTGAGAAACGTTCGAAAGGATCGCAATACAACAGATACTGCTGATACCGTTTCGGATTTGGTTCAGCAAATGCGTCGGGCAACCAATCACTTTGACTGATGAGCTCTGATAAGAGCTCTTTCCCATCCACGAAGATGCGCTCCTCGTTAGCGCCAAAATGCTCGATCAACCGCGTGAAAGACTGAATGAAACCTCGTAACCTGGCTAGGTTTCTCATCGGCGATCCTCCTCGAAGAACGTGTGTGCATCAACTATTCGTTTTGTTCATGCCGCCTAAGGTATAGCGTTTTTATCCCCAAAGCTCAGAGGGAATCAAGTCGCGGAGACAGTAGTGAACGAGCAACGCAGGGATAAAACGTGTTGGACTAAACCGCGCAGACCTACCCCATTTCGGACCGTTCAATGAACACTCATGTCCATCCGGTGGGGAACACAAGACTAGCAAAGAACACTTACGGCGCCCATTTTCATCTCTTGTCCGCAAGATCTAATCGGGCATGTCCCTTGCTCTCTTAGGATTTGCTCCCACTTTACGGAGAGAGACGTCGTCGCAAGCACCCAGTATTTCGTGCCCTTGGGGAGGGCTTTATGAAGGATATCTGGACGATACTCTTGGCAAGTGTTTTCGTCCTCTTCTCATTAATCGTCTTGCTCTCGGCTGCCAGCACTTCGGATCGCACGGGCTGGACGTTGGACAACGACCAGCAAAGAGTCTCAGATCTTGGACTCCGTTTCGCCTTCAAAAGATAGGCTACACTGAGGTTCTTTATACTCGGAAGGTGCTAGTTGCGCTTTCGAACGGACGCCGGAAGGACCAAAACCGGTCTATCTATCTGGGCTGTAATAGGTCATCTTCCTTGCGCGACGAACTGACTGGTTTGGAGGCGCAATGTGTTGGAAATGATCGGCAGCGTTGAAAGGACGTTAGCAGAGATTTATTGAGGAGAATTCAGTTCAATCCTGGTGCTCTTGGTCGGCTTGAAACGGTCACTTGATCAATGTGGTCGCCCGGGCCAGCACCTCCGGTGGAATCGCCAGGCCAATTTGCTTCGCCGTCTTGAGGTTGATCACGAACTCAAACTTCGTCGGTTGTTCGACCGGGAGATCGGCAGGCTTGGCGCCCTTGAAGATCCTATCGACGAAATATGCGACGCGACCGTAGCTCTCCGCTTGGTCCGCGCCGTAGTACATGAGGCCGCCGGAATCCACTGATTCTCTATGGCCGTATGTCGCCGGTAACCGGTTCTTTGCTGCAAGGTCCACGATCCGCTGTCTGTGAGAAAACATCAGCGCGCCGCCCGGCACGTAAAGTCCATCCGAGCGTTGCTTTTTCAGCTCAGCGAAAGCGCTCTCGAAATCGTCCGCACTTCTTACCTCCCGGGGCTGAAGAGTCAACCCCAACCCGCGCGCCGGAACTGGAAGCAGCGCTTTTACCTCGTGTGTAGGAGACGGACTGCCTGGATCGTAGAGAACTGCGACACGGGCTAGCTTGGGAATCGTCCCTTTGAGCAACTCGAGCCGTTTCCCGCCTAATTCTCTGATAAGCAGAGTAACACCCGTGACGTTGCCGCCTGGATGGGCGAGGCTATTCACCAGGCCCGCCTCGACCGGATCGACGCCAAGGCCGGTCATTACGATAGGAATCGTCTTGGTTGCATTCTTTACTGCCCGAACCTCCGGAGTGCCTCCCGCTACCACGATGATATCAACCTTGAGACGCACCAGATCGGCGGCAAGCTCATCGTTCCGAGCGCTCTTACCCTCGGCATATCTGTACTCGATAGCGATATTCTGTCCTTCTATGTAGCCAAGCTCGCGCAAAGCTAGCCGAATTGCCTCGGCACGGGTTGACTCACTAGCTCGGTTCACCCCCGATAGATAACCCAGAAGCGGCGTTTTCTTGGGCTGTTGTGCCTCGGCTATGACCGCAACAGCGAGCATCGCCACTACAACAAGGATCGACAGCGCAGCCTTCTTCATTGCGGACCTCGTTTGTGAGTTTATTAGCACAAACACGGAGACCTAGAAAAGTGTTGGTTACGGCAGAAGGAAACCAGATTCTTCAAGCGAAAAAAAAGCTAATTTGGCGTAGGATTTGAACTGTTCGACGCAACACGCACGGTCAAGTCTCGCAGGATCGAGTCGTAGCCGCCTCCTTCGGTGTCGGCGGGGACGACGGATCAGCACGACTCCCAGCTCTTCGGGACGTTCACATAGGAACGATCCAGGGAGGCGATAGACGGACACCCGAGCAGCCTCAGCGTGCGATCCAGGTCGGCGCGCAGTATCTCGATCGCCCGCGCGACTCCTGCTTCGCCGGCTGCTGCGAGGCCATAGGCATAGGCGCGCCCGCAGAGCACCGCGCGAGCGCCGAGGCAAATCGCCTTGACGATGTCGGAGCCGCGGCGGATGCCGCCATCCATCAGGACCTCGACCTGCTCGTTCACCGCCGCGACCACCTCCGGCAAGGCCCGCAACGCGGCCGGCACGCAGTCCAGTTGCCGGCCACCGTGATTAGAGACGGAGATCGCGGCCGCGCCTTCATCGACAGCGCGACGGGCATCGTCACCGGTCAGCACACCTTTGACGACGATCGGGCCATGCCAGCAGTCACGGATCCAGCGAAAATCCGCCCACGTCACCGCGGAACTCGCCAGGGCGGCGTTGACGTCGAGAAGTGGCATCGGCCCCTGGCCGGGAATCACGACGTTCGGAAGCGGCCGGAGACCGCCGTCGAGCAAGAAGCTCATGAGCCACCCTGGGCGGGAGAGTACCTGCGGAAGGAAGGGAATCTTCGCCAGCAGATTGCCACTGATGAGCTCTTTCATTCCGTTCCGGTAGTCGCGCTCGCGCATCCCGGAGACCGCTGTGTCGATGGTGACGACTAGTGCGGCGAACCCGGCGGCCCGTGCGCGTTCGATGACGGCTTCGGCGGCCGCACGCCCGCCCATGAGATAGAGCTGGTAGAAGACCGGGCCGGAGGAGCCGGCCCTCACGTCCTCCAGCCGGTGCCCCGAGATTGTTGAGAGGATGTACCCGATGCCCGCCTTGCCGGCTTCCCGAGCGGCAGCCACCTCGCCGCCCGGGTGCATCAACCGGCTGTATCCCACCGGGGCGAGCAAGAAGGGCAGAGACAGGTCGAGGCCCAGCACGCGAGTACGCAAATCGCAACCCGAAACCGCCACGGCATGGCGCGGCCGGAATGTCACGTCTTCGAAGGTGCGGCAATTCTCGCGAAGGGTGACCTCGCCCTCGGCGCCGCCGTCCAGATAGTCGAACACGGCCCGGGGCACTCTGCGACGTGCCAGGGGCCGCAGATCCTCGACGCAGACAACCCGCGGGGACGCGACCTTGCGGGACGCTCTAGGCATTGTTCTTCCCCCTCTCCGCCTTGAGTTGCGAAACGCCTCCAGCTTTGCGCTACAGTTATCGTTCAGCCATTCCTGAGGTCGGGTTCGATGTCACTCGCACCGCCTGAGCAGTCAGCCATGACTGGAACAAAGAGTTCATGACTCCTCCTCCCTACCCTGGGCCACGAAACCGAGTGATTTCACTTGTTATTTTGTTAGTCCAAAAGAACACTGCTTGATAGGTTACTGAGGCATTGGCTTCTCGGGCAGCGAAAAGGTGAAAGTCGAGCCCTTGCCGACCTCGCTCTCTACCCAGATTCTTCCCCCATGCAGTTCGACAAACTTCTTGGCCAAGGTTAACCCAAGTCCCGTCCCTTCTCTCTTGTGAGCGTAGTCACCTCCCACCTGGCGAAATTCCTCGAAGATCTTTGCTTGGTCCTCAGGAGAAATCCCAATCCCGGTGTCACTGACTGAAATCTCCACTGAGCCGTCGGCTTGCCGGGCCTTGATTCCGATCCGTCCTCCTTCAGGAGTGAACTTCACGGCGTTCGAAAGCAGATTGAGAAGAATCTGTTTGATCTTTCTCTCATCACCCACGAATTCCCCAAGACGCTCGTCAACAGTAACGTCCAGGTTGATACCGTGTTTTGCAGCTCGCTCGCGCACAAACGTGCGGGCGTTATCTATTGCCAAAGGAAGATCGAAGGTTGCCACTTCCAGCTCCATGCGCCCTGCCTCAACCTTGGAAAGGTCCAGGATCTCATTGATTAGGGAGAGCAGGTGGCGACCCGAGGAGAGGATGTCCTCGGTGTACTCGGCTTGTTTCTCGTTCAGCTCGCCGAACATTCTCTCTCCCAAGACTTCAGAGAAGCCGATGATGGCGTTGAGCGGCGTGCGCAGCTCGTGAGACATGTTGGCGAGAAACTCCGACTTATGCCGGTTGGCAGCCTCGATCTGTCGGCTCTTCTCCTCGATCTCACGAAACAGCCGCGCGTTTTGAATCGCTAGGGCAGATTGGGCCGCAAAGGTTTGAAGAAGGTTTACAACGTCGGGTGAAAAACTGCCTACTTCGCGTCGGAATACCGTCAACGCTCCCATAATCTGCTTTTCAAGAAGCAACGGGACTGCAAGGAGAGATCGATAGCCAAGCCGAGATAACAGCGGGCGCATCCCTCTAGTAGCCAACTCTTGCTCTTGGAGAAGATCGGTAATTTCCACTGGTTCAGTTGTCGCCGCCGCTCGCCCGGTCGCCCCCTGCCCAAGTCGAAGCGGTGTTGCCTGGTAAGCCTGGACCAACTCCGGCTCCATTCGGTGACTGGCCCGAAGGTGAAACTCTTGGGTCGGCTCGTCGTACTCGTAGATAATCCCACCGTTGGTCGCCGATAGTTGGACCGCGTGTGCTACGATCGTGCTCAGGACCGTCTCTAAATCAAGGGTGGAACTAACCGCTCGTCCCACTTCACCTAACGCCTTGAGTTCATCTACTGACCTGGCGAGTTCCCCGGTCCTGGCTTGCAATTCTTGAAAAAGTCTCACGTTCTCAATGGCGATCACGGCCTGGTGGGCGAAAGTTTCTAGGAGTTTTATTTGCTTGTCCGAGAAGGGGCGAACGTCTGTTCGGCGAATAAGGATCGCTCCGAGCGGTACGCCTTCACGCAACAATGGCGCACAAAGGAGAGTCCGAGTTCCAAAACGTTCTTGGGCTAGTTTGCTTTCAGGAAATTTGTTTTTCACTTCCGCAGCTAGATCGTGAACATGAATCGTCTGACGGTCGATGATCGCTCGGAGAGGTGCTTGGCCAGGAGTAATTAGCGTCCTCTCCTCCCGGCTTCGCGCCGGCATCGCCCCATAGGAGGCCACGGACCGAACAAAATCTCCCTCGACACGAATAATCTGAGCATCGGTCGCGTCACAGAGCCGCGCCGCGTTCTCCGCAACGGCATTCAACACGGGTTGCAGATCCGTCGGCGAGCTGGCGATGACGCCCAGGATCTCGCTCGTCACAGTTTGCTGCTCCAAAGATTCCTTGAGTTCTTGGAACAGACGCACGTTCTCAATGGCGATGACCGCTTGGTCGGCGAAGGTTTCGAGCAGCTTGATCTGCGCCGGGGTGAAGGGCCGTGCCTCGATCCGCCGTGCGACGAGTCCTCCAATAAGGTCCTCCTTCTGACGAAGGGGAACGGACAAGTGGGTGCGGTGGTTGCCGGCGGAACCTATCTCCGGGAAATCGTTCTGCGCGCGGACGTCGGGAATGTGGAGCGCGCCATGCTCGCGCATCCAGCGATAGTGTGGCTCATCAATACTGATCTGGGCGCGGCCAATGGGAATAGCACCAAAATGGGCCCGTGCAACCAAAGTGTTCCCCTCGCGCAGTCGCAGCGCCACGTCATCGATCCCACAAACCCGGGCTGCGCTCTCGACGATGGCGTCGAGAACCGGCTGCACGTCCGTGGGCGAACGGCTGATGATACTGAGCACCTCGGCTGTTGCCGTCTGGTGCTCCAGGGCCTCACGCAAGTCCGAGTTGCGCTCCTGGAGTTCTTTGAACAACCGAACGTTCTCGATCGCGATCACGGCCTGATCGGCGAAAGTTTTAAGAAGGGCTATTTGCTTGTCGGTGAATGGACGGACCTCCATCCGTCGAATATGAATGGATCCAATGGCAGCTCCCTCGCGCAGTAACGGCGTCGACAGCACGGTCCGAACTCCCATGGCAACACCGCGGGTCTGGGCATCGGGAAAATCGGATTCAGCTGCTGCAAGGTCGTGTACATGGATCGTTTCGCGGTCGAGAATGGCTCGACCAGCGGGGGAGCCGCGCGTAATGATGTTGGAAGAGCTTTCCAGGACGGGCATTGATCCATATCTCGCGACTCTTTCATGGAAGTCCCCGTTGACACGAAAGATCAGAGCATCGCTCGCGTCGCACAGTCGTGCTGCATTCTCCGCCACTATGTCCAACACAGGTTGCACATCCGTCGGCGAGCTGGCGATGACACCCAAGATTTCACTCGTCGCAGTCTGCTGCTCCAACGATTCCTTGAGTTCTTGAAACAACCGCACATTTTCGATGGCGATCACCGCCTGGTCGGCAAAGGTCTCAAGGAGCTTGATCTGCGCTGGAGTGAAGGGGCGCACCTCGATCCGACGCGCAGTCAGTGCTCCAACTAGTTCACCTTTCTGGCGAAGGGGAACGAACAAGAAAGTGCGGGCACCGCTATATTTTGCGATCTGAAAATCGTTCTGATCGCTTACGTCAGGTATGTGAAGTGTCCCATGTTCTTGTAGCCAGCGGGCTTGTGGCATATCAAGACTAATCTCGACGCGCCCGTACGAAATGGGACCAAAATGAGCCTGCGAAACCAAGGCGTTTCCCTCGCGGAGCCGGAGTCCTAGGTCATCGATCCCGCAAACCCGGGCGGCGCTCTGCACGATAGCATCGAGGACGGGCTGCACGTCCGTGGGCGAGCGGCTGATGATGCCGAGCACCTCGGCGGTCGCCGTTTGATGCTCCAGGGCCTCGCGCAATTCTGCGTTGCGCTCCTGGATCTCCTTGAACAGTCGGACGTTTTCGATAGCAATGACCGATTGGTCAGCGAAAGTTTCGAGAAGCTTGATCTGCTTATCTGTGAAAGGACGGACCTCCGTGCGGCGAATAAAGATCGCCCCGATTGGAACGCCCTCCCGCGACAACGGCGTGGCAAGTACGGTTCGGGTGCCGATGCGTTCCTGATAGTCTTTGCTATCCGGGAACTCCGTTTCAATCGCAGTCGCCAGATCGTCCACTTGGATCGTTTGCCTGTCGATCACGGCTCGGCCAACGGGTGAGCCGCGAGTGATGGGTTGCCCGAAACCGATTGGCAGCCCATAACTAGGGG
>Ga0209874_1000555_pt1 | contig 11106 bp, 16 predicted proteins | sample GWRWN1_20_30_FD_187216 | JGI IMG/M metagenome (GOLD analysis project Ga0209874, IMG submission 187216) | Riverbed sediment microbial communities from areas with no vegetation in Columbia River, Washington, USA - GW-RW N1_20_30 (SPAdes)... | ecosystem: Environmental > Aquatic > Freshwater > River... | reverse complement strand
ACCGGCCTCCTTTCGCTTGTGGCTCTGTTCTCCCCACAATGGGAACAACCCACGTATACGCGATAGGTAGGCCGGTCCTTCCATATGGTCTCAAGACCGTGAAGGCGCTCGGGCTGACCATTCCGCCGTCGGTCTTGATCCGAGCGGATCAGGTGATCGAGTAATGGACAGGCGAGCGTTCATTGCTGCCGCCGTGAGCCTCCTCGCCGCGCCGCTCGCCGCCGAGGCGCAGTCCGCAGGGAAGGTGTACCGGATTGGTGAGCTGAGAGAGGGCGTCCTTCCCCCTGCCGAAGCGAAGCCCTTTTGGGACACGATTCGGCAGCTCGGCTGGGTTGAGGGGCAGAATCTCAGGGTCGAGCGACGCTCTGCAGAGCGACCGGATCAGCTGCCGGCCCTCGCGGCTGAGCTCGCGCAGCTCAAGCTTGACCTCATCCTCACGAACGGAACGCCGGCGACGCGGGCGGCCAAGGAAGCGACCAAGACCATTCCCATCGTGTTTACCCTGGCCGGCGATCCGGTTGAACGCGGGCTGGTCGCGAGTCTGGCGCGGCCCGGCGGGAACCTTACAGGGTGGGCATGGGGCCTCTATGAGCAGAAGCAGCTGGAAGTCGTCAAGGAGGCGCTACCCAGGATCTCACGCGTGGCCTACCCTTCCTCAAGCATCGGCTGCCAACGATGTACCACCACCAAGAGTTTGTTGTCGGTTCCGGTGGCCTGATGTCTTGTGGGCCAAATCTCCATGACCTGTTCCGGCGGGCCGCCACGTACGTGGACAAGATCCTGAAGGGTGCCAAGCCCGCCGACCTGCCCGTCGAGCGACCGACGGGTTCGAATTGGTCGTCAACCTCAGAACGGCCTAAGCGCTCGGCCTCACGATCCCGCCGTCGGTCCTGCTGCGGGCGGATGAGGTGATCGAGTAGGCGTGGTGGAAGCCTCAGGGATTGTCGAGGTCCACTCGGACAGGGACCCCAGGAGGACAGGAGGATGGCAGACGATGAGTCTAAGATCCTTGAACTCTTGAAGCGGCTACTCGACGCTTTCAACCGTCACGATCTGGACGCTATCATGGCGTTCTTCGCGGAAGACGCCACGCTGGACATGCCCCGAGGCCCCGAGCCATGGGGGCAACGGTTCGTCGGTAAGACTCACGTGCGGGAAGGTCTCGCCAGCCGGTTCAAGGGTCTCCCTGACGTTCATTACGGGGACGACCGCACTTTCGTGAGCGGCAGCATGGCTTTCTCAGAGTGGACCTTGACGGGAACGACGCCCGCTGGCGTTCGAGTCGAGGTCCGCGGAACAGACCATTATGAGTTTCGGGATGAGAAGGTCGTAAGGAAGGACTCCTACTGGAAAATCGTCGAGAAGTAGGCAGGGGCAAGCCTTGGGGCGGCCCCCATGAGGTTTGAGGTGATCCCAGTAGTGCAGCTCGTGATCACCGACGCGGCCACCGGCGTCTGGGTGCAGCTCGAGGGCGAATCGCCGAGTCAGTGGCCGGCCCTCGAGTAGGAGCGTGCTGGAGCCGACCCTATGTGTCGACCACGCTCTAGCCGGGCGCTCCGGCGACTCCTTGAGGCGGCGCTGCGGGTGCTGGGGCAGGCCGCAGAAGGCTCTTGACAGAGGAGGCCACTGATGATGCGACAGGTGACTCCAGATGAGGTCGAGACATGGACCGCCCTGGCGCGGCAATACGGCTTTGTCAACGCAGGTGGCCAGATCGAGCTCGGCAGGTACGTCGTCGAACAGACTGAGACGGGACAGCGCTACGTGAAGTTCATAACGCCCCTGCCAGCAGGCCTAGAGGAGGAGGATCTGCGCGCCAAGGCACCCCCCATCCTTTTTGACCGGACCCCGCCGGGAGAGATTATTCTTTCGGGGCGGTGGTGGCAACTGGTCTTTGAACGACTCAGCGAACCCGCGCACGTTCGTGGCGAGATGCGCCAGAAGGCCGCGCTAGCTGCTCGAACCACGCAGTTCGAGGATTTGTTGTTACCTGCTGATACGGACACGATCACCTTTCTGGCACCAGACCGTACGGGGAATCTCATCGTTCACGAGGCTCTCCCACCAGGAACTACGATCGGTATTCGACCGGTGCCAACGTAGCAAGAAAGCGCCCCCGCGCGGGGCGGTCACCCGCCCGGGGGGGGGCCTGGCCCACCACCTTAACCGCGAGGAAGAGATCCGCCGCCTCTATCTCATGGGATGGTAGTCGAACTCGATTCCGCCACGTTGCTCCCTCTCGAGCGCGCTCCTTTCACCGCCTCCACAACCTCCCGCGCCTCCGGGACCATAAAGACCGTTTCGTTCTCGAGTTCAGAGAGCGCCCGAGCAAGGGCCATGATCCGCCCCCGAAGCGGCGCCTGGGCATCGAGCAAGATGAGTCGCTCGCCCCGAAAGATGCAAGACCCTCCACCCGCGGTCGCCGGTGTCTCGAAGGCCTCCATCCGGACCGCGACTCCAAGAGTCTCTGCGACTCGGACCAACTCGTCAAAAAGATGCTGGTCGTCCATCCCCAAAGGCTGCTGGCCCACGGCGTTCATGTTCGAGCCCACAACTCCGAAGAACCGGATCGATGCTGGCCGTTCCCCCGCGATCACCGCTCTCCAACTCGTCCATGGAGCGCGGCGCTCAGGAGACCGGTCCTAGGGCTCCTCGTGTCGGCGCCTGCGGCGGGCTAGCCCTTGAGGGCGCCGATCTGCGTGAGCAGGGTCACCATGTCGAAGTAGTGGGTGAAGCTCTTGACCTTCCCACCCTCGACCTTGATGACCTGGCACGCCGGCACCTCGATCCGCTTGTTCGACGGCGGGATGGTGCCCGTCGGCGTCTGCAGCGGGCCCGTGTGCACGCCCTTCCATACGACCTCGATGATGGCGGTATCGCCGCTCGCGTACTCGCCAACGAACGTCGCCTTCGAGTCCGGGATGGCCTTGGCCCAGCCCTGCCAGGCCTCGACGACTTGCCCGAGGCCCTGGATGCGCCGGCCGGTTCCCTTCTCGTCGTAGACGCCGTTCTCGGCGAACACCGCTTTCATCTTGTCCCAATTCTTGTCGTTGTATGCGATCGTGGTGGCCTTTGCGGTCTCGATGACGTTCGACATGTCCACCCTCCTCCGTGGGTCAACCCCCGGGATTCAACCGAAGGAACACCCCTTCGATCGGAACCTCTCACCTGTCCGACACGGCCTTCGCTTCTGGGCCCGTCAGTTCCGCTTACCCCCACCCTACTGCCCCTTCCTCGACCTCCCCCTCTTTTTCGGAGCACCGGCCTCGCCCTTGGGCTTCCGTCGCCGGGCCTTCTCGAGATAGAAGCTGACCGCCCCCTCCTCTCCGCGGAACGGAAACCGGATCCGCGCGCCCACCGCGCAGGGCAGGGCCTCAACGGAAGACTTCCCCGAACATCTTGACCAGCGCCGCCCAGGACTTCTTGTCGGCATCGGCGTTGTAGCCGAGCGCATCCATCCCAGCCTTGTCCGCGTCGGGATTGGTGAAGCCATGCTTGGCGCCCGGGTAGCTCACCACCTCGAACTTCGCGCCGGCGGCCGTCATCTCCTTCTTGAACGCCTCCACCTCCGTCGGCGGAACCATCGGGTCGGCCGCGCCCGTGAGCACGAGGATCCGCGGCTTGACCTTCCCCTTCTCCGCGGGCGCCTGGGTGGAGAGGGAGCCGTGGAAGGTCGCGACGGCGTCCAGGTCCGAGCCGGCGCGCGCCATCTCCAGAACCACGCCGCCTCCGAAGCAGTATCCAATGGCCGCGATCTTCTCGGCGTCGACGTGCGGATCCCGCTTGAGCTGGTCCAGCGCCGTGTTGAATCTCGCGGCGATGACCGCCGGGTCCTTGGTGGCCTCCTTCATGAAGGCCTCCGCGTCCTTCGGGTGCGTCGCGACTTTGCCCTTGCCGTACAAGTCAAGGGCGAAGCCAACGTACCCCGCCTCCGCCAGCCGCTTGGCCTGATTCCGCGCATGCTCGTTGTGGCCCCACCACTCGTGGACGACGAGCACGCCGGGCCGCTTTCCCTTGGCCGCGTCGTCCCAGGCGATCAGCCCCTGCAGGACCGTGCCGTTTTGTTTGTATCGATCTGCTTCGTCTTGACCTCGGCAGCAGCCGCCGACGCGAACGTGAGCAACGCCACCGCGACCGGGATCCCTCGTCCCCTGTGCATACGTCCTCCTGATCGGAAGCGGAGTGTAGGAACTCGAGACGCCCCTTCCCCAGACGCGGCGGACGCGCCCCGCCGGACGTCCCACGCCAGGATAGCCCGCCATGAGGGCGCAGCACGAGAGCTCGTATCGTTGCGGTTCCCCTCTCGTGCAATTCTTGAAGAAACCGAAACAGGCGTCCAATTTTCTCGATGCGATCCAGTTGATCTTCGACTGGCGTCAAAGCAGCCGTCTATTCCGTTGAACCGCTTACCCTACTCGAAGGGCCGGCTGTACCGTTCCCGATGGACGACGGCGCGGAGCGGCTTCCGCCGCTTCTTGCCTCGCCCCACGGCTCTGACCGGATAGCCGAACGGGAGGATCGCCAACACGTCCAGCTTCGCCGGAATGTTGAGAAGAGCTTTGACCTCGTCCAACCCTCCGAAGCCGACCCAGTCGGAGCCCACCGCGTCGGCCCACGCGGTCAGCAGCACGGACTGGATCGCGCGGCTCGCGTCGGAGACGGCGAACGGAGTCCTGTCGACCGCCACCACGATCGCGAGCGGCGCCTCGGCGACGTACGGCCCCGTCCGTGCCAGCGCTCCGAGTCGGCGCAGCGTCTCCCGATCCTGGACCACGATGAAGTGCCAGGGCTGCAGGTTCTTCGCACTCCCCGTCAGGCGACCTGCCTCAACGATCCGGCGGACCGTCGCCTCCGGTACGGGCTTGTCCTGGTAGCGCCGCACCGCCAGCATCGTGCGGACAGCCTCGAAGACGTCCATCAGTTCAATTCCCTTCCGCGTGTCAACCGTCAGCGACCTCGCCCTTCACTCCGTGAGTTCGAGCCAGAACGTCCTTGGATCGCCGGCTTCTAGGAACAGTCTCCGGGCGGGCGGTGTGCCCAAGCCCATTCAACGTCGAAAACGCCTGTCATCGTGACAGGCTGATCCACTCTCTTCAGCTGTTCGTTCCGGGGTGCCTCAAGAAAGCCCTAGCTCCAAGCTGTCGAACCGCCGCCCCACAGCAAGAAATTCGCCTTGCGTGGGGTCAGCGCTTGCGCGGGCGACCCTCGCGGTAGGCGGCGACCCCCGCGCGGACACCCGCGCGCACGCCGCGGGCGATCACCGCTGCCTCGGCGACCGCCTGACGCACTCTGGGCTCGAGCGCCCGCACGGTGCGCTCGACCTTCACGCGTGTCCGCCGCTCGAGCCGCTTGAGGCGCCGGCGCGTCTGGCCGCGCGCCTTGTCGGCCCGAGCACTGAGGTTCGTAAGGTGGTCCTGGAGGGCCTTCAGCTGCTTCTCGAGGCGTTTCATAGCGTCTCCTGCAGGTCACCGCCGAGACCGGCGGCGTCTGTGGAATGAGCAGCAAGGGAAACTCATCCATCGTCAGCTTCCCGATGTAGGTGTCAGGGACAATCGCCCGCAAGGAGCCCTCTACGGTTTCGACGTCAAGCTCAGGAAAGTCAAAACCTTGTCCCTCCCGACCACGGAGATAATCCAGGAGGCGATCTCTCTGCTCATCGGGGAACTCAAACAGTAGTCCAATGCACTTCGCCCCGTCTACCGACTCAAGGCCAAGAGTCGGACATGGGGCCTGCTGCGTCCCCCAGTTTCGAGTGGAGCGCTTGTTGAAGGCCCTTCGATACCCCAGGAGTGTCGCTCGGCCACGGCGCGTGCCACCGACGTCCCGCTCCCAGGGTTCCGACATCAGCGAACCGTAGACGAAGACCCACATCGCCCGTCGCTCCTCAGACTCCCCGGAACGCTCTCATCCAACGCCCTCTCCCACGGCGGTCGCCCTTTGCAGGCGTCTTAGGCCTTCCTTCTATACCAGTTCTTCGTGTACTTCACGTAATTGTATTCATCGATCCGCTTGAGCAGCCGCCGAGATGGGAGCCCCTTGGTTCTAAGGTCCATCGCACGCGAACGTATCTCTTCGCAGAACCTGAGGTAGGCATGGGCCGGGTTGCTCGTGTACGTACATCCGTAGCGTCGCGCAATCTCATTGTCCCATGCAGGAAAGAAGCGAGGCGCGAGTAGGTGCAGCGTCTTCGCTACGCCGACAGGACTCCGCCTTCCTCTGTTCGAGCCCGTCTTAATCCGCAGCGCTGGGAGCAGCGCGTCGAATAGCTGGGCGATGGCGACATGATCCTTCTCCCCGAGGCCCTTGATGTTCCGTCGCCGAAAGCCGTCAATGAGCCGCCAATGCCGCCTTAGCGAGCGTTCTAGCTGCTCTTCGTCAAAAGGACCGTAGCGATAGAAAGCCCCATTCCAGGTGAGCAGGAGTACCTTCAGGGCGTCCACCATCCGCGGGTAGTCGCGCCACTATCGACGCAGCAGATAAGTCGCGACACGGTACATCGCGTCGCGGCCCTCGTGCCTGGCAAAGACCCGCGACGCTCGCTCGACTTCCATAGGCTTCGGATAGCGCGGTAGAGAACGCATGTCGCAGTGTGGGAGCGAGTCTATCATGAGCTTATGGAATGGACCTCACCGAAGCGAAATAGCGTCCTCCCGATACGTGTGCCTGTTATCCCAGCCCTAGTCTCGCCATGTGTCCCTGGGTCTCCCGCCTCTAGGAACTGCCAACCCAGCCGTTCCCGGATGGTCATCTTACGTCCGCTCCCTCGCCCGAGGGAACGGTCGGACTGTGCCTCAACCTCTGAGCCGCGGGTAGTGGGCTACTTTGAACATCCAGGCACGCTCTACGGCTCGACCAGCTGCTGCCGGCCGTCCTTGTTTGTCAATTTCAATGAGGTTCATCCGGCTTCTCAGTGGGTAGCCGGTAGGCTCCGGTAGGTGTAAGGATGGCTCCAGCTCGATCTGGTCAGGAGGGCTGGCGCCATGCGGGATGTCGAACTCTACCGCCATCTGCTGGGACTCGAAGAGCCGTGGACCGTCTGGTCCGTCGAGTTGAACGTCCAGGGGCAACGGGTCGACGTCTGGGCTGGCCACGCCGAGGGGGTCCGGTGGCCGTGTCCAGAGTGTGGCGTCGAGTTGGGGCTGTACGACCACGCCGAGGAACGCGTCTGGCGCCATCTCGACAGTTGCCAATTCTTGACCTACCTGCATGCGCAGCCCCCGCGCGTGGAGTGTCCAACCCACGGCGTGCGCCAAGTGCGCCTGCCCTGGGCGGAGGTGCGCGCGCGGTTCACGGCCCTCTTTGAGCGGCTGGCGATCGACGTGCTGAAAGAGACCGACATTCGAGGCGCCACGCGGATTCTGCGCATCAGTTGGGACGAGGCCTGGCACATCCTCGAGCGGGCCGTCGAGCGCGGCCAGCGCGCCAAGCGCCCCCGCGTGACGCCCCACCTTGGCGTCGACGAGAAGGCCATCGCCAAGGGGCATCAGTACCTCACCCTGGTCTGCGACCTGGATCGGTCGACGGTCGAATTCGTCGCGGAGGACCGCAAGCGGGCGAGCCTCGAGGGCTACTTCACGGGCCTGTCGGAGGCCCAAGTTGGCGGCATCGAGGCGATCGCCCTAGACATGTGGGAGCCCTACATCCAGGCCATCCGTGCGCACGTCCCGGGCGCCGAGACCAAGATCGTCTTCGACCGCTACCACATCATGACGCATATGGGGCGGGCCGTCGACGACGTGCGCAAGCGCGAACACCGGGCCCTGGCGGCGACGGGGGACACGACGCTGACTGGATCCAAGTATCTGTGGCTCTACGCCGAGGAGAATCTGCCCGAGCACCACCAGGAGCGGTTCGCCCAGCTCAAGGCCACCACGCTGAAAACGGCGCGGGCCTGGGCGCTCAAGGAGAGCCTGCGCGAGCTCTGGCACTACACCCGCGTCGGCTGGGCCGACCGCCACTGGAAGCGGTGGTACTTCTGGGCGACCCACTCGCGCCTGATGCCGGTGATCGAGACCGCGCGTCTCATCCAGCGCCACCTGCCCAACGTCATGACCTTCTTCGCCCACCGCATCACGAACGCCGTCACCGAGGGGCTCAACTCCAAGATCCAGACCATCAAGAAAATGGCCTACGGCTTCCGGAACCGGGAGCACTTCAAGACGGCCATCTACTTTCACTGCGGGGGTCTCGACCTCTACCCGGCTACCCACGGAATACCCGGATGAACCTTCAATGAAGTGCCCGTGCCTTCGGCCTTCAAGAGAATAGATGTCGGGTCAGACTCACCGCCGAGGCCTAGCCCTGAGCCCTGTTCGGAGCCGCCGAGTTTCACCGAAGGCCGCCCTTTCGGGTCAACGAGTCGAAATATCACGGTCTCCGGGTACGTTTTACCGTTCGGCATAGTGACAGTTGGATCTGCTGGCTGAACAGTAATACTTGCTCGAATGCGTCCCTGCCCGTCGATGATTTCGAGCGCACGACCCCGCAGCACGGGTGCGATGTCCTGTGCCACGGCTCGCTGAATTTGCGCCAGCGCGAACATCAGGAGGCCGAGATTGACGACGGTGAGGACGACGAGAAGTTTCTGAATCTTCATAGCCTTTCCTCCTGAGGAAAACGTTTCAGCTACGCCGCTTTTTGGCCAGCTTCGGCCTTCCAAAGTAGCCCACTACCTCCCGCGTGTGCCTGTTGACTTCCGTCCTTGTTTGCCATACACTAGCATTGATTAACGTTGATCAATTACCTATTTACCCGGAATCCCAAAAGAATCGACCGCGTAATGTCTAAGCAAGCCAAAGCCATCATGATTCAACGACTTCCCCTCACACTGGCCCGAGTGAACCTGGGCGCCGTGGTCAAACGAGTCCGCCTCAACAAGGAATACTTTATCCTCGAAAAGGACGGCATCCCCGTCGCCGGCCTCATGGACATCGACGAGTTCGAGGACTACCTCGAGCTTCAGGATCCGAAGATCCGCGCGCTCATCCGCACGAGCAACAAGCAGTACCTCGCCGGCAAGAGCCGGCCAGCCACGGAGTTCCTCAAAGAACTCCGGCAAGCGGAGGCAAAGAAGGCCAGGCGTCGCTCCAAATCATGACGCCGCCCTTTTCCGTTCGCACCACACCTAGCTTCGAGCGTCTAGCACGGTCCCTCAGCAAACGCCACCCCGAATTCCGAGATCTCCTCGAGCGAGCCGTCCAGACCCTCGCGACCGATCCCCATAACCGGAGCCGAGCCCATCACATCAAGAAACTGGAGGCTGTCCCCCTCGGGGAGGGCCAGTGGCGGCTCTCTCTTGGCCGCTTCCGATTCCGTTACGACGTCTATAGCCGCGAGGTCGTGCTCCAGTACTGCGGCCTTCGTCGTGAGGATACATATCGCTAGGAGCCTGAAATTCAACAGCCTCGTCTCCCAAGGAGCACGAGGCTTTTGAGTTTGCTCCGATCTGATTGATCCAGGAATCGGGAGCCTCGGGGTCACACCAGCGCCTCCGACGTCAGCCCCGAAGATTCATGACGAGGACTCCGATCACAACCAGCGTGGCGGCGAGGACGCGCCGCCTTCCAAAGGGCTCGCGGAGAAGTGTCGAACCGATGAGCGCCGCGAAGATCACGCTGGTCTCGCGCAAGGCGGAAACGTACGCCATCGCGCCCATGTTGAGGGCCCAAATCACCAGACCGTAGGCGGTTGCGCACATGACACCGCCGGCGAGACTCGACCCCCAGTGCGCCCCGAGATACCGCGCTATGTGGCGTCCACGGGTTGCCAGGGCATAGAGCGCCAAGGGGATGCCATCGATGAACAGGAGCCAGAGAATGTAGCTCAGTGCGTTTCCGGAGCGGCGCACGCCAAGCCCATCAACGATCGTATAGGTGGCAATGATGGCCGCTGTGCCGAGCGCGAAGAAAAAGGGGCGCGGATCCCATCCTCCTGACCAGGCTCGTTCGAAGGCGAAGCTCCCGAGGGCAATCGCGATGAGGAGAAGCCCGCCGACTCCGGTCGCACTGACGGACTCGTTCGCGAACACGGCCGCCGCACCCGCTACAAATAGCGGGGCGAGACCGCGCGCGACCGGGTAAACGTGACTCAGATCCCCCACGCGATACGCCTGCAGAAGCAGAAAGAAATACCCCACGTGCACCAGTCCGGAAAGAAGCAGGAACTTCCAGCTTTCTGGGGCTGGAAGTGGAGTGAGAGGCAGTAGCGGGGCGGCTAAGGCCGAGCCGACTCCTGTCACCACCGCTAACGTGATCACGCGGTCCTGACCGGTCTTGACCAGAGCGTTCCACCCCGCGTGCATCACTGCGGCGAGCAGAACCAAGCCAGCAACGTGCGGCTCGAGTGTCATCACTCGCTTTGACTGTCGGGCACGGTGACTGTCGCCTGATCGTTCTCGCGAGCCCAGAGCCCTCGCCCCGCCTCCCGCGCCTCCCGCTGGAGCTTAAGGAAGACCTCCTGATGCCTGACGTTGGGCGGCACTGTCATGACCTGCGCGTAGCCAAGCCGTACCAGCTCAGCGTTGACCATGGTCTCGCCGACGTACACGTAGGCGAGCAGCCAGCCGTTCCGGTCTCGCTCCCGGACGTCAAGCTCCAGGCCCACCGTCCGACCCTCTACGAGGTGCCGATTGACCTCCGTGGCCTCTCGCCCGGCTGGCTGCTCGCCTTTCGTCGGGTGATGGACCTCAGGAGTGTTCACGCCGAGGTACCGGACCCGCTCGACGCGCCCGTCGGCGCGAACGTGGATGGTATCACCGACCACCACCTGGATTACTGTCCCGGAGAGACTCCGCGGCGACTCCGGCTCGGCGAGTCCCGGCCAAAGCGCAACGGGGAGCAGCCATCCTACAAGACCGAGTGATCTCCCGCCTGGAACGGGTTGATACCGCACTCCAGGTCGACCCCTCAGTCCCGCCCCTGCGTATGAAGGGCAGCTTCGCTCTGACACCCCAAGGCGACGCGGCGCGCCACACGAGGTTCGGGAGCTCCAAAGATCTCTGGGTGAAGGATGCTCGCCATGAGCTCAATCCCGCCGACCAGGCGCGGGCCGGGCCGGCTGTAGTAGGACGAAGCATCCACCGCCCAGACCTCCCCGGCCCTCACGGCG
>Ga0209874_1000554_pt1 | contig 11106 bp, 12 predicted proteins | sample GWRWN1_20_30_FD_187216 | JGI IMG/M metagenome (GOLD analysis project Ga0209874, IMG submission 187216) | Riverbed sediment microbial communities from areas with no vegetation in Columbia River, Washington, USA - GW-RW N1_20_30 (SPAdes)... | ecosystem: Environmental > Aquatic > Freshwater > River... | reverse complement strand
CGAAGGCGAGCGCAGCCACTGAGAGCAAGAGGGGGTTCGGGGGCGTAGCCGAGCCGAAGGCGAGCGCAGCCACTGAGAGCAAGAGGGGGTTCGGGGGCGACCGATGAGCCTCGTCCGCATCTGCGGCGTGCACGACGTCCCCGAGGGCGAGGTGCGTCGGTTCGAGCTCGACCACCGGCCCTTCGCGGTCGCGAACCTCGGCGACGAGGGCTTCCGCGTGGTGGACGCGATCTGCTCGCACGCTCACTACTTCCTGGACGAGGGCGAGGTCGACGTCGAGGACCAGACGATCGAGTGCCCCAAGCACGGCTCCACGTTCGACCTGAACACGGGGAGCACGCGGACGCTCCCGGCGACGCAGCCGGTCGAGGTGTTCGCGACCAAGGTGGAGCACGAGGACGTCCTGATCGAGGTACCGGAGGAGAGCTGAGATGACCGAACCCGCCACGCTCCAGATCGAGAAGCTCGAGGCGACCGTCGAGGGCAAGCCGATCCTGAAGGGGATCGACCTCGTCGTGCGGCAGGGCGAGACCCACGCGCTGATGGGCCCGAACGGTTCGGGCAAGTCGACGCTGGCGAACGTGCTGATGGGCCGTCCCGGCTACACGCTGACGGCGGGACGCGTGCTGTTCAAGGGCGAGGACATCACCAAACTCACGGCCGACCAGCGCGCGCAGCGCGGCCTGTTCCTCGCGATGCAGTACCCGGTCGAGATCCCCGGCGTCTCGGTCGTGAACTTCCTCCGGACCGCCTACAAGAGCGCCAAGGGCGAGGAGATCAACGCGCTCGAGTTCCGCAAGCACATGAAGGAGAAGATGAAGCTGCTCGGCGTCGAGGACGAGATGGTGCAGCGCTACGTGAACCAGGGCTTCTCGGGCGGGGAGAAGAAGAAGAACGAGATCCTGCAGCTCGCGGTGCTCGAACCCGAGATCGCCGTCCTGGACGAGACCGACTCGGGCCTGGACATCGACTCGCTGAAGGCGGTCGCCGGCGGCGTGGCGCAGCTGATCGGCCCCGACCTGGGCGTGCTGCTCATCACCCACTACCAGCGGATCCTGAACTACATCACGCCCGACTTCGTCCACGTGATGATCGGCGGGCGTATCGTGAAGTCAGGCGGCAAGGAGCTCGCCCACGAGCTCGAGGAGAAGGGCTACGAGGGCCTGCGCAAGGAGCTCGGCCTCGGCGAGCCCGTCGCGGCGGGGTAGGAGGCACGGTGGCGGTCACGCAGCAGCACGGCGCGGGGACGCTCGATGTCGAGCGGATCAAGGCCGACTTCCCGATCCTCGAGCGGACCAGCCACGGCAAACGCCTGGTCTACCTGGACAGCGCCAACACCAGCCAGAAGCCGCGCGCGGTCATCGACACGATCACCGAGTACTACGAGCGGCACAACGCGAACCTGTACCGGGCGGTCTACGAGCTGGCCGAGGAGGCCACGGCGATGTTCGAGGGCGCCCGGACGAAGCTGGCGAGCTTCATCGGCGCGCCGGATCCCTCGACGGTCGTCTTCAATCGAGGCACCACCGAGTCGATCAACCTCGTCGCCAACGCCTGGGGCCGGAGGTTCCTCCGCGAGGGCGACGAGATCCTGTTCAGCGAGCTGGAGCACCACTCGAACATCGTCCCCTGGCAGCTCGTCGCCGAGGCGACCGGCGCCGTCACGCGGCTGATCCCGATCGAGGACGACGGCACGCTGGACGCCGCGAGGATCGAGGCCATGCTCACCGACAGGACGAAGGTGCTCGCGATCAGCGGTCAGTCCAACGTCCTGGGCACGATGCCGGCGATCGGCCGGCTCGCGGCATCCGCCCACGCGGCCGGGGCGATCATCGTCGTCGACGGCGCCCAGCTGGTGCCCCACAATCCCGTCGACGTCGCCGCCCTGGACGTGGACTTCCTGACGATCTCGGGCCACAAGATGCTGGGCCCGACCGCCTCCGGCGGCCTGTATGGGCGCCTCGAGCTCCTGGAGGCGATGTCGCCCTTCCTCGGGGGCGGCGAGATGATCATGGAGGTCTACCCCGACCACTCGACCTACAAGGCCCCGCCGCACAAGTTCGAGGCGGGAACGATGAACATCGCGGAGGAGATCGGGCTCGCGACCGCGATCGACTACCTCGAGGGCCTCGGGATGGAGAACGTTCGGAGCCACGAGCGGGAACTCACCGCGTACGCGATCGAGGCGCTCGCCTCGATCGGCGCGACGGTCTACGGCCCGAAGGACCCCGAGCAGCGCGGCGGAGCGGTCTCCTTCTGGTACAAGGACATCCACCCCCACGACCTGGCACAGGTGCTGGACCAGGAGGGCGTGTGCGTGCGGCCGGGTCACCACTGCGCGCAGGTCCTGATGCGCAGACTGGGTGTGCCGGCGACGACGCGAGCCTCCTTCTACGTGTACAACACGCGTCAGGACGTGGACGCGCTGATCGCGGCACTGGAGAAGGCGGGCGAGTTCTTTGGCGCTTGACGAGCTCTACAAAGAGGTCATCCTCGACCACTACAAGAACCCGAGGAACAAGCGGGAGATCCCCGACGCGGCGCTGCGCTGCTCGAAGAACAACCCGCTGTGCGGCGACGAGATCACGGTGTTCGTCAACGAGGACGACGGCACGATCTCGGACGTCGCGTTCGTCGGCCAGGGATGTTCGATCAGCCAGAGCTCGGCCTCGATGATGACCGAGGCCGCCGCCGGCAAGACGCGCGAGGAGGTCGAGCAACGGATCGGCGCCTTCCGCGGCATGATGGCCGGCGAGGTCGAGGCGGACGAGGACGCGTTCGGCGAGCTGGTGGCGCTCAAGGGCGTCGTGAAGTACCCGGTCCGAGTGAAGTGCGCGGTCCTCGCGTGGGACGTGCTGCAGGAGGCGCTTGCCGGCGAAGGTGAAGCCGGGGGTTCGGCCCCGCACTAGCTAACGGGCGCGAACGGCCAGGAAGCCCTCGGCTCCGACCGGGCGCTCGTCGTGGGTGAGCGGCACGGCCCGCACCTCGAACCCGGCCCCCTCGATCAGCCCGAGCCACGTCGCCCGCGGGAACAGCCCGCACACGTGCTCGTCGAGCTCGACATGGACCGACCCGTCCGGCTCGTGGAACACGTACGTGAGATCCATCCGCAACGTCGTGTCGTCCGGGTCCGGATCCCAGGTCCACTCGAGGTAGCGCAGTGCCCGGTCCGTTCCGTTGTGCCCGCCGTGGTCCGCCGCCGGCTCGAAGGTCTCGGTCAGGGCGTCGGGGACGAACAGCGCCACGCCACCGGGACGCAGGTGCTCGAACGCCGTCGCGAACACCCCGCGCAGATCGTCCTCGGTCGTCACGTACGCGATCGCGTCGTGCACGAACACCGCGTCGAACGCCCGTCCCAGCCGCACCGAACGCATGTCGCCCTCGATGTGCTCGCACTCGGGGTTGAGCCCGCGGCTCACCTCGAGCATCTGCGGCGAGCGGTCGACAAGCGTCAGGTCGAACGACCCCTTCATGTGCGACGCGTTGTTGCCGCCGCCGGAGCCGAGCTCGAGGACCGTGTGGGCCTCGCCGTTCGATGCGCCGAGGATCAGCCGTGCGTACTCGGTGGCCTCCTCGACGTATCCCTCCGGCGCCGACAGCAGCGGCCACCAGTCTGCGAGCTCCCGGTAGAGCCTCGGCGTCTCCTCCACGATGACGAGCCTAGTCGTACCTGATCACCCGCCGGGCCCGAGGAGGCTCTAGGCTTCGCGCGTGCCGAAGCTCCGGCCCTCGCTCGACTGGCTGCTGGTCCTCGTCCCGGTCTCGATCCTGCTCGAGGTCGCGGGCGGCAACGAGCTGATGATCTTCCTGACGTCGGCCGGAGCGATCCTGCCGCTCGCCGGGCTGATCGGGCGCGCCACCGAGCAGCTCGCTCTGCACACCGGCCCGAGGATCGGCGGGCTCGTGAACGCGACGTTCGGCAACGTCACCGAGCTCGTCATCGCCTTCTTCCTGATCCTCGAAGACAAGACCGAGATCGTGAAGGCGTCGCTCACCGGCTCGATCATCGGGAACCTGCTGCTGGTCCTCGGACTGTCGTTCCTGGTGGGCGGCCTCAAGCACGAGGAACAGACCTACAACGCGCGCGCGGCCTCCGTGCATGCCACCTCGCTGGTGCTCGCGGTCACCGGCCTGCTCATGCCTGCGCTGTTCGCCCACGGGGCGGGCCACGAGACGTTCGCCCAGCGCGAGGTGGTGAGCGCCACCGTGGCCGCGGTCCTGATGGCGCTGTACGGGGCGGCCCTGATCTTCACGCTGGTCACCCACGAGCACCTGTTTCGAACGCCGTCGCCCGAAGAGCATCCGAAGTGGTCCCGGCAGCGAGCAGTCGGGGTCCTGCTTGTCTCCACCGCCGTGGTCGCGCTCGAGGCCGAGTTCCTGGTGGGTTCGCTCGAGCCGGCGTTGGCGGACCTCGGCCTGTCCGAGCTGTTCGTGGGCCTGATCGTGATCCCCATCATCGGCAATGCGGCCGAGCACTCGTCGGCGATCTTGTTCGCCCTGCGCGACAAGGTGGACGTCACGCTCGAGATCGCCATCGGCTCCTCGACCCAGATCGCCCTGTTCGTGGCGCCCGCCCTCGTGTTCATCAGCCTGCTGGTGAGCCACCCGATGGACTTCGTGTTCAGCACGTTCGAGGTGGCGGCCGTGGCGCTGTCGACCTTCCTGGTCTTCATGATCTCGACGGACGGCCGGAGCAACTGGCTGGAGGGCGCTCAGCTCACGGGCGCGTACGTCATCATGGCCATCTCGTTCTTCTTCGTGGAGGCGCTGTGAGACGGTCCGTCCGGTTGGGTTGGCTGGCGCTGGGGTTCATGATCCTGGTGCCGGCCGCGCCGGCGTACGGTCAGGGGTTCGTGTTCGAGTCCACCCCGCGGTTCGACGTGAACATCGTCATCGAGCAATCCGGGGAACTGGAGATCACCGAGAGGATCGTGCAGGAGTTCGGATCGACGCCCCGGCACGGGATCATCCGGTTCATCCCGAACCGGCTCCGCTACGACGACGAGTTCGACCGCGTGTACCCGATCGAGCTCGTGTCGGTCGGTGCCTCGCCCTCCGGCACGCCGGACGACGTGGAGACCGAGGAGGAGAACGGCAACTTCGTGATCCGGATCGGTGACCCGGACACCACGATCACCGGGCGCCACACGTACGAGATCGTCTACCGGGTCATGGGCGCGATGAACGGGTTCGCCGACCACGACGAGCTGTTCTGGAACGCGATCGGCAACCAGTGGGAGCAGGACGTCGGTCAGATGAACGTCCGGGTGTCCGGGCCGGCAGACATCACGCGGGTCGCCTGCTACCAGGGGCCCTTCGGCTCGACCGTCCCGTGCGAGAAGGGCCAGATCACCAAGGCGGGCGACGCGGTCTTCGAGCAGTCGAACCTGCCGTCGTTCCAGGCGTTGTCGGTCGTCGTGGCGCTGCCGAACGGGACCGTGGCGAGCACCGCGCCGATCCTGGACGAGCGCTGGTCGCTCGACAAGGCGTTCGCCCGCACGCCGGCGAGCGTGGGCGGAGGCATCGGGCTGCTCGCCCTCATCATTGTGGGGTTCGGCACGCTGATGTGGAGGCGTGGACGCGACGTCCGGTTCCGCGGCTCACAGGTCGACCAGGTGATGGGCGGCCCGCCCGACGCCGAGACGCAGGCGGTACCCCTGTTCGAGAAGGGGACCTCCGTGGTGGAGTTCGCGCCGCCCGAAGGCATTCGGCCGGGCCAGGTCGGGACGCTGGTGGACGAGGTGGCCAACACGCTGGACGTGAGCGCCACGATCGTGGACCTCGCCGTGCGCAAGTACCTGGTGATCGAGGAGATCCCCAAGACGTGGCTGCTCGGCAAGGCCGACTGGAACCTGCGCCTGCTGCCGAAGCCCGCGGACGACGAGCTCCTTTCGTATGAGAAGAAGCTGCTGGACGGGCTGTTCGAGGACGGCGACCAGGTCGAGCTGTCGGCGCTTCGAAAGACCTTCGCCGAGCGCCTGCAGACGGTCAAGGACGCGCTCTACGACGACATGGTCTCGCGCAAGTGGTTCCTGCGGCGGCCCGACCGGGTTCGGCAGATATGGGTGGTGATCGGGGTGCTGTCGCTTTCGATCGGGATCGGGATCACGATCCTGCTCGCCTCCTTCACGAAGTACGGCCTGCTCGGCATCCCGTTCGTGATCGGCGGCATCCTCTTGCTGATCGGGGCCAAAAGGATGCCCGCCCGCACGGCCAAGGGCACCGCGATGACTCGGCGGGTGAACGGGCTCCGCATCGTGATCGAGAAGGCGGAGGAGCACATGTCGAAGTGGGCCGAGCAGGAGAACGTGTTCACGCGCTTCCTGCCGTACGCGGTCGTGTTCGGCGTGACGGACAAGTGGGCGAAGGCGTTCGAGTCGCTCGGGCAGGTCCCGTCCGACACGACGTGGTACGTGAGCAGCCGGCCGTTCGTCTACGCGCAGTTCGCCGACAGCATCGACTCGTTCTCGGTGACGACGAGCGGGACGATCGCGTCCACGCCGGCGGGGTCGGGTTCGAGCGGCTTCGGCGGATTCGGCGGCGGATTCGGCGGCGGAGCCGGCGGAGGAGGCGGCGGCGGGGGCGGGGGCTCCTGGTAGGGTCGGCCGAGGGGCGCGCGGCCCGCACGCATCGGTGATGGACGTCGTCTTCAGCCAGGACCCGCGGGACTTCGCCCGGCGTGACTGGTCGGCGCTCGTCACGGCCGACCCGGCCGGCACCGTCTTCCACACGCCCGCCTTCCTGAAGCTCTACTGGGAGGAGTTCGCGGCCGAGCCCGACCGCCTGCTGCTCGCGTTCGCCGAGGAAGACGGGGACCAGGTCGGCGCGGTCGCGTTCGAGCGCCTGGACGGAACGCTGCGGTTCCTCGGCGGGACCGAGGTGACGGACTACATGGGACCGGTCGGACTACCCGAGGCTCGACCCACCGTCGCGAAGGAGCTGTTCGCGGCGCTCGCGCGCACGGACGACTGGATCGAGGCCGATCTCCGCGGCCTCCCGGAAGACCAGCCGTGGCTCGGGCTGCTCGTCGAGGCGGCTGCGGCGCAAGGCTTCTCGACCGAGGTGCTCGACGACCAGAATGGGGTCGCGCCCTTCCTCGCCTTACCCGGTTCGTATGCGGAGTACCTCGAGCGTCTGCCGGCCAAGCTGCGCCACGAGGTCAAGCGCAAGGCGCGTCGCCTGGAGGCCGAGGTCGGGCCCTGGCACATCTGCCTGGCCACCCCGGAGACGCTCGAGCCCTTCCTCGATCGCTTCGTCGAGCTGCACCGCACGAGCGAGGGGCCGAAGGGCGTCTTCATGCAGCCGGGGATGGAGATCTTCTTCCGCCGGCTCGGCGACGCGTTCCTCCCGCGAGGCATCTTCAGCCTGACGTTCATCGAGACGGCGGAGCATCTGAAGCTCGCGGGTTCGATCGGCTTCCGGTTCGAGGGCACCTCCTCGCTGTACAACTCGGCGTTCGACCGCGCCTATCAGCCCGTGTCGCCCGGGATGGTGCTCGTAGCCGAGGACATCCGCATCGCGATCGAGGCGGGGTGTTCGGCGTTCGACATGTTGAAGGGCGACTACGCCTACAAGTACCGGTTCGGGGCGGTGCCGCGGGCGATCAAGCGGCTGGTGGTGACGCGCTAGCCGCCCGACGGGCGCTACTCGACGAACGCGCGCAGCAGCTCGAGCACGACGATCGCGAGCGCCTCGTCCCCGCCGACGACCAGGGCGCCGTCGTCGAGGTAGGACTCCGCGGCCACCCGTCGGCCGGCGACCAGAGCGAACGCGGTTCCGCGCCCGTTGATGAAGGCGTCGGGCTTCTTGTCTGCCGGAGGCGTCGTCCGCGGTTCGAGGCCCCAGTGCCACGTGCCTCCGCCGACCCCCTCCAGGTCCACCTGGATGCTCCTGCCCGAGAACGACAACCCGGCCTGCCCGAGCGCCCAGGGCAGCATCCGGATCGCCATGTCGTTCGTCAGGTAGACGGGGTCGTGCTGCGGGTTGCCCTCCAGACCCGCGCCCTCGCGGATGTCCTCCTGGTGGAACCACCATTCGATCGTGCGGGACTGCACGAGGTACCGCAGGCCGATCGCGCCGGCGACCCACTCCACCTTCTTCGACGGCCACTCGTCGTCGGTCAATCCCGAGCACAGGACGAGGAACACCTGCGCCGCCTTGCCCCAATCGGTGATCAGCTGACGGGTCGGGACCTCCTCGCGGACCTTGACGGCCCACTCGTTGAAGCCGTTCACCCAGAGCTCGCCGTCGTTGGCTTCCCGGAACGCGTCGAACTCCTCCGCGCGGTCCCCGGCCACGAGCTGGGCCGCAGCCGTGTCCTGCGCGGCGAGGTGCGCGACGATGTCCCGGTTCCGCCACCCCTGACAGACGCTCGGGGCGTCCCAGGCGTCCGGGGACGTGTATTGGATCGTCCTGCCGAGGCGTTCGCGCTCGGCGTGGGCGATCCCGAGCAGCCGGATTCGGTCCAACGTCCCCTCTCTCTCCCTCTTGCGTCGTCCGGCTACGTCTTGTGCCTGCGTCTGCTGGCCGCGTCCCCGGCGGGTCCCCGGGATCCGGGGGGGATCGAGATCCGCTCCCCGTCGTGCGGGCCGTATCGTACCCGCCGACATGCGGCCGCTATCGTTGCCGCATGAGCAGGGCGATCGAGCGGTTCCTCGACGCCGCCACGGTGCTCGGGCACCCGGTCGACGTCCGGCGGTTCCCGCAGGGGACGAAGACCGCCCCCGACGCGGCTCGGGCGATCGGGTGCGAGGTGGGGCAGATCGTGAAGTCGCTCGTGTTCGTCGCGGACGGCGAACCCGTGCTCGCGCTCACGAGCGGAGCCAACCGGGTCGACGTGGGCCGCCTGGCGACCAGTGCGGGCGCCTCCGCGGCACGGCGCGCGGACCCGGAGGAGGCCCGGGCCGCCACGGGGTTCGCGGTGGGCGGGACGCCCCCGTTCGGTTACCCCGAACCCGTCCGGACGTTCCTTGACCCCGACCTGTTGGTGTTCGAGGAGGTCTGGGCGGCGGCGGGGGCTCCGGACGCGGTGTTCCGGACCACGGCGGCCGAGCTCCAACGGGTCACCGCGGCCGAGGTCGTCGACCTGAAGGAAACGGCCTCGCGGGACGAGAACGTCCCGCCGAACCGTTAGAATCTTCGGGCGAGCATCACACCGTCTTCTACGGAGGAACGATGATCCAGCTGACCGAATCCGCAGCCGGCAAGGTCAAGGAGCTCCTGGTCGAGGAGGGACGCTCGGACATCGCGCTGCGGGTTGCCGTCCAGCCCGGCGGGTGCTCGGGCCTTCGGTACGCGATGTACCTGGACGACCAGCTCACGGAGAAGGACGTCGCCGAGGAGCAGTTCGGGGTCCGCGTCGTGATCGACCGCATGAGCGCGCCGTACCTGTCCGAGGCCAAGATCGACTTCGTGGACTCGCTCGAGGCTTCGGGGTTCACGATCGACAACCCGGTCGCCCAGGGCTCCTGCGCCTGCGGGCACTCGTTCCACTAGCTCGTTCCCGGCTCGGCTCCTCGGCCCGAACCCGAGCGTCCCTCAGGCCGCGTCGAGCGCGCCCCGTAAGCCGTCGCTGAGCTCGTCCAGCTCATCCTGCGACAGGATGAGCGCGGGCGAGACCTGGAGCGCGCCGATCCCCAGCGCCCGCGTCAGGATCCCGTTCGCCCTGCAGGCCGTGACCGCGCGGGCGGGCAGACCCGGGTCCGCATCGAGGGCATCGCCTGCGAACTGCACGGCCGCGAGGACCCCGGTGCCGGCGCGGACCTCGCCGACCAGCGGATGATCGGCGAGCGGCGCCAAGGCCGTGACGAGGTCGAGCTCGAGCTCGAGCGCGTGCTTTGGCAGCTCCTCGCGCTCCATCACGTCGAGGTTCGCGAGCGCCGCCGCCGCCGCCGTGGCGTGACCCGAGTACGTATAGCCGTGCCGCCACAGCCCGGCGCCGGGCCGCCAGAAGGGTTCCGCGACCCACGGCGCCGCGATCACCGCCCCCATCGGCAGGTAGCCGCTCGTGATGCCCTTCGCGCACGTCAGGATGTCGGGCTCGAGGTCCCACCGCGAACTCGCGAACCAGTCGCCGACGCGCCCGAACCCGGTGATGACCTCGTCCGCGACGAAGAGCACGCCGGTCTCGCGGCAGATCGCGCGGACCTCGGCCAGGTACCCCTCCGGCGGCGCGAACACGCCTCCGGCGCCGATCACAGGTTCGCAGAAGAACGCGGCCACCCGCTCGGGACCGGCCGCCGCGATCGCATCGCGGAGCGCCGCGGGTGAGTCCCAGGCGATCTTCACCACGTCGCCGACCAGCGGACCGTGTCCGGCCGCGTTCGCCTCGATGCCGGCGAGGCTCGTCCCGGCGACGTGCATCCCGTGGTAGGCGTGCTGGCGGGTGACCAGGAGCGTGCGCTCGGTCTCGCCGCGGAGCTGCCAGTACCGGCGGGCCATCTTCGTCGCCGTCTCGATCGAGTCCGACCCGCCGCTCGTCAGGAAGACCTTCGAGTCGGGGACCGGCGCGAGCCGGCCGACGCGCTCCGCGAGTTCGATCGCCGGCCGGTTCGACTGGTCGCCGAAGGTCGAGTACGCCGACAGGCGCACCATCTGCCGGTGCGCCGCGTCGGCGATCTCCTCGCGGCCGTAGCCGACGTTGCAGTACCACAGCGCGGCGGTCGCATCGAGGTAGCGACGCCCGTGCTCGTCCCAGACGTGCGCGCCCTCGCCGCGGTCGATGACGAGCTCGCCGCCGGACTCGACGGCGGCCATGTCGGCGAAGGAGTGCCAGAACGTACCCACGGGCTCGCTCACGGTAGCAGTCGTATCGGGCCCGATCGGTAGGGCCTTGAACGTCAGGAGGGTTCGTACGCGAGATTCGGGCGCAGCCAGGTCTCCGCCTCGCGCCGATCCATCCCGCACCGGGCCGCGTACTCCTCGACCTGATCGCGACCAAGACGCCCAACGTTGAAGTACCGGGCCGCCGGGTGCGCGAAGTACAGGCCCGAGACGCTTGCCGCGGGGGTCATCGCGAAGTGCTCGGTCAGGTCGATGCCGGCGCTCGGGGCATCCAGCAGCTCGAACAGCGTCGCCTTGCGCGTGTGGTCGGGGCACGCCGGGTAG
>Ga0209874_1000553_pt1 | contig 11113 bp, 9 predicted proteins | sample GWRWN1_20_30_FD_187216 | JGI IMG/M metagenome (GOLD analysis project Ga0209874, IMG submission 187216) | Riverbed sediment microbial communities from areas with no vegetation in Columbia River, Washington, USA - GW-RW N1_20_30 (SPAdes)... | ecosystem: Environmental > Aquatic > Freshwater > River... | reverse complement strand
GTCGTGGGTGCTACCGGCGCGGTGGGCACCGAGATGCTGCGCATCCTGGAGGCGCGCTCGTTCCCCGTCGACGAGTTGGTGGCGTTCGCGTCGCCTCGATCCGCGGGGCGGACGATCTCGTTCGGGAGTAGAGACGTCACGCTGCGGGAGCTCTCCGTCGAGGCGCTGCGCGACGTCGATCTATCTCTGTCGGCTGCCGGGGCATCGGTGGCGCGAGGGTTCGTGCGGGAGGCCGCCGCGGCGGGGACCGTGTGTATCGACAAGTCCTCCGCCTTCCGGATGGAGCCGGACGTGCCGCTCGTCGTGCCGGAGATCAATGCCCACGCATTGTCGGGCCACCGGGGGATCGTGGCGAGCCCGAACTGCACGACCGTGGTCACGGTGATGCCGCTGGCGCCCCTCCACAGGGCGTGTGGCATCCGCCGGGTCGTGGCAACCAGCTACCAGGCTGTGTCTGGTGCGGGGGTGAACGGCGTGGAGGATCTCCGTCAGCAGACGCTCGCCTGGGCGCGGGGCGAGCCGATCATCCCGAGATTCTTCGCGCATCAGATCGCTTTCAACCTTATCCCGCACATCGACAAGTTCGGCGACGGTGATTACACGGGCGAAGAATGGAAGCTCGTCAACGAGGCGCGGAAGATCCTCGAAGCCCCGAGCCTCCGGATCTCGCCGACCACCGTGCGGGTGCCCGTCTTCACCGCGCACTCGGTCGCGGTCAACGTCGAGACAGAGGCGAAGCTCACGGTCGAGCGGGCCCGCGAGCTGTTCGATCAGTTCCCCGGTCTCCGGGTGTGGGACGATCCCGCGGAGAACCGCTACCCGATGCCTGTCGCGGTAGAGGGCCAGGACGACTGCCTCGTCGGGCGGATCCGCGAGGACCTGTCGGTGGACCGCGGCCTCAACTTCTGGGTCGTGGGAGACCAGCTGCGGAAGGGCGCGGCGACGAACGCTGTGCAGATCGCGGAGCTGCTCATCGGGTCTGGTCCCCGCGTCTAGCTCCCGGGCCGATACCCGTCGCCCCGGGTCGTCCCGCCGTAGCCTTCGGCGCGTGCCCCCTTGGGGGGCGGGCCTACTCGTGAAGGACGCCAGTTCGAGTAACATCGCTCTTCTGCTGGCGTACGACGGCGCGGCCTACCATGGCTGGCAGGTCCAGGCGGACATCGGGACCGTCCAGGGCACCGTGGGCGACGCGCTTCGGCCCCTGGTAGGCGCGACCGTGCTTCCCGTGGGGGCGAGTCGTACCGACGCGGGTGTCCACGCGCTCGGTCAGGTCGCGAGCTTCGTCAGCCCGCGACCGCTCGCGCCGTCGGTCGTCCGTGACGCCCTCAATGCAACACTCCCTCGAGACGTGCGCGTCCTGGCGGCGCGCGCGGTCCCGGAGGGGTTCGACGCCCGCCGGTCCGCCCGCCTGAAGTCGTACGGATACCTGATCGCAGAAGGCGCGGTCCACTCGCCGTTCCTGCGGGGGTACGCGTGGCACGTGCCGCGGCCCCTGGACGTCGGCGCGATGCGGGCGGCGCTGACCACCTTGCGCGGGACGCACGACTTCTCCGCGTTCCAGGCCGCTGCCGGGCGGGATCGCGATCCGGTCTGCACGATCCTGGCGGCGCGGCTCGTGCGGCGTGGGGCCCTCCTCGGCGTCGTGGTGTCGGCCGACGCGTTCCTCCACCACATGGTGCGCAACATCGTGGGCACGATCGTGGAGGTGGGTCTCGGCCGCAGGCGGCCCAAGTGGGTGGTCGAGGTACTGGCGGGACGCGACCGACGTCGAGCCGGCGCAACCGCCCCGGCGCATGGCCTCTTCCTGCTGAGCGTCCGCTACCCGTTCCCGCTCTTCCCCGGAGCCGGCCGCGCCCGGCGGGGACGTCGCTTGGGCGGGTGACCTGTCTGGCTGGTGTATGGGCGCGCCAAGATGGCACCTCTTCTGGGGGAGGCAGGCCCCGATCCGTTCGCCGCCAATCAAGGCCGGACGTCCGCGAGGCCGCAGGCCGAGCGCGTCCCGGCCGAGATGGACGGGCGAACGGCGGGGCTTTGCCCCGAGGGCCGTCGGAGGGGGACGAAGTCCCCCTCCAAAACAATCAAAGCCAGCCCGCGCGCTTGAAGCGGTAGTAGAGGAAGCCGCAGGCGCCGAGCGTCACGCCCATCACCAGCGGGTAGCCCAGGTACCACCTGAGCTCGGGCATGACGTCGAAGTTCATGCCGTAGACGCCCGCGACCATCGTCGGCACGGCGAAGATCGCCGCCCACCCCGCGAGCTTCTTCATCGCGTCGTTCTGCGAGACCGAGATGAGAGAGAGGTTGGCCTCGAGGGCGCTGGTCAGGAGCTCGCGCAGGCTGTCCACCATCTCGTTGATGCGGATGACGTGGTCGTAGACGTCGCGGAAGTAGGGGCGGGTGTCGTCGGGAATCAGCTCGAGGTCGAAGCGCATCAGGCGGTTGCAGATGTCCACGAGCGGCGAAACGGCCCGTTTGAGGTTCAGGAGGTCGCGCCTCAGCTCGTAGATCCGCTTGGTGGTCTCACGACTGAACGAGTCCCCGAAGATACTGTCTTCGAGCTCCTCGAGTTCGTCTTCGAGAGCGTCGACGATCGGAAAATACTGGTCCACGATGAAATCCATCAGCGCGTGCAGCACGAACCCCGGGCCTTTACAGAGAAGCTGCGGCGTCGACTCGCAGCGAGCACGCACCTGCGCGTAGGACAACGACGAGCCATGGCGGACCGAGACGATGTACCGAGGACCGACGAAGAGGTGGGTTTCACCCCAGTCCATCCGCCGCTGCTCGCGATTCATCTGGGCGGTGCGGAGAACGACGAAGAGCGAGTCGTCGTAGCGCTCGAGCTTCGGTCGCTGGTGGGCGGAGTGGGCGTCTTCGATCGCGAGGTCGTGCAAACCGAACTCCCGCTGGACGTCCCTGAGGAGGTCCTCGCTTGGCTCGTGGAGCCCGATCCAGATGAAGCGATCTGGCTGCTTGAGGGCGTCGTCAACCTCGCTGATCTGGACGTCCGCGACGCGCCGCCCTCCGGCGTAGGCCGCGCAGTTGACGATCCCGCTCATGGCGCCCTCTCGCCGAAGCGTTCCACCAGCCCGTCGAAATCTTCGACGACGAGCCGCTCGGCCCACCGCAGCGCCTCGGGATCCCCGGCCAGATGCTGGGTCGCGTAGCCGAGGGCCTCCCGCTTCGTGCGAAAGAGGCGCCAGAGATGAACCACCGGCCCTCTCGGACGGCGGAGGTAGAAGGTCGGGTCGGTGGGGGAGGTTGGCTGATACTCGTTGCGGCCGCCGGACGGGCCGTAGGTCGCCCAGATGACGGCGATGCCGTGGGCGGAGAGCACCCTGGCCCTGAGCGACTCTTCGGCAGGAAGCGACTCGGGGTCGGCGAGGCGCGCCCCGAAGTAGATCGGTACCGCGTCGTCCGGGAGGGCGAGGAGGAAGGCCAGCGGATCGCCCACGCGATCCAGCGCCGCCTTTGACTCCTCGCCCATCCAGAAGAGCCCGGTAGGGGCGCGCGGTTCGCTCCGGCCGTACGAGAGGCGTCGAGCCTCGTCCTCGCCCATCCAGAAGATGTCCTCGGTGTAGAGATCCTGCCAGACCTCGACCAGTCGGGGCGGGTCCACGAGCGTTTTCCGCCGGTCGATCTCCGTCTTATCGGGGACGAGGTAGAGTCGTCCCATGCACGCGAGCTCCGCCCCGGCGCGGCGACCGGGTGTGTGTATGGGTCAGTCCGGTTCCTCCAGCTGGATCAGCGTGGGGACGGCCCGCCAGTATCCTGCCCGTTGGGCGATGAGGTCGAGGTGGGGAGATCCCCAGTCTTCCACGAGCGCTGAGCCTACGTCCCAGCGAACCCTCCGGTCGAGCTCCTTCAGGTAACCGCTGCAGGCTTTGCAGGCGAAGATCGCGTAGCCTTCTTCCTTCTCCTCGGCCAGGAACCGGACGAAGTCCTGGGCACTCAGGCTTCCGCAGTATGGGCACCGCAGGCGTGAGAAGGTCCAGCCGGCTCCGCAGAGATGACAGGCGAGACGACGCTGGCCGTCCTCGAGGAGATCGGTGAAGGCCGGAGGCCCCCCGCAGAAGGGGCACACGCCGAGATCCCACGCATGGCTCCCGAGGTGCGCGCGGCACTCGACGAAGTACTGCTCGAGGATCGGCCGGAGGCTGCTGCAGGCGAGGAATGCGAGGGATTCCTGGGAAAGGCCCGTCTCTTGCTGCACCGAAGCCGAACCGATCCGCCCGCGTCCGGGAAACAGGTCCGGCGGCGCCACCTCACCCCGATCCCACGCCTCGGCGAAGCGTGGGAGGGTCGCGGTATCGGCCCCGATCCTGGCGAGGACGTCGATCGCGGGACCGAGCAGCGTCTCCATCGCCTCGGGGGCAATCGAAGGGGACGCCTCGGAGAGTAGCGGGACCCCTCGTTGCCAGCGCTCGCGGCACTCCGCGGCGCTCCACCGGAGGGGCGCGGGGCGATCGTCGGGCCACTGGGCCCAAGCGGCCAGGATCGACTCGTAGAGGGCGAGGGGAACCCGAAAGGTCGGGCGGCGCTCCAGGAGCGCGTGCCACTCCTCCAGCAGCTTCGCGTAACTCACGAGCGCGCTACCCAGCACGCATACTTGACTGGGGGCTCAAGGGGAGCGACCCGTGTCAGGGGGGAGGCAGCCCCGTTCCAATTGCTGAAGAGCGAACGGCGTCGAACCGAGACGGTGCCCGGCCCCCCAGGGCCGTCGGAGGGGGGCAGAGCCCCTCCGAAGTCAGGTCGCCTGACCCGCAGCGATGATTACGTACTTGACGATGAACCCGCCGACGAGCACCAGGAGCGAGACGAGGGCCGCCATCCCCGGCGTCGTGCGCTTGATGGCGCCCGCAAACTGGAGCACCAGAGGCAGGGCAAGACCGACGACGACCGCCCCAAGCCAGAAGGTGAGGCTGTAGGGCCCGGACAGGAGCCCAGCGAGGGCCTTGCTGAGACCGGCCGAGCCGGCGCTCGAGACCGCAACGATGAAGAGGATCAAGGCCGCGGCCTGAACGACCAGTGCGAACGCCGTGAACCGCATGAGGCGCGAAAGGGCCTCGCGCTGCTCGCCACCCATGAGGCTCAAGACCAGCGCGATGGCCGCCGCACCCGTGGATCCGCCCACCGCCAGGAACAGGGCACCAAGCCAGTGGGCGTTGATAAACAGGGGCCGGGCGGTCGCCCCGAGAAGCACCCCGGGATAGGCGGCGAGGAAGAACCCGAAGCCGCTCCCGATGATCCCCGCGAGCGCGCGAAGGGCTCCCATGCTCCGCCCGCCCCGATCCTCGCGGAAGACATCGAGCGCCGCCAGGAACGCGAAGAAGCTGAAGCCCAGCAGCGCCCACGCCCCGGCGTTCATGGGCGAGAGCGGCTTGAGGTGGAACGGGCCGACGGTGATGGCGTCCATGCCGATCTCAGTAGACGGTTTCGCGACCATGATCATGTGGAGGAAGCGGGTCGGTAGGCCGAGGTCCACGATCAAGAAGATCGCGCCGGGAAGGACCGCGAGGAGGGCAATGTAGTACCCGACCCGCACCACGTCGCGGTAGCGTTGCCGGTCCAGCAGGTTGGCGATCGTGGCGATCACGAACGCCCCGCCCGCGATACCGCCGAGGAAGAAGTACACGTCGATCAGAAGCGGCCAGTCCGCGCTCTTCAGGAGACCCGGTTCCATCACGAGTCCTCTCGGACGCCCCGCCCGCGGAACGCGACCACCGCCCCTAGGCCGACCGCGACGGCCGCGCCGATGGAGAGCAGGGAATCCACGAAGACGTTCCGCTGGGGAAGCTTGGGCTTCTCGGGCAACCCGTAGATGGACGGCTTGCTCAACAGCAGGAAGAACGCGTTGAGCCCGCCGAGAGGCCCGTTCTGGTCCTCGCCGTAGAGCTGGGCGTCCTTGTAGCCCATCTTCCGGAGCTCCTCGACTCGCTTCCGAGCCTTGTCCGCGAGCTCGTCGCGGAAGCCGAACCTGATCGACTCGGTCGGGCAGGCCTTGGCGCAGGCGGGTCCGAGGCCGTTGTGGATCCGGTCGTTACAGAAGGTGCACTTCGTGGCCGTCCCGGTGTCGTGGTTGAAGGCGACGACGCCGAACGGGCAGGCCGAGACACAGTAGCGACAGCCGTTGCAGATGTCCTGGTTGATGTTGACGGTGCCGTAGTCGGTCCGATAAATCGCCCCGGTGGGGCACGCCTCGAGACACCCGGCCTGGGCGCAGTGCTTGCACACGTCCGACATCATGTGCCAGCGGATGCCGACCTTGTCGTCGGGCTCTTCGAAGAACCGCACGAGCCGGTAGCTCTTGTCCGTGAAGTGGGGATGGTTCTGATAGCTGCCCGTCCACTCCGGCTCCTCTGGCGCGAGCTGGTTCCACTGCTTGCAGGCGACCTGACAGGCGCGGCAGCCGATGCACAGCGAGACGTCCGTGAACATCGCGAGCGTGCGGGCCATGGCTACGCCACCCCCTTCCGCACGTTACAGAGGAGCGCTTTCGACTCCTGGATGAACGTGGTCGGGTCACCGAGGCTCGCGACCAGGTCGTTCGTGACGTCCCCCTGAGCGGACTTCATGACGCCCTGGTAACCCCAGTGCCACGGGATGCCGATCTGGTAGACCTTCTTGCCGTTGATGACGAACGGCTTGATCCGCTCGGTGACCATGGCCCGGACTTTGATCTTCGCCCGCGGCGTCTCCACGGTGATCATGTCGCCGTTCTGGATCCCGAGCTCCTTGGCCATCTCCGGGCCGATCTCCGCGAAGTGGCCGGCGAAGAGCTCGGAGAGCCACGGCACATGCCGGGACATGCCCGCCGCGTGGTGCTCAGTCAGCCGGTACGTGGTGAGCACGTAGGGGTACTTGTCTGGCGTGCCGAGCTTGTTCAAGTCCCCGATGTCGTAGACCTTCGCGACCGGGTTGTTGTTGACCTTGGAGAGGAGGTTCGGGGTCGGCGACTCGAACGGCTCGTAGTGCTCGGGGAACGGGCCGTCGAGGATCGAGGCGAAGAACTGCCCCAGCCCGTGGGGGTTCATGATGAACGCGTCCGTGCCGCTGATCCCCCTGAGCAGACCCTCCTTGGCCCGCGGCGCGTCCGGCGCCATCGTGGCACCGAAGTCCGGGACGTCGTTGCCCACCCATTTCTTCTGCGTTGCGTCCCACCAGATGAGCTTTTTCTTCTCGCTCCACGGCTTCCCAGACGGGTCCGCCGACGCGCGGTTGTAAAGGATGCGCCGGTTGGCGGGCCACACCCAGCCCCAGCCATGGGCCAGGTAGTCGCCCTCCTTGGGCTTCTCGCGGCGAAGGGCCAGGTTCTTTCCCTCCTCGGGGTAGACGCCGCCGTAGATCCAATTCCCGCAGGCTGTCGAACCGTCGTCCTTCAAGTGGGCGAAGGTTTTCAGCGGCTGGCCATTCTTGTACTGGAACTCGCCCGGCTTGTCCTTGTCGGGGATGTCCTCGGTGGCGTAGCCGTTGCACTCCTTCAGGACCAGCTCCATCTTGGGCTCTTTCTTCGGGCCCTCGGGCTGGTAGTCCCAGACGAGATCGAGGATGGCCCGGTCCTTCTTGCCTTTCGAGTCCTTGTAGAGCGCCTTGACGCGGTTACCCAGATCCACGACAAAGGCCGCGTCCGATCGGGCATCCCCCGGCGGCTCGACGGCCTTCACGTGCCACTGCTGGAGCCGCATGGTGTTGGTGATCGAGCCGTCCTTCTCCGCCGCCGGCGCGCCGGGGATGAAGAAGACCTCGCTCTGGGAGGCCTTCGGGTCGACCCCGGGCTCCTTCCAGACGGCAGCCGTGTCGGTCTCGAAGAGGTCGACCACGACGAGCCAATCGAGGTTTCGAAGCGCCTGGCGCGTCATCTTGGCGTTGGGGCTGTCCACCGCGGGGTTCTGACCCATCACGATGAACCCTTTCACCTTCTTTTGGAGCATGCCGACCACGAAGTGCTGGTGCGAGTACGCGTCGGCCTTCTCGCGCTTGGGCAGGTGATCGTACGCGTAGTCGTTCTCCTTCGTCGCCGCGGGGCCCCACCATGCCTTGAGGAGGCTTACAACGAACTTCGGGTTGTTGACCCAGAAGCCGCCCTTGGGGGTGGTCTTCTCCAGGTAGTCGGTGAACGTGGGATGTGCCGCCTGCAGCGGCTCGGCCGGGTAGCCCGGGAGCATGTGGTAGAGGGTCCCGAAGTCGGTCGCCCCCTGGACGTTCGAGTGGCCGCGCAAGGCGACGACGCCGCCCCCGGGGCGGCCGACGTTGCCGAGGAGGAGCTGCAGCATGCAGAGGGAGCGGATCTGCTGGACGCCGTTGGTGGACTGGTTGAGCTGGAGCGCGTAGGAGATCGTCGCGGTCTTCTCGGGTCCGGACGCCGAGCAAAAAGTCTCCGCGGTCTTGACGAACAGGTCCTTCGAGATCCCGCAGATCTTCTCCACCATCTCCGGCGTGTAGCGGGCATAGTGGCGCCGGAGGTGCTGGAAGACGCAGTTCGGATCCTTGAGCGTCTTGTCCTGCTTGGGGTAGCCGTCCGCGTCGAGCTGGAACTTCCACGTCGACTGGTCGTAGCTCCGCTTGCCCCCGTCGTACCCGCTGAAGAGCCCGTCGAGATCGGCCGGACCCTTGAACGCGGGGTCGACCAGCAGCGAGGCGTTCGTGTACGCGACCACGTAGTCGTGGAAGTACTTGTTGTTCTCGATGGCGTAGCGGATCAGGCCGCCGAAGAACACGATGTTGGTGCCCGAGCGGATCGGGACCCAGATGTCGGCCGTCGCCGACGTCCGCGTGAAGCGCGGGTCGACGTGAATGATCTTGGCCCCCCGCTCCTTGGCCTTCATGACCCACTTGTAGCTGACCGGGTGACACTCCGCCCAGTTGGAGGTGGGCATGATCACGTCGGCATACTGGACGTCGATCAGGTTCGTCGTCATGGCGCCGCGGCCGAACGTGGCCCCCAAAGCGGGCACCGTGGCCGAGTGGCAGAGCCGCGCGGAGTTCTCGAGGTTGACGAGCCCGAGCCCGCGCGACAGCTTGGCGATGAGGTAGTTCTCTTCGTTGTCGAGGACCGAGGAGCCGAGCCAGGCAACGCCTTCGCACCGGTTGACGGTGACTTCCTTGTCGCCGACCTTCGCCGTCTCCACGAAGGTCTCGTCGCGGGTCTTCCTGACCCGCTGGGCGATCTGGTCCATCATCCACTCGAGAGGCCTCTCCTCCCACTTGTCACTGCCAGGCGCGCGGTACATGCACTTCGTCCACCGGTTCGCGTTGATCGAAAGCTGGTAGGTGGAGGAGCCCTTCGGGCAGAGCGCGCCCTCGGTATGTGGGGCGTCGGGATCGCCCTCGATGTCGATGATCTTCCCATCCTTCACGTAGATCAGCTGGGCGCAGCCGACCGCGCAGTACGGACAGACGCCAGGGAAGACCTTCGCTTCCTTGATCCTGATGGCCGTGGCGGCGGCTTCCACAGGGCTCAGGTCGAGCCCCCGGGCGCCCACCATGGCGCCCCCGGCGGTGGCGCCCGAGAACCTCAGGAAGTTTCGTCGCGACAGGCTCATAGCGACACCCCTCTCCGGTAACCGGGTTGGATTTCGTTTCCGGAGTTACGCGATGAAGGCCGGATGTCCGGGCCCCCTTAACGCCGTCTCCACCGAGGAGCCCATTCGGGACGCGGCTTCGACTAGATCTCGGGGCTGGCCCACTCTTCCCAGGCGCGCCGGACGACGACGATCTTCTCGGGGCGGTCTGCCGAAGGCTCCACCTTGATGATGTCTCCGGGGTTCAAGGTCCCGAGATCGCCGTTTGCGTCTTCATCGGTGACCACGGCGGTCTGCGCGCGGCAGGAGAGGTCAGAGCAGCTGTCGTCTGCCGCTCTGACGCGGAGCCGGCCCGCGGCCTGGTCCACCTCGACGACTATGAGGCGGCTCTGCTGAAGCCAATCGGTGAGGCTCTGCGTCATGGCCGATACCTCCGTCCGCCCGGGGTTTCCGGTGGGCTCCAATAGCGACTGGCAACTTCAGGGTAGGATGGTCCTACCAACATTGTCAAGGGTTGTCAAGAGGTTACCGCTGGCGTCGGTCAGCCGGCCGCGTGTAATCCTTGACGCATTGCTCCAATAGTTCTTGGGCATCCTCGGGAGCTCCCGCTTCGAGGAGCTCGACGACCCGGCGCCGGCTCGCCAGGTCGAGAATCGGCCCGTTCGTCACTGGGTTGTAGAGGCGCCCCAGCTCGAGCAGGATGCGCTTGACATGCGGGATGTCGGCGAGACTCGCCAGGGCGTCTCGAAAGAGGTCGACCGCGGGGTCGTCCCGCTTACGAAGTTTCCCGCGGCGGAAGACAAGATCTTCGGAGGCCCCAGCCGGACGCTCGTCAGGAGAAGGGTCTGGACTCATCACGGTCCCCTGGAGGGTCCTGCTGCGGAGCAGGGCCCTGCGTGCTGCCGCATCAGTCGGTCTCAAGCCGGATTATAGGGAAGTGCCCCAGGGGAGGTCAACCGAAGCGAGAGGGCAGATCCCGCGCTCTCCCGGAGTATCATGCGGGAGCCCGTTTCTCCGGCGACACAGGGGGACCACGATGCGCATGCTCGGAGCGGTCGTCATGGCAGCGTTCCTACCGGCGCTCGCGCCCGTCGGTTCGAGCGCCGAGCTCAGCGTCGGCATCACCGGGGGGCTCGTGTTCTCTGGCGACCAGGACGTGAAGTTCAAGCAGTTCGGCCCGGACGGCCAGCTGCTCTCGGTCAGCGAGTCGCGAGGGGTCAGCGCCTCCATCGGCCCAGTCGGGGGTGTGACCCTGGCGGTCTGGGGTGATGACCGCTGGCCCCACCTCGGTGTCCAGATGGATGCTCTGTACTGGACGACTTCAGTAGACGTCGACCAGCGGACGCCCGAGCCGGGGTCCCGCCTAACCATCGACCAGACGCGGGGCGCGCTCCTCCTGAGCCTGCTTGGCCGGCTCCCATTCGGCGACCCCGACAGCCTCTTCATATACCTGGGCCTGGGCGGCGGTCTGGTCCAGAGCCGGGTTCGCCACGGCGACGAGGATTTAGGGCCGGCTGTCGGTGCTCTCGGGGGGATCGCGATCCCGCTGAGCTCACGCCTTCGCCTTCGCGTGGAGATGCGGTACCTGATCACCT
>Ga0209874_1000552_pt1 | contig 11114 bp, 10 predicted proteins | sample GWRWN1_20_30_FD_187216 | JGI IMG/M metagenome (GOLD analysis project Ga0209874, IMG submission 187216) | Riverbed sediment microbial communities from areas with no vegetation in Columbia River, Washington, USA - GW-RW N1_20_30 (SPAdes)... | ecosystem: Environmental > Aquatic > Freshwater > River... | reverse complement strand
GACCGGTGAGCTGCTGGCGGTGGTCGACCAGACCATGCAGCCGACCCGCGCGTCGCTGTGGCTGCGGCCACCGCGGGCCTAGTTCTGGAGGTTCTCGAAGATGCCGGCGGCGCCCTGCCCGCCGCCGACGCACATGGTGACCATGCCGTAGCGGGCCTTGCGGCGGGCCAGCTCGGCCATCAGCTGCACGGTCAGCTTGGCGCCGGTGGCGCCCATCGGGTGGCCGAGGGCGATCGCGCCCCCGTTGACGTTGACCTTCTCGACGTCCATGCCGAGCTCGCGGATGACCGCAAGGGTCTGGGAGGCGAACGCCTCGTTGAGCTCGACCAGTTCGATGTCGTCAAGGCGCAGCCCGGTCAGCTGGAGCACCTTGGGGATCGCCACCGTCGGGCCGATGCCCATCACCTCGGGAGCGACCCCGCCGACGGCGAAGCCGACGAAGCGGGCCAGCGGCCGCAGGCCGAGCCGTTCGGCCCGCTCGCGTTCCATCACCACCACCGCGGCCGCGCCGTCGCTGCGCTGCGAGGAGTTGCCGGCGGTGATGGTGCCACCCTGCTTGAACACCGGCTTGAGCTTGGCCAGCGCCTCGGCCGAGGTGTCACGGCGCGGCCCCTCGTCGCGGCGGAAGGTCGTCTCCTGGTGCCGCGGCGCGCCGTCCTCGTCCAGCCAGTCCAGGCGGACCGGGAGGGGGACGATCTCGGGGTCGAACACGCCGGCGTCGACCGCCCTGGCGGCCCGCTGGTGGGAGCGGAGCGCGAACGCGTCCTGGTCGTCGCGGCTGACGCCCCACTTCTCCGCCACCCGCTCGCCGGTCAGGCCCATGCTCATGTAGTACTCGGGGTGGCCGCGGACCACCTCCGGGTTCGGCCGGAAGGTCGGGGTCGGGGTGGGAGTCGACGACATGTGCTCGGTGCCGCCGGCGACGATCGTGGTCGCGAACCCGGCCATGATCCGCTCGGCCGCGCTGGCGATCGTCTGCAGGCCGGAGGAGCAGAAGCGGTTGACGGTCTGGCCGGGGACGGAGTCGGGCAGGCCGGCCCGCTGGGCGGCGATGCGGGCCACGTTCAGGCCCTGGCTGCCCTCGGTGATGGCGCAGCCGAGCAGGACGTCCTCCACCTCGGCCGGGTCCAGCCCGTCGGCCCGCCTGAGCGCCTCGGCGATGGCCGCCCCGGCCATGTCGTCCGGCCGGCTGGCCCGCAGGGTCCCGCGCGGCGCCCGGCCGACGGCGGTGCGGGCGCCCGCGACGATCACGGCTTCCTTCATGGCCTGCTCCTCAGTTCCGCAGCGGCTTGCCGGTCATCAGCATGGCCTGGATCCGCTCCATGGTCTTCGGTTCGTGCAACAACGCCAGGAACGCCTCGCGTTCCAGGTCGAGGATGTGCTGCTCGCCGACCCACTGGGGCAGCGACAGCTCGCCGCCGCACAACACCCTTGCCAGCTGGCGGGCGATCGCCCCGTCGTGCTCGCTGGCCTGGCCGGCCCATTGCAGGGTCTGCACGCCCATCTCCAGGGCGGCGAGGGTGGGCAGGCCGGCGGCGTACACCGACGCCTCCCTGGCGGGCGGCCGGTAGCCGTCGGCCAGCTCCAGGACCTCCCGCTTGGCCGCGGCGAGCAGGTGGTCGGCGTTCATGACCACCACGTCGTCGGCGGCCAGGAGGCCGAGCTCGCGGGCCTCCACCGCCGAGGTGGCCACCTTCGCCAGGCCGATGGTCTGGAACACCCGCTGCACGAAGGGGAGCGGCGGCGCGTCGGCGGCCCGCATGGCGGGGCTGACCAGGCGGCGCAGCAGCTCCTTGCAGCCGCCTCCCGCCGGCACCAGCCCGACCCCGACCTCGACCAGCCCCATGTAGGTCTCCAGGGCGGCCACCGCCCGGTCGGCGTGCATCACGATCTCGGCCCCGCCGCCGAGCGTCTGGCCGTGCGGGGCGGCCACCACCGGCTTGGCGGCGTAGCGGAACCCCATGTTCAGGTCCTGCAGCGCCTTGGCGGCCTGGCCGACCTGGTCGTAGGCGCCCTGGTAGGCCGCCATGCCGACCTCGCCGATGTTGGCGCCGACGCAGAAGTTGCGGCCCTGGTTGGCGACCACCAGCCCGACCCAGGGCCCGCGGTCCAGCTCCCGGAGGGCCTGGGCGCCGAGCTCCAGCACGCCGGCGTCGATCGCGTTGGCGGGGGCGTGCAGCTCGAAGCAGAGCACCCCGTCGCCGAGGTCGACCAGGCTGGCCGAGGCGTTGCCGGCCACCTGGAGGCCGTCGGCCTTGCGCCGTTCCAGGTCGATGGCCTCCAGGTCGACCGGGACGGCCTCGTAGCGTCCGGAGATGGGGCTGTAGACCTGGCCGTCGCGGTAGAAGGCTTCTGCGCCCCCGTCCAGCAGCCGCCGCACCCAGCCGGCGACCTCGATCCCGAGGGCCTGCATGCGGGCGACCCCGTCGCGCACGCCGATCGCGTCCCAGGTGCGGAACGGGCCCATCCGGTGGCCGAAGCCCCACTCGACGGCGTGGTCGACCTCCACCAGCGAGTCGGCGATCTCCGGGACCCGCCTGGCGGCGTAGGCGAGGGACGGCAGCAGGGTGTCGCGGACGTAGCGGGCGCCCCGGTCCTCGTCGGCCCGGTCGAGCAGGAAGCGGAGCCGCTCGCCGAGGTCGTCGCGGTCGTGGGCGGCGGCCACGATCGGCAGGTCCGGCTCGCCGGCCGGCCGGTACTCGAGGGTGTCGAGGTCGATCACGTCGAAGACGGTGCGGCCATCGCGCCGGTCACGGCGGTAGAAGCCGCCGCCGGACTTCTGTCCCAGCCGGCCGGCCTGCAGCATCCGCCGGAGCGGCTCCGGGGCCGGCAGCACCTCGCGGCTCTCGTCGCCGGGGGCCAGCTCGTACAGGTTGTCGGCCACCCCGACCATCACGTCGAGGCCGACCTGGTCGGCCAGCCGGAAGGTGGCCGTCTTGGGCCGCCCGAGCAGTGGGCCGGTCAGCTCGTCGACCTCCTCGATCGAGTAGCCGCGCTCCAGCGCGTAGCGCAGGTCGTGCATGCCGGCGAAGCTGCCCAGCCGGTTGGCGATGAAGTTGGGGGTGTCCTTGGCGACCACCGCGCCCTTGCCGAGCACCCGCTCGACGAACGCGCGCATCCGCTCCAGCACCTCGGGGTCGGTGTCGGCGGTGGGGATCAGCTCGACCAGCTTGAGGTAGCGGGGCGGGTTGAAGAAGTGGCTGCCCAGGAAGCGGCGGCGGAAGCCCGCTGAGCGGCCCTCGGCGATCCGGGCCAGCGGGATCCCGGAGGTGTTGGAGGTCACCACCGCTTCCTGGCTGGCCGCCTTCTCGACCCGGGCGAGCAGTTCCTGCTTGGGCTCCAGGCGCTCGACGACGGCCTCGACGACCCAGTCGGCAGCGGTAACCCGATCGAAATCGTCCTCGAAATTTCCGAGGCGAATCCTGTGGGCGAGCTGGGGGCTCGCGAGGGCAGCGGGCCGGGCGGCGAGCATGCGCTCGAAGCCGGCACGGACGATGCGGTTCCGCACGGTCGGGTGGTCGAGCGCCAGCCCGCGCTCCTCGTCGTCCGGTTCGAGTCGTTCGGGCGCGATGTCGAGCAGGTCGACCGCGAGGCCCGCGTTCGCGGCGTGGGCCGCGATCGCGGCTCCCATGGTGCCGGCACCGAGCACGGCGACCGTGCGGATGTCGTTGGTCACGGACGCACCTCCAGGATGGGTGGCGGTTACGAGGGTACCGCAGGGGGAATCCCATGGGCGACGCCGACGTCGGTGTCGAGGAAATACTCGGGAGACCGACGTCGACGTCGGCGTCGAAATGTCGTTCGCTAATCCGGTGCTACCCTCGAAGCGAGTGCCAGCGAAGCGAAGGACTCCCGACATGCGCGGGCGAGAGCTGTCTCCAAGCGATTTCTACCGGATCGACGACCTGCTGACCGACGAGGAACGCGAGCTCCGCGACCGGGTGCGGACCTTCTGCGACAAGGAGGTCACCCCGATCATCAACGACTACTGGGAGCGGGCCGAGTTCCCCTTCGAGCTGGTGCCGAAGCTCGCCGCCCTGAACCTGGCCGGCGGCAGCATCCAGGGCTACGGCGCCCCCGGCCTCAGCACGGTCGCCGCCGGCCTGGTGGGCATGGAGCTGGCACGGGGCGACGGCAGCGTCTGCCCCTTCTTCGGGGTCCACTCCGGCCTGGCGATGTCCTCGATCGCGCTGCTCGGCTCCGAGGAGCAGAAGCGGCGCTGGATCGGCAACGCCTCCTTCGCCGACCTGGTGATCATCTGGGCACGCGACGACGCCGACGCCATCCAGTCGCTGATCGTCGGCCGCGAGATCACCGGCGAGAGCGCCTTCAGCAACCGCTGAGCTTGGGGACACGGCGTCAGGAGTTGCCGTTCCGTGACCCTACGGGTTCGCAACGGTGACCGCCGGCATGCCGGTTTGTTACCAAGATCGCCGAGACTACCCCCTGTCGATGCGCCGCACCGGCTCGCGACGAAGGAAGGGACGCGGACTGGGGGGTTCGCGTTCGGAGCAGCAGGAGGGGGACATGCAGCTCAAGGAATTTGCCGCGTGGTGGCAGCAGCGCAGGCTGGCCCGGGAGGCTCGCGTCTCGTTCGACTCGAGCGCCACCCGAGAGCTCTACGAGGCCCTCGACGAGGCCTCGATGCTGGCGCCGAGGCGCTGAGCGCGCAACGACCGTGAACGGGCCGGGCGAACAGCCCGGCCCGTTCTGTTGCCCAGGGACCCCTGTGGCAGAGTGGGGCCATGAGCCACGAGCACTTCTGGAGCGCGGCGGCGGCCCACCGCGGCCGCCTGGCGGCGGTCTTCGGCATCACCGTGACCTTGCTCGCCGTCCAGGTCGTCGGGGCGCTCGCCAGCGGCAGCCTCGCGCTGCTGGCCGACGCCGGGCACCTGCTGGCCGACGCGGCCGGCATCGGGCTGGCACTGGTGGCGACCTGGCTGGCGCGCCGGCCGGCGACCCCGGAGCGGACCTTCGGCTACCTCCGCCTCGAGGTCCTGGCCGCCGTGGTCAACGCCGTGCTGCTGCTGCTGGTGGGAGCGTACGTGCTGGTGGAGGCGATGCGGCGGCTGGCCGACCCGCCCGAGGTGGCGAGCGGCCTGATGGCCGCGTTCGGGGTGATCGCGCTGGCCGGCAACGGCGTCTCGCTGTGGCTGCTGCGGCGCGGCCAGGCGGACAGCCTGAACCTGCGCGGCGCCTACCTGGAGGTGGCGAGCGACCTGCTCACCGCCCTTGCCGTCGTGGCCGCCGCGGTGGTGATCGCGGTCACCGGCTTCCGCCGCGCCGACCCGATCGCCTCGGCGCTGATCGGGCTGCTGATCCTGCCGAGGACGTGGCGGCTGCTGCGGGAGGCGGTCGACGTGCTGCTGGAGGCGACCCCCAAAGGGGTCGACCTGAACGAGGTCCGCCGCCACCTGATCGAGGCGCCGGGCGTGACCGACGTCCACGACCTGCACGCCTGGACGATCACCAGCGGCCTGCCGGTGATCTCGGCCCACCTGGTCCTTGCGGACGGGGGCACCGGCCCGGCGGTGCTGGACCACGTGAGCCGCTGCCTCGCCGGGCATTTCGACATCGAGCATTCGACCTTCCAGGTCGAGCTGCCAGAGCACCGCAGCCACGAGGGCGCGACCCACCAGTAGGGGCGCCTGCAGGCGCCGGGTCAGGCGGCGGCCGCCGCCTCGGCCGCGGGCTCGCGGGCCGGGCCGCGGGCGCCAGGCAGCAGGAAGGTCAGCAGGAAGCAGGCGAGGAACACGGCGACCTCGAACAGCAGGGTGCGTTCGAGGGCGTCGGAGAAGTTCTGCCTGCGGGCGTCCTCGGCGGTGGCCGCCACCACCTGGCCGACCCGGCCCTGGCCGGCAGCCTGCGCCTGGGCGCAGCTCGCCGGGGTGGCGGACGGGTCCTTGGCGTTGGCCCGGTCCTGGAAGCAGGTCTGGAAGCCGGCGACCACCTGCCGGCTCGCCTGGCCCGGCATCCCGGTCGCCTCCAGCTCGGTGCGCAGGCGCGGGGCGAGCTGGTTGCCGACCGTGGCGGCGTGGCTGCCGAGCAGCCCGAAGAAGATCACGCCGATGACCGCCACCCCGATCGCGCCGCCGACCTGCTGGACGGTGGTGAGCACCCCGGAGGCCGAGCCGGCGTCCTGCCGCCGGATGCCGGCGAGCACGATGTTGACCAGCGGCGCGATCACCGAGCCGAGGCCGAGGCCGCACACGGCCAGGGCGGGGATGAGCTGCCAGGAGTGGGTGGCACCGCCGTATCGGTCGACGGTCCAGATGAGCCCGAGCATGCCGGCGGCCAGCAGCAGCGAGCCGGTGCTGAGGATGCGCCGGCCCAGCCGGGGCGCCAGGCGCACCGAGGCGGCCGAGGCGAGCGCCGAGCCGACCGCGAACGGCACACCGGTGAGCCCGGCGTGCAGGGCGCTGAAACCGAGCCCGATCTGCAGCCAGAGCGTGAAGATGAGGAAGAAGGCGGGGATGCCCATGAAGAAGATGCCGGCGACCAGCAGGCCGGCGACGAACGCCCGCTGCCGGAACAGCACCAGGTCGACCAGCGGGGACCCGTCGGCGGCCTTCTTGCGCCGCTCCCAGAGGGCGAAGGCGCCGAGCACCGGCACGGCGGCGGCCATCGCCAGGAACGTCCACAGCGGCCAGTCCAGGTCGCGCCCCTGGACCAGCGGGTAGACCAGCAGCAGCAGGCCCGCGCTGACGATGGCGACCCCGGGCAGGTCGAGCCGCAGCGCCTGCGGCGCCCTCGACTCCTGCAGGTAGCGCCCGGCGGCGATCAGCGCGGCGATCCCGATGGGGACGTTGACCAGGAAGATCGGCCGCCACTCCAGGCCGAGCAGGTCGCCCTCGATGAGCAGCCCGCCCACCAGCGGCCCGGTGATCGTGGCCAGCCCGATGGTCGCCCCGAAGATGCCGAAGGCGGTGCCCCGCTCCCGCGGCGGGAAGGTGACCTGGATGACGGCGAGGATCTGCGGGAACATGATCGCGCCCATGAGGCCCTGGAGGACCCGGGAACCGATCAGCATGCCCGGGCTCTGCGCCAGGCCGCACAGGGCCGAGGCGAGCGTGAAGCCGGCCATGCCCAGCATGAACAGGCGCTTGCGTCCGAAGATGTCGCCGAGCCGCCCGCCGGTGATCAGCATCACCGCGAAGGCGAGCTGGTAGCCGGCCAGCACCCACTGGATCTGGGAGTAGGTGGCGTCGAGGTCGCGCTGGATCGACGGGATGGCGACGTTGACGATGCTGATGTCGACCAGCTGCATGAAGCCGGCGGTCAGCACCACCGCCAGGGCGACCCAGCGGCGCGGGTCGGCGGCCTGCTCGTCGGGCCCGCCGGCCGGGGTGGGGGTGGTCGCGGTGGTGCTCATGCGCGTGCCTCCAGGTCCGTGTCCGTGGGGTGCGGCGGTGGCGCCGGGGCGAGCCCGGCCAGCAGCGCCCTGACCAGCGCGGCGGCCGGGCTGGGGCGGTCGCGGAGGGGGGCCAGGTCGGGGCCGGAGAGCTGCTCGACGAAGACGTGCTGCTGGCAGCCACCGAGCAGCAGGACGCCGGCGCCGACCAGGTCGGCGCCGGCCGCCACCCGCCCGAGGGCCTGCTCGGCCTCCAGGTAGGCGACGATCGACCCGTAGGCCCGGTGCGGCCCGCCACCGAGCTCCCGCATCCGCGCCCGGAACCGCTCCAGCAGCTCAGGGTCGGCGAACAGCCCGGAGCCGACCAGCAGCAGGTCGCGGTACAGGACCAGCGCCTGCTCGGCGACCTCGGTGAGGTTGGCCTCGACCGTGCGGGTGCCGGCCCTGGCGGGGAGCTGCAGGAGCAGGTCGATGAAGGGGGGCAGGAGCTTTTCCTGCACGGCCCGGATCAGGTCCAGCTTGTCGGCGAAGTGCAGGTACAGGGTGCCCTCGGCGAGCCCGGCTTCGCGGGCGATCTCCTTGGTGGTCGCCCGTGCCAGCCCCTTGGCCCGCAGGACCCGCTCGGCCGCGTCGACCAGCCGGCGGCGGGTCTCGTCCCGGTCACGGAACTTGAGTGAGTGCTCATTCATGTCGTCCGGCAGAATATGAGTGAGCGCTCAGTCATGTCAAGGGGTCGGGCACCGCCCGCGCGGTCACCTCGCCGCGGCGAAGCGGATCCGCACCGCGGTGGCCTCCAGGACCCCGCCGCCGCCGGCCGCGCTCTCGCTGCGGAAGATCAGCCAGCCGGCGCCGGCCGAGGGCGCGCGGAAGGCGATGCGCCCGCTGAACGGCCCCAGCTCGGCCGTGCCGCTGCCGGTGACGAAGCCCCTGCCAAGGACCCGGTCGGCGCCCTGCCGGTCCTCGGTGACGGCCACCTGGACGGTGCCCTCGAAGGCGCTGGCCCGGCCGCGCACCGTGACCGGCGAGGCGATCCTCGCGAAGCGGATCGGCTGGGCGACCCGGATGTCGGCGGCGCTGGTGCCGGTCACGACCCAGCCGCCGGTGTAGCGGTGCAGCCGGACGAGCGTGCGCGGGCCGTCCAGCGGCCGGCCGCCCTCCCCCTTGGCGGGGTGCACGGTGACCTCGCCGGTGGCGGGCCCGGTCGAGCGGAACCGCCCGGACGCCGGTTCGGCCATGCCAAGGTCGCGCATGAAGGCACGGGCGGCCCGCTCCCCCTCGGCCGCGCCGGCGGTCTGACCGGTGCCGGAGGCGGCGCCCGGCCGTGTGGCCGCGGCGCTGGTGGTGGTGGCCTGCTCGCCGGCGGGGGCCGGCGCGCCGGCGTCGCCGCCGGAGCCGCAGCCGGCGGCCGCCAGGACGAGGGCCGCCAGCAGGCAGGCGGTGCGGGCTGAACGGATCGGACGCATCGTGGACCCCCCCGGTGTCGCTTCGTGCGCGGCGCCCGCTACGGGCCGACGCTCACCGTGCCACGCATGTCGCGGTGGATGGCGCAATGGTAGGCGAAGCTGCCGGCCGCGCCGAAGACGAAGGAGAACCGCTTGCCGCTGGCCAGGTCGCCGGAGTTGAAGGCGCCCCCGTCGGCGCTGACCGTGTGGGTGACTCCGGTGTCCCGGTTCTCCCACGTGACCCGCTGGCCGACCTGCGCCCGGAGCGGGTCGGGCGCGAAGGCGAAGTCGGCGATGCTCACCTCGCCCCTGGCGGCGTCCCCGCCGCCCCCGCCCCCCGCGTCGCCATAGCCGGCGCGGCCGCCGCCCGCACCGCCACCACCGGCCGCCGCCTCCGGGGCGGCGGTGGTGGTCGTGCCCGCACCCGCCGCCGTCCCCCCACCGCCGTCGTCGGCGCAGCCGGCCACCAGCAGCACGACCACCGCGACCGGGATGAGCATCTCGAGCGTACGGCGCACCTTGAGGGCCTCCTCACGTCATGGGGACACCGTGACAACTTCGTTGGAGTCGAACCGCTTCCCGCGTTTGCCAAGCACGCTGCCGAGGGAGCACGCTGCTCGTCGCCATGAGCCAGTCGCAGGAAGTGGACCGGACGGACGCGGGGGGTGCCGCGATGCACAAGGAGCCGCTCACTCCCGAACACGTCCGGGCGCGCAGGTTCAACCGGGTCGTTCGCGGCTACCGGCGCCGTCAGGTCGACCGCCTGCTCGAGCGGGTGGCCGCCGACCTGGCCCGCAAGCAGGACGGTCCCCAGCCGGACGACCCCGCCCCACTGACCCCGGGCGACGTCGAGCAGGTCCGCTTCAGCGCCGCCCTCGGCGGCTACGAGATGGGCCAGGTCGACGACTTCCTCGACGAGGTCGTCGGCGAGCTCGACCGCGTGGCCAGGGAACCGCCCCGCCCGGCGCGGCAGCCCGCCGCCGCCCTCCCGCCGCCACCGCCGCCGCTGTCCACCGGCGACGTCCAGCGCCGGACCTTCAGCCCAGGGGAGCCCGGCTACCTGGTCCCCGAGGTCGACCGGTTCCTGGCGAGGGCCGCCAGCTCCCTGGCCCACCTGGAGGCCGCCGTCACGCCGGGCGCCGGCCCACCCGAACGCTGGACCGGCCCGGAGCCGCCGTTGACCCGCTGGGACGTCCTGCGCCAGCGGTTCCCGCTCGGTCCCCGCGGCTACGCCAGGTACGAGGTCGACGCCTTCCTCGTCCAGCTCGCCGCGCAGTTCCCGGAGCCCGGCCCGGTCGCCGAGGAGGAGCTGCTGCGGCGGCTCCGGCTCGACCGGTAAGGTCCCGCGCGATGCCGCGGCCGGCCACCTTTGGCGCCTGGATGGACCTGCGGCCCGGCCGCGGCCGCCAGCCCGACCCCGCCCACTACGCCGAGCGGCTCCAGGAGGCCGTCCTGGTCGAGCGGCTCGGCCTGGCCGCCGTGTGGGGCAGCGAGCACCACGCGGTCGAGGACGGCTACCTTCCCCAGCAGCTCCCGTTCCTGGCGGCGGTCGCGGCCCGCACCTCCCGGATCCGGCTGGGGACCGGGGTGCTGCTGCTGCCGCTGTACCGGCCTCGCGAGGTGGCCGAGCAGGCAGGGGTCGTCGACCTGGTCGCAGGCGGCCGGCTGCTGCTCGGCCTCGGCGCCGGCTACGTCGAGCGCGAGTTCGACGTCTTCGGCGTGGACCGCTCGGCCAGGGGCCGGCTGCTCGAGGAGAAGCTGCCCTGGCTGCGGCGCGCCCTGGCCGAGGGGGTCGCCGCCGACGGCCCTGGCGGCGCCGACCTGCCGGTCGGTCCGCGCTCGCCCCAGCCGGGCGGCCCGCCCCTGTACCTCGGCGGCACGGCCCCGGCGGCGCTCGACCGGGTGGCGAGGCTGGCCGACGGCTGGTTCGCCCTTGCCCACTACGGCTGGCAGCGGACGGCAGAGGCCTACCAGGTGCTGGCCGGGGCGCTGCGGCGGGCGGGCCGGCCGGCCGACGGCTTCCCGGTCGTGGCCGGAGTCCACCTGTGGGTCAGCGACGACCCGGAACGGACCTGGGCCACCGAGCTGGCTCCGGCCGTCGCCTACCAGCTGGACCGCTACAACGACTGGGCCACCGACCGCGGCCGGCCCCGCCCCGAGCCGATCGAGGCGGGCCGGCTCAAGCGCACGGCCGTGTTCTGCGACACCCCGGAGCGGCTCGTCGCCGCCCTGGCCGGGCTCCAGGAGCGGCTGCCGTTCACCCACGTCTGCCTCTGGAGCCGCCCGCCCGGCATCGGCCACGAGGCGGCCTGCGCCGACCT
>Ga0209874_1000551_pt1 | contig 11117 bp, 10 predicted proteins | sample GWRWN1_20_30_FD_187216 | JGI IMG/M metagenome (GOLD analysis project Ga0209874, IMG submission 187216) | Riverbed sediment microbial communities from areas with no vegetation in Columbia River, Washington, USA - GW-RW N1_20_30 (SPAdes)... | ecosystem: Environmental > Aquatic > Freshwater > River... | reverse complement strand
GGCATGGAGGTCGCCGCGTCGCTGACGGAGCGCGGGCTCGACGTCACCCTGGTCTGCCGCGATGCCGACGTGTTCTCACAATTGTCCTCGCCGGAGATCTCCGACCACCTGGTCAGCCTCTATCGTGATCGGGGCGTCGACGTCGTCCGCGGCGACGAGGTGCGCGCTTTCCGGGGCCGGTCCCGGCTGGACACGGTCGAGCTGCACTCGGGCGAGCCGCTTGGCGTCGGCCTCGCCGTCGTGGGTATCGGCGTGGAGCCGGCGGTGGGGTTTCTCCAAGGGAGCGGCATCGCCATCGACAACGGCGTCGTCGTGAACGAACGCTTCGAGACGAACGCTCCCGGTGTCTATGCCGTGGGCGACGTCGCCCACTTCGTCGACCCCCTGTTCGGACGCTCGCGCCGTATCGAGCACTGGTCGAATGCCAACTACCAAGGCAGCGAGGTCGGCCGGATCCTCGCCGAAGCGCCTGGCGGCTACGACACTGTGTCCACGTTCTTCACCGAGTCGTTCGGCCTGACTCTGAAGGTATTCGGTGACACCTCGAGACACGACGACCGCGTGGCGCGCGGCTCGTTCGACGACGGGCACGCCGTCGTTTTCTACCTCGATGCCGGCCGCCTCGTCGGCACGCTTCACACGGGCCAAGACGACGAGACGGAGCAGACGTTCAAGCAGCTGATCCGCGACCGCGCGACAGCGCTTGACGTCCGCGCTCTGGCTGACGCGTCAGCCTCGATTGAGCAGGCGTTCGTGGTGACCTCCCCGCCGCGATAGGGCTGCGCACGCGTGGGAAACTAGAGCCGTGGCGACGATGGCCGACCTCGACGAGCTCGCCCTCGCGATGCCGCTGACGACGAAGGAGCTGTCCGACGACGGCCGGCCGGCCTACCTCGTGCACGGCAAGGTCTTCTGTTTCCATCGCGGCCGCCGTCGAGATGCGATCGATCCGGATACCGGCGAACGGCTCGACGATGTGCTGATGTTCCGCGTCGCCGATCTGGGCCTGAAGGAGCTCATGCTGGCCGACGAGCGCGGAGTCTTCTTCACGACACCGCATTTCGACGGCTACTCCGCCGTGCTCCTCCGCATTCCGGATCTGGCCCGCCTCGATCGAGACGAGTTGCAGGACACGGTGGCCGAGGCATGGCTGACCCGGGCGCAGAAGCGCGTGGCGAAGGCGTGGCTCGAGGAGCACGAGCTGACAGGGGACTAACCGGCCGTCTACGCCTCCGCCGCGGCTCGCTCGAGAACGTCGATCTCGATCTTCTTCATCTTCAGCATCGCTGCCATGACACGCTGCGACTTCTCCCGGTCCGGATCGCCCAACAATTTCGGCAGGGCAGTAGGAACGATCTGCCACGAAACGCCGAACCTGTCCTTCAGCCAGCCGCACGGGCCCTCCTCCCCACCCTCGGACAGCTTGCTCCAGAACGCGTCGACCTCGTCCTGGGTCTTGCAGCTCACCTGGAACGAGATCGCCTCGCTAAAGGTAAATTCGGGCCCGCCGTTCAGGGCGACGAACTTCTGCCCGTCCAGTTCGAAGCTCACGGTCATCACCGTTCCCGCGGGGCGGGGCCCGGCTTCGCCGTAGCGGGCAACGTCCAAGATCTTCGAGTTCGGGAACACGGACGTGTACAGCTTCGCCGCCTCTTCCCCTTCGGTGTCGAACCACAGGCATGGAGTGATCTCGTTCATTTGCCTCGTCCTCTCTGTTAGTCGCCGTCGTCTCGGTATGTCCGTACCCGGTTAGACCACCTCACCGGCGAGAACTCATCGGCCCGTGCCGTGGCGCTGGGGTACCCAAGATGCGAACATATGTTCGTAGTGAGCGAAGCGACGATCCTGCACGCCGACGTCGACGCGTTCTACGCGTCGGTCGAGCAGCGAGATGATCCTCGCCTGCGCGGGCGCCCGGTGATCGTCGGCGCGGGTGTCGTGCTCGCAGCCAGCTACGAGGCCAAGGCCCACGGCGTGCACACGGCGATGGGTTGCGCGCACGCCCGCCGCCTGTGTCCGCAGGCGATCGTGGTCGAGCCCCGCATGTCGGCCTACGCCGAGGCGAGCAAGGCGGTGTACAGAGTGTTCGACGACACGACGCCGCTGGTCGAAGGGCTGTCGATCGACGAAGCCTTCCTCGACGTGCGCGGGCTGAGGCGACTCTCGGGCACTCCTACCGAGATCGCTGTGCGGCTACGGCACGAGGTCCGCGAGCGGGTCGGTCTGCCGATCACGGTCGGAGTGGCCAGGACGAAGTTCCTTGCCAAGGTGGCGAGTGGCGTGGCCAAGCCCGACGGCCTGCTCGTCGTGCCGCCGGATCGGGAGCTTGCCTTTCTCCACGTGCTCCCCGTCGAACGACTCTGGGGAGTTGGAACCGTGACCGCAAGCAAGCTCCACGACCGGGGCATCAACAACGTCGGGGAGGTCGCCGAGCTCGCCGAGGCTGCACTGGTTTCGATCCTCGGACGTGCGTCGGGCCGGCAGCTTCATGCCCTCGCTCACAACCGCGATCCGCGCCGGGTGGAGGTGCGCCGCCGGCGACGTTCGATCGGTGCGCAGCGCGCGCTCGGCAGCAGGCCGAAGTCGGCCGACGCCGTCGACGCCGCACTCCTTGCTCTGGTCGACCGCGTCACCCGCCGGCTGCGGGCCGCAAGGCGGGTCGGCCGCACCGTCGTGCTCCGCCTGCGCTTCGACGACTTCTCCCGAGCAACTCGATCGCACACGCTGCCTGAGGCCACCGCCCAGACGCACACGATCCTCGCGACGGCACGAGGCCTGCTCTCGAGCGCCATGCCGATGATCGAGCGTCAGGGACTCACACTCGTGGGAGTCGCCGTGACCAACCTCGACGACGACCTCCCGATCCAGCTCACGCTGCCATTTGAACGTCTCGACCGCCGCAGCCTCGACGCCGCGCTCGACGAGGTGCGCAATCGGTTCGGGCCGACCGCCGTAACCCGGGCCGCACTGCTCGGCCGCGACCACGGCCTGGCGGTACCACTCCTTCCGGACTGACCGGCGATCTGCCCGGCGAAGAGTTAGCCTCGTGCCCGCGTGTCAACGGCTTTTCTGTCAGCGCTCGAGCAGGCGCGCCTGATTCGCGAGAAGGCGATCTCGCCGGTCGAGATCGTGGAAGAGTACCTCCGGCGGATAGAGCGAATCGATCCCGTGCTGAACAGCTACGTGACGGTTTGCGCCGACGAGGCGCTGGACGAGGCGCGCGACCCACGACCGGGACCTTTTTCGGGAGTGCCACTGCCGATCAAGGATCTCGCCGACACCGCCGGCATCCGCACGACCTATTCCTGCCGCGCCTTCGCCGACCACGTGCCGACCGAGGACGCGGCGCTCGTTCGCAGAATCCGCGCTGCCGGCTTCATCGTCCTCGGGAAGACGAACACGCCGGAGTTCGGGACGACGGCCGTGACCGAATCGGATCTCAATGGCATCTGCCACAACCCGTGGAACACCTCGCATACCCCCGGCGGATCCAGCGGCGGTGCTGCAGTTGCAGTTGCCGCCGGGCTCGCCCCCCTCGCGCAGGGCGGAGACGGCGCCGGTTCGATCCGAATCCCGGCTTCCTGCTGCGGCCTCTTCGGCCTCAAGCCGGCACGGGGCAGGACCTCGACCGCGCCGCAAGGAAACGTTCACGGCTTCGCCGTCTACGGCCCGCTCGCACGGACGGTTGCCGACGCGGCCGCTTTTCTTGACGTGATCTCGGGGCCCGAGCCGGGCGATCCGCACTCGGCGCCGTCACCCGACCGCCCATTCCTGGAGGAGGTCGGCGTGCCGCCGGGACGGCTTCGAGTCGCGCTCGTCCTCGATCCACCTACACGCATGCGAGTCGATCCGGTGTGTGCGAACGCTGGACGCGAGGCGGCTGCACTCCTCGAGGAACTCGGCCATGACGTGGAGGAGGTCTCTACCGACTGGCGCGGAGATCTAAGCGAGCTCTTCACGGTGGTCTGGCAGACGATCCCGAGCCTTTACGTGTCGGAGACGTCGCAGATCGAGCCGCTCAACGCAGCGTTCGCCGCGCGTGCACTTGCTACGTCAAGCGTCGAGTATCTCGGCGCGTTCTCACTTCTCCAGAGGTACGGCCGCAGCGTTGCCGCTTTCTGCGCCGAGTACGACATCGTGCTCACCCCGACGCTCGCGCTGCCGCCGGTGCCTGTCGGTTGGGTGCGCGAACCCGAGGATCCGTGGGAGCAGCACGCGCGCGCGATGGAGTTCGCGCCGTTTACCGCCCCCGTGAACGTCGCCGGCCTGCCGGCTGTGTCGATCCCCATGAGCTGGACGGACGACGGTCTTCCGATCGGCGTTCAGCTGATCGCGTCAGCCGGGGGTGAGCCGGTGCTGCTGCGGCTCTCCGCTCAGATCGAAGAGGCACGTCCGTGGGCGGACAGACGCCCGCCCGTGGATTGAGGTGGGACGTGGGACGGTTGCTCGGTCACGCCTGATCCGCCACAGTACAGCCGGGCACGATGAAAGCGATCGTCTCTCACCGGTACGGCCGGCCAGATGTGCTCGAGCTCCGTGACGTCGACAAGCCTGTCATCGAGGACCATCAGGTGCTGGTACGCGTGCACGCGTCTTCCGTCAATCCAGCTGAGTGGTACCGGGTGACCGGGCCCTATTTCGCACGAATTGCGGAGGGGCTGCGCAAACCCAAGCACCCGTCCATGGGAGCCGATTTGGCCGGGCGGGTCGAAGCCGTCGGAAGAAACGTGAAGGAGTTTCAACCGGGTGACGAGGTCCTCGGCACGTCGGGCGGCTCGTGGGCCGAATACGCGTGTGCCCGTGAAGCCCGCCTCGTGCCGAAGCCAGCGAACCTGTCGTTCGAGGAAGCAGCGGCCGTACCTGTGGCGGCGATAACCGCCCTGCAGGCTCTGCGCGACAAAGGACGGATCCAGCAGGGACAAAAGGTTCTGATCAACGGCGCGTCCGGAGGTGTCGGCACCTTCGCCGTACAGATCGCAAAGTCGTTCGGAGCAGAAGTGACCGGCGTGTGCAGCACGAGGAACGTGGAGATGGTCCGATCGCTCGGAGCCGACCACGTCGTCGACTACACGCAGGAGGACTTCACGCAGCGCGGCGAGCGTCACGACCTGATGCTCGACATCGCCGGCAGCCGCTCGTTCTCGGATTTCAGACGCACATTGACAGGCGAGGCGACTGTCGTGCTGGTCGGAGGACGGATGACGTATCGAGGGCACGGACCTCTGCCTCACCTCGTCAGAACGCTTTTGGCGTCGCGGGGCCGAAGCCAAACGGTGAAGTTCTTCGTCGCGAAGATCACGAAAGAGGACCTCGTGTTCCTGCAAGAGCTTCTCGAGGCCGGAAAAGTGACAGCCGTCATAGACAGACGCTACGAGCTGAGCCAGGTCCCCGAAGCTCTCACGTATCTCGGAGAAGGACACGCCAGGGCGAAAGTCATCATTACCGTCTGAGGCCTGCGTGGCTGAGCGCGCCGTCAGGCCGCGCTAGGGCTTCAGCAGGTAGAAGCGCCAGAAGTCGTTCTCGATCGGCAAGACCTCGCAGCTCGAAAAGCCGGCTTCGCTTGCGTACCGCCCAACGGTGTCGGCCCGGATCACGGTGCCCGTGCCGGCCGCCCCCTCTCCAACCATGCCGACCGGCAGGCAATGGAAGACGCTGAAGCCGTAATAGAGCCGCTCCACTTCGCTCGCCGGCGCCGTGAAGGCGTCCTCGGTGCGCTCGTCGCCGATGAGCATGACGCCGCCGTCGCCGAGGAGTCCCCGCGCGGCGCGTAGAACGTCCACGGGGTACGACATGTCATGCAGCGCCTCGAAGATCGTGACGAGGTCGTAACGGCCAGCTAATTCGGCATCCGCGGCGTCGCGCTCGTGGAAGGTCACGCGGTCCTCGACTCCGCTCCCCACGAGGTTCTCGCGGGCACGTTCGATCGACGCGCGGTCGGAGTCGATTCCGTCAACCGACACTTTCGGGTATGCACGGGCAATCTCGATGCTCGAGCGACCCTGGCCACACGCGATGTCCCCCACCCGCGCGGGCGGATCGGCGAGGAGCCGCTCGTGGAGCTCCGGGACCCCCGGCAGCCACTTCTTCCCGAGCAAGTTTTCGAACAACGGCCGCGTGAACGCAGCCTGGCCCTCGTGCAAGTCCTCCCCATAGTCGGCATACGGCACTCCTTCGCCGGTCCTGAAGGCGGCAAGCACTGCGTCAATCGGGCGGATCGCGCCCAGAACGACGCGCGCCATCGGCGCGATGTAGTTGAGGCTCGAGACGTCTAGGAGCGCTTCATCGTGTCCCTCCGGCAAGCGAAACCGTCGCTGCTCCCCATCGCTAGCCACCTCCAGCAGGTCGCTCGCAGCCTGTTGCTCGAGCCACTCGCGTGCGTATCGCTCGTGCACGCGGGCTGCATGCGCGAGCTCTGCGGATGTCAGCGGACCTTGATCGGCCATGATCCGATAGAGACCGAGACGTTCACCGATGTAGACAGAAAGGAGATCGAACGTCGCGATGGCGTTCGTGAAGAGGCGCTCGACGAGTGCGTCCCGCCGTTCGGTGGAATCAGCCGCGCTTGCCATGGAGAACCCTCCTGTCGATCTCATGATCTTCCCGTCCGAGTGTTCCGAACGCAAACCGTAGGCCGCCCACGGCATCTCCCGGGACCTCGGCGCAACCCGTTGGCCCGCGATCTAAATCTCGCCTGCGACCGGCTCGAGCACGACGACCGGAATTCGTCGACTCGTCTTCTGCGCGTACTTGTCATAGCCGGAATGCAGGTCCGCGAGCGCACGCCACAGCCGCTCGCGCTCCTCGCCCTGCGCGTCGCGGGCACGCACTAGCCGCGTCTCGCGCCCGATCGTCACCTCCGCGCGCGGGTTCGCCTGCAGGTTCAGGTACCAGAGCGGGTGCTGAGCTGCGCCGCCCTTCGACGCGATCACCGCGTACCCGTCGCCGGCCCTCGTGTACAGGAGCGGCTGCGTCCGCGGCTTACCGCTCTTGCGGCCGGTCGCCGTTAGCAACAGCACCGAAGCCTTGCCGATCTTCCCGCCCACCTTGCCGCCGGTGAGCTGGTAGACGCCTCTGTGTATCCCTCCGAAGATCCGGAATCCCAGGTTCGACATCTCTTCTCCCTGTCGCGATCTCGCGCAACTAGCGCTAGGGCATCACGCGGATGATCGAGGTTAGTCCGCGCGCGGCTTCTGGGTTCTCCTGACCGCAGGTTGCGCAGATCGCCATCGGCAAAGCGTAAGTGCCACGACCTCGGCCTTCCAGTGCTTGTGTGACGCGCGAGTGGTGCGCAGGCAAGGCGGGCGCCAGAGATGAACGCCCGCCTTGCGCTAGCGACTTAGGGGATGCTCGGACAATTGACCGGCGCCGGCCGATCTGTCCGGATCGCAGTGTTCGCCGTCCCCGGAGGCAGAACGTAGAACGCATAGATAACGAGCGGCGTTGAGCCCTCGTTTCTGAGCAGGTGAACGTCGGCGGACGGCTGGAAGAAGCCGGAGCTTGTCCCGAACTTGTGCCCGGGGCACCCGGCCTGGTCAGAGTGGTAAAGCGTCCCTTCGCCCTGTGCGATCGCCACGAACGTTGGGCCTGGATGCGTGTGCCAGCCGGTGTGACCACCCGGGTTGATGGTGACCTGCTGTACCACAGTCTCGCAAGCGTTCGAGCCGCCGCAGGTCATCAGTGGCTGGACCGATTCGACCTGGACTTTGACTGTCTTGGTTACGACCTTACGAGCGACGCGAATCTTGACCTTCTTCGTCACTGTCGTTGTGCGTGGAGTGCCGATCACGAGAGTCTCCGCGGCCGTTCCGCGGGCGAGGACCGTCCCGCTGGCCACGCCGCTCGGAGGTGTGGCGCGGGCGAACGCGGCGCTCAGTGAGAGTGCTACGACGATCAAAATCAGAACGAGACTTCTCTTCATTGGGACCACCTCCCTTTCAATTCGAGTCGTGGGTTGTCACGCGGCGGCCGAGCGGATCCGGGAACGGTGCGCGATGCCAACACCGATTCCCAACGCAAGCGCGAGTGCCGCGGTCGTCGACGCTCCTACCAATGCCGCGCGCCAGTCGAAAGCCTCGCCGGTGTGCGAGGTGCTCGCCGGCCGGGCCTGACCCAACTCGCGTTTGTGGCTCGCAACCCATCGTTCGATGAGATCCGGATACGGCACTTGGATAGCCGACTCGGAGGGGCGAACTCGGATGCCGTCGTCGGGAGCCAACACGTGCGTCTTGTGACTCGCAACCCATCGTTCGATGAGATCCGGATACGACGCTTGAGTCGTTAGCTGGGCTCCAGCGCGGCCGTCGGGCCAAACCTCGGCCCGTGCCACTGTTGCGCCGAGCGCGAATGCCGCGACGATGACGGCGACGATGACGACCGGGATCTTGTTGATCGGCCGACCGGCAAGCGGACGCAACCGCGCCGCCTCCGACTCGAGCTCCGCCTCGCGTTCACGACCGAGCATGCGATAGGTCTCAAACATGTCTTCCTCCTTCTCCTGCGGCGGATGTAACCGCCATGTGCATGACCGGATGGAGCATTCGTCCGCCGGCTGCAACGACTGCCGTGGCGGTTTCGGCTGAACGCGCCGGATCGAACGACCATCCCTCGAGGACGATCCCCACCGTTCGGTGATCGCGGACGAGTCCCAGATTCGTGATGCCGAGCCGAGCGAGCTCCGAGACGAGCTCAGGGCGGAGGCAGAACTCGCCCTCCCGCTCCTCCAGCAACACCACCATCATCGCCACGTTCCGCTCCTTTTCAGTGGGGAGCAACAGTCCGTGGCAAAGCTAGGCTGGGTCTACCTCCGGGATCATCGGGGAGCTCCCTCGAGTTCGAGCTCAGCCACCCTCGCAGCGAGCTCGGCGCGGTTGCGCACGCCCACTTTCTTGAGCAGGTTCGAGACGTGCCGCTCGACGGTCTTCCGGGACAGGAAGAGCTGCTGCGCTATCTCGGGATTGCTCGCGCCGTCCGCGATCAGCCTCACGATCTCACGCTCGCGGTCGGTTAGGCCCGGTGCCGAGGTCCCCCGCCGCCAGGTCCGTACGCCAAGCGACCGCAGCCGCAGCTCCGCCAGCTCCAGGACCGTCTGCGCGCCTCGCTCGGATGCGACCGCGGCGACACGCTTGAGCTCGTCGATCGCCCGCTCGCTGCCCGCCTCCGCAAGCGCCAGCCCGAGATCGAGCCCGATCCAGAGCGACTCGAGTCCATATTCCGACTGCTCCGCGGCCGCCAGCGCGGACTCCAACCCGGCCGCGCGGGAAGTGGCATCCGGCTCCGAGAGAGCGCCGGCATGCGACCGGATCAGAACGGCCAGCTCGTCCGCGTGGCGGCCGCGACCATCCCAGGCCGAAAGCAGACCCTGTGCCCGGTGGCGATCGCCGATCCGTGCAAACGCCTCGGCCGAGAGTAGGAGAAGCTCCGCGTCACAGCGTGGGCAGCGCACCTCGTCCGCGTCTCTGCGCGCTGCCACCGCATGCTCCTGAACGGTGTGGGCGGCGGCGGGGCCGTTCAGCCGGGCGTTCCAGAGCGCGACGTCCCCGTGAAAGGCGATGCGCTGGTGGTCGTTCGGCTCGCGCGCGGTCTCTCGCTCGAGTTGCTCCAGAGCCGCCCACGGCTCTCCCCGCTGGAGAGCAAGATTGCAGGCGACGCGCGCCACTCGGTGCCTGGCGCGCGGCACGTCCCCGGCGCGTGCGGCGAGCTCGACGGTCTCACGAACGACGTGCTCGGCCTCGGTCAGGTCTCCAGCGATCTGGAGAGAGCCTGCCAGCCCTTCTCCGGCGGCAACCGCAAGGCGGGGGAAGACGTGGCGATGCGCCTCGGCCCAGACCGTGCGCCCGCGTTCCGCCGCCTCTCGAGCGCGACCCACCCAACGCAAGGCAGTGCATCTCCCGAGCGACGCTTCGAGGTACAACTCGAGATCGAATCCTCGCGCGGCCTCCTCGCGCGCCTCCGCGCTCCGTAGCATCGTCTCGGGATCGGCTTCTTGCACCGCGGCCTCGAACTCGAGTTGCAGTGCGTTGAGGTATGCGCGTCGCTCGCGGGCATCGAGCTCAGTGACGCCTCCGGCGTGTTCAGCGAGACTGATCGCCGCCGACACTGCCTCACGCGACAGAACCCGCCCGTCCGCCGCATGTCGATCCACCCAGAGTCGAATCGCGGCCTCATGGGTCATTTGCTCGAGCAGGAGTACCTCGTCGGCGACGCCGATCTCGCGGCTCCGTGCGAGCAGCGCTTGCGCAGCTTCCAAACGGTCGAGACCGAACGCTGCCTTCGACGCCGCAAGCAGTGCCGAGGCGCGGTTCAGTGGCGCTTCGGTGCGGTCTGCAACCAGCGACCACCGCATCAAGGCCTCGTCGTGCTCGGCGAGCTCCGTCGCGAGTGCTGCAACCTGCTCGTGCAGCGCCAGGACGTCAGGGCTGAACGGGTCGGCCTCGTCGGCGATGGAGGCGAGTAGGCGAAGACCGTCCGGCCCGAGCAGCGTTCGCTTTGGCGAGCGTACGAGTCGGTTCGCAAGCTCGAGCGACGGCTGGCCGGACATGTGTCGGTGATAGAGCGCCTCGCGTAGCCGCCGCAAGTCATCTCCGGCCGCGCGTTCGAGCCAAAGGCTGAGGCGCCGGTGGACGTCGAGCCGGGTCTCGAGCGGAATGTCGCGGACGGCCCCTGCTCGGATCAAGTCGTGTGCGAGCTCAACACCACCGCCGACATAGACCGCAACGCCACGGGAGACAAGGTCGGCCGCGGCGATCTCGACGCGCTCGGACGACCATTCTTCGAGCACCGCGCCATCGCTGAGTCCAAGCGGGCGCGCCGCGACGGCGAGGAGCGCGAGGAGTGCAGCAGAGTCGACGCTCACGCCACGGAGTCGCGCGGTGACGAGTTGTCCCGCGTCCACGTCGGCGCCGGCCGTGCGAACGAGCGCTTCAAGCCAGAAGGGCGACCCGCCCGCCTTTTGCGCGAGTCGGCGCGCGTCCTCTGGAGCTAGTGCAGGCGCGAGCGTCATCACGAGCTCTAACGCCTCTTCAGGGCGAAGCGAGCCGAGCTCGAGCATCGTAAGGCGGGCCGTCGGCAGGACCTGCGACAGCGAGTTCGTGAACGACGTCGCCTGATCCGAAGGACGT
>Ga0209874_1000550_pt1 | contig 11140 bp, 8 predicted proteins | sample GWRWN1_20_30_FD_187216 | JGI IMG/M metagenome (GOLD analysis project Ga0209874, IMG submission 187216) | Riverbed sediment microbial communities from areas with no vegetation in Columbia River, Washington, USA - GW-RW N1_20_30 (SPAdes)... | ecosystem: Environmental > Aquatic > Freshwater > River... | reverse complement strand
ACCGGCGAGGTCGGCGACGGCAAGATCTTCGTCGTCCCGCTCGAGCGCGCGGTCGCCGTCCTTACGATCGCGTGCACGGCGCTCTTCATCGGCCAGGCCGCGCTGATTGCCGCAGGCGAAGCGAATCGCCCACTCGAGCGCTACGTCTTCTACGTCACGCCACTCTTCTTCCTCGCGTTCTTCGCCTACGTCGAGCGAGGCGCACCGCGACGGCTCGCGTACGTCGTCACCGCATTCGCCGGCGCGCTCGCGCTCTCGCAGGTGTCCCTGCCGGGACTAACCGGGACCGCCGCCTTCTTCTTCGACTCCGTCACGCTGTCGGCGTTCGCGCGCGTCGCGTACCTCAGAGGACTCACGGACGCGTCGCTCCTCTACGCGCTGATGCCGGTCGGCCTCGCCTTGCTCGCGTGGGCGTTGCCGTTGCGCCGCCGCGGTGCGGCCGAGCTGTTCGCGCTGACGGCGATCGGCCTCTCGCTCGCGGCCGGCGCCGCCGTCTACACGACCGATCGCCTGGCGAGCGGCTGGGCCGCGCGCACGTTCGGGGCCTCGACCCTGGACTGGCTCGACCGCTCCGACCTCGGGCCCGCACGGTACCTCGCGCTCCCGAACTCCAACACATTCCTCGGCACGAACCTCGAGAGCTGGAACCGCGACCTGCGCGGCATCGTGCTGCTCGCCACCCCGGCTCCCGACCCCTTCCCGAGCGAGGTCGCCCACGTCGCTCGCGACGGAACGCTCGAGCTCGGCGGCAGGCCGGCTGCTGCTCAGACGCTCGTCGTCAACGTCTCTGGGTCGGCGATCGAGCTCGAAGGACAGGTTGTTGCGACACCACGCGACGGCCTCGTCGCCTACCGGATCCCCGCCGGCGCGCACGTCCGGTCGTTCGCACGCGGCCTGTCACCGGACGGCTGGACAGGAGCCCGCCTGCGCTACCAGGCCTGGCCGGCCCAGGCCGGCCTCTACGAGCTCGCGCTGTTCGTGCCGCGCACCGAAAGCGCGCGCACGGTCCACATGGGCCAACGGACGCTCACCGTCGAGCCCGGGGCGCCGCGCTGGATCAGCGTCCCGACGAGCGACGCAGCTTTCGAGCTGACAGTGGACGTGCCGACGTCACCGCTCGGCGGCCGCGTCCTCGGCGTGAAGGTGCTGGGGCTGCGCTTCAGGCCCGCGTAGTGGCGGCGACACCTGCCACATCGCGAAGCGCGTCGGCCTTGTCCGTGCGCTCCCAGGTGAAGTCACGGTCCTCGCGACCGAAATGTCCGTAGGCCGCGGTCTTCGAGAAGATCGGCCGCCTGAGGTCGAGTCCCTGCAGAATTGCAGCCGGCCGCAGGTCGAAGTGGTCGCGCACGAGCTCCTCGATCCGCTCGACCGGGACATGCTCGGTGTTGAAGGTGCGCACGGCGATCGAAACCGGATGCGCGACTCCGATCGCATACGCGACATTCACCTCGCATCGATCCGCGAGCCCGGCCGCGACGAGGTTCTTCGCCACGTACCGCGCGGCATAGGCGGCCGAACGGTCGACCTTCGTCGGATCCTTGCCCGAGAACGCGCCGCCGCCGTGCCGCGCCGCGCCGCCGTAGGTGTCGACGATGATCTTGCGGCCCGTCAACCCGGTGTCACCCATCGGCCCGCCGAGCACGAACTTCCCGGTCGGGTTGACGAACACGAAGTCGCGGTCGGCCATCAGCCGCTTCTCGTCGTAGAGGTCGGACGGCAGAATCGGATGCAGCACACGCTCGACGATGTCGGGTTTGATCAGATCCTCGGACGAGATGCCGTCCGAGTGCTGCGTGGAGACGAGCACGCGCTCGATCTCGACCGGCTGCTGATGACCTTCGTCGTCGACCTCGTACCGGATCGTCACCTGCGCCTTGCCGTCCGGACGCAGATACGGGAGCTCGCCGGCCTTGCGCACCTCGGCCAGGCGCTTGCAGATCTTGTGCGCGAGCATGATCGGAAGGGGCATCAGCTCCTTCGTCTCGTTCGTCGCGTAGCCGAACATCATCCCCTGGTCGCCCGCCCCGATCCGATCCAGCGGGTCGTCGTCGCCGGGATCGTGCTGCACCTCGTAGGAAGCGTCGACGCCCTGCGCGATGTCGGGCGACTGCTCGTCGATCGCCACGATGACGCCGCACGTCGTCGCGTCGAAACCCCACTCCGAGTGCGTGTAGCCGATGTCGGCGATTCGCTCGCGGACGAGCTTCGGGATGTCCACGTACGTCTCCGTCGAGATCTCGCCGGCAACGACCACGAGGCCCGTCGTGATCAGGGTCTCGCACGCGACGCGACCGTCGGGATCGTCCCTGAGGACGGCGTCCAGCACCGTGTCCGAGATCTGGTCGGCGACCTTGTCGGGGTGACCCTCGGTCACGGACTCGGAGGTGAAAAGGAACTCGCGGGCCGCCATGGCGTGGAAGCGTACACGCCGCGCAGGCGACGTCCCTCTACTTGATTTGCAGGAAGAAAGTGATCTGGATCTCGCTCGCCCTCGTATACGCGTACTCGACGGCTGAGCGGAGCGGCTTGATGTTCCGGGCGATGTCCCTGGGAAAGGGCCCGCCGGCGAGCCGCTGCGCGAGCTCCACGCCGCCGCGGATGTCGACGTAGAAGAAGCCTTGCGTCTTGGGCTTGATGCCGGCATCGCGAAGCGCTCCCTTGTACCGCTCGCTGTCCGCGAGGGCGGGCTGACTCCCCTTCAGCGCGGCGATCCCGGCCGGCAGATCCGTGATCACGAACCTGTCGCCGACGTTCGCGTAGAGGATGTCGAACTCACCGAGCTCGAGCTTGCGCGCCGAGAGCCCGGCGACCCGCACCGATCGGGGCCGTGCTCGGAGGTCGCCGCGGAAGTCCCGCAGGATCCGGTCGAGCGTCCCGGCGCCGTTCATGCCCTTGCCCGGTTCCGTCACGAACGTGACCTCCGGGATCTTCCCGGTGGCCGGACGGACGTAAAGCGCGTTCTCACCCTGGAGCAGCGTGTCGAGGCGACGCAGGAGACCCGCGAACGGCCCGAGGTCAGCCAAGTCGAAGAGTGCGTTGTCTCCGAGCCCCGCGAGCATTCCCTTCGAGCCGTGGAAGGTGAGGTAGAGGAGAGCGTCGCTCGGGACCTCGTGCGTCAGCGAGGGTGTGAAGGGATTCGGCGCTGATCCCTTCAGCGCGGGGCCGGCCTCGCCGTGCGCGGTCGTGTCGAAGCGGATGCCGGTGTCGCTCGCGCGCGCCGCTGCAACCAGCCAGTCGAGGCGGCCGAACTTGTCGATCAGCTTCTGAGCCTCGGCATCGTCCTCGCGCGCGATCGCGCGGTGGACGGCAGCCCCGTCGACGAATGCCCGCGTCAGCGAGTCCTCCGGGAACGAGCTCATCGCACGCTTGAACGTCGCATCGTCGGCGAGCACACGGTCGGCCGACTCGCTCTCCTTGCGGAAGCGCTCCACCTTCTCGCGCTTGTCCGAGAAGACGTACCAGCCGCCGACTTGCTCGTAGACGATCTCGCCGTCGCTCTTCGCCACCAGTCGCTTGAACGCGCCTTCGTCCTTCGGCTGGAGGAGTGCGACCGCGTTCTCGCCGTCGTTCGCGAAGTCGAGCCACGCGATGTCGAGCTCGGAGCCGAGCGCAGGCTTCACGTCCTTGTCCCAGTCGACACCCTCGCCCTCGAGCAGCTCACGCTTCGCCCGCGCAAGCCACTTGTCCTTGTCCGGGAACCGGCTCGCGAGCGTGTCGACGGTCTGCCACTGCGACGACCCGAGATCGGTGTCGACCGTCACGTAGGCCGGAGCATCGGCCGGGACGAGGTCCGCGCCGCCGCTGGCGACGTCCGAGGTGCCGCCGCAGCCCGCCAGAGCGAGCGCGAGGCCGAAGACTGCTCCCGCTGCCGCCAGCCTCCGCATCAGTATCGATAGTTGCATGTCCCTGGGACATCGGCGACTGCCAGGGCGTCCTTGAACGCTATTCAGCGGTCGGTTCGCGCCCCATCAAGCTGGCGAGCAGATCGTCCAGGCTCTCGCCGCCGAGCACGCGGCACACGCCTTCGGTAATCGGCAGTTCGACCCCGACGCGATGCGAAAGATCACGCAGGACGGGTGCAGTCGTGAGGCCTTCGACGACCTGGCCGATCTCCGCCGCTGCCTCCTCCGCGGTCGCGCCCCGTGCGATCAGCTCGCCCGCTCGGCGATTCCGCCCGTACCCCGAGTAGCAGGTGACGTTCAGGTCGCCCAGCCCTGCCAGACCGGAGAACGTCTCCGGCTGCGCACCGGAGGCCTCGCCGAGGCGCGCCATCTCCACGAGCCCACGCGTGATCAGGCTCGCCTTCGCGTTGTCGCCGAGGCCCAGCCCGTCCACCCCACCCGCGGCCAGCGCGATCACGTTCTTCGCGGCCCCGCAGAGCTCCACGCCCACCAGATCGTCGTTCACATAGACGCGGAAGACCATCGAGTTGATCGCACCCTGCAGTCGTTCCGCCAGCTCGCGGTCTTCGCTGGCGACCACGGTCGCGGACGGCAGGCCGGCGGCGATCTCTTCCGCCATGTTCGGGCCGGAGAGAACCGCGACCGGCCGTCCCGACACCCGCGTCGACAGGCGCGTGCCGGTTGCAGGATCCAGGCCCTTGGTCAGGCTGAGCACCGGTGCTGCACCCGGCAGCTGGGCCGCCACGTCGGCAAACGCCCGGCTCGGGACGGCAAGCGCGATCAGCTCGGCCGCGGCAATCGGTGCCGCCTCGATCGTGGCGGCCTCGACGCGACGCAGGTCCACCTCCGGCAGATAGCGCGGGTTGTGCCCGGTCTCGCGAATCGCTTGCACCTGCTCCGGATCGCGGCAGGCGAGCGTGACTTCATGGCCTCGTTCGCGCAGCAGACAGGCGAACGCCGTACCCCACGAACCGCCGCCTACGACAACGACGTTCATCGCGCCCATCCTGACGCTTCTCGATCAGGATGTTCGGGTGACCGAGCTCCTTTTACTTGCAAGCCGGATCCAGGCATCCATTCGCCTGGAAGCACCATGCGGGAGGGACTCCGAGCGAATCGGGCCCTTCCTCGCCTGCACATCTCGCTCAGTTAGAGACGAAGTCGATCGTCACCGGCACGCCCTCGAGCTCGAAGCGGTCGCGGATCTGGTTCTCGATCCAGTAGCCGTAGTCGCGTGTCATCAGGCGGCGGTCGTTGACCGAGAAGCGGAAGCGCGGCGGCCGTGTCGCCACCTGCGCTCCGTAGAGGAGATTCAGACGCTTGCCGTTCTTCGCCGGTGCCTGGCGGCGCTCCCGCAGCTCGGCGAGGAACCTATTCAGCTCCGCGGTCGGGACGCGCGCGGTGTGCTTGTCGTACAGCTTCTCGATCCCGTCGAGCAGACGCTCGAGCCCGCGGCCGGTCTTCGACGACACGGCCACGTGCGGCGGCCGCTGGCGCAGCCGGCGTTCGAGCTCGGGACGAACGTCTTCGATTCCGACGGTGGTCTCGTCCCACTTCGACAAGACGACGAGCGTCGAGTCCTGCGCCTTGCGTGCGATGTCGGCGATGGCGAGATCGTGGTCGACGAGCCCTTCCGAGGTGTCGATGAGGACGAGCGCGACGTCGGCGCGCTGGGCGGCCTCGACGGCACGCAGCTCCGAGTAGTACTCGATCCCCTGCCTGTGGCGCCGCTTGCGCCGGATTCCAGCCGTGTCGACGAACACGAAGGTGCGATCGCCGCGCTTGAACACGGTGTCGATCGCGTCGCGGGTGGTACCCGGTGTCTCCGAGACGATCACGCGCTCGTGGCCGAGGATCGCGTTCAGGAGCGACGACTTGCCGACGTTCGGTCGGCCGAGGATCGCGACGCGAATCGCATCGTCGGGGATCTGCGCGCGTCCTGCCCCGGGAAGCTCGTCGACGACGGTGTCGAGCAGGTCGCCCGTCCCGTGTCCGTGCAGCGCCGAGAGCGGAATCGGCTGTCCCAACCCAAGCCTGTGCAGGTCGAGCGCCATGCTCTCCTGCGCCGGGTCGTCGATCTTGTTCGCGATCAGCAACACGGGCTTGTGCGCCCGCCGCAGAATGTCGGCGACCTCTTCGTCACCTGGAGTGACACCTACGCGCGCGTCGACGACGAAGAGCACGAGATCGGCCTCCCTCACCGCCTCCTGCGCCTGCGCGGCGACCGACCGTGTGATCGGGGACTGATCCGCGATGTCGACGCCGCCCGTGTCGATGAGGAGAAAACGTTTGCCGTTCCACTCGCCGACCAGTTCCTTGCGGTCACGAGTTACGCCGGACGTCTCGTGCACGACCGCCGCGCGCGAGCCGGTGAGCCGGTTCACGAGCGTCGACTTGCCGACGTTCGGAAAGCCGACGATCGCGACCGTTCCGAGCAGCGGCTCCTGCTGAGTCTCGGTCACGACGGCGGGATCGCTACCCGCGGCCGGCCTTGCTCGTGCGTCGTAACGAGGAAGTCGAACAGCTGTCTGATCTCCCCCTGGATGTCCCCCGACGCGGCCCGATAACCCTGCGAGTTGCGCGCGTGGCGGCTGACGTCGAGCGGCTCGCCGAAGGCGATCGAAACCGGGTGGAAGTTCCCGAAGCGCCAGTCCTGCGTGCCGTGGATGGCGGCGCACACGACGGGCACAGCTTCTTGCACTGCGATCATCGCCGCGCCCGAGCGCACTGGCCCCGGCTCACGCTCCTGCCGCGTCCCTTCGGGGAACATGCCGAGCGCGTCCCCGCGTCGCACGACCTCGCGCATCATCCGGATCGCCTCACGATCGGACTCTCCGCGCCTCACCGAGAACGTGCCGAACAGGCGAATGAACGGCCCGATGAAGGGATTGTCGTGGGCCTCCTGCTTGGCGACGTAGTACACGGTCCTCGGCACGACTCCGCCGAACGCCCACGGGTCGAGCCACGAGAAGTGGTTGAAGCAGAAGACGAGCGGCCCGTTGGCAGGGATGCGGTCCTTCCCGTACACACGCAACGGCGCGAAGAGCTTCACGAGCCCGCCGAACGTCGGCCGCCCGATCAGCCAGGCGAACTGGGTGCGGTTCATCGCTGTGACGCAGCGAGGCGCTCTTGCACGAGCTGCTCGATCCGGGTCACGACGTCGTCGACCTGGAGCGCGGTCGTGTCGATCTGCTCGGCGTCGGGCGCGGGTTGCAACCGGGGCGCGTCGCGCTCGTCGCGCCGACGCAGGTCGGTCACCAGCGCGTCGCCGCCGATGTCTGGGCGCTCGGCCTGCCGCCGCCGTGCACGCACGGCTGCGTCGGCGACGAGGTAGACCTTCACGTCCGCGTTCGGGGCGACGATCGTTCCGATGTCGCGGCCCTCCATCACGACGTCGCCGGTCTCGGCCAGCTGTCGTTGTCGCTCGCGCATGACGACGCGCACTGCCGCGTGACCGGCGACGACTGGTACCTGTCGGTCGATGCGGGACTCGCGGATCGACGCTGTCACGTCCGTGTTCGCGATCCAGACGCGGCCGGCTTCGTCGAATGTGACGGGATTCGCGTCGGCAAGCTCTCCTAGCGGCGCGCTGTTGCCGAGGTCGAGGCCACGCTGCATCGCGAGCCAGGTGAGCGCCCGGTACATCGCGCCGGTGTCGAGGTACCGGAAGCCCAGCCGCTCGGCGAGTCGCCGTGCGACCGTGCTTTTGCCTGCCCCGGCGGGGCCGTCGATGGCGACGATCATCGTCTAGAAACCGAATCCAGGAGGTCGAAGAACCCGGGGAAGCTTATAGCGACCGCGTCGGCGTCCCCGACGTCCACTCCTTCGCGTGAAACGACGCCCGCGACCGCGCCGAGTATGGCGATGCGGTGATCGCCGTCCGACGGCATGCGGCCCCCCGTGGGGCGTGACGGTACTCCCTTCACCTCGAACCCATCGTCGCGTGCGCGGATGCGCACGCCCAGTGTCCGGAGGCCGTTCGTCACGGTTTCGATGCGGTCCGATTCCTTGACGCGAAGTTCGCCGGCGCCCGTTAGCCGGCTCTCGCCGCGTGCTGAGCCGGCGGCGAGCGCGAACAGTGGCAGTTCGTCGACGAGCAGCGGCACCTCTTCGGGCGCGATGTCTGTTGCAGTGAGCTCGGCGGAATGCACCTCGAGATCTCCGATCCACTCGCCTCCGGCCTTGCGCCGGTTGTAGACACTGATCCGCGCGCCCATGCGCTCGAGCACGTCGAGGAGACCCGTCCGGCGCGGGTTGAGGCCAACGCCGTGGATGGTCAGCTCCGATCCAGCCAGGAGCGTCGCCGCCACGACGAAGGGCGCCGCTGCCGAGAAGTCGCCCGGCACGACGACCTCGTCCAGGCGCAGGCGGGGTTCAGGCTGGATCGTGACGGAGCTCGGCCGGCGGCTGACAGGCGCTCCCGCCGCCTCGAGCATCAGCTCCGTGTGATCGCGCGTCGGTGCGGGCTCCATCACCGTCGTCGCGCCGTCGGCATTGAGCCCCGCGAGCAGGAGCGCGGACTTCACCTGGGCGCTTGCGATCGGGAGCGCGTAGTCGATTCCCTTCAGCGCGTCCGTTCCCTCGACGACCACGGGCGGGAGCCCGCGCGCTGTCTCGATGCGCGCGCCCATCCGCGTGAGCGGCTCGGCGACGCGGTCCATCGGCCGCGCGCGGAGGGACTCGTCGCCGGTGAGCTCGAACCGCCCCGTCTGACCGGCGAGAATCCCGGTGAGGAGCCGCAGCAGCGTGCCGGCGTTGCCGGCATCGATCGGTACGTCGGGGGCGTGCAAACCGCGTAGCCCGACGCCGCGCACCACGAGCTCGTCGTCGGCAGGCTCGTCGACCTCCACCCCGAGTATGCGAACGGCTGCGATCGTCGACTCCGTATCCCCGGAGCGGCCGAACCCGCTCACGCGCGTCTCGCCTTCGGCCAGCGCACCGATCAGCACGGCGCGGTGCGAGATCGACTTGTCGCCGGGAACGGCGATGTGGCCAACCAGGGCCCCGGCAGGCTCGATCCTTCTCGTCACGCTCGCGTATCTCTTTCGCACCCGTGCCTGGCACCGCGAGCAGGCGCCCGGTTTGCAGGGGAAGTGCGAGTCTCGTCGCACTTTCGTGGCACTCTCGTATCGGTGCCTGGCACCGGGACGCGCCTCACTCCGGCTCGTCCAGAACGGGCGACGTGACGACGGGGTAGCCCTGCGCCTCGAGGATCGCTGCGGCCCGCGTTGCCTCGTCCTCGCCGGCGACGAGCAGCGTCAGCGTCCCGCCTCGTTCACGCGACAGATGCTGCAGCTCGAAGTCCTCGATGTTGATCCGCTCCGCGCCGAGTGCCTGCGTGATGCCGGCGAGGACGCCCGGGCGGTCGGGAACGTGCACCCGCAGGCGCTGCAGCTCGCCCGGTTCCTCGTAGGCGTCGGCGAGCAAGCGGCGGCGGTTGCCCGACGCCTCCGCGATCCACCGCGCGAGGAAGCCCGCGTCGCCCGCCTGCAGCGCGTGCTCGACCTGCTCCACGCGGCGCCGGTGCTCGGCCAATGCGCCGGCGACCGCGTCGGCATTGTCGAGAAAGATGTCGACCCAGATGCGCGGGTTCGCGCCGGCGACGCGCGTCATGTCGCGGAGCGAGCCGCCGGCGGCCGCGAGCGGCTCGTGCCCCTCGATGCGCGACGCGCCCGCCTGGTTCAGGAGGACGTTCGCGAGCGCGTGCGGCAGGTGGCTGGTGAGCGCGACGAGCCTGTCGTGCGCCTGCGGATCGACCGCGACGGGGACCGCGCCGAGCGACGCGACGAAGCCGTGCAGCACTCGGTAGCGCTCCGGATCCGTGGTCGCGTCCGGCGTGAGGAACCAGGTCGCGCCGCGAAAGAGCTCGCCGCTTGCGTGCCCAGGCCCGTGCGCCTCGGACCCGCAGACCGGATGGCCGCCGATGAATCGTCCGTCGCTGACCGCCTGGGTGACGACGCCCTTCGTCGAGCCGACGTCGGTGACCGTCGTCGCATCGCCGCTCGCCTCGAGCACCGCGGCAACCTGATCAGGCAGCGCCGCGACGGGCGCGGCGACGAGCGCAAGCTCGGCGCCCTCGACAGCCTCGCCGAGCGAGCCGGCAGCCTCGACCGCCCCACGCTCGACGGCCACGGCCAGCGCATCGGCGTCGACGTCCCAGCCGCGCACATGCCCGACTCCCGCGGCCCGCGCGGCAAGTCCGACCGAGGCGCCGATCAGCCCGGTGCCGACGATTGCGAGGCGTTCGACCATGGTCAGCCGATCGAGCGGCCCATCAGCTGTGCGAGCGCGCGGATCTCGTCCGCGAAGTCCGGGAAGTCGGCGACCGGGATCTGCTGCGGGCCGTCGCAGAGCGCTTCCTCGGGCCGCGGATGCACCTCGACGATGATCCCGTCCGCGCCCGCCGCAACTGCGGCGCGCGCCAGCGGCAAGACGAGCTCGCGCCGTCCCGCTGCGTGCGACGGATCGACGATCACCGGCAGATGCGTCTCCTGCTTCAGCACCGGTACCGCACTGATGTCGAGCGTGTACCGCGTCGAACGCTCGAACGTCGTGATGCCGCGCTCGCACAGGATCACCTGCGCGTTCCCCTCCTTGACGACGTACTCCGCCGCCATCAGCAGCTCTTCGATGGACGCCGCCGGCCCGCGCTTGATCAGCACAGGTTTGTCGGCCTTCCCCACTTCCGAGAGCAGGTTGAAGTTCTGCATGTTGCGCGCCCCGATCTGGATCACGTCCGCGTGCTCGATCACCGCGTCGACGTGGCGCGGGTCCATCAGCTCGGTCACGATCGGGAGCCCCGTCTCCTCGCGCGCTTCGACGAGGATCTTGAGCGCCTCTTCGCCAAGCCCGCTGAACGTGTAAGGCGAGGTCCGCGGCTTGAACGCGCCGCCCCGCAGCCAGGTCGCCCCGGCCTGCGCGACGGCGCGGGCCGTCTCGAGCGTCTGCTCGCGGTACTCGACCGTGCAAGGGCCGGCAATGAGACCGAAGACGTGATCGCCGAGACGCCGCCCTCGCACCTCGATCACCGTCGGATCCGGCGAGAGCTCGCGCGAGACCAGCTTGTACGGCTTGAGGATCGGCAGCACCTGCTCGACGCCCGGGAAGCCCTCGAGCGGCAGCGCGGCGAGCGCCTCGCGCTCGCCGATCGCGCCGATCACCGTCGCCTCCCGACCGGGCGTGACGTGCGCGTCGGCCCCGGCCTCGGCGAGCCGCTCCACGACGTGGTCGACCTCCTC
>Ga0209874_1000548_pt1 | contig 11204 bp, 10 predicted proteins | sample GWRWN1_20_30_FD_187216 | JGI IMG/M metagenome (GOLD analysis project Ga0209874, IMG submission 187216) | Riverbed sediment microbial communities from areas with no vegetation in Columbia River, Washington, USA - GW-RW N1_20_30 (SPAdes)... | ecosystem: Environmental > Aquatic > Freshwater > River... | reverse complement strand
GAAAAGCATTGAAATAATTATAATATTTCCATACGCAGTCATTGGAAAACATACAGACCGTCTTAAATGGTCAACGGTTGTTGCATTTTTGACACACTTGCCTTCCAGAATCACTCGTAAAACTTTCCTATTATTCTTTTTCACTCGCTGTGTTCATGAATGCCTGCGGAACCGATTCTGGGCGCCGCCGACATGCAGGGAGTACTTTCTGACCATGCGGATACTCAGAATGAGGAAGGGTTGGCATTATGCCAAGAACCGGTCGGCTTTAGGAGCGGAAGACCTGTGCAAGGATTCCTGTGCGGGTGGTGGACTTGGTTTTCTGCATGATGTGCTTGATGTGTTCTTTGACTGTCTGTTCGGTGATCCCGAGCGCGTTCGCGATCTCCTTGTTCGTCCAACCCTTAGCCAGATGTTCGACCACGGTCTGCTCGCGGTCGGTGAGTTGAAATCGCTCTTTAGCCTTCTCAGTACCGGTGTCTGGCCGGCGACCGACCTCTTCCATGGTGATGACGATGCGTGACTGCTGGATCCCCCCTCGGTCTGGTAACCCGAATCCGCGAAGCAGTATCGGTTTCGCTGGGTCACCAGCAAGGCGCTTGACCTCAAATTGCTCCCAGTCCTTTGCCTCCGTGCGCACTTGGAGGACTTTCACAATTTCGGTGCAGAGTTCGGTCATCGCCGTCGGAAGAACGCCCTGCGCGATCTTCTTGTTTTCCTTGCCGTTCTCGGCCTGATTAATCTGCGCTGACAGGTCCGATGCCTGTCGATTCATATGTAAAAGCTGCATAGAGGAGGACAGGACGACAATGCCTGGACCAGCACGTTGATCGGCAATGATATCGACATGGTCACTGGAGTTCAGTGCCTCAGTCATAAACCGTGCTCCATGATTCCAGGTGACCGGGGTAACTGGGTGGTTTGACGACTTCTCGTAGGCTAGACAAGATAACCTAATAATCTAGGCCTGCTCGGGCAGGCATCGTGATGGAGTAATTGGTTTGGATAGTACCCTAACCCTTCTGGGGGAGTCAACCCCCACCTTTCGTATGGTGGGGCCTACATCATCGGTATTGTTGGTTTGGGGGCGTTCTCTTACAGTAACGCATTGTTTGGAATGGATTGAAGGTGCATTTCGCTTCTCACCTTCTTGTCATGGAGCAGGATGATCTCGCCGAGTCTGAGTAATGCGCTGCGCCGACGATCAGGATCCCTGTTAGCGGTGCAGACGAAAAGCCAATACCCAAGAAGTTGGAGTCTGGTTAGGTAGATTGAGCAGCGAGGCCCTCGGGTTAGTTTTGCGTGGGGCTTACGTGTAGTGGAATGATACGAATGGGATGGGTGGCGAAGTACTGGGGGGCTAACAACCTACGGTGCTCACTTGCCGAGTTCCTCTCAAACGCAAGCGAGGAATTGCATCAACACCTTCGCCATAAGGGACACTCACAATGGCTCCATGCACTAAGCCAGGGAGGCGACTCGTGACACCTGCAATCAACGATCGGGACTGGCCCATCACAGCGAGCAATCAGAAGCACAATGAGCGGGTCGCATTGTTGCGGCAGATTCCCTATGAGGTCACCGCGCCGATCGAGCCGGAGCCGGTCGTGGTTCGACATGGACTGGGCAGGGCTCTCTCGGTCAACATCAGCTCCGGCGGGATGTTACTCCTGATGGAGCAGGCTCCTGCGGTGGAGCAGGTGCTCAAGGTGCATGTCCCGACACCCAGTAGTCTGGCCGAGACACCAACGTTGGCCGAAGTCCGCTGGACTCGCAAGATTCCTTTTGGTCGTCCGAATGGCAACGGTCTTTACTTCGTGGGGCTGAAATTCATGTTCTGACCTTGTTTATCATCTCAAGGTGCTGTGTATAGGATGAGCGGCGGGAGGAAGAAATCCTAGTTCAGCATGAACACCCCATTTAGTAAGTAGTAAGCAATCACAAACGACACATTGATCGTCAACAACCTGGGCTAGTTGGAAGAGGTTCATTTATGAAAGTCACGGGGTGCGGGATCGCAGTTGGGCTTTTTATCTGGCTGTGGAGCGGAAACGCGTTTGCGGAATCGACCAGTGGCTCAGTCAGCAAACCGGTGCCCTCTACATCATCCTCGAGCGGGCCCGTGTCCCCGCTACCACAGGTTCAGATATCGCAGTCTGGTGAGAAGTCCTCACTCATCGTGACGCCTGATTACATCATTGGTCCAGAAGATGTGCTGGAGATTACGGTCTGGAAGAATGCGGATTTGTCCAAACAGGTTCAAGTGCGACCCGATGGCCGGATTTCCCTGCCGCTCGTGGGGGATGTGTCCGCGGTTGGACGAACTGCGTCGCAATTGACGGGTGACATCGCAACACGGCTCGGATCCTACATGGAAAATCCAACGGTGTCGATTGTGGTGAAGGAGGTCAACAGCTATGCTATCTACGTACTGGGAGAAGTGAATAAGCCTGGAAAATATCCCCTCAAAAGCAAGACTACTTTGTTACAGGCCATTACGGTCGCCCAGGGCTTCACGCAAGTGGCTGCCCGGAACAAGATCGTGGTGTTCCGGTTCGGAAAAGACGGTGAAGCTCTCACAAAGATTAAGGCCAGTTACGACGATATCGTGCTGCGCGATGGTTCGAATCAGAATATCGAACTCAAGCCAGGTGACCAGATTGTCGTCCCATCGGAAACCATGGTCGTACTTCCGAGCCGATGACCTGCTCCCCAACGAAGAGATGGCACCTCTATTATGCTCGAGAGCGAGATTTACCGATGAAGCATCCTAGAGTGAGAATGGGACAGTTCAGTCAGAGAGTAGAAAGTGTGATGCTTCTCGTGGCAGCAGTCTTGTTGTCTGGTCTCTTTGTCGGGTGCTTCGGTGAACAGATTGAGTATCCTATCACGTTTATCCCTCCCAGTGAATTTATGTTAGGTCCCGAAGATGTGTTGGTGATCACCGTATGGCGCAATCAAGACCTCTCCAAGGAAGTGATAGTGCGTCCTGACGGGAAGATCTCAATGCCGCTAATCGGAGATATACCGGCTGCTGGTGTAACAGCCAACGTACTGGCCAAGCGAATCGCGGATGGATTGGCAGAGTATATGTCAAACCCCACGGTCTCAGTGCAGGTCAAGGAAGTGAATAGTTATTATATATACGTGCTGGGTGAGGTCTCAAAATCCGGGAAAATTCAACTCAAGTCCTACACAACAGTGCTGCAAGGAATTTCCTTGGCCGGTGGGTTCACCACGTTCGCACAACGCAACAAGATGCATGTACTTCGGATCGTGGCAAACGGACATGATGTGCCACGGGAGGTGCAAATCCCAGTACCGTACGACGACATGATCCTCGGGAAAAATAAAGGAGGCAACTTCTTCCTCAAGTCTGGGGACATCATTGTCGTACCGTAGTCATCTCTTGAGGATGGCTCGTCCAGTTGTCCTTGTCGTTTTATTGATTGGAGAAGTCCCATTGGTCTACGGACAAACTCGCATCGTGCCCCTCATTTCGGCGACAGAGCAGTACGACACCAACGTCTTCTTTACGCCAAAGTCACAACTACAACCAGGAACGCAACCCGAGGACTTCATCACAACCGTAATCCCTCAGGTCGTTGGTCGCTATGCCGGCAGATTAATGGACGCAAATGCCTCAGTGGGAGCACTCGTCACGCACTATGTGAACAATCCGGACCTTGATTACCTTGGATTCAATGCTTCAGGGGCAATAAACCTCACAAGGGTTGGGCAAAGGTCGCTACCTCGACTAAGAAGCTGGACCGTGCCCGGCACGTACATGTATACCCAGACCAATGCGGCATTCGGTGGGTGCGGGTTTGGATACGGTGGAGCTGGGTTCGGAGGGGTCGGAGGGGGAGGGATCGGTGGGGTCGGAGGGTGCGGAGGCGCGCAGCCTGGCCAACTGGCTCCATTCGAGACTGGACTTGTCACTCAGCGAGTTCGAACAACCAGCTACTCGGTTGGCACTAGTGCGAGCTATGCCCTCGCACCGACCACGGTCTTTCAGGCTTCATATATGTACAGCAGGATAAGTTTTGGCGGTCAGTTTCAACAGAATGGTCAAAATAGCCTATTTAGTACAACTGCCCAGACGATTAGCGGGGGACCCAGCACGAAGCTGACGGCCACCGACACCCTGAGTGTCACTTATTCGCGCAGCTCATTTAGTCAAGCAAACGCTGCTACTTTTAACACAGACATTGGTGCCGTGGCATGGTCAAAGAGATGGTCGCGTGAAGTAAGTTCGAGTTTTAGTGGAGGGATTACGCTACTAGAGCCGTACACCGACACAGGCTCGGGGCAGCGAGTACCGGCATTCCTTCTTCCCAATGGCACTGCATCGATGACCTATGCGTCAGGTTCGTCGTTCATAAGAGAAGCAGGTGGGGAGGGAGGACTGTTCGGAAGTTTGCCCACACTACCAGGAACCCTCGCACCGGGGGGGACTGTGGCACGTGGTGCCTACAGAGTGACTTTGGCTTATGACGTTGGGGTTTTTCCAGCCTTCGTCGGTACCTCGGGAGCCCTTCTGAGCCAGGTCGGTTCACTTTCCGGTTCAGTAGGTCTGACGGATCGCCTGACCGCTCAGGGGGGAGCAAATCTTGGCTATAGCACGCAAACTGTAGTGGGCGGCAACGCCACCTTCAAAACATATGGAACCACAGTTATCGTCAATTACTCGTTGACTCCCACGTTGCGGGCTTCTCTCGCTCACAATTGGTTGAGTTTTGACCAAAGCGGTGTTGTCGCAGCCGGGGGTGCAAGTTCGTTCAGTTTTTCGAAACAAACGGTTCTTCTTTCCTTGAGCTACGCGTTCGGAGGCCGTGGCGACTTTTTCAGGACCGAGGCCTTTTGGAGTCCGTCAATCCTAGGACCGGCACAGGGACCAGAACCGGCAGCACCAGAGAAATCTGATACGGGAGCGCCAGGGATCAACAAATGATGACACGCTTGCTCACGCCTGAAGACTATTTGAGAGTCATCATCCAGAGAAAGTGGCTCATTGCGCTCACAGTTGTTGTCTCGCTAGGACTAGCCTTTGCGGTATGCCTCTGGTTGCCCAAGAGTTACCGATCCACCACCTTGCTGCTGGTCGAGGGCCAGAAGATTCCGGAGTCTTACGTGAAAGGCGTGGATTCTACAGGCGTGTCTCACCCTGAGCCTCCGGACCAAGTGGCGATAGTCCGTCAATTTATAATGACTCGAAAGCTGCTCAGCCAAGTCGCCGCAGAGCTCAATCTCTATGGGTATGAAAAGGATCAACCTGATTCAGCGAAATCGGAGGGTGCCGTCAGGATGATGCGCAAAGACCTCAGAATTGAACGGCCGAAGAAGGAGAAGGACTTCTTAGCACTTTCTTTCGGACACGAGTCACCGCTGATAGCCAGGGATGTGACTGCAAGGCTGGCCTCGCTGTTTATCGAGGAAAAAAACAAATTCCGGGAGGAGCTCGCCGAAGGAGCAAGCGAATTCCTGACGAATGAAATCATCGCTGCCAAAGCGGAACTCGAAGCGAAAGAGAAGGCCATCTCTCTCTTCAAGCAGGAACACATGGGGGAACTACCGCAGCAGATGGAAGCCAACCTCCGTACGCTTGACCGACTTCAAGCCGAGATGACCGCTCAATCCGAGACAGAGAACAATCTAAATACTCGGTTTGCCTCAATTGATAAAGCACTCAAAGAATATGAGGAAAGCGACACTCTTGCCTCCGTACCTGGGCGAAGAGGGGATCCTCGTCTTGCGCGCCTCAAAGAGCTGGAACGATCCTTGTTTGCCCTCGCTGCAAAATATAAGGGAAACTACCCGGATATCGTCGAAATCAGGACCGAAATCAAGAGGCTGAAGGAGATGTCTACGGAAGAATATATCGCGATGTTACAGGACTTACACGAAGAGTCAGCTGGGACGAAAACCGTCGATCCTTTTCACAGGGAGCTATTGACTCAGCGGGAGCAGCTCAGAGCTGAGCTCGCTGCAGGTAAACGTCACCAAAACCGAATCGCGGCGGAGATGCGGGAGTACCAGGCAAGAGTCGACCAGACACCAGTTCATGAGACGAAGTTAACGACGCTAACCCGGGATTATGAGAACATGCAAAAAAATTACCAATCCCTGCTTGATAAAAGGCTCAGTGCGAGTCTTGCAGGGAATTTGGAGAAACGTAGAAAGGGTGAAGAATTTAAGATCGTTGACCGAGCCAATGTACCTGAGTTCCCTGAGAAGCCGGACATTCCGTTTGTTATGCTGGTTGGCCTAGCGATTGGATGCGCTCTTGGTGCCGGGTCGGCTGTCGCGTTGGAATTTTTAGGGAGAGGGTTTCGTTATCCTGAGGAGGCCGAGCTCGTGTTGGGCCTTCCCCTTCTTGCCACGATTCCATTATACCAGAGCGCGTTTGGCGTACCGGCGAAGTCTTTACCGGATCGGACCGGAGTACCAGCCTTGATCTCGAGTGAGAGGCACAGACGACAGCTGCCTTCTCAGAGGCAATCCCGAACGGGGAACGGAAGACTCAGGCGCCATCCAGATGCTATGCGCGGGTTCTCACCCGAGATGAACCTGGTCTCTATGTGGAGGCCCAGATCCGCTGTGGCCGAACAATTCCGTGTTGCTGCGACGCGGCTCGAGCTGATGGGAGGGGGGCGTAAGAGCACTGTCATTGTTGTGACCAGCGCCCTAATGGGAGAGGGGAAGTCATCCACCGCCATAAACCTTGCATATGTCCTGGCGAAGGATCTGGACAAGACGACGATGCTGGTCGACTGCGATCTCAAGAGGCCCATGCAGCATGTATATGCTGGAATTGAGTTGGAGCCAGGGCTCACCGAAGTCCTCTTTGGAGACAAGCCCGTTGGTGACTGCATGCAGCGACTGGGGGAATTGTCCCTTTGGACGTTACCGGCCGGCTCCTTCGAGGACCGGCCCCTGGAGTTGTCCAAAATACAACGACTCGGCGAACTTCTTACCGAACTCCGGCCTCGATTCGAGTATATAATCGTGGATGCTCCACCCATCCTGCCATTAGCCGACATGAATGTGCTGGCCAGCATGGCCGATGTTCTAGTACTCGTCATTCGGGCTGGGGCAACGGGCCAGGCTGTCGTGCAGAAGGCGCTCAGAACATTGCGAGACACGAGCGAAGCAAGGATCATTCTCAACGGGGTTGCTAATGACTCGACCCCATATTACATGCAGCAAAAGTACTACCTTGGGACCGACGATGAAGCACGCGTATGAGGTTGATGCAGACGCGAACATGAACGCATTGACGACATTCCAACATCTTTCAGCGACAGCCATTCGCCTTGCGGGATTAAGGAGGCGCCTGCTCATACTTGGTACCGGGCAGTTGGCTAAGGATCTGTGCCACACTCTGATTTCCAAGCGAGGGAGCCTCACAGAGGTGGTCGGCTTTCTTGACAGGGACTCGATCCGTATGGGGGAGCGTCTGGTCAATCCAGGCATTATTGGGACGTATGAAGAGCTTTTTGAGGTTGTGGAACGTTACCAGGTCCACACCATTGCAGTATGCTTAGAAGATCGTCGGGCCGTGTTGCCGGTACAGACCTTGCTGGATATGAAAGCGATGGGTCTGGATGTGGTTGATGGTCACCATTTATACGAGGACGAGTCCGGCCGCCTGTCTATTGACCTTCTCAAACCCAGCACGTTGATTTTTTCGGCGGGGTTTCGTAGACGGACGTTCACGATGGGACTGAAGCGCTTCATGGATATCGTGGTGTCCGCCGCTGGCCTGATGGTGCTGGTGCCACTGTTTGCTTTACTCGGGGTGTTGATCAAGCTCGACTCTCCAGGCCCAATGTTTTACCGTCAAATGAGGGTGGGGCTGCGGGGTCAGCCGTACTTGATTTGGAAGTTACGTTCGATGAACAGGGATGCGGAAAAGAGCGGTCCCTGCTGGGCAACGGCCGAAGACCCTCGGATCTCCGGGCTTGGCCGCTGGCTAAGAAGATTGAGGTTGGATGAGCTCCCTCAACTTATCAACGTCCTAAAGGGAGAAATGAGTCTGGTCGGGCCTCGGCCAGAGCGGCCGGTCTTTGTTCAAGATCTGCGGAGCAGCATTCCCTATTACGACCTCCGTCATACGGTGAAGCCTGGAATTACCGGTTGGGCTCAGACTCGCTTCCGGTACGGGGCTTCAGCTGAAGACGCTCATATCAAACTTCAGTACGATCTCTATTACGTGAAGAACTTCTCGTTGACTCTAGACTTGCGCATCCTGGCCAAGACAGCTCGGGTGATGCTGTGTGGAAAAGGAGCGCGGTAGCCGTGACTAAGAATGATACAAAGCCGACGCATTGTCTGTCCTTCGACATCGAAGAACATTTCCAGGTATCTGCCTTCGAGTCGCCCATGCGACGACGGCATTGGGACCAATTTGAAAGTCGCGTAGAAAGAAACACATTAAAAATTCTTGACCTGCTTTCCAGACAAGAAGTGCGTGCTACCTTCTTCATACTGGGATGGGTGGCCGAGCGGTATCCTGGCCTGGTTCGACACATCGCTAACAATGGACACGAGGTCGCTTCCCATGGATACGCGCACGAACTCGTGACGGCTCAGACGCCCGCAGCGTTCAGAGAGGATGTTCGAAAGGCCAAGAGAATATTGGAGGATCTCATAGGTCAGGGCGTGCACGGCTACCGCGCTCCCAGTTTTTCCATCACCCGGGATACGATGTGGGCTCTACCCATCTTAGCCGAAGAGGGCTATGCGTACGACTCCAGCATTTTTCCAGTCCTGCATGATAGATATGGTGTTCCGGATGCGAATCCCTACAGTAACCAGCTACCGACGGAGGCAGGGTCGCTCTGGGAAATTCCACCGTCAACGGTCAAGATTCTTGGTCTGCGGGTGCCCATCGCCGGGGGCGGGTATTTTCGTCTATTTCCGTACCCGTTGCTGCGTCAACTCTTGAAGAAGATCGAGAGGACTGGGCGCCCCCTTGTCATGTATCTGCATCCATGGGAGCTCGATCCGGACCAGCCACGGATGCAGGGCTCCGTGTTCTCGAAATTCCGGCACTACGTGAATCTTCACAAGACTGAGAATCGTTTGGTCTCTCTGATGGGGGATTTCCGGTTTGCTCCGATACAGGAAGCAATCGCACCAATTGGTCGAATATGCCACGAACATCGGGCCTCTTGGGCGACAACGCCTTCTTTTAAGGGAGCGAATGGACAACTTGGTCGTGAACCGATCCATGATAGTCAACAGGCTGGACTAGGGACAGGGTAAAGGGACGGACATGAACGACACAATGGCGACGAAAGAAATTTCGGAGCAGCCCATCGTCATGTACAGCTCTCATGCTGAGCCAACTGATAGGATCGGGCAAGAGAACATGTGTTGGTATGCTGTGAAATGTAAGCCCCATCAAGAACGTGTCGCAGAGTTGCACTTGGAACGAGCCGGCATCATAACCTTTTACCCAGAAGTTAAAGAGCCCAGAATCATTCGTCGAAGGCGGCAGATTTGTATCAGTGCCCTATTCCCAGGCTATCTGTTTGCTCAGTTCAGTGTCGAGCACGATTATCGCACGGTGATCTATTCCAGAGGGGTCCGTGGGGTGGTGTCGTTTGGCCCAACTCCTGCGGTTGTGGATGAGGAAATGGTCCAAGCGATCAAAGACAGGCTGTGCAACGGATATGTGACCATCCCAGAAGCCGCGTTTACGCCGGGTCAGGTGGTGCGCATTCAAGAAGGGCCTCTGCGAGGGATGGAGGCGGTCTTTGAAAGGCAGATACCGGGCTACCAGCGGGCGGTACTGCTCCTACGTGCGATATCGTACCAAGCAAAGGTGGTTGTGGACCTTGAGGACATCGTAAATCTCTAATGAATATTTAATTTATTCTGGGGGCGTTGTGCCCCTGTTCGTGCTTCATAGGACCCTTACCTCGGGTCGAGGAAGTAGGGTGGCGGAAGTTGCGGCCACGAAGCGCGTAGCTCGTCGGGTGTTGGATTCAGGAAATCTCTTAAGGCTGGGTGAGTTCATGTTCAGACACGGGTACTGGAGAACCGGTGATGCACCGGAAGGGCGGTAGCCTACCTTGCGCATCCCACACCTAGCCTCTTCCCCATCTACACTGCTTCTTCAGAGTCCTGCGCACAAGAGTTTTGTATAGGTCTTCACCTGTTATGGAATTGCAGTTTGAATCGCTGAAGGCTTGATAATCATGTCATTTCCTGCTGGAAAACGGGTAGGGGATACATAAATGCGAGGTTTCTTACTCTTGGCACAACGAGTACCCCTTCTCTTGTAAGAGGGAAGACGCGGCGGGAAAATGGAGGAGCGGTTGAGAAGCCGGACTGACTCCCGGCAAAGACAACATAATGACGAAACAGACGACTAGCACAACAGTCCTTTCAAGGTGCGAATCACCTTCACCGCAGACACACTCATCCCCCAGCGTTGTGATCCAGGCTAGCCAGAGCCTCTTTCGCTTGGACTTACATGTGCTCTGGGAATACCGGGAGCTACTCTATTTTTTGACGTGGCGTGACGTAAAAGCACGCTATGCACAAATGGCAATTGGCGTGAGTTGGGTGGTCTTGCAGCCTCTGATCACCCTCATGATCTTCACTGTGGTATTTAGCAAGCTCGCCAATCTGCCATCCGATGGCCTACCATACCCACTCTTTGCCTACTCGGCCCTGGTACCTTGGGCCTATTTTGCACGAAGCTTTGAACGAAGTGGGTTCAGTGTGGTTGCGGAGTCGAATCTCATTAAGAAGGTGTATTTCCCAAGGATAATAATTCCGCTTTCAGCAACGCTTGGAGGTCTCTTGGATTTCGGAATTGCCTTTATTCTTCTTCTAGCCATGATGGCTTGGTACGGAATTGCTCCTACCTGGGGCGTGCTTTTCATTCCTCTCTTCCTTTTGATGACCATAGCATCAACACTGGCAGTAAGTCTCTGGTTATCAGCCATCTTTGTAACATATAGAGATATTGGCGCTGTGATTCCAGTCCTGACCCAATTATGGATGTTTGCCTCGCCAGTGGTTTATCCAGTTAGTGTTATACCCGAGAAGTGGCGGTTGCTATATAGTTTGAACCCTATGGTGGGCGTCATCGAAGGTTTCAGATGGGCGCTAATAGGCAAGGCAACTCCGGACTTTGCGGCGATGGCAATGAGTATGGCTATAATCTTTACACTTCTCATCTTCGC
>Ga0209874_1000547_pt1 | contig 11226 bp, 9 predicted proteins | sample GWRWN1_20_30_FD_187216 | JGI IMG/M metagenome (GOLD analysis project Ga0209874, IMG submission 187216) | Riverbed sediment microbial communities from areas with no vegetation in Columbia River, Washington, USA - GW-RW N1_20_30 (SPAdes)... | ecosystem: Environmental > Aquatic > Freshwater > River... | reverse complement strand
TGGCGGCCACCCCGGCGGTGGTGCCGAGGCCGAGCAGCAGCTTCTGGCCGGTGGTGACCTCGCCGACCTGGGGCACCTGCTGGCCGACCAGGAAGTGGAAGGTCAGGCCGACCGCGATCACCACCAGGTTGTTCAGGATAGGCGCGAACATCGGCACCCCGAAGCGCCGGTTGGCGTTGAGCAGCCCGGTCATGACCGCCCCGACCCCGTAGAAGACGATCTGGGGCATGAACATGGCCAGCAGCTGGCCGCCGAGCTGCTGCGCCTCGGCCCGCTCGGCCGGGGTGCCCGAGTGGATGTAGAGCTTGATGATCCAGGGAGCCGCCAGGACGCCGATCAGGGCCAGCAGCCCCAGGCCGACGATCGCGATCGTCATGGTCGCCCTGGCCACGTGCCAGGCCTGCCTCGCCCCCCGGGTGTTGCGCACCTCGACGAAGACCGGCACGAAGATCGACGACAGGATCCCCCCGAGGACCAGCTCGTAGATGATGTTCGGGGTGGTGTTGGCGACGTTGTAGACGTCGGCCAGGCGGCTCTCGCCGACCCCGAGGGTGGCCACCAGCACGGTCACCCTGAGCAGCCCGGTGACCCGGGACAGCAGCGTCCCGGTGGCCATCACGGCGGTCGAGCGGGCCAGGCTGGGTTCGGCCGCGTTCACCGGGGAACCCGCCGTGCTCATTCCGCCGCCCGGCGCCGCTTGCCGCGCCACCACCACAGCAGCAGGAACCCGGCCGCCCCGCCGGTCAGCGCGAGGGCGACCCGGTTGAAGGCGGTGGAGATCAGGCGGATCTCGCCGCCGGCGACGGGCTGCTTGCCGTCGGGGGTGAGCACCTCCACCCGGATCGGGAAGGTGCCGGTGGCCCTGGTGCTGACCGGCAGCAGCTGGGTGGTGCGGCGGCGCGGCTCCAGCACGAACGGCTCGCTGACCGCCGGCAGGTCGACCTTTGGTGAGGTGAGCCGCAGGACCACGGTGAGACGCTGGTCGCTGTCGTTGGCGACGGTGACGGGGATGGTCCCCCGCCTGGCGGTGAGGGTCACCGGCGTGGCCTGCACCCCGACCCGGCGGTAGACGCCGCGGATGCCCTGGTCGACCGCGCGGATGAAGGAGCGGCCCCTGGCTCTGGCGGCGGCCGGCCGCCAGTCGCTCGACTCGGCGATCAGCAGGTCGCGGTCGAAGTCGCCGGACGGCGGCCGGTAGTCGGGGCCGACCGAGCGCCGGAAGCTGGTCAGCTTGGAGCGGACCTCGGCCACCGTGCGCAGGTAGCTGGCCGGCAGCCCGGCGGCCGCGTCGGCCGCGGTGACGGTGGCGAGCTGCCGCTCGCTCCGGCCTGGCCCCTGCGGCACCTGGTCGGCCAGGCTGGTGGCGGTCTGCAAGCGCAGCCAGGGGGCGGCGGCCAGGCCGCGGACCAGCGTCCGGAAGAAGCTGGGCGGTGGCCGCCAGCTCTGCGGCGGGGCGAGCAGGACCCCGCGGGGCTCGCTGGAGTTCGGCCGCTCCAGCCAGGCCACGGCAGTCTCGGCCAGCACCCGCTGCGCCCACTCGACCGGGGCGGCGTCCGCCCGCTGGTCGCCCAGCGCAGCCGAGAGGACGGGGTCGCCGACCAGGGCCCGCTGCGGCTGCAACAGCCCGCCGCCAAGGTCGACGGTGGCGTTCTGGGTGGTGGTGGTCGCGGCGGCGGTGGGCAGGCGCCGCTGGTCCAGCACCACCGCGTTGGCGCCGGTCTGCGCGAGGGTCTGCAGCACCGCCGCGTCGATCGCCCCGTCCACCGGCCAGGCCAGGGTCTCCTGGGGGGCGGTGCCGAGGTCGGCGCCGAGCAGCTGGCGCCCGATCTGCAGCGCCGCCTCGCCGTCCAGCCCGGCCCGGACCAGCGCAGGCAGGTCGGCGTTGGCGTAGGGGAGGGCGGCTGGGCGGTGGTCGCTGGCGGCGGTCTTGAGCTGTTCCAGGAACCGTTGGGCGGCGCGGGAGCGGGCGTCGCCGGCCGACACGGTCACCCGCTGCCCGCCACGGCGGAGCTGCCAGCTGCCCGCCATGGCGGTGACCTCCTCCACCAGCATGGCATCCACCACCATGGTCACCTGCGGCGCCGCCGGCCGGGCCAGCTCGCTGGCGATCGCGCCGAGGGAGCCGCCCGGGGCGAGCAGGCCGGCGAGCTCGTCGTCGATGAAGTCGCCGGCCGGGTTGCGGTGGGTCGGCTCGTGCAGCGGCACCAGCAGCGCGGTCCGCAGCGGCTGGGTGGGGCGCTCGGCCACGGCGACGATGAAGGTGCCGAGGCGTGCCTGGACCGGCCCGCCGGCTCCGGAGGCCTCGACCTGAAGGGACAGGGGCAGGACCACGCCGGGGTTGCCCGCCGCCAGGGCGGCCGGCAGCCGCACCCGCCGCGCCGGCAGCCGGCGGGTGGCTCCCGCCGCCACCTCGGCCGGGTCGGGGCGGAAGTCGTCCAGCGGGGAGAGGCCCTCGGCCGGCCCGCCCGGGACGGCGAGCAGGCCGGCCAGCTCGGAGCGGGTGGCCACCGGCCGCCCGAGGCGCGCCTGGACCCGCAGGTCACGGAGGGGGAGCTGGCCGCGGTTCCGCACCGCCACCTGGTAGGTGAGCGGCGTCGCCTGGCCGACCGCCGGCGACACCCTGACCAGGACCAGCTCCACGGCGGGGGTGGCCTGCTGCGCCGCGGCCGTCCCGGCCGGCGCCACTGCCACCGCCACCAGGGCCGCGAAGCAGGCCAGCAGACGCCGGGTCACCGCGACCGGCCGGGAGACCCCCTCGGAGTCCCCCTGCCCCCCCGGGCGCCTTCGGCTGCGGCCAGCGCCTCCGGGATGAGGTCGAGCAGCTTCCGCTCGTTGGCGAAGGACATCTGCCGTCTGGCCTGCTCGGGCGTGAACCAGTTCGCGTCCTCCATCTCGCTGTCGTGCCTGGCGAAGTCGCCGCCGACGGCGCGCATCAGGAAATAGTGGACGAACTTGTGGTAGCGCGTCTGCTCTGGCGCCCAGACGAACCAGTAGTCGATGGTGTCGAGCGGACCGATCAGCTCGACGTCGAGGCCGGTCTCCTCGCGAACCTCGCGCAGGGCGGTCTCGGTGACCGTCTCGCCCGGCTCCTGGGCGCCCTTTGGCAGGGTCCACTGCAGGGTGCCCCTGGCCGAGCGGTGGGCGACCAGGGCCACCGACGCGTCCTGGTGCGGCTCGGCGAGCACCACCCCGCCGGCCGAGACGGCACGGGCGGTCCGCACGCTCAGCTTCCCTGCCTGGTGACCTGTGCGACCACCGCGCTGGTCGCCTTGACCAGATCGGCGCCTCGCACCTTGAGGATCACGCCCGGTTCGCCGGCGGCCGCGTAGACGACGTCCTGGGCGGCGACCCGCTCGTCGACCACCAGTGCCGCCGGGCATTCGAGGGCGACCGGGGGCACGAACGCGAGCAGGTAGCCGGTCAGCCCCGGCGCCCGGTCGGGTGGGACCGCCTGCAGGTGCTCCCGTCCCAGCAGCTCGGCGACGCCGACGGTGTCCACCTCGGCGTCGGCCGGCGCCAGGATCACGACCGCGCCGTCGTCGTCGGCCAACAGCGTCGGGCGGCCGACCGCGACGGCCGGCAGCCCGAGCACGCCGGGTGCCGCGGCCAGGTCGCGCAGCGGCCCGGGGAGCTGGGAGAGCTCGTGCACGACGTCGTCGGCGAGCAGGTGGTTGTGGACGTCGATGCTAGATCGCACGGAGTTCTCCTGGGGGGAGCTACCGTCGGCGGGCGCGCCCCCGAGTATAGCGGGCGGCCGGGGCTCCAACCGCCCCGGCCGTCAGGCTGCGGAGGCCACCGCCACGCCGGTCAGCGCGATCCACCCTTCCGGCCGATGCGCTGGTAGAACTCGATGCCGTAGCGCTGTTTGGTGGTCTCCCCGCCCTTCTTGCCCCCCATCCGGCCGATCTTGCCGAAAAAGTCGTCGCCGTAGCGGTTCTTGGTGGTCTGTCCGCCTTTGCGGCCAGCTTCTGCCCTGCTCATCTTCCCGGTGTCCGGCATCCGACCACCTCCTTCCCCATCGGTTGCCCTGGTGGGCCGGGCTTAAACCACCTGGGCCGGCTCCTGCCGGGGAGGGGCCCGGGTATGCTGCGACCATGCGCCAGCTCTCCGCCGCCCAGCGCGAGGCGCTTGGTGCCCTGCTCCGGGCCGCGCCGTTCGCGAAGGTCGTCCGCGACCTCGGTGAGCGCTTCGCGCGGCACGGCCACCAGCTGTACCTGGTCGGTGGGACGGTGCGCGACGCGCTGCTCGACCGCGTCTCCCCCGACGTCGACCTGACCACCGACGCCACGCCGGAGCAGATCCTCGGGGTGGTGCGGACGCGGGGCTGGAGCGACGGCGTCTGGCTGCAGGGCGTCCGCTACGGCACGGTCGGCGTCCGCAAGGGCGACTTCCGGCTGGAGATCACCACCTTCCGCTCCGACGTCTACCGTGAGGGCTCCCGCAAGCCGGAGGTGACCTTCGGCCGCACGGTCGAGGAGGACCTGGCCCGGCGTGACTTCACCGTCAACGCGATGGCGATGCGGCTGCCCGACGGGCCGTTCGTCGACCCCTACGGCGGGCTGGCCGACCTGGCCGCCCGTCGCCTGCGGACCCCGTCGAGCCCGGCCGTCTCCTTCGAGGACGACCCGCTGCGGATGCTGCGGGCGGCCCGCTTCGCCGCCCAGCTCGAGCTGGTGCCGACCCCGGAGACGCTGGCGGGGATCAGCGAGCGCCGCGGACGCCTGGAGATCGTCTCGAGGGAGCGGATCCGCGACGAGCTGAGCAAGCTGCTGCTGAGCCGGACGCCGGCCAAGGGGCTGTGGCTGGCCGTCAACACCGGCCTGGCCGACCAGTTCCTGCCGGAGCTGCCCGCCCTGGGCCTCGAGCAGGATCCCGTGCACCGCCACAAGGACGTGCTGCGGCACACCATCGCGGTCGTCGAGCGGGCGACCGCGTACGACGCCGACAACCCGGACCTGACCCTGCGCATGGCCGCCCTGCTGCACGACATCGGCAAGCCGCGCACCAGGCGGGTGGGACCCGACGGCGTCACCTTCCACCTGCACGAGGTGGTCGGGGCGAAGATGGCCGAGCGTCGGCTCACCGACCTGCGCTACCCGGCCGCCTTCGTCGCCGACGTACGCCAGCTCGTCCTGCTGCATCTGCGCTTCCATACCTACCGGCTGGGCTGGACCGATTCGGCCGTGCGACGCTACGTGCGCGACGCCGGGCCGCTGCTGGACCGGCTGAACTTCCTGGTCCGCTCCGACTGCACCACCCGCAACGTGTTCAAGGCCAAGCAGCTGGCCGCCTACTCCGACGAGCTGGAGGAGCGGATCGCCCGGCTGGAGGCCGAGGAGGAGCTGCGCAGCATCCGCCCGCCGCTCGACGGCCGCCAGGTGATGGCCCTGCTCGGCATCCCGCCCGGCCCGCTGGTCGGCAAGGCGCTCGCCCACCTGCTGGAGCTGCGCCTGGAGCGCGGGCCGATGCCGGAGGCGGAGGCGATCGAGGCCCTGCGCGCCTGGGCCCGCGACCAGGGCCTGGATGGCCCTGGCACGGACGACCCGGAGGGCCGCTGAGGCACCGTCAGGGAAGCCGGACGACCACGCCCTCGTCGGGGCCGAGGCGCAACGGGAGCAGCCCGACCTCCTCGCCGGCCGCGCGGCCGGGGTCGGTGGCCAGCTCCAGCCGGCCACGGCCCGGCGGTCCCTCCGGCACCTGGTAGTCGAGCGGCTGGCCGGTGAAGTTGAGCGCCACCAGCAGCCGCTCGTCGCCGGCGCTGCGGAGGTAGGCGTAGCAGCCGTCGGGGGCGTCCGGCAGGGGCCGGTGGTCGCCGGCCCGCAGCGCCGGGGAGCCCCTGCGGTACCAGATCATGCGCCGGTACAGGCTGAGCATGGAGGCGGGGTCGTCCCGCTGCGCGGCCACGTTGACGCTGGCGGCCTCGGCCCCGACCGGCAGCCACGGCGTCGCGCCCGGTCTGGCGCTGAACCCGGCTCCCGGCGAGCCGTCCCACTGCATCGGGGTGCGCTGCGGGTCGCGGCCGTCGACGTCGACCGCGCGGTCGGGCGGGACCTCGCCGTCGGCCATGCCGATCTCGTCGCCGGCGTACACGAACGGCGTGCCCCGCAGGGTGCACAGCAGCATCGCCGCCACCCTTGCGCGTGCCCGGCCGTCGCCGCCCTCGTCGTAGCGGCTGGCGATGCGCGACACGTCGTGGTCGCCGAGCATCCAGGCCGGCCAGGCGTCCGGCGGCAGCAGGCCGCTGAACTCGTCGACCACCGAGCGGAAGGCCTCCGCCTTCCACGGCTGGGTGAGGAACACGAAGTTGTGCGCCAGGTGGAACTCGTCCTGGCCGGCCCCGTAGTAGCGGGCCAGCCGCTTCAGGTCGAGCAGGTAGACCTCCCCGACCGCCATGCGGTCGTCGTAGGCGTCCAGCGTGCGCCGGAAGCGGCGCAGGATCTCGTGGACCTCCGGCCAGTCCTCGTCGCGGCGCTCGAGGCTCTTCAGCCTGGCCAGCCGCCGCGCCCTCGCCTCGGCGCTGGTGTCCCGCTCGGCGTCCTCGTCCAGGTCCACCAGCGGGTTGTCGCGCAGCTCCGGATCGCGGGCCATCTTGTGGGCGACGTCGACCCGGAAGCCGTCGACGCCGCGGTCCAGCCAGAACCGCATCACCTCGTCCATGGCCTCCCGCACCTCGGGGTTCCACCAGTTGAGGTCGGGCTGCTGTGGCGTGAACGAGTGGAGGTACCACTGTCCGGTCGGCTGGTCGAAGCTCCAGGCCCTGCCGGCCCGCGGGAAGGCGCTGATCCAGTTGTTGGGCGGCGAGCCGTCCGGCCGCGAGTCGCCCCAGACGTACCAGTCGCGCTTGGGGCTGTCGCGCGAGGCGCGCGACTCCAGGAACCAGGGGTGCTGGTCGGAGGTGTGGTTGGGCACCAGGTCGACGATCACCCGGATGCCGCGGGCGTGCGCCTCGGCGACCAGGCGGTCGAAGTCGTGCATGCTGCCGAACAGGGGGTCCACGCCGGTGTAGTCGGCCACGTCGTAGCCGAAGTCGGCCATCGGCGAGGGGTAGAAGGGCGACAGCCAGATCGCGTCGACGCCGAGCGACGCCGGGGTGCCGTCGTTCAGGTGGTCCAGCCGGTCGGTGATCCCTGGCAGGTCGCCGACCCCGTCGCCGTTCGCGTCGGCGAAGCTGCGGGGGTAGATCTGGTAGATGACCCCGTGCCGCCACCAGTCGCCTCGGGCCACGCCGTCCTCCTCGGTCCTCGATCCGTCGCCAGGCCCTCCCAGGAGCCAAGGCTAACAAGCCGCCGCCCGGCGCTGGCCGGGCGGCGGTGTCGGGAGGCGGCCTCAGGTCTGGGTGACGTGGTCGAGCGAGGACCGCGCCGACGGCAGGTCGTGCCCGTCCCGACCGGCGATGAACTCCTCGACCAGGTCGCGGGCGACGTCGTCGGTGTACTGGACCGGCGGCGACTTCATGAAGTAGGCGGCCGGGCCGAGCAGCGGCCCGCCGAGGCCCCGGTCGAGCGCCAGCTTGGCGCAGCGGACGGCGTCGATCACCACCCCCGCGGAGTTCGGCGAGTCCCAGACCTCGAGCTTGAGCTCGATGTTGAGCGGCACGTCGCCGAAGGCGCGGCCTTCGACCCGGATGTAGGCCCACTTGCGGTCGTCCAGCCAGGGGACGTAGTCGCTCGGGCCGACGTGAACGTTGCGCCTGCCGAGGTCGTGGTCGACCTGAGAGGTCACCGCCTGCGTCTTGGAGATCTTCTTCGACTCCAGGCGGCTGCGCTCCAGCATGTTCATGAAGTCCATGTTGCCGCCGAAGTTGAGCTGGTAGGTGCGGTCGATGTGGACGCCGCGGTCCTCGACCAGCCGGCTCAGCACCCGGTGGACGATGGTCGCGCCGACCTGCGACTTGATGTCGTCGCCGATGATCGGCACCCCGGCCTTGGTGAAGCGCTCGGCCCATTCCGGCCGGCCGGCGATGAACACCGGCAGGCAGTTCACGAAGGCCACACCCGCCTTGAGCGCCTGCTCGGCGTAGAAGCGTGCGGCCTGCTCCGAGCCGACCGGCAGGTAGCAGACGAGCACCTCGGCGCCGGAGGCCGCCAGGGCGACGGCCACGTCGCTCGCGGGGGCGTCAGACTCCCGGATGGTCTCGGCGTAGTAGCGGCCGAGGCCGTCGAGGGTCGGACCGCGCTGCACCTCGACCCCGAGGGGCGGCACGTCCGCGAACCGGATGGTGTTGTTCTCGCCGGAGTGGATCGCCTCGGACAGGTCGCGCCCGACCTTCTTGGCGTCGACGTCGAAGGCGGCGACGAACTCGAGGTCGCGGACGTGGTAGCCCCCGAGCTCGACGTGCATGAGACCGGGGACGCGGTCACCTGGCCGGGCGTCCTTGTAGTAGTGCACGCCCTGCACCAGCGACGACGCGCAGTTGCCCACGCCGACGATCGCGACGCGTAGCTTTCCCATCGGTGTCTGGTCTCCTCCTCCTGGACGGCGCGGCCTACCCGGTCTGGGCGGGCAGGCGGGGGTCGCGCGGGGTATGGGGGAGCTGGGCTGGATGCCCAGCGGAATCCTGGCCGTCTGCGGCCTGGTGGAGCTGGCTGTTGCGGGGGGGCTCGCCCTCGGTCGAGCGCCGTTCGCGGGCGATCAGGCGGTCGAGCCAGGCGATCTCGCGTTCCCGCTCGTCCAGCCCGTGGTCCATCAGCTCGATCGTGTAGGCGTCCATCCGGTCCCTGGCGGCGCGCAGCGAGCTGCGCATGACGGCCAACCGTTCCTGCAGGTAGCCGCGGCGCCGCTCGAGCTGGTCGAGGCGGGTCTCGGGACGCAGGTAACGGAAGAACGCCAGCCGCAGGGAGAACCGGTCCTGCTCCAGGTCGTGCCCCTCGGCGGACTCGAGCAGCTCGTGGAACAGCTCGTTGCCCCGCTCGGTCAGCCGGTACACGTGCTTCTTGCGGGAGGTGAACGGGGCGACCTCGACCTCGAGGGCCCCGTCGGCCGCCAACCGCTTCAGGCAGGGATACAGTGAGCCATAGCTGACCCGCCAGAAGGCGCCGAGCTTGACCGAGAGCTGCTTCTTCAGCTCGTAGCCGGACATCGGTGACTCCTTGACCAGCCCGAGCACGGCAAGCTCAAGCACGAGCACGTCCCCTCTTGCGTGTGGTTCACTACCTGCATATCGCGCCGATGTATCGGCTCGATGTATCGACACGATAGGTACGCCCGCACGACGATGTCAACTCGCGTGGCCAAGCCGTTATGCGGAGGGCCGGCCAAGCATCGGCGCCGCACCGCCACTGCGCTGCACCACCCGCCAGCCGGAACGTGCGCGGCGTGCATGCTTGACCGGTCCTCCGTACGGGTCCCAGGTACACTGGCGCCACCATGCGGCTCGTCGACTACACCCTGGCCAAGCGGGCGAAGCTCACCGACCTGCGTGGCGGGCGCCTGTCCCGCGACGACGTCTGCGACGCCCACCCCGACCTGCTGCGGGCGGCCCGCAACGTCGGCGAGCGCACCCTGGTGCCCTGTCCGGTCTGCGCCGAGTCCCCGCTGGTCCACGTGACCTACGCGTTCGGCGACGCCCTGCACCAGTCGTCCGGACGTGTCTGGCCCAGCGACGGCCTGCCGGACCTGGACCGCTCGGTGGACGAGGTGGCCTGCTACGTGGTCGAGGTCTGCACCGCCTGCTGCTGGAACCACCTGGCCCAGCGCTACCTCCTCGGCCGCCGCCACGTCGGCTAGCGGGCCGCGAGGCCCGAATCGGCATTGCATGGCCAGTGGGGTAAAGTCGTCCACCATGGCAGCACCCACGGTCACCCCCACCCGGGCCGCCAGACACGCCAAGCCCCAGAGCGAGGAGCCGAACCCCCGCTCCCGCCTCCGTCGCATCCTGCGCTGGGCCTTGTTCCTGGGAATCCCCGCCCTGGCGGTGATCGCCGGCACGCTGATCGGGCTGATCTACGCGTTCGCTCGCGTCCCCCTTCCCGACGAGGTACCGACCGCCCAGACGATCGTGTTCTTCGACCACACCGGCCACACCGAGATCGGCACCCTCACCGCCCAGGAGAACCGCCGGGTGGTGCCGCTGAAGGAGATCCCGGTGCACATGCGCCGGGCGGCGCTGGCCGCGGAGGACCGCGACTTCTACGAGCACGGGGCGATCTCCTGGCGGGGCCTGGCCAGGGCCTCCTTCGCCAACCTGCTCCGCCGCCGCATCTCCGAGGGCGGCTCGACCATCACCCAGCAGTACGTGAAGAACGCCTTCCCGGGTGTCGGCCGCGACCGCACGCTGTTCCGCAAGCTCAAGGAGGCCGTGATCGCGGTCAAGCTGGAGCGCAAGTACTCCAAGGACCAGATCCTCGAGTTCTACCTGAACACGGTCTACTTCGGCCGTGGCGCCTACGGGGTCGACGCCGCCGCCCGCACCTACTTCTCCACCCCTGGCAGGCGGGTGACCGCCAAGGACCTGACGCCCGCCCAGTCCGCCCTGCTCGCCGGCGTGATCCGCAGCCCCGAGTTCTACGCCAAGAAGGAGCACGCCGTCTCCGCCAAGGCCCGCCGCAACTCCATCATCCAGGTGATGGCCGACCGGGGCTGGCTCTCCGCCAGACAGGCCAAGGCGGCCACCGCCTCCAAGCTCGGCGTGAACTGGGCCCAGCGGCGCGGTGGCATCGCCAACTCCACCGCGCCCTACTTCCTCGAGAAGGTGCGCCAGTACCTGGTCGACCGGTTCGGCAGCGAGGCGGTCAACCTCGGCGGCTTCCGGGTGCGGACCACCCTCGACCTGACCATGCAGCGGCAGGCCGACCAGACGGTGAAGAACATCCTCAACCAGAAGAACGACCCGAGGGCGGCGCTGGTCGCCATCGACCCGGCGACCGGCGCCGTGCGGGCCATGTACGGCGGCAGCAACTACGCGCGGCGCCAGCTGAACTACGCCACCGACTCGATCAGGCAGGCCGGCTCGACCATGAAGCCGTTCGTGCTCGCCCAGGCGCTGGTCGACGGCTGGTCGGTGCAGTCGGCGTTCGAGGGCCCGGCCGAGTACGAGGTCAACGGCAAGAAGTACGCCAACTACGACGACGTCAACTACGGCTGGCTGACCTTGATGCAGGCGACCAAGCTGTCGGTCAACACCGTCTACATCCAGCTGATGGAGAAGGTGAAGCCGGACCGCGTGGCCGGCCTTGCCAAGAAGCACGGGCTGGCCGCCGAGCTGGACAAGGGTACCGGGGTCAAGCC
>Ga0209874_1000546_pt1 | contig 11232 bp, 7 predicted proteins | sample GWRWN1_20_30_FD_187216 | JGI IMG/M metagenome (GOLD analysis project Ga0209874, IMG submission 187216) | Riverbed sediment microbial communities from areas with no vegetation in Columbia River, Washington, USA - GW-RW N1_20_30 (SPAdes)... | ecosystem: Environmental > Aquatic > Freshwater > River... | reverse complement strand
CGCGCCCGCCGACTCGAACGTCGTCTTCATCCACGTCGGCAAAGCGGAACCGAGAGTGGGCGTCCGTGAGGGCTACGAGGCAGTCGAGCTCGAAGAAGCGCTGCGTCCGGACACGCGGAAACGCGCACGACGAACCGAGAAGGTAACCGAGGAGGGTGCCGAGACACAGCCCGCCGAGCGGTAGAGCGGGGTCATTTCAAGGCGTCTGACGGCGAGTGCGGGCCTCGTCGTCAGACGCCGCGGACTCGATAACGCGCGCGGACGACCGCCGCGAGGTGGTACTACGTCGCCGCGCGACGGAGACGCCGGCTGAAACCGAGACGCTGTGCGGCCAGTGTTGCGACGCCTCCGATGACAATGCAGGCGAGGTTGATGCTGAGCTGTGCGAGTGCGCCGCGCAGCTCGGACCAGTCGCGATAAGCCGCTGCGACGCCGATGTTCGCGGCCGCGGGGATGGTGGTGACAGAGATCAGCACGCCGAGCAGCGCGCCCGACTTTGCGGTCGTCAGCGACAGCAGTCCGGCGATACCGGCGAGCAGGGCGACCAGCACCGAGAACGTGTCCGGATGTGCGATGAAGAATGTCGCCGGTCTGTCCTGCGCGGCGATCGCGTCCGGAGCCGGGCCTGCTGCTCGCAGAATGAGCACCACGAGGAGCGTGATGGCGATCGCAGTCGGGAAACCGATGACGAGCGCCGTCGCGGACCGTCGCGCGAGTTCGAGGCGTCGCTGCACGAGCGCGACGCAGAGTCCCGCCAACGGGCCGAACTCCGGCCCGACGACCATCGCCCCGATGATCAGGATCTGCGAGTCGGTGAGGATGCCGACGGCTGCGATGAGAGTCGCCAGCACCATGAAGGCGAGGAAGCTGAACGAGAGCTCTGCACTCTCGGACGTCCGCGCCTCCACCTCCTCCCAGATCACCGCATCGGCCGGCGAGCCTCGCGCCGCCACCGCGACGCGGCTTGCTTGCTCCGAGATCATCGAATCGACCTCGTCGATCGAGATCGAGCCCGACTGCTCGATGCCTAGTCGCCGCAGCTGCTCGACGACGACGCTCACCTCCTCCCGCGCCACGTCACAAAGGAGGAGATCGCCCTGCGGCTTGACCGCGGCCCCCGGGACGCGCGCCAGGTTGACGACGGCGGACGACTCTTCGAGCTCACGTAGAACACGGTCGACCTCGTCTCTCGGGACGACGAGACGGAGGTGAACGAGTCCCGCTTCGGCGAGTCGTGCCATCGGCACGATCGTAGTGACGAGCGGGCCCGGAGGCCGGGCCCGCTCGTTGCCGCAGCGAACTACGTCATCGTGAGCGGGACCGCCGCCATCTGGCCGCGGATCTCCCCCGCCGCATTCTTCTTGGTGTGCACGTTCACGTAGGCACGCCCCGACTCCAGTGCGCTGAGGGCCGACGCACTGAGGTTCGCGGTACCGCGCGCGCCGCTCCTGCACGGGGAGCAGAGCGGAACCATCACCGGACCCGACCTGCCACGCTGGCCGTTGTGGATGTGCGCGGCGACAGCCCGGCCGGTCATCTTGCTGAAGGTCAGGCGCCACGCGATGCGTCCCGACGTCCCTTGCTTCGTGACGGTCGCGGTGAACGTGCCTTTCGCGCGGTTCACCTTGCCTTTCGGCCTCGGCACCTCTTGCTTTGCGCGAAGCGCACTGGTCACGTTTGCGACCGGTTCGACCTGGTCGCGGATCTCGCCGGCTGGATTCTGCTGGGTGTGCACGTTGGCGTACGCGCGGTCGGTCTGAATGGCGTCCAGCACCTCGGCCGTGATGTTGGCCGTTCCGCTCACGCCACTCGTACAGGGCGCGCAGAGCGGGACCCTCACCGGCCCGGCCGTCCCTCGGGCTGCGACATGGACATGAGCCGCGACCGCGGGCCCGCTGAGACTGCTGAAGTCGAGCCGCCAGGCCATCGAGGCCCCCGTGGCCGCCTTCGTCATCGTTGCGGTGAACGTGCCCCGCGCCCCGCTGACGTCGCCCTTGGGCGTCGGGATCTCATTGGCGGCGGTCATCGCCGCGGCGATTCGGACTGTCGTCGCCTGGCTGCGTGCGCCGGCGCCGCCGGCGACTACCAGGGCGAGCCCGAGAGCGCCCGCAGTGACGAGTAAGACAAACCTCTTCACGAAATCCCCCTCTCTCCTCGCAGGTTGGGATCCGACTTCGACCCTTTCCCGACCTACGACGGCTCTCGGGCTTCGGTTTGCCTTGAGGATCTGGGCCGCCGATGGGATCATCGGCGCATGTGGCGCGGGGGTCGCTGTTGCCTTGCCACCGTGCTGTGCGTCGCGGGCCTAGGCGCTACCGCCGGCGCGGCGAGCGACGGCTGGGAGGAGGTGCACGTGCGCGTCGTGACGGTCCACTACCGCACCCACGACGGGTTCCACCGGGCCGCGCACGTCGTGCTGCCGGACTGGTACGGCCCGGGAAACAATCCCCGGCTCCCACTGATCATCTCGCCGCACGGGCGTGGCGTTGCAGCCACCGAGAACGTCGAGCGCTGGGGCAACCTGCCCGCGCTGGGGCCGTTCGCGGTCGTGAACCCGGACGGCCAGGGCCGGAAGCTCGCTCGCTTCTCCTGGGGATACCGGGGCCAGATCGACGACCTGGCGCGGATGCCTGACACGCTGACCCGCAAGATCCCCTGGCTTCGGATCGACCGAACCCGGGTCTACGCGTTCGGCGCAAGCATGGGCGGACAGGAGACCCTGCTCTTGCTGGCGCGCTACCCCGGACTACTGGCCGGTGCAGCTGCCTTCGACGCAGTCACGAACATGGCTCAGCGGTACCGCGACTTCGCTCGGCTGAGCTGCAACCGCCATTGCCGTCAGCGCTGGCGGCAGCCGCTGGGTCCGGCGCTGCGCAAGCTCGCACGCCGCGAAGTCGGCGGCACCCCGCGCAGGAATCCCGGCGCTTATGCGGCGCGCAGCCCGCTCCGGTACGCGGGAGCAATCGCGCGGTCGGGAGTCCCGCTGCAGCTGTGGTGGAGCAGAGCGGACCGCGTCGTGAGTCCCCGCAACCAGTCGGTGCCGCTGGCGCGCGCACTGAGGCGACTCAAGCCTGCCGCGCCCGTGCAAACGCTCACGGGCTCGTGGCCGCACTCGGCGGAGATGCGTCCGTACCACAACCTGATCCCGGCACTGCGAAGGTTCGAGCTGATCCCGTCCCGTGTGCCGGCTGCAGTTCGCGCCTCGAGCCGGCCGCGTCCCGTTCACGCGCTCCTGCCATGGCATCCAGCCGTGCGCGACAGGGCGGGCCGGCTGCTCGCCTGGTACCGGCCGGGTGCCGGCCTCGGCTACGACCGCGTGCTTCGGCTTGGCTGGAACTTCATCGAGCGGCGCGTGCCGCGCGACCCGCGGACACGGTCGAAGGTCTATCTCAACTACGCGGTCTTCGACGGCCTCAACCTGCGCGGTATCTACTGGCAGCACAACCCGGCGTTCCTGAACGCCTCCTTCGTCGACTCCCTCGTGGCCTGGTATCCGTACTCGGGCGATCGCCGGGCCGTCGCTGCAGTCAGGGAGATGCTCGATTACCACCTGGCCCACGGGACGACTCCGGCGGGCTGGGCGTGGCGGCGCGTGCCCTTCGCGACGAGCTGCGCCGGCCAACGCGTGTACGGGAGGTGTCTCGCCGGTCTGCCGCGGCACTTCTACGGCGGCATCGAGCCGGACAAGGTGGGATTGCTCGGACACGCCTATCTCCTCTTCTACGAGCTCTCGGGAGAACGGCGCTACCTGCAAGCGGCCGTGCGGGCAGGTGACGCGCTCGCGCGGCACGTCCGGGCCGGCGATGCGGCACGCACGCCTTGGCCGTTCCGCGTCCATGCACGGACCGGCGCGGTTCTCGACGGCGCGCAGTTCGGAGGGATGATCGTCGGGCCGGTGCGCCTGCTCGACGGGCTGATCGAGGTCGGCGCAGGCAACACCGCCTCATACCGGCAGGCACGCGACCTCGCGTGGTCGTGGCTGTTGAAGCACCAGCTCAACCGTGACAGCCCGGCCTGGAATCGCTGGAGCGGCTTCTACGAGGACGTCCCGTACTACCCCGGCAGCCGGAACCAGGCGACGCCGACGCTGACGGCGCAGTACCTGCTCACGCAGGAATCACCCGACGTGATCGATCCGGAGTGGCGAGAGCACTCGGCGGCGCTTTTGAGCTGGGTGCGCAGCGCATTCGGGCGGGGACCGTTCCTGGGCGCCTGGGGGATCGACGAGCAGTGGCGGCCCGGCACGGCCGGGTGCTGTTCCCGGGTCGGGCTGGGAAGCACGACGTCGCGCTGGGCTGCCGTGAACGCGATGCTCTACGCGCGTACCGGCGACGAGCGTGCGCGCGAGCGCGCGGTGCGCTCGCTGAACTACGCCACGTACTTCGCAGCGGGCGACGGGCGCATCTCGTGCTGCGGTCAGCGGTCGACGAACACGTACTGGTTCAGTGACGGCTACGGCGACTACCTCAGGAGCTTCAACTGGGCGATGGCGGCCATGCCGGAGCTGGCGCCGAAGCGGCAGGATCACGTGCTTGGCTCGACGTCCGTCGTGCAGGCGGTCACCTACCGCAAGCGGCGGCTTGCCTACCGGACGTTCGCTGCGAAGAGCATCGAGACCCTTCGCCTGAGCTTCGCGCCGCGCCGCGTGCTCGCCGGAGCGGATCGTCTCGCCACGCGCAGCGACCTCGCCGGCGAGGGCTACGTCCTTCGTGCACTGGGCGGAGGGGACTACCTCCTGCGGATCCGCCACGACGGAGCGCGGCGAGTCCGCATCGACGGCTAGCTATGGCTAACTCTTCCGCGCGGTTTTCCCTGCACGGAGGGGCCAACCTCGCGGTCACGCACGCTACGCTCTTGTCAATGGAGCAGGGGGATTCCTGGGAGTCGGTCGGGTGGGAAGCCACCTGGGAACAGTCGGATGACGAGCCGGACCGGCGCGAGCTGCTCGACCTCGCGAGGCGGCTGGCCGAGCAGCGCCAGCGCCAGCGGACCGAAGACCTGATCCAGCTCGAGGACCTGAAGCGAGCGCTCCGGGAGCGCGCCGCGGACGTCGCTCGGCGCGAGCTCGAGGTCGAGCGCCGTGCGCAGGAGCTGGAGGACATCGACGCCCCGCTTCCCGAGGGGCGGCGGTCCTTACGGCTGCGCCGCCCGGAGCGACCACGCCACGCAGCGGCCGATCAGGCGTACGCCGAGGAGCTGATCGCCAGGCGCGAGACCGGCGTGCAAGAGCGGCTCGACGCGCTCGTCCCTCGCGAACGCGACGTGACCGAGCGCGAGACCGCCTTGCGGGCGCGAGAGCTCGAGCTCGAAGAGGCGCACGCGGCACTGACGAGCCTCGAACACGAGGTCGCGGACGCGCAATCGTCCGTCGAGCGCCGAAAGCAGGATCTCGAAGCCTCGTTTGCACGCTTGCGCGAGAACGAAGCGGCGCTGGCGAAGTCGCAGAAGGAGCTTGAGGAGAGCCGGACCTCGCTCGAGCAGTCTCAGCAGGAGACGTTGCGCGCCGCCGATGAGCTCTCACGCCGAGCTGCGTCACTCGACTCCGCGGAGCAGGCGCTGTCGGCTGAACGCGACCGCATTGCGGCTGAGACCCGAGAGCTGGAGCAGCACGCGCAGGCGGCACAGGCCGTGCAGACCGAGGAGGAGCGCAGTGCCGGCGAACGGGAGCAGCTCCTTGCTGTACAGGCACGCGAGCTGGAGCAGCGCGCGCGGACGCTGGAGGAGCGCACGCAGGCATTGGCAGCTCGTGCAGAGGCGCTCGACGAGCTGGAGGGCCGGCTGGCCGAACGGCAGGAGGCGTCAGCGGCGGCGGATCAGCGGAGCGTGCAGGAGGGCGAGCGACGCCTTACGGAGCTAGAGGCCCGGCTTGCCGCCCGTGAAGCCGAGCTGGCCGGCCGCGAGGCCGAGGTGCTGCGCGTCCAGGCAGGGCTCGCGGCACAGCAGGAGAGCATTCGCCGGCGCGAGCGCGCCCTCGAGGACGCCGAACGAGTGCAGGAGCGCGAGAGCATTCTGCCCGCAGTTCCGTACGTCAGTTTCGCCGAGGGCCTCGACGCCCTCTCCGGCGTTCGCCGATCGGGCTAAGGCTTCTCGGCCAGCACCCGCTTGCACACCTCGACGGCCCGGGCGTCGAACTGCAAGCCTGCCCCCGCTTCGAGCCGCCGCAGGGCTTCTTCTCTGGGCAGCCGCTTGCGGTATGGGCGGTCCGTTGTCATCGCGTGGTACGCGTCACAGACGAGGATGATCCGCGACTCGATCGGGATGTCCTCGCCCTTCAATCCGTCGGGGTAACCCGCGCCGTCGTAGCGCTCGTGGCAATGGCGCACGATCGGCCGCACTTCCTCGAGCCGGTCGATGGGAGCGATGATCTTCTCTCCGAGCTCAGGGTGCTTCTCGACGAGCTTCCGCTCGTCGTCTGTAAGCGGGCCTGGCTTGGACAGGATCGCCTCGGGGATGCCGATCTTGCCGATGTCGTGGAAGAGGGCGCCGAGCTCCAGGCGCTTCAGCGAGCGGCCATCGAGGCCGAGGCCCTTGCCGACCTTCAGCGCCAGGTCGGTGATCCAGCGTGCATGTGAGGACGTGTACTCGTCGTTCGCCTCCAGTGCGTTGGCCAGCGCCTCGACCGTCTCGAGGAAGGTCTTCTCGAGGCTCCGAAAGTTGCCGGCATTCGTCAGCGCGAGCTTCGCCTGATGCGCGACGCCTGCGAGCAGCCGCAGGTGCCGCTCGGTGAACTCGCCATCCGCGGGTGGGGCCACGGCGATGCAGCCGAAGCGTCCGCCGTCCAGCGCGAGCGGCGCGACCGCGAACGGCCCGCCGACCGCGACTTCCTTCGCGCCCGTGATCGCCTCGTGTTGCTCGTCCGTGACGACGAAGGGCTCCTTGCCCGCAAGGAACCCGGCCGTAGCGACATGGTCGAAGTGCATGCGCGCCATCCGCTCGTTGTCGAGCTCGGAGTAGCCGTGCGTTGCGCGAACGCGAATCTCCTCGCCGGCGGCGTCCTGAAACCAGACGGATGCGCGCGGCGACCCGAGCGTTTTTGCCGAGAGCTCGACGATGCGCGCGACCACGTCGTCCATCCATTCGGCCAACGCGAGCTGCCGGCTGAACTCGAGGAGTGCCGTTGCCCGCTCGGCCTCGCGTCGGGCCGCCTCGTACAGGACCGCATTCTCGAGCGCCACCGCCGCGTGCCCGGCGAGCACCTCGAGCAGCCGCACGTCGTCCTCGTCGAACTGGTTCAACCCCAGTTTGGAGATCACGATCACGCCGACCACGCGCGTGCCGTAGCTCAGCGGGACGACGACCTGCGACTCATCGATTGCGTCCGTCCCCGGGAGGACACGGGCGAACTCGCAGTTGGCGGCGTCGGCAATCAGCAGCGACTCGCCGGTCTTGGCGACGCGACCGGTGATTCCCTGGCCAACCTTGCACGCGAGGATCTCGAGTGGCTCCTGTGTCTCGCTCGTGAACTGTCCGACGAACGCGATCGGAATGACCTCCTCGCCCTCGACGAGAGACACGCGGCAATTGTGGTAGTCGATCAGCGACCGCAGCTCGGTCGCGATCACGTGACCGATCTGCTGCACGTCGTTGAGCCGGTTCAGCTTGCCGCCGAGGCTCTGCAGCATCTTCATGTGCGCGACGGAGCGAACATCTCGTGCGGACGGTGTGAGCTCGCCGTCCGGGCGCTCCAGCGCAGACTCGTCGTAGAGAACGATCTGGTTCTTGCCGAGCGCCTTCGCCGTCATCATCGCCGCCTCTGCACAGGCGATCAGCTCACGCGGGTTCATCGCGTGTTCCGGCCCGCGTGCCAGGCCCACGGAAATCGTGATGCGACCGGCCGGATCGAACTCGGTGGACTCGACCCGCTCGACGAGCCGGTGCGCGAGGCGCTCCGCGCTCTCAGGCGAGCGCGACGCGATGACAATGGCGAACTCCTCCCCACCCAGGCGGTACACGACGTCGGAGGCGCGAACCGCATCCTTCAAGGTGTCCGCGAGGCTGCGCAGGATCTCGTCGCCGGAGCCGTGCCCGTAGACATCGTTGACGCGCTTGAAGTCATCGATGTCGAGCATCAGGACCGAGACGGACTCGTGCGAGCGGCTGGCGTCGGCGAGTGCACGGCGGAGGCGTTCGTGGAACGCGCGGTGGTTGTAGAGGCCGGTCAGGGGATCGGTCTGCGCCTGGTGCTCGAGCCGGGCGCGAATCTGGGCGTTGTCCAGGGCGAGCGCAGCGGCATCGCCGAAGCGCTTCGCGAGCTCGAACTCGTCGTCGTCGAAGGACGCGTCTTCGCCGAGGCGGTAGATGTTGAGCGCACCCTTGATCGACTCGCGCGCGATCAGCGGGATCGTGATCATCGCCTCGGGCTCGTCGTCGGGTGTACCCACGATCGTCTCGGTACGCGGGTCGAGGTGGGCCTGGTTGGTGCGCACGGGCTCTCGATGCTCGACACCCCAGCCCGTCAAGCCGACGCCGAACGGACACTTGTCGGCGAGGATCTTGTCGGCCCACTTGTCGCGAGCCCACACGGCGGTGAGCAGGCGGCGCGGCTCGTCGGCCTCGTAGATCGTCAGCGAGTCGTGTGGAACGAGATCCGCAAGCGCGTCCGCGATCCGATCGAGCAGCGCGTCAAGGCTCTGCTCGGCGAGAACGTCGTGGAAGACGTCCGCGAGCCGCCGGTAGGACTCGACGAGGGCCGAATTGCCGGCGGGCGCGCCGGCTGCGGCGGTCTCCTCCCGGACGAGCCGGAGGGGTAGTGCGTGGTCGCTCACAGACGTCGATCGATTGGTTGCAGCAGCCGCAGGGGAGCCCCCTTTTTCCGAACCGACACACAGCAAAGCGGGGCCCGGAGGGCCTCGAATCCCCCGGTCGAGGGGTTCCCGGCCGTCCCGGCGGGCCATCGGAGCTCGCGGAGGCAGTCATCGCGACGGTCCACCCGTCATCGATCCTCCGGGGCGAGCCGGAGGACCGCGAGGCGAACTTTGCGGCCTTCGTCGACGATCTGAAGATCGCCGCGCGGGCTGCTTATGTGATCGGGGTGGCCTCCTCTTCCGAAGCCTGGGCGCCCTCGGCTTCGCGCGCCCGCTGAGCGAGATCCTTGCCCAGATCCTCGGGATCGTTGTCCGTCTCTTCCCAGCCCGGCTGCGGCTGCGGTGCCGCAAACCACTCGCGCACGGCGTAGGCAACGCCCGCTGCGAGCCCGAAACCCAGCAAAAGTCGCTTCATCCCCAGCCTCCCGCGTCGTCTGTCGAACGCCTACCCTACGACGCCGGGGGTTGTGTTGCCGAAGTGCTAGTCGCCCCAGTCGAAATCTCGACTGCGGCCCCACAGATCCCCGTTGTCGCTCTCCTCGGGGATTGGACCGGCATGCTCGGCGGTGTCCTCGCCGGGCCAGGCGAGCACCGTCGCCTCGTGCGGAACGACCGCGTCCTCGCCGTCCATGGTCTCCTCGAGGCGCGCCTGCTCCTCGGTCTTGAAGAGGGGGTGATTGTCGAACGGATCAACGGTCCTGTAATGGCCGAGCGGCATCGTCTCCTCGAGGGTCGAGTTGCGCTCCTTCAGCTCGAGGTGATCCTGAATGACCTTGGCGAAGATCGACGGTGTCTCAACCGGCATAGGGCCTCCTGACGTTGGGGACGGGGGCGGTGGGGCCGGATTCTAGCCCTCGCGGGGCTTTTCCACAGCAAGTCTAGAAATCGCTACGGATGAGGGACGGACTCGGACGAGGTCTGGACCCGGTTCTTCCCGGCCCGCTTGGCCTCGTACATGGCCGCATCCGCCGCGGCGAAGAGCTCCGACGCGGTCGTCGCCGGAGGCGTCGCGGCCACACCGAAGCTCGCCGTGACGGGCATCGGCGTCCCGTCCACGGCCAGCACGATCCGGCCGGCCAGGGCAGCCCGGATCCGCTCTGCGACCTGGGCGCCGCCCTCGAGATCCGTGCCCGGCAGGATCAGGAGGAACTCCTCCCCGCCCCAGCGGCCGGCGAGGTCGACGTCCCGCACCGTCTCTTCCAGCAGTTCGGCGAACTCTCTGAGGACGGTGTCGCCCGCGGGGTGTCCGTAGCGGTCGTTGATGTCCTTGAACCAGTCGAGGTCGGCGACGACGATCGACAGCGGGCCGCCGAATCGCTCCACGCGCGCCAGCTCGTCCGCCAGGGTCTCCTCGCACTGGCGCCGGTTGGGGAGCCCGGTCAGGCCGTCGATCATGGCCTGCCGCTCGACAATCCGGTGCAGGCGGGCATTGTCGAGCGCAACCACGGCGTGCGAGGCGAGCGATACCGCCGTCATGCGGTCCTCCTCCTCGAAGCCGTCGCCGAAGAGGATCAGGGAGCCGAAGTTGATCGAACCCGCGTGCAGGGGTACCTCGACGCGCTCGCTCCCCTTGTCGGGATAGCCCGCCTTGACGAGCTTGCCGCCGGTGCCGACGAGGACGCCGCCGGAGGCATTCGTCGCCTCGATGGCGGCCTCGACGATCAGGCGCATCAGCTGGTCGGGGTCGTGCGTGGCGCCAAGGGCCTCGCCGAAGCGTGAGATCACGTCCCGCAGACGTCCGCGTTCGGCCTGGAGCTCGTCGAGCCGCGTCTGCAGCTGGTAGGCCATCTGATTGAAGGTGCGGCCGAGCAATGCGAGCTCGTCGCGGCCCTGAACGGGCACGCGCTGCTTCAGGTCGCCGCGGGCGATTGCGCGTGCCGCGTCGACAAGGCGGCGGATCGTGCGGACGATCGCACGCCCCTCGATGTAGGCGACGCAGGCGACGAGGATCAGCGAGGCGATGAGCCCGACGAGGAGACGGTTGGTCGCCGCGCGGTTGGCCGCGTCGATCTGAGCCTGCGGGCTGATGACGCCGAGGGTCGCGGAGCGCTGCTCTTTGAGGGTGCCGGCGACGAGCACGCGGTAGCGAGTGCCGGCGAGCGACACCGTCCGCGTCTTGCCGGGGAACAGCTCGAAGCGGCCCCGGATTCCCGTGGGCCCGGCCACGATCCGTCCGCCCTCGACCAGGATGACGTGATCGTCCTGCTCGAGCCCGGAACGGGTTTCGAGCCGGCGGACCAGGGTGCCGTCGAGCGGCACCGAAGCGACCACGGCTCCACGCACGCCGGCCGGCCCGACCACCGCGACCTGGCGCGTGGCAGCCCTCGGGTCGCGTTTGCCAACCCGGAAGCCTCCGACCGCCTCGACGCTGAGGTCATAACCCACGAACCGCGAGGCGGGGTAGGCGCGGGCCATCAGGTTGAGTGCG